>OGHJ01001779.1_pt1 | contig 21111 bp, 17 predicted proteins | sample 1571351 | NCBI WGS metagenome assembly OGHJ01 (sample SAMEA2582037, study PRJEB24529) | metagenome | biome: Human gut stool | place: China | collected 2011 | reverse complement strand
AAGCTATGTACCAGTCACTGTGCATGACACTGGCCTTTCTGGTTCTCTGTATTGTTCTGGCTCTGATCCAGAGAGAGCTTCTGGCCCGCCTGCTCAACAATGCCTACCGTGATGTGACCGGAATCCACAACAAAAAATCACTGGAGAAAAAGCTTCAGGAATTGAACGACCGCGCCAACACCTTTGGCGTGGGCGTTATGATGTTTGACTTAAATAACTTAAAGCACGTCAACGACACCTATGGACATGAAAAAGGCGATGAATTCATTCAGGCTTTTGCCTACTGTCTGACCCGCATTCTGGATGAACACAGCTTTCTGGCACGTTACGGAGGTGACGAATTCATCATTATCCAGGAAAATACCAAGCCGGACGACTTAAAGCATATGGGTCTGCAGCTCAGCACGCTGGTCCAGGAACACAATACCCGGGCAAGCCTGCCCTTAAGCTACGCAGTCGGCTACGAGGTCAGCTACCGGAACCATTATTTCATGATGGACGATCTGATCAACGCAGCCGATAAACGCATGTATCAGGACAAATTTTATAAAAAGAATTCCAGAAATCACAGTGAATCCCAGAGCCAGACCAAAAACAGCCAGGTGATCCCAACCGTATCCTCCGAATTTCTTGCAGAGAAGATCCGGCTATTCCAGTCCCAGAACGCCGGGAAACTTTTCAGTTCCGAAAATCCCTGCCAGCATCCAGTAACCGGAAAGCTTCCGATCGCACTGATTTCTACAGACATTGAAAACTTTCATTTTATCAATGATAAATATGGCTACCCGCTTGGAAATGAAATCTTAAATATCGTCTACGAGGAACTTACTGCTTCCTCGCTTTCCCTGTTCACTGCCCGCTTTTTCTCCGATGTTTTTATCAGTATTGCTGATGTAAGCAGGCAGACCGGGGATGCACTCCGGGAACAGATCCAGAGTCTTGACCAGAAGATCTGCAGCCGGATCCGCGATACCTACCACATCAGCTTCTTCCGGACCAACTCCGGCATCTACCTGATCCCGGAAGAAGAAACCAAGCCGGAAACCATGATTTCCTGTGCCAACGTGGCAAGGCGGATCGCCAAAAAACTCATCAGCCACACCTGCCTTTACTCCAACGAGATCGACCGGAAAGAAAAAATGCAGGCGGAGATCCTGCATTCCTTCCACAGCGCCCTGGAAAACCATGAATTTGAAATTTATTTCCAGCCTAAGGTCAACACGATCACCCAGACTGTGTCCAGCGCAGAAGTTTTGGTCCGCTGGATACGGAACGGAAAGCTTCTCTGGTCCCCAGACATCTATATTCCCCTGTTTGAACAAAATGGGTTTGTAGTTGACCTGGATTATTACATCTACGAGCAGACCTTCCAGTGGCTCCGCAAATACGCAAGTCTGCTTCCTGCAAAATTCCGTGTCTCCTTAAATGTGTCTCCGGTCCATTTTGAGCAGCCGCATACTTTTGTTCAGAAGATTCAGGATCTCATTGATACCTACAAGATCGATCCGTCTCTTCTTACCTTTGAGATCACAGAGTCCACCTACGTCAATAACCCACTGGCTGTCAACCAGGTGATCCGCAGTCTCCAGAACCGTAACATCCAGACCAAAGCGACGCAGCTCCCAAGCCGCCTCCAGCCCAAGCACGCCGCCGCCGATGACAACGGCATTTTTTGCGTCCTGCACCAACGCATTGACTCTTTCCACATCTGCAATGGAACGCACAACGGCTACCTGCGGCAAATCATTGCCCTTGATGGGCGGCACAAAGCTATGCGCGCCGAGTGCATAGATGCACTTATCGAAGGGATAAACCGTGCCGTCTGTGAGGACAACCTCTTTTTTCTCCGCATCCAGAGCTGCAACCCTGCTTTCCAGCTGCAGGTTAATGCGATTTTCCTGATACCATTTTGCAGAAACGCTTGCAATCGCGCCGCCGCTGACTGCGCCGAACAGGTTCTTGGTCAGCATGGGGCGATCATAGGGCAGCTCCTTTTCCTCGGAAAGCATGGTAATTTCTGCGGTTCGGTTGCGCAGGCGAATCGCCTTTGCCGCCTGCAGCGCTGCTGTACCGCCGCCCAGAATCACAAAGCGTTCCTCTGTATCCCTGCAGAAATCTGTATCCTGCGATGCCACAGGCACGAAATTTTCAGCCCCAACGCCGCAGACAGGACAGGTTTCGATAGAGGAATCGAAAATTTCACCGCAGACCAGACATTTCACGAGCGTCCCTCTTGCAGAAGGCTTTTTCTTTTCCTCGCCCTTTAACAGCTTCAGACCGAACTGATAGCCGAAGGAAACCGCTTCTGCCAATTCCCGCTCAGAGGGCTTGAAGCGCACGCGGAACCCATCTACCACACGCAGATGAATCTGCTTCAGACGTGCAATGATATGCGGCACGCCTTCGCCGCTCCAGCCATAGCTGCCGAAGGCAGATGCCAGCTTGCCGCCATGAATCGGCGGATACATGCCTGTTGTCAGATCCCAGATGGGCTTTAATGCCTCCTGCAGAATGGTCGGCGTACCGAAAAGGATACCATCCGCTGCGCCGATTTCTGCCGCAACCTCTGCCGCGTCTGCCGTAACTAAATCGTAGCGTTTGACCGCAATATCGCCCGCCTCAAGGATACCCTCGGTAATCTTTTCCGCCAGCTGCTCTGTATAGCCATACGCACTGACATAGGGGATGACAACGGTTGTTTTTTCATTCGTGGGGATTTTGCACCATTCGGCATAGATTGCCAGAAGCTCCGGAATATGGCTATCCAGAACGGGGCCATGCCCGGGACAAATCATGTCGATATCCAGGGAATGCACCAGCTCCAGCGCATTTGTCATATAGGGCTGCTTGAAGGGGCCGAGGATGTTGTCAAAATAATATTTTGTTGCTCTGAGGTAGCCCTCCGTATCGGTTACGGTGCTTCTGAGAATCCCCTCATGGGCATAATGAGAGCCAAAGGAATCACAGGTAACAAGGGTTTTATCCTCCTTGATATAGGTATACATGGTATCGGGCCAATGCAGATTCGGCAGAAGGAAGAACTGCAGGGTTTTATTGCCGATTTTCAGCTCATCTCCGTTTTTGACGGGGATGCTGTAGAAATCATCATTCACGATATTTTTCAGGAAGCTGATTGCCGTAGGGGTCGCGATGATTTTCGCCTGAGGGTTTTCTGCAATGATATGGGCGATGGAACCGGCATGATCCGGCTCGGTATGGTCTACAACAATATAATCAATCTGCGCGATATCCAGCTGCTCGGACAATGCCGCTCTGTACTCTCCGAAGAATTTTTCCTTCGCGGTTTCAAAAAGAATCGTTTCATCCCCCGCCTTGAGAATGTAGGAATTATAGGTGGTGCCGAATTCCGTATACATAATGATGTCAAATACGCGCAGGTTCTTATCCAAAATCCCTGCCCAATAAAAATCCTGTTTCAGCTGTAAGGTTTTCATGCTGCCGCTCTCCTTTCAAATACGCGTTTTCTCTCCGTCTATCTTCTCTTTTCTTTTTTTATTTTCTGCTTTTCTTTTGTTTATTTATATGATATCATTGTTTTAGAAAAAGAAGTGTTGCATTTGCAACAAGGAGAGAAAAAATATGGAAAATTTATTGAAAAATGAACTCTTTACGCACGTTTCGACAGAAGAACTGGAAAAAATGATTCCCTGCTTTGAAATGACGAAGCGCAGCTTTCGGGAAAAGGACATCATTCCCACGCACGAGGGGGGAAAAAATTATATCTGCCTGTTGCTTTCGGGGACAGTTTCTGTCAACCGCATCAGCATAGACGGCTCGTTGGACTTACTGGAATATCTGGAGGATACGGGCGTATTCGGGGCAGCGTTTGCCTTTGCCAATCAGGAGGATGCGTTTCTGACCATCTGCGAAAAGGACTGCACGGTGCTGTTTATCGAAAAGCACCATATTTCCAAGCGGTGCCGGAATGCCTGTCCGCACCATACGCAGGTGGCGGAAAATATGCTGCAGCTGATGGGGAATAAGGTTGTCATGCTGACGGAAAAGGTGGATATCCTCAGCCATCGCTCCATTCGCGGCAAGCTGATGAGCTATTTCCGCATCCAGAGCACAAAGACGGGGGAATTGAGCTTTTTACTGCCCTTTTCTCTGCTCAAGCTTGCGAATTATCTCTGCATCGACCGCAGCGCCATGATGCGCGAAATCAAAAAAATGAAGGAGGAGGAGCTGATTGCAATAGAAGGAAAACGGGTGACACTGCTGTGAAAAAATAAGGCTATATCAGAAAAATCTGAGATAGCCTTATTTTTATTTCGCTTTATTGTGCAGGTACTTCTCTCTCGTAGCTAAGCCGCCGCGGATATGCCGCTCCGCTTTATTGACCTCCAGAACCGCACGGACGGATTTTGCCAGCTCCGGGTCAATGCGCTCCACACGGTCGGTGATGTCTTTATGCACGGTAGATTTTGAAATACCAAATTTTTTCGCCGTTTCTCTCACTGTTGCATTGGTGTGTATCATAAATTTCGCAACCTCAACCGCCCTTTCCTCAATATACGTTTTCAAGCCAAGCACTCCTCTGATTATCGCTTGGTTATGTATATGCAGGCAGTGGGGAAGATATGAAAAGCGGCTATCCGAGGAGATAGCCGCTTTCTATATGAGTTAGGGAATTTAGAATAGTTTTCGTTTCTTTATTGTTTATACACAAGCATTATGTTTTTGAGGTTTTTGTTTCTTATTTTAAATCTTTAAATTTGAATGGAGAAGGTATTTCATTGCGGTGTCGACTGAGTCGACACCTTAAGTCGAAATCAGGATTTCGACTTGTTGAAACAGAGGCATAAACTGACAAGTTCCGTCAGCATAAATGTTTAGAAACTTGCAGTTTTCCTCGAGTGGGCAAAGCCCCCTCTGCGGATTCCATTCGGGGAATAAAACTTCCCCGAACCCCTCCGCAAATTCCGTTCTTTTTTATTTGAAGAACAGTTCGTATACTTCCTTGGTGGGCATATCCTTACCTGTAAAGAGGTTGAATGCCGCAGCGCCCTGCCACATCAGCATACCTGTGCCGCCGACAGCGACCTTACAGCCTGCCGCCTTTGCGGACTGCACGAATTTTGTTTCCTTGGGATTATAAACCGCATCTGCAACCACCAAATCGGGGTGGAATACGGATACATCCTCAACCAGAGACTGGTCATCCAGAGGCTTCATGCCAACCTTTGTTGCATTTACCAGAATATCGCTATCCTTGATTGCGGCATACAGTGCATCTATTTCCTCCAGAGGATGGATGCTGACCTCGCAGTCGGGCACCATCTGCTGAATTTTTTTCACTGTTTTTTCGCCGTTTGCGTAAAATCCATCTTTTCTGTTGAAGATGGAAAGCTTCTTTGCGCCATCCAATGCACACTGCACCTGAATTGCGGTTGCAGCACCACCTGCACCCATCACGGTGATTTTCTTGCCCTTGACATCAACACCGTTTTCCTTCAGGTTTCTGACAAAGCCCATGCCGTCTGTGTTATTGCCGTAGAGCTTGCCATCCTTTACCACAACGGTATTGCAGGCACCAATCAGCTTTGCCGCATCGGAAAGCTCGTCCACCAGCTCTGCAACTCTTGTTTTGCAGGGCATGGTTACGTTGAAGCCCTTACAGCCCAGCACCTTCAGTGCATTGACTGCCTCCTCTGTTTTTTCCAGCGGCACATCGTATGCCAGATAAGCATAGTCCAGACCGGTCTGTGCGAAGCTGTAGTTATACATGGCGGGAGAGCCGCTATGCCCTACGGGGGTACCAATCAAACAAAACATGCCTGTTCTGCCTGTGATTCTTTTTTCCATTGTATTTTTCCTCCTTACTTTTTTTCTTTTGTTAGATTTCCAGTGCGGCATTCAGCCCTTCTGCGGTTGCATCCAGTGCCTTTCTTGCCTTCACTGCGTCACCGATGACATAGGTCTCCGCAACGATTTTTTTGATTTCCTCGCTGATGGTATCGTTGTTGCGATAGCCCATCGCCAAAACCACGTTGTCGAAGCCTTCCAATCTGCCCTCGGTGCCGTCTGCCAGTGTGTAGGATACGCCATCTGTGAAGAACTGCGCTACCTTTGCACCTGTTACACCCTGTACTTTATAAGCTTCAAAATCCTTCATGAGGAATTTGCGGTGTTCGGGAATGACATCGGGACCAAGCTGATCTCTCAGTTCGATTACGGATACCTCGTGACCCAGCTCGCCCAGGAAGTCTGCAACCTCACAGCCAACCATGCCGCCGCCGACAACCAGAACCTTTTTGCCTACGGATGCCTTGCCATCCAGAAGGTCGCCTGCATGGATGACACCTGTATCATTGATGCCGGGGATAGGCAGTACCAGAGGATTGGAGCCTGTTGCAACGATAACTGCATCGGGCTTTGCTTCTGCAACCATAGCAGGAGTCACTTCTGTGTGCATAACCATTTTTACGCCATATTCTTCGCATTTTGCGATATAGCTTCTTACCATATTTGTGATATCGCCCTTCCCGGGAGGGTATGCAGCCAGACGCATATTGCCGCCGAGAATGTCACCTTTTTCATACAGTGTTACAGCATGGCCTCTCTGCGCTGCGGTAAATGCTGCGTACAGACCGCCGGGGCCGCCGCCGATAACCATAACATTTTTCTTTGTCTGTGCAGGCTTAAAGTCTGCTTCTCTGCCTGCCAGAGGGTTGACCAGACAGGTGATGGGTTCGCCCTTGAACATATTGGGAACACAGCCCTGCAAACAGCCGATACAGGGGTTCATCAGATCCAATCTGCCTGCCTTTGCCTTATTGGGCATTTCGGGGTCTGCGATGCTCTGTCTGCCGAAGGCAACCAGGTCTGCTCTGCCCTCCGCAACCATCAGCTCTGCATACTGGGGCTCTGTATAACGACCGACTGTAATAATGGGAACGGAAACCGCGCGCTTGATTTCTGTGACATAATCTGCGCTGAAGCCGCCATGAATCAGGCTGGGCGCCCACATACATTCATCATGCAGATGTACGGCTCTGGAAAGGTGCAGACCATCTACGCCACATTCCTTTTCCAGATAGGAGGCAACTGCTGCGGCATCCTGTGCAGTCTGACCGCCCTCAACGTCATCTGTTGCATTGATACGGCAGAGGATCGCCAGAGAATCGCCTGCTTTCTTACGGATATTTTCGATAATCAGCTTGGGCAGACGCATACGGTTTTCAAAGGAGCCGCCGAATTCATCCACACGCTTATTGGTTCTTGCGGAGATAAATGTGCTAACCAGATAGCCATGTGCGCAATGGATTTCTACGGCATCTGCGCCTGCTTTTTTTGCTCTGACTGCTGCATCACCATAGCATTCAATCAGGCGATAGAGCTCTTCCTTTGTAATGGCTTCGGGTGTTTCTCTGCCGCAGGAGGCAGGGATAGCACTTGCTGCCTTCAGAGGGTAGCCTGTGATTTTTGTATTGCCTTCGGGGCCTGCGTGCTGCAGCTGGATGGAAACCTTCGCCCCTGCCTGATGACAGGCTGCGATGGCTGCCTGAAAGCTGCTGACTGTGCTGTCATCATACAGGCAGGGCTTTCTGGGGCCGCCCTTTGCTTCTTTATAAACAACGGTTGCCTCGAATGTAATCAGACCAAAGCCGCCCTTTGCTCTTGCGCCGTAATAGGATGCGGAGCGTTCGCTCATGGTGCCGTCTGTGTTTGCGAAGTTATTGCCCATGGGAGACATAACAAAGCGGTTTGCCACTGTCATGGGACCAATCTGAATGGGCTGGAACATAGCTTCAAATTTCATGTTTTCTCCTCCGTTTCTTACTCTCTTTTTGTTTTTCCTTTGTGCTTCATTTCCGTTTTTCTTTTATTTATTGTTATTCCACAACGGTGCAGGTGCTGACCTCGGAGGGCTTCACACGCAGCGCACCAATCTGTGGCACTAAGGTCCGGAAATACTCGGTTGCCCGATGAAATTCCACCGCCTTTTCATCCTGATATTTTTCGATAAAGTAGAACACCTGTGCATCACTTTGGTCGCTTGCCAGATCATAGCTGATGCAGCCCTTTTCCTGTCTTGTTTTTACAGTCATTTCCTTCGCAAGCTTAAGAAACTCCTGCTGTAGGCCTTCCTTTACGGTGTTTTTTGCAATCAGTACAACCATGTATAGTTCCTCCTTTTATTTTTCGGGCATTGCCTCAGGCCAGCCCTCCTGCAGCACCTTAACAGTATTGTCAAAGTTAAACTTTGCCGCTGCCGCTACACCCTTTGCCAGAATTGCGTCGCTGATAACCTCAACGCCCATTGCCTTGGGTTCAACGCCCTTTTCCTTCAGCATACGGCAGAATGCCGCTGTGTCGCCGCAGCCTGTGCCGGGTGCCAGTCTGTCATGCATGGATTCATCTCTCAGAATGGATGCTGCATAGGGTCTTTCATAAACGTCGTTAATCTGTACGGAAACAATCTTTTCTGCGGGAATCCCTTCCAAAACAGAGAGGTCAACGGGCTGATTTGCTCTCAGCCAATGCCAGCTGTCCAGAATCAGCTTTGCATTTTCGCAGCCGCTTTCCTTTACCACTGCCCATGCCTTTTTCACATTGGGCAGGCCGCTGTAAGGCATAGGCTCTACGCCGATGGTGTATTCGCCTGCTCTGTGGCACAGCTCCTTCAGCTTCTGTGCAGTATGTGCAACAGAATAGTTTTCCATCAGACCACAGTTAATGTGGTTCACGCCGAACAGCTCGCACATGTGGAAGCACATCTGTTCCTTATATTTCTGTTCATAGGAACGGTGATCCTCCGCCCACTGCACGATATATTCCACTTCTGTAACCTTCATATCGTATTTTTCCAGAATTGCCAGAATATCTGCATCAAACAAGCCTTCATTCAGTGCATCCACATAGGTTTCCGCACGCAGACCGATACCTTCAAAGCCTGCCTCCTTGGCTGCTTTTACTCTTTCCTCAAAGGTACACTGATCGCCCAGTGTCCAGGAGCTGACTGTGATGGGATATTTTTTAGACATGAGATAGTTCCTCCTTTGTAGTTCTCTTTTTTTCTCTTATCCTTCTTTATTTTCTCAGTGCGGAAAGCTTTTGCAGCAGTTCCTCACAGATTTCCTCGATTTCCTTACCGGTGGTATCAATGACGATATCCGCCGCTCTTTCGTATTTTTCTCTGCGACTTTCCATAAGGTTTTGAATAAAGGGCACATTCATATTGCCATTTAAAAGAGGGCGCTCCGTGCTGTCCTTTACTCTTTCGTAGATGGCTTCGGGCGTTGCCGTCAGCCAGACCACATAGCCGCTGTTTTTCATCAGCTCCACGTTTTTCTCTCTGAGGGGTACCCCGCCGCCGCAGGAGACAACCATGTGCTTTTTCTCTCGTAATTCGATGAGGGTATTGCTTTCGCAGTTACGGAAATATTCCTCCCCGTTGACTGCGAAGATTTCCTTGATGCTCATGCCCTCTTTTTCCTGAATATAGGCATCCATTTCCATGATTTCCATTGCCAGAAGCTCGCTCAGCTTGGCGGAAACAGTGCTTTTGCCTGCACCCATGAAGCCGATGAGCAGGATATTTTTATCAAACAGCGTTTTCGCCTGAATCCGCTTGCTGTTTTCGATAATGCCCTCGAAGATATGCAGGATTTCCTCCTCAAATACAGTACCTGCTACCTCAGCGGCAACCCGTTCCAGTTGCTTTTTCTCCTGCTCCGGCTGCAAAACGGGTAGACCGTTTTCTCTTTTGTATGTAATGATGCCTTCGATACATTCCATTCTGGTTTTCAGTGCGGCGGTGATGCGCTCATCGCAATCCGCAATAATGCTTCTCAGGCAGGTAAGCTCTTTTTCCATTTGGTTCCTCTTTTCTGCTGCAAGGTTTTTCTGTAATTTTTATCTTTTGTAAAAGGTGATTACTGTGCGTCCTTTTCAAAGCGCAGGTTCAGAATGATGGCAAACACAATACCGATTGCCGTTACTACTGCATTGAACAGCAGAATATATCTGGGGCCCTCTACGCCGCCCACCTTGGAAAGCAGGCTTGCGACATTCAGCACCGCATAGTTTGCAATGGAGGATGCAATCATAACAACTGCTGTGATTTTCCCCTTATCTCTGGGGAACATTTCATTCGCCGTAGAGGTTGCCAGCTGCAATACGCCGCCTGCTGCGAAGTAGCCGATTAAGAAGCCACCAATCATACAAATCTGCGGAATCTGCACGAAATACATCAGCAGCAGTGCGCAGAAAGCAACACAAGGATAGATAACCAGAACGCGGATGGGCTTCAAACCCTTTTTCATCAGTGCCGCTGTCAGAAGGACTGCGCAGATGATGCCCGCGGAATAGAAGGACTGAATCATGGAGGGATTTGCCATGCCATAAAGCTTGCCCAACTCCTGATTGCAGTTCATGAACAGCATGAAGGTTGTGGATGCGGTGAAGCCGATGCAAACCAGCAAAATTGCGGAGGGTGTCAGCTTCATTTTTCTCTTTTCCACTGTGCCGTCTGCCGCCTTAGGTGCCTCCTCCTTGGGAGGGAAGGGCAGAATGGCAAGGAAGATACCATCTACGATGATGATGCCTGCCGCCAGGAAATACAGTGTGCGGAAGGACATATCTCTTGCTGCAACGAAGGTGATTAAAAATGGCAGCAGGAACTGTGCCATAGAAATTGCGAATTTTGTAAACAGGTTTGCAATCGCGCCGTTTTCCTTGAAGATTTCCATACAGGAGGGCGTAATGCTTGTATCCAAAAAGGAGTTTGCCATGCCGCTGCAAATCATAAGAATATATGCAAGTGCTGTGTTTGTGGTAAAGGTAATGCCGATAAAGAAGATGGCAAAGAACACAACGCCGACCAATGCGCTCAGTCGTCTGCCGTATTTATCGGAAAAGGGCCCTGCAAACGGAAAGGCAATTAACCGCCCCAGACCGACAGCCGCAATGATTGCCATAACCTTGCTGACATCGAAGCTGCCGTCCGCCAGCTGATTTGCGCCCCACATGGCTGCAAAGCTTTGCTTATACTGACCCATAATCGTTACGGCAATACCCAAAATGAAGTAGGTCACATATAAGGCAACCGCCGTAGGATAATACTTTTTCTGATTCATTTCTTCCCTCTTTTCTCAAATTTCTGACTCTCTTATTTTTGAAGCATTTTATTTTTTGAAAAATTTTTCCTTGACCTCTTCTACAGGCATATCCAAGCTGGTATACAGCTTTGCTGCCGCTGCGCCCTGATAGATGAGCATCCCCAGACCGCCGACTGTTTTGCAGCCTGCCGCTTCGGCATCCTGTAAAAGCTTTGTTTTTTCTGGCTCATAGACCACATCGGTGACTACCAGCTCCTTACGGAACAGGGAGTGGTCTGTGATGATGCTGATATTTTCCAAGGGGTGCATCCCAACCCTTGTGGCATTGGAAAGGATATCGCTTGTGCGGATTTCCGCTGCCAGTTTTTTGGTATCGTCCATATCGTATACCGTGATTTTCTGAGAAGGAAAGGCCTTCTGATATTCCGCCGCCTTCGCAACCGCCTGCTCCCAGAAGGCATCCTTCTTATTGAAAACGGCAATCTCTCTTGCGCCGTCCAGCAATGCCTGTGCCTGAATGGCGGAGGAAACACCGCCTGCCCCCAGAAGGGTGATTTTCTTTCCTTTGACCTCTACGCCCTCGTGGCGCAGGTTTTCAATGTAGCCCTCGCCATCTGTGATGTAGCCTGTCAGAACACCGTCATGGTTCACAATGGTGTTGCACGCGCCGACCAGACGCGCCGCCGGGGAAATTTCATCCAGATACTTGAGTACCTCCTGCTTACAGGGCATCGTGATATTTGCCCCCATCATCTGAAAGGTACGGAAGGCTTGGATGGCATCCGCTGTCTGATTTTTGTCTACATCAAACGCAAGATACTTATAATCCAATTTCCACTTATCAAAGCAATAATTATACATGGCAGGGGATTTTGAATGTTCTACGGGAGAACCGATTAACCCGAAAAGCCTTGTTTTTCCTGAAATCTCCATGAGAGGATTCTCCTTTTCTTTCGTGTTTTGAATTCTTTTTTTGCGCGCTTTGTCTTACGGACTCAGTGTATCGCAGAAATTTAAAAAGCACAAATTGATTATTTTATATGTTTTGATAGATTTTGTCTATAGCGTATGGTATACTGAAAATAAAAAAATCAGATGGCATATTATTTGCTGATTCTAAAATTATTTGAAAAATGGGGGGATCTCTATGAATCTGTATCAGCTGCGCTATTTTGTCATGCTGGCGGAAACGAAGCACTTCGGCAAAGCGGCAGAGCGTCTGTGTATCGCACAGCCAAGTCTGAGCCATGCCATCGCACAGCTGGAGGCGGAGCTTGGGGTGGTGCTTTTTGAGCGCAAAAACCGCTCCTCCACGCTGACAAAGGAGGGCATGCAGTTCCTTTCCTATGTGGAAAAATCCTTGGAAATTCTGGATAACGGCATTGAAACCATGGCGCATATCTCCCGTGGGGAGGGCTGCATTGAGCTTGGCTTTCTGCGTACATTGGGGCTTTCGCTCATTCCGGAGCTGGCAAGCGGCTTTTTACAGGAGCAGAAGGACAAGCACATTCAGTTCAAGTTCTACACAGATGTGACACAGCCGCTTTTGCAGGGCCTGAAGGATGAAAAATACGACATGGTCTTCTGCACACAGCTGGAAAACGAAAAAAACATTGAATTTATCCCTGTTTCCAAGCAGGATTTAGTCCTCATCGTGCCGAGAAATCACCCTCTGGCGAACCGCTACACCGTTGACCTGACGGAAACCCTGCCCTATCCGCATGTTTATTTTGCGGAAAAATCAGGTCTGCGCATCGTCATTGACCGTCTGTTTGAAAAAATCGGAAAACGTCCGAATATTGCCTACGAGATTCAGGAGGATCAGGTAATCGCAGGGCTGGTAGCGCAGGGGTTTGGCATTGCCGTTGTGCCTTACATGGAGGAGCTGCTGCGGCTGAATGTCAAAATCATCCAGATTTCCTACCCCTATTGGGAACGAAATTTCTATATGGCAACCCTCAAGGACAGATATCTTCCCCCTGTGGTACAAAGATTTAAGCAGTTCGTGATTACGCATTGCAGGGTATAAAAAGCTGCTAAAAGCGGAATAAAAATAGACAAAAAAAGCAGCACTTTTTTGACATATCGAAGGTGTCTATAAAAGAATAGATACTTTCTATCAAAAAAGTGCTGCTTTGCCGTGTGTCAGCACGCGTCAGTTGAAAACAGGGTTCCCGAACCCCTCCGCAGTGAAAATTTCGACTTAAGCGCATAGCCGCGCTAAGATGGCAACCAGCTCCTCCATGCAGAGCGGCTTTGCCAAATGCACATTCATCCCTGCAGCAAGGCATTGGCGGGCATCCTCCTCAAAGGCATTGGCGGTCATGGCAATGATGGGGATGGTTTTCGCATCCGCACGTTCCAGTGCGCGAATGGCTCTGGTTGCAGTCAGCCCATCCATCACAGGCATCATAATATCCATAATAATGCCTGCGTAGGTGCCGGCAGGCGCTTCACGGAACATCCGCACCGCCTCACTGCCATCCCTCGCAAGCTCCACGCTGACACCGCGGTCAGCAAGAAGTGCTGCGGCAATCTCCGCATTCAGCGCATTATCCTCTACTAAGAGCAGGTGCAGACCGCTGATATCCTTCGCCTTGGCAGGGACAGGCTGTTCTGTCTGCGGCTGCTCTGCTGCAATTTCAAAGGGCAGCGTGATGGTGAAAACAGAGCCTACGCCCTCCTCGCTTTCAATCGTAATCGTTCCCTGCATTTCATCAATCAGGCTTTTCACAATCGCCATGCCAAGCCCTGTCCCCTGACGGGTGCTGTCGCTGCGCTCCTGCGAAAAGGGCGTGAAGATATGCTGTAAAAAGTCCTTGCTCATGCCGATACCCGTATCACGGATGACCCAACGATAGGTGACCCTTCCGTCCGCAATGCCAAGACAGCTGACAGCCGTTTCCACCCTGCCGCAGATTTTATTATATTTGATGCAGTTGCCATAAATATTCAGGAAAATCTGCCGCAGATGGAGGGGACTGCCATAGACTCTGCTGATTTCCATGCACTCGAAGCCTCCTTCATATCGCAGCGTGATGCCTGCTTCCGCGGCACGCTGTTCCATAATGGTCAGAATATCCCTCGTCAGTTGATTTAAGTCAATGATTTCATGAGAAAGGATAACCTCGCCGCTTTCCAGCTTGCTCATCTGCAAAATATCATTGATGAGAGAAAGCAGATGCTTGGCGGCAACCTTCATTTTCTTCTGATTCGAACGGATGAGGGCATGATCCTCCGCATGCGCTTCATCAATTTCCAGCAGACCGATAATGCCGTTTAAGGGCGTGCGGATATCGTGGCTCATGCGCGAAAGAAAGCTTGTCTTTGCGGCATTGGCACGATCTGCCTGCTCCACCGCTGCATAAAGCTGTTCATTTTTCAGCTGCAGCTGCTCTGTATATTCCTTTTGGATGGCAAGCTGCTTTTCTCGATAGCTTTGTGCCGTTTTCCAGCGCACCATGCGAATAGCCGCAAGAATAACAAGATAAATCACCATGGCGAAAAGCATATTTTCAGGCGTGGTGCGAAAAACAGCGCGTTGCGGCAGGTAAGCATAAACATACACATTCCGCCCATGCTCCATCAGACCAAAATAGCGCACGCCGTTCTCCCGCGCAGAAACAAGCCTGTCGCTTACGGAGGCGGCTCTGATTTCTTCAAGCACTGCGGATGCATCCGTATTTCCGCCAATGAAGCTTTCCTCGTTTGAAGCAATGATTTCATTCCCGCTGCTGACCACAATCGTCCCGTTTTCCGCAGGGTCATAGCCCGAAAGAAGCGAGGAAATCGAAAGACTGAAGGAATTGATATAATCCAGAGGTGTATGATAATAGGCAACAACAATGCCGGGTGCATCCAATCTTTGTACCGCCGCCAGATCCAGATAACACCCCTCAGGGCAGAAAAGCCGCACGGCATAGCGTTTTTCTGGATACCGCGCCGTATTCAGCAGGGCTTCGGAATCCAGCTTTTCATGCACGAAAGCTGCCATATCCGCTGCTTCGCTTGCGGCAGTAATATTTCCTGCTTCATCCAGAAGCAGAATCCCCGAAACGTAGCAGTCCTTCACACAGGTATGCAGAAAATCCGCACTGACAGGCCTTGTGGTTTCCTCCAATCGGTGCGCCGTCTGGTTTGCGCTTTCCACAATCCGCATCAGGCTCTTGGATTCATCCGCAAGCCCAATGCGGCTATAGCGGTTACACTGCTCCTTCACATAATTGACCGTATTCACCATGGTGCGCTGTGTAGCAGCGATATCCTCATTTACGGCAAGCAAAAATACGCCGCCCAAAAGCAAAACACCCAGTAAAAGCTGTAAAAAAAGGATACGCGTGCAGGGCTTTGCAGAGGCTTCATTCCACATCCGCAATCACCCCCATATCGTTTTCTTCCAGATATCTCCCGATGATTTCCTCCATCGTGCCATCCGCACGCATTTCTTCAAAGGTTTCGGAAAGCTTCTGTTCCAGACCGCGATCATCCTGCTTGGAAAACGCCACGCCCAAGCCGACCGTCAGCAGCGGCTCCTCCAGAATCCGATAATCCAGCTTATAATCGGACATGCACTGCAAAATTGCCGTTTCATGCGCGGCAATCGCATCCGCATAGCCCTTGCTCAGACAGGGATAAATCAATTCCCGATTCTGCATGGAAAACACCTCGCGCAGGACAGGAAGTCTTGCATCCGTATGCGAAAGAAAAAGCGCCTCCGGCTTTGTAGTGGACTGCACCGCAATGCGCTTGCCCTCCAAATCCGCCAGTGTTTTAATCTCGCTGTCCCGATTGACTGCCACCACCTGACGGCTCATCATATAAGGCGCGCTCCAACGGTATTCCTCCTCGCGCCCATCAATAGAAAAGCTGCCCCAGATGCAGTCGATTTTTCCGCTGTCAACCAGCTCCTTCTTTTTCTCCCAGTCGATATAGGTAAACACCGCCTGATATCCCATGCGGCGAAAGGCTTCTGTCGCTAAATCCACATCTATCCCCGTTGGTTTGCCGTCCACATTCTCATAATTATAAGGCGGATAATTATCACTGCCGATGATAATATCCGGCAAATCTGTCTGCTGTGCCGTTTTTTCCGCCGCGCCGCAGCCGGACAGGCTGACACAGCAGACCACAGCCGCCAAAACCATGCCCCTGATTTTCTGTTTCTGCATAACACCCTCTCCTCTTTTTTATGCCCATTTATAAATAATAAGGCAGTCAGCGGACTGCTGACTGCCTTATTATCCACAGGATTGCGATTTGTCCGCTTCCCCTACCCATATATATCACAGTTCGTGTATATTAAAATTATATGAAAGAAATCTGTCTATTTCAAGTATTTCCTGTCAAAAACAGACAGAAAAGGAGGATTTTTATCAAATACAATATCATGTTTTGCAAAAATCAATCGTCTTCAGCGGTTTTTTTGACAAAACCTTCTAATTTAGCGTTGTCCGCCGCGCGCAGATATGGTATGATGTGGTAAATTTCTCCGCACAGCAAGCCACGCGCTTTCTGCAAGGAGACAAAATAAAACTTAAACAGCTGCTGACACAAAGAAAGGCTTCTGCGTGAAAGGGTAGGTCATACATACGTTTTACAGAATTTCTGCGCCCTTTCTCCATATTTTTTCGGGGCGTTTTTTATTGTCTGCAAAAAAAGAGATAAAAAGAAAGGAAGATAAAGCAATGTATCCCTACAACCCCCACTCCCAAAAGGCAGAGGAATTCATCAACCACGAGGAAATTTTGGAAACCCTTGCCTATGCAGAGGAAAATAAGCACAACATTCCCTTAATCGACAGCATTATCGAAAAGGCAAAGCTCCGAAAGGGACTTTCTCACAGAGAGGCAATGGTGCTTCTGGACTGCGATATTCCCAAAAAAAACGAAGAAATTTACGCGTTGGCAAAGCAGATTAAGCAGGATTTTTACGGCAACCGTATTGTGATGTTTGCGCCGCTGTATCTTTCCAATTACTGCGTCAACGGCTGTGTATACTGTCCGTACCATGCGAAAAATAAGCACATCCGCAGGAAAAAGCTGACACAGGAGGAAATTGTCAGAGAGGTAACGGCTTTGCAGGATATGGGGCATAAGCGTCTGGCATTGGAAACCGGCGAGGACCCCGTCAATAACCCCATTGAATATGTACTGGAAAGCATCAAAACGATTTACAGCATCAAGCATAAAAACGGCGCGATTCGCCGCGTGAATGTCAATATTGCGGCAACAACGGTGGAAAATTACCGTAAGCTGAAGGATGCCGGCATCGGGACATATATCCTCTTTCAGGAAACCTACAACAAGGAAAGCTATGAGCACCTGCATCCCACAGGCCCTAAGCATGATTATGCCTACCACACCGAAGCGATGGACAGAGCCATGGAGGGCGGCATTGATGATGTCGGGATTGGCGTTCTGTTCGGCTTGGAGCTGTATCGCTATGAATTTGCAGGGCTTTTGATGCACGCAGAGCATCTGGAAAGCGTATTCGGCGTAGGCCCGCATACCATCAGCGTACCCAGAATCCGCCATGCCGACGATATTGACCCCTCCGCCTTCGATAACGGCATTGATGATGATACCTTTGCAAAAATCGTTGCCTGCATCCGTGTTGCCGTTCCCTATACGGGCATGATTGTTTCCACCAGAGAAAGTCAGGAAAGCAGAGAACGTGTACTGAGTCTTGGGGTATCCCAAATCAGCGGCGGCTCCAGCACGAGTGTCGGCGGCTATTATGAAAAAGAAGCAGCGGAGGATAATTCCGCACAGTTTGATGTCAGCGATAACCGCACACTGGATGAAATCGTGAAATGGCTGATGGATTTGGGCTATATCCCCAGCTTCTGCACCGCCTGCTACCGCGAGGGCAGAACAGGCGACCGCTTCATGAGCCTTTGCAAAAGCGGACAGATCCAGAATTGCTGCCTGCCAAATGCACTGATGACGCTCAAGGAATATCTGATTGACTATGCCGCACCGGAAACAAAGGAAATCGGGGAAAAGCTGATTTTAAAGGAAATCAAATCCATCCCGAAGGAAAAAATTCAGGAGATTGTACGGAAAAATCTGGTTGAGATTGAAAAAGGAAATCGGGATTTCCGCTTCTGAAACGATAACAGGAAAGGTACTATTTTCAGTGCCTTTTCTTTTTTTAATTTTTTTATCTTTTTTTGGAACTTTTTTCCTTTCTCTCTCGTTTAACTACCTGTAAGCGCTTATGGAAAATGAAAAAATCATATCTTGAGAAAGGATTTGAATGAATATGAAAAAATTATTGAAACCAATGGTAATCGCAGCAGCAGCAACAATGGCATTTTCTGCAACCGCCTTTGCAGGCACCTCCTCCCCCTACAGCCTCAACATCAACGGCAAGGCAGCCAATGGGGAGGTTCTGGTTTTAGTTCCTCTGAGAGAAACCGCAGAGCAGCTTGGCTTCAAGGTAAGCTACAACAAAGGCACGATTCTGGTGGATGACGGCATCATGCACACCAATCTGACCATCGGCGAAAACAGCTATCAGGTTGTGACAAGCAATCCCGATTTGGTTGGCATGAGCGCACCCTTCTCTCTTTCCAGTGCACCTGTGATGACAAATGGCAAAACCTATGTGCCCATTGAGCTGTTTGTTCCTCTGACAGGCAATGACAGCAGCATCATCAAAACAGACGGCTCTGCCATTTCCATCAGCAAAAAGGCTGATACTAAAAACGAGGATGTACAGATTCCCAACCCTCTGACCGAGCATGAAACCCTTGCAGACCTTGCAAAAACAGTCGGTTTTGATGTGACTCTGCCTACACTTGATAAGGCTTATAAGGAAACCGCTTTCATCGACATCAGCGGCACAACAGCAGATGTGCGCTTTGCAGACGACGAGGATACCATCACCTTCCGTAAGGCAAAAGGCTCTGATGATATCAGCGGTGACAACAAAACATATAAGGAAAACAAAACCATTGCCGTAAAGGACGTTTCTGTTTCCGTGAAGGGTAATGACGGCATCAATACCGCAACATGGCAGAAGGATGGCTTTACCTATTCCTTCAGCAGTGACAAGGCAATGACACAGGATGCTCTGGTAAAAGCAATCGAAAACTTATTTTGATAAGTCGAAATCAGGATTTCGACTTGTTGAAACAGAAGAATAAACAGACAAGTTCCATCGGTAACCCTTGAAACTTGCTGTTTTCCTCGTCGGAAATGAATTCCGACTGCGGATTCCATTCGGGAAACGCTTCGTTTCCCAAACCCTTCCGCGATATATAATAACTTTATCTATAAACTATAACAAAAAGAGGATGTTAAAAAACATCCTCTTTTTGTTGCTTCCATTATTTTTTCTTTGTAGGAATCAGCTTCTTTGTGCCGCCCATATAAGGCCACAGAACCTCAGGGATATTTACAGTACCATCTGCCTGCAGGTTGTTTTCAAGGAAAGCAATCAGCATACGAGGGGGTGCTGCAACAGTGTTGTTCAGTGTGTAAGCGAAGTATTTTTTGCCTTCTGCATCCTGTACGCGGATACCCAGTCTTCTTGCCTGTGCATCGCCCAGATTGGAGCAGCTGCCAACTTCAAAGTATTTTTTCTGTCTGGGAGACCAAGCTTCAACGTCAACGGATTTTACCTTCAGGTCAGCAAGATCGCCGGAGCAGCATTCCAGTGTTCTTACGGGGATATCCATGGAACGGAACAGATCTACGGTGTTCTGCCACAGCTTATCATACCACATGGGCGCTTCCTCAGGATTACATACAACAATCATTTCCTGCTTCTCGAACTGATGGATACGGTAAACGCCTCTTTCTTCAATCCCGTGTGCGCCTTTTTCCTTACGGAAGCAAGGGCTGTAGCTTGTCAGGGTCTGCGGCAGGTCTTCTGCTTTATTCAGCGTATCGATGAATTTACCAATCATGGAATGTTCGGATGTACCAATCAGATACAGGTCTTCGCCTTCGATTTTATACATCATTGCATCCATTTCCGCAAAGCTCATAACACCTGTTACAACGTTGGAACGAATCATGAAGGGAGGAATGCAGTATTTGAAGCCTCTGCCAATCATGAAATCTCTTGCGTAAGCCAGAACTGCGGAATGCAGACGCGCGATGTCGCCCATCAGGTAATAGAAGCCATTGCCTGCAACCTTTCTTGCGCTATCCAGATCGATACCGTCGAAGGTTTCCATAATATCTGTGTGATAAGGAATTTCAAAATCGGGAACAACGGGTTCGCCGAATCTTTCTACCTCTACGTTTTCGCTGTCATCCTTACCAATGGGAACGGTAGGGTCAATGATGTTGGGAATGGTCATCATGATAACCTTGATGCGTTCCTCAACCTCTTTTTCTCTTGCGGAAAGGGTTTCTACGCGTTCTGCGTCTGCGCCAATCTGTGCTTTTACCTTTTCGGCTTCGTCCTTTTCGCCCTTTGCCATCAGCGCACCAATCTGCTTGGAAAGCTTATTTCTCTGCGCTCTCAGTGCTTCAACCTCCTGCTTGATGGTTCTGTTTTCCTTATCCAGCACCAGAACCTCATCTACCAGAGGCAGCTTTGCATCCTGAAATTTTTTGCGGATGTTTTCCTTTACGATATCAGGGTTTTCTCTTACAAATTTAATGTCTAACATTTCATGACCTCCTAAAAATAGTATTTTTTCGGATGGAAGTTTTTCGTATATCTTATGAAAGGTTTTTCAATCAGAAAAAAGAATTGTAAGCAATTCTTCTCTATCAACAGCAATAAAAAATATCTGCAAGCAGCTATTTTTTCATCACCGCTTACAGATATGCTTTTCTGTCGTAATCGCTCATGCTTTCATAACAAAAAAACTCCCGATCCCGGTAATAAAACAGGGACGAGAGTATATTTCCCGCGTTGCCACCCAGATTGCTCGGAGCATCCTCCGAACCTCTTGAACAGCTATAAAGGGCTTACCCTTCCGACTTTCATCGGCAGCTTGGAAAGTGGAACATTCTCTTTTCTCCGCCGATTCGCACCAACCACCGGCTCTCTGAAGGGGGCGTGC
>OGHJ01001766.1_pt1 | contig 21239 bp, 20 predicted proteins | sample 1571351 | NCBI WGS metagenome assembly OGHJ01 (sample SAMEA2582037, study PRJEB24529) | metagenome | biome: Human gut stool | place: China | collected 2011 | reverse complement strand
CCTGCGGGAAACGCGTATCAGTATCCCTCCGACCGGTTTACGACATTTTTCAGCGGGTTTCCGGTCAAATACCGCTCCAGATTGTCCATGCAGATATGCCAGATCGTGTTCTGCACGTCCGCGCTGCTGCCGAAGCTCGGGCCTGCGATATGCGGCGTGAGCAGCACGTTCTCCATGTCCCACAGCGGGCAGTCCGCCGGAAGCGGTTCGGTCTCGAACACATCGAGTGCGGCGCCGCCGAGGTGGCCGTCCTGCAGAGCCGACACCAGATCGTCCGTCCCCGCCAGACTGCCGCGTCCGACATTGACCAGCACCGCGCCTGCTTTCATCGCGTGCAGACGCTCCGCAGTCAGCAGACCTGCGGTCTCGCGCGTGTTCGGCAGACAGCCGATGACGATGTCCGCCTGCACGGGATGCTCCAGCGCGAGGAACGCACCGGCCCGCTGACGGGCCACATGAACGCTGCTGCCGTCGATCACAGAGTCGGGGCGGGCAAAGTAGATGAACTCAAAAACGCACAGTCTCCGGGGCGCGATGCCGCAGTGGGATCTGTCGGACTTGACGCCGTTTTTGTCCGCCACCACGATCTCTCCGGGCAGAATATCCCGCTCAAAGCTGGCGCCCACGGCGTCCAGTCCGCAGCTTTCAGAGGCGAACACCACACTGCCGTCCTTCAGCCTCCCCATGCACAGGGGACGGAAGCCGTGAGGGTCCCGGACGGCGATCAGCTTGCTGGGGGACGAAATGACCAGAGAATACGCCCCCACCAGACGGTCCATGGCGGCGGAAACCGCCTCCTCGATGGAACCGTGCTTCAGCCGCTCCTGCACAATGATGTAGGCGATGACCTCGGAATCAGTGGTGGTATGGAAGGTCGACCCCTGGCTCTCCAGCTGGAGACGCAGCTCCTGGGAGTTGGTCAGGTTGCCGTTGTGGGCCAGCGCCATGCGGCCCTTATAGTGATTGACCAGAATGGGCTGGACGTTGCGCTTGTTGTCCGAACCGGTGGTGCCATAGCGCACATGGCCGACGGCGATGTTTCCAAGCCCCAGAGAGCGGAGCCGCTCCTTGGGAAACACATCGCTGACCAGCCCCACGTCCCGCCAGGAGCGGAACAGGCCGTCATCGTTGACAACGATACCGGCACTTTCCTGCCCGCGGTGCTGAAGGGCGTACAGAGCGTAATAGGCTAACGAGGCCACATCGGCGGTGACATTGGAGTAAACGCCGAATACGCCGCATTCCTCGTGGAGGTGGCGGTCATCGCCGGCAGCCGGAGCCGCCTTATCAAGATCCGTGCACGCCATAGATTTACTGGGCATCGTGATCCAGCAGGCGCTTCATGATCTCGGCGTAGGCGTCCTCAACGCCGCCCAGATCCCGGCGGAAACGGTCCTTATCCAGCTTTTCATGGGTCTTGGCGTCCCACAGGCGGCAGGTGTCGGGGCTGATCTCGTCAGCCAGCACGATGGACCCGTCGGCCACCTTGCCGAATTCCAGCTTGAAGTCCACCAGCGTCACGCCGCACTCGGCCCAGAACGCCTTCAGCACCTCGTTGACAGCAAAGGCATCGTTCTTGATGGTCTCGATCTCCTCTGCCGTGGCCAGTTTCAATGCCAGCGCGTGATAGGTGTTCAGCAGAGGATCGCCCAGCGCGTCATTCTTATAGGAAAACTCGATGGTGGGCTGATCGAACACGATGCCCTCCTCCACGCCGTAGCGCTTGGCGAAGGAACCGGCGGAGATATTGCGGACAATGACCTCCAGAGGGACGATGGCAACCCGCTTCACCAGCGTTTCCCGCTGGCTCAGCTCCCTGACAAAATGGGTGGGGATGCCGGCCTTTTCCATTTTGGCCATCAGACGGTTGGTCATCTGGTTGTTGATGACGCCCTTGCCGAGGATGGTGCCCTTTTTCAGGCCGTTGAACGCGGTGGCGTCATCCTTGTAATCCACGATGAGCAGCTCGGGATCATCGGTTTTGAATACTTTTTTTGCTTTGCCCTCGTAGATCTGTTCTAACTTCTGCATGTTCTACTCCTCCTGCGCATCTGCGCATAAAAATGATCAAAAACGTCAATTGGCCGCGTACATCTGCCGGTACGGGTTTTTGCTGTCCGGCGTCACCACGGTGAAAGGCGCGCCCATCAGCGCTTCCGCGTCGCCGCCGAACAGGGCGCACCAGCGCTCCACCAGCGGCCGCAAAAGGGCGGTCTCCTCCTCCGTGGGGGGATGGGGCGTCACCTGATCCGGGAAGCGGATGGCGGAAACATCGCCCCTGAAAATCACGCGCCCGCCGTGCTGTCCTGTGCAGGGGAAATAACCGGCGGCGGGCTTTCCGTCCGTATGCAGTCCCAGCACCAGGATCGTACCGCCTGCCTGATATTCCCCCAGAAAGCTCCCCGCCCGGCCGCCAATGACGATCACCGGCTGCTGGTCCTGATAGGCCTTCATGTGGATGCCTGCCCGATAGCCCGCGTTGCCCTGGACATAGATCTCGCCGCCCCGCATGGCATAGCCCGCCGTGTCACCCACGCTGCCGCGGACCACGATGGAGCCGCCGTTCATCGTATCGCCTACGGCGTCCTGCGCGTTGCCGTTAACGGTAAGGGAGCCGCCCCCCAGATACGCGCCCAGCGCGTTACCGGGGATACCGTCGATCTCCACCCGGCGTCCGCTCATGTCCGCACCGATAAACCGCTGCCCAAGGCAGCCGGTGATGCGGCACGACGGCCCGGCGGCCCGGATCGCCTCATTTAAGGCCCGGTAATCCAGACCCTTTGCTTGAATATCCATGAACTATCACACCTCTACTGTTTTTCCGGTGGATCGGAATCATTTTTTGCCGCTTACTCTCCGGCGTGGGACACACCCAGAATGGACAGCTCCTTTTCCGTCAGCCCCACGGCCCGCAGCATCAGCCGGTTGCCCCGCAAAGCCTCGATGGAATTGATCCCCATGCCGCCCATGATCTCCATGATCTCGTGCTTCCACGCCGTCATCAGATTGATGAGGCGTTCCGTGCCCTCGTCGGGGTCCAGCCGCTTGACCAGCTCCGGGCGCTGCGTGGCGATGCCCCACGCGCATCTGCCGCTCTGACAGGTGCGGCAGAGGTGGCAGCCCATGGCGATCAGCGCCGCCGTGCCGATATAGCAGGCGTCCGCTCCCAGAGCCACGGCCTTGACCACGTCGGCAGAGGAACGGATGCTGCCGCCTGCGATCAGGGACACCTGATTGCGGATGCCCTCCTCCCGCAGCCGCTGGTCCACGGCTGCCAGCGCCAGCTCAATGGGGATGCCCACATTGTCGCGGATTCGGGTAGGCGCGGCGCCGGTGCCGCCCCGGAAGCCGTCGATGGCAATGATGTCCGCGCCGCCCCGCGCAATGCCGCTGGCGATGGCCGCGATGTTGTGGACCGCGGCTACCTTGACGATCACCGGTTTCCGGTACTGTGTTGCTTCCTTTAAGGAGCAGATCAGCTGCCGGAGATCCTCGATGGAATAAATATCGTGGTGGGGCGCCGGGGAAATGGCGTCGGATCCCTCCGGGATCATGCGGGTACGGGAAACATCGCCTACGATCTTCGCCCCCGGCAGGTGTCCGCCGATGCCCGGCTTGGCCCCCTGCCCCATTTTGATCTCAATGGCCGCGCCGGCCATCAGGTAGTCCTCGTGAACACCGAACCGTCCGGACGCCACCTGGGTGATGGTGTTGCGCCCATAGCGGTAAAGGTCCTCGTGGAGTCCGCCCTCGCCGGTGTTATAGCAGATCCCCAGCGCCTCCGCCGCTCTGGCCAGACTTTCGTGGGCGTTGAAGCTGATGGAGCCGTAGCTCATGGCGGAGAACAGCACCGGCATGGACAACTCCAGCTGCGGCGTCAGCTCCGTAATCAGCCGCCCCTGAGCGTCGCGCCGGATGCGCTCCGGCTTCTTGCCCAGAAATACCCGGGTCTCCATCGGCTCCCGCAGCGGGTCGATGGGCGGGTTCGTGACCTGGGAGGCGTTGAGCAGCAGGCGGTCCCAGTAGACCGGCAGTTCCTTGGGGCTGCCCATGGAGGACAGCAGCACGCCGCCGGTGGCGGCCTGCTTCCAGATCTCCTCCACGGCATCGGAGGACCAGTTGGCGCTCTCCCGCAGGGCGCAGCGGTTTTTCTCGATCTTCAAAGCGTGGGTGGGACAGTACGCCACACACCGCTGGCAGTCCACGCATTTGCTCTCATCCGCCAGCATCCGGCCGTGGGTCTCGTCAAAGCGGTGAACGCCGTTGGGACATTGCTCCACGCAGACCTTGCAGTTGACGCAGCGCTGCGGATCCCGCACCACCTCAAATTGCGGCGGCACATAGAAATTTTTCATCAGTAAGTCCCTTCTTTCAACCGGACGATGACCGGCTCACCGCCCATGGGCGCCCATATATTCTCCGCGTCAGGCTCCATGACCCGGATGGCCGCCTCCTCGCTGGAAATGAACACCCGGTCATCCTTTTCGCCTACCACCATGCTCCGCAGCTTCAACCGGTCGTTCAGCGCCATCAGCCCGCCGGAAAAGCCGAGGATGATGGAGAACGGCCCCGTCAGCAGCAGGCTGGGAAACACCTTGCGGAGATATGTCAGCCGTTCCGCCTCCTGCGGCTCCATGCGCTCGATGGTGCTCCAGAAGGGAGCCGCCATCACGGAGGCCGTCTCCTCCAGCGTCAGTCCCTGCCGCCGCAGCAGGTAATCCGCAATGTACGCCATGACCTCCGTATCCGTTTGCAGCGTGCACTGGTAGCCGAACATCTCCACGCAGCGGCGGTTGGCGTCGTAGGAGGAGATCTCGCCGTTATGCACCACAGACCATTCCAGCAGGGAGAACGGATGTGCGCCGCCCCACCAGCCGGGGGTGTTGGTGGGATAGCGGCCGTGGGCCGTCCAGCAGTACGCCTCGTACTCCTCAAGGCGATAGAACCGGCCCACGTCCTCCGGATAGCCAACCGCCTTGAAGGTCCCCATATTTTTGCCGCTGGAAAACACGTATGCACCCCGAAGCTCCGCGTTGATCTTCGTCACGGTGCGCGCCACGTATTCCTCCGCGTCCAGCTGCAGCCGGTTCAGAACGGACTGCATAGGCGCCAGAAAATACCGCCAGATCAGGGGCACATCGGTGATCTCCGGGATCTGCCGGATGGGAATGTGCTCCGCCTTGACGATCTCAAAGCCTTCCTTCAGCAGCGCCTCGCAGGTCTTGCGGGTATCCCGGCTGTCAAAGAAGATGTGGAAGGCATAGTAGTCCCGGTATTCCGGATAAATGCCGTATGCGGCGAAGCCGCCGCCCAGACCGTTGGAGCGGTCGTGCATGGGGATCATGCTCTCCACGATCTTCTCTCCCGTCATCCGGCGTCCCTCCCGGGAGATCACAGCGGAGATCGCGCATCCGGACGGGATGCGGACCTGCCCTTCTCTTTTCATGATGTTCACCCTTTCTCAAAACGGCGTTTTTCCCGTTACGAAAAAAGACGTTCATTTTTCAGCAGAGGGCCACGCCTCTTGCCAAAAAATGAACGTCATTGCTCATCAAATATACAAATGATTTGTTATCATACTATAAGTGTTCTGTCTTGTCAATCCTTTTGAACTACCCACAACTGAAGTCGCAGACTTCCAGCAGCGGCGAAGCCGCTGTTCAGCGAAGTGAAAAGACTTTTTTGCCCCGCTAAGACAAAGCCGCCCGGTCATGGTGACAGTTGAGCAAGCACTTTCCCTGTGACAACGCGCATCCCCGGCTTTTTATCACTATACATTCAAGTTCAGACGTGCTATCATGGGCAAAATGGGCGAATGTCGAAGTGAAAACGAAGCAGAAAATATCCAAGCAACTAATTTGAAGCGATTGAGGGACGCGTTATGAAAATCAGAAAGTACAGTGAAAATGATGTACCTGCCATGATACGTATTTGGAACGAAGTTGTCGAAGAGGGCGTTGCCTTTCCGCAGCTGGAGCTTCTCGACGCGGAAAGCGGCAGGGCATTCTTTGCCGCACAGACGTACTGTGGTGTGGCAGATGACAACGGAACGGTTGTCGGGCTTTATATTCTCCACCCGAACAATGTCGGCCGGTGCGGGCACATTGCCAATGCAAGCTATGCGGTCGACTCCGCCTGCCGGGGAGAGCACATCGGAGAACAGCTGGTTTCCGATTGCCTTGTACAGGCCAGAAACAACGGCTTCAAGCTAATGCAGTTCAATGCCGTGGTTGAAAACAATACCCACGCCCGACACTTATATAAACGTCTTGGCTTTGTGCAGGTAGGAATGATCCCAAACGGATTTCTTATGAAGGACGGCTCCTACCAGAATATCTTCCTGTATTACCATGTGCTGTGACCATTCCGCCCCGCAGCAAGGGGACTCTCCTTCCTCGGTCACAGTTGGAGGCTGAATCTGCCGTCAGCTACCGCACGCAAAGGAATAGCCGAAGAAAGCGGATGCACGCCTTTGTGGCGTGCATCCGCTCAGTTTGTTGAAAAAGTCTTTTTCCCGCTGGGCCGCGCAACGCTGTCGCCCTTGCTTCGATTTGCTTTGAAGTGGTCATCTCAGGCGGTGGCGGAGACCGCCGAGAACACGTATCCGCCCCGGACCGTGCGGATATAGGTGTGGCTGCCGCCCATCTTCCGACGGAGATTGGAGACGGTATTCGCCACGACCTTCAGGGTGTCCGCGCTGTCCCGGCCCCACACGGCGGAAAACAGATCTTCTTTGGAAAGCGTGACCCCTGGATTGCTGGCGAGAAACAGCAGCATATTGAACTCGATCCGGGTCAACGCCAGCGCGGTTCCGTTTTGAAACGCCTGCTGGGAACGCCCGTCAATGGTCAGCTCCGGGAAGGTGAGCGTGTGCCGGGAACTGAGGGAGACCCGCTCCGCGGCGATGTCCTCCCGCCGCAGCAGGGCCAGGATCTTTTCCTCCAGCTCCCTCTCTGCCCCATTTGCTTGAATGATGATCATGGTGTGCCTGTGTGTTACTCCGCGTCCAGCTCGTGGAGCAGGTTGACCATCTCGATGGCGCTGACCGCACAGTCGTAGCCCTTATTGCCCGCCTTGGTGCCAGCCCGTTCGATGGCCTGCTCGATATTCTCCGTGGTCAATACGCCAAAGAGAACGGGTACGCCGCTTTCCAGAGACACGGCGGCGATCCCCTTGGAGACCTCGTTGCAGACGTAGTCATAGTGGCTGGTGGAGCCGCGGATCACCGCGCCGAGGCAGATGACGGCGTCATACCTGCCGCTCTTTGCCATCTTGGACGCCACCAGCGGGATCTCAAAGGCTCCGGGAACCCACGCCACATGAACATCGTTCTCCCGAACCTCGTGCCGCAGCAGGCCGTCCAGTGCGCCGCTGAGGAGCTTGGAGGTGATGAATTCGTTGAACCGGGCGGCTACGATGCCCACCTTGATGCTTTTGGAGACCAGCTTTCCCTCGAAAGTTTTCATAATTAAGTACCTCTTTCTTTGTTAATATTTCAAAATGTGTCCCATTCGTGCCTGCTTGGTTTTCAGGTAGAACAAATCATGCGCTGTTGCCGCCATCTGGATCGGAACCCGTTCGGAGATTTTCAGCCCAAACTCGGAGAGCTGATACACCTTGTCCGGGTTATTGGTCAGCAGGCGCAGACTCTTGACGCCAAGCTCCCGCAGGATCTGCGCACCGAGGAAATACTCCCGCTCGTCTCCGTGGAAGCCCAGAGCCAGATTGGCCTCCAGCGTGTCCATGCCCTGCTCCTGCAATTCGTAGGCCCGCAGCTTGTTGATGAGGCCGATGCCCCGGCCCTCCTGCCGCATATAGAGCAGGATGCCCCGGCCCTCGTTTTCAATCTGGGTCATGGCGGCGGCTAACTGCTGTCCGCAGTCACAGCGGAGAGAGCCGAAGGTGTCTCCGGTCAGACACTCGGAATGAACCCGGCAGAGAACGTCCTTCCCGTCGCCGATGTCGCCCTTCACCAGCGCGACATGGTGCTCGCCGTTCAGACGGCTCACAAAGCCGTAGGCTTTGAAATCGCCGTATTTCGTGGGCATATTCACCGCCGTGACCTGATCCACCAGTTTTTCGTGGCACTTGCGGTACGCCTGCAGGTCCCGGATGGTGATGAACTTGATGCCGAACCGCTCCGCCAGCGTCATCAGCTCGGCGGTGCGCATCATGGTGCCGTTTTCCCGCATGATCTCACAGCACAGACCGCATTCCTTCAGCCCCGCCAGACGGCACAGGTCAACGGTGGCCTCCGTATGGCCCTCCCGCTCCAACACGCCGTTTTTCTTCGACAGCAGCGGGAACATGTGGCCCGGTCTGCGGAAATCCTCCGGCTTTGCAGCTTCTTCTACGAACTTTCTGGCTGTAATGCCACGCTCATACGCTGAGATTCCGGTTGTAGTGCTTACATGATCAACAGAAACTGTAAATGCAGTACAATGATTATCTGTATTTGTGATGCACATCTGCGGAAGATTTAATTTCTCCACATAAGAATCATCCATCGGCATACAGATCAGACCTCTTGCATATTTTGCCATAAAGTTCACATTCTCCGTGGTCGCGAATTCAGATGCGCAAATGACATCTCCTTCGTTCTCTCTGTCTTCGTTATCGAGCATAACGACCACCTTACCGGCTGCCAGATCTACTAATACTTCTTCTATACTGTTTAATTCCATCTGTCTTTACCTCCATAGGAACATTTATTTTATAAGAATCCATTTTCTGCCAGAAAATTCATATCTACTTTTTTCCCTGCATCCGGTTCTTCTTTGTCTTTAAAATGGAGCAGCTTATCTACATATTTGCCAATCACATCGTTTTCCAGATTGACCACTGCTCCGGTCTGCCTGCGGATCAACGTTGTCTCCTCCGCCGTATGTGGGATGATCGAAACCTTGAAGCAGCGATCATCGACATAAGCAACCGTCAGGCTGATTCCATCGATCGTAATCGATCCCTTCTCGATGATATACTTTAATAGCTTTTTATCACATGTTATTGTCACCCAGATTGCATTTTCTTCTCTAGTGTACTCTGTGATCACCCCGGTTCCGTCGATATGTCCGGATACGATATGTCCACCAAATCTTCCATCTGCCGCCATCGCCCGTTCCAGATTTACCCTGCTGCCGGAGCTTAAGGTTCCGAGATTGCTTCTTCTTATCGTCTCTGCCATCACATCTGCCGTAAACAAATGCCCCGACATTCCTGTGATCGTCAGGCATACCCCATTGACAGCTATGCTGTCACCGATCTCGCTTCCCTGCAGAACCTTATCTGCCTCTACGGTCAGGCGACCGGATGATGTGCCTTTTTCTATCTTCTTAATCGTGCCTGTCTCTTCCACAATGCCTGTGAACATGACTGCCTCCTTTTCGGGGACGTTTTTTTGCAAACAGTCATTTCGTCACCCCATTGACTCTTGTTCCGTAAAACGCTTGCGCTCTATTTTCATGTAACGGTACTAAACTCACTGCCCTTTGCAGTTCGTTAAGGACCGACATGAAAAAAGGTTTACTACACAAGATCAATGGAGTAACAAACTGACTATTTACAAAAAAACTGTCAACCTAATTAATTAACAACTTACTCGCTGAATTACTTCTTTTAACATGTTAAGTTCCTATATAACTTAACATAAAAAAAGCCAGAGAACTATGTCTCCGGCGGGTTGTTTGTTATGAAATGTTGTTGCAGATTTCTTTAATATTTTTTCATACAACAGCATATTGTAAAACATTCAACTACACATTCCATCATGTCCGTATTCATGTTTTAATTTCAATTTGCTATTGAAATTCTCTCTGCATTCTTCTTTCATCCAGACTTTACTGTCGGCTTTGGATTCTCACCAAATCATGCCTTACGGCTCGCGGGCTCACATAGATTACTATGTATACCGCCGGTGGGGAAATGAGCCCCGCCCTGAAGACTTCAACATGGTTATATTGGCACAGTTTGTTATGTTTGTCAAGCTGTTATCTGAAAATACTGAAGCATAATATCTGCTCCAAACCTCTGAATGGAACCAAGCTCAAACGGATAGGATTCTGCCGGTGATTCTACTCCCACACCACCGACCGGCGTATAGCCTGCACTTCCACCAAAAATCTTCGGTGCTATATAGACATCGACCTCTTTTACAATGCCTGCTTTTAATGCACTTTCATTTAAAGTGCCTCCACCTTCAAGCAGAATTCCGTCTATATTTCTTGCTCCGAGCTGTTTCATCAGTTCCTGCAGATCCACATGACCATCCACACTCTCCGTCTCGATGATCTCAACACCTGCCCCGATCAGCTTCTGCTTCTTATCTGCCTGATCCTCTGACTGTATGGTTGCAAGAATCGTCGGTACTTTCGATGCTGTTCTAACGATCTGGGAATCCATTGAAATCCGAAGTCTGCTGTCGCAGATAATTCGAACCGGATTTCTTCCTCCCTCTATCCTGCAGGTAAGCGACGGATCATCTTTTATCACCGTCTCGCTTCCGACCATGATACCTGTAAGTGCATTTCTCTGCTCCATTACATGGGCTCTTGCTTCTTCGCCGGTGATCCATTTACTCTTTCCACTGTATGTTGCAATCTTCCCATCCATAGTCATTGCATATTTCATTACGACATATGGTGTCTTATTTACAATATAATGGAAAAATACCGGATTCAGGCTGTCACATTCTTCTTTTAATACATGTGTGATAACTTCAATTCCTGCATCCCGTAGTATCTGATATCCCTTTCCAGATACAAGCGCATTCGGGTCATCTGATCCGACATAGACTCTGCTGATCTTATGCTCGATGATCGCATTCACGCACGGAGGCTGTTTGCCATAGTGGCAGCAGGGCTCCAGCGTCACATACATTTCCGCGCCCGCTGCGTCCTCTGTCAAATGTGCAAATGCATCCCTCTCCGCATGAAGCTCTCCGTATCTTCTGTGATATCCCTCACCAATAATCCGCCCATTCTTTACGATCACTGCTCCAACCAGCGGATTCGGATTTACCGCTCCGATTCCTTTTTTTGCCAATTCAATGGCTCTCCTCATATATGTTTCCTGCATACTGTCTAACCTCGTATTTCCTATCTGACAATTATCTGTTTCTTATATACTTCCTGTATATTTCTTGACAAATCCGTTTTACACTATTTATAATTTTACTATCTTATACTATTGGAGTTTAACATGTTTCAGAAATTTTATCCATCAGAATATTATACATCAACCTATGTCATTGATTTTGCCGAATATTATAAAAAGGGCTATCGCGGCATCTTATTTGACATCGACAATACCCTTGTTCCCCATAATGCTCCGGCAACAGAAGAAGCAATCAGACTTATCCAGAAGTTAAAAGAGATCGGATTTGGTATCTGTCTGGTATCCAATAACAAAGAGCCCAGAGTTGCGGAATTCAACAAGCCTTTGGATGTAAAGTACATCTATAAAGCCGGAAAGCCAAAACGCACCGGTTACCAGAAGGCCATGCAGCTTCTTGGTACTGATACAGCAAATACCCTCTTTGTCGGCGATCAGTTGTTTACAGATCTCTGGGGCGCAAATAACACCGGTATCACTTCACTGTTAGTGATGCCCATCGACAAAAAAGAAGAGATCCAAATTGTCCTGAAGCGGATCCCTGAAAAATGGATTTTGCATTCCTACCTGAAAAAACATCAGATTGTACGGTAAATCAGGCAGGCATGTTCCATAAAAATAGTATCAGTTCTCATTTTTCTAACAATAAAGAGGTATACATTTCAGATCTAAGTTTTTCATCTGGAATGTATACCTCTTTTTATTTGCTCTTATTGTCTAAGCTTTTATACTAAACTAACATATCCATATTCAGACGTTTGATTACCTGGAAGGATTTTGCACGAAGCTCTTCTGCATCAAACTGTGACAGCATGGTATCTTTGTCCCACTTTGTCTTCATCAGTGCATTTAACAGATCTTCGATATACGCCTTTACATATTTTACATTTTCTTCCGACTTGTCTTTCAGAAGAACTACGATGTTATCAATTGCTTCAATCACACCGGACTCCTGCTGCTTTACAGGTGCCTGACCTGATTCATCAGATAACTCGATAACCTTACCTGTCTTGGTAATGATTACCTTCTTATTCGGAGAGCTTGCAGCCTTTGAAGTTCCCTTCTTGTCAAGCATTCTGTGAATTACTTTTACAAGACATGCAACAGCATAAGTTGCTTCTTCTGCAGTTGGCTTCTCAAGCCCCTTGTCATTATGCTGATTCCATAACCACTCAGACTTACACAACATTTCTTCTACAGATGCATCACGTAGTAATCTTGCAAGGTCTGCATCAGCCGCTGAGCTTTTGTTCTTTCCGAAGAAACCACCACCGGATGTCTGTGTCTCCTGACCGTACTTTGCAGGCAATACAATCTTTGCATAAGTTTCCTGTAAATACTTCTTTGCTGTATTCAGATCATATCCTGAGCTGATGATCTGCAGCTTACCACCGCCAAGTCCATTAACGATCATATCTTCAGCAGCCATAAATAACAGGTGCTTCTGTCTGTCGTCGATCATCTTCTTGATCTCATAGTTGGTCTTGCTCTTCTCAAGGATTGAATTCTTACGAACCTTAAATGCCTTGATCTTTTCCTTTACACTGAAGAACTGCTTCAGAAGATTTGGATTTGCATTTACATAATTATTGATCCATGTTAATTCAATGTACTGATGCTCGATCTTATTTGAAATCTCATATACATTGTATCCGTCAAATACAACATTTAATGTTGTATAGAGAAGTTCAAGCATCTCATACTTTTCTTCCCATGAACGTGTTGACATATCCTGATTTACGATTGCCTTGATACCACATTCGTAGAATACAAGGTTATATTCATACAGACCTTCAAAGATATTTGTCTTGCCATTCAACTGAGAACCGGTTCCAAGTGTCTGAAGATTCTTCTTCATCTCCGGTTCATCCTCGATATATTTGTATACCTTCTTGATAAATCCTGAAACCTCAGCAAGAAGAGTATCGATCCTCTTGTTGTAAATCTCCTGCTTGGAGATAGCAGATACAACGCTTCTGGACAGTACACTTGTACTCTGTGCACTGTTACAGTTACGAATCAGCTCCTTGAAATTCTCATATACCGCAAGATTGTCAATTGGAATGTATTCTGCATTTAATCCGTAGAATTCAAATGCTTTTCCATAATTCTTGTCATTGATATATGCATTAAACAAGCCAATGCTGAACTGAATCTTATAATCATTTCCAACATGTGGATCTTCCACTACATAGTCAAAGAGAACTTCCAGATTGTTGATGTATGCATCTGATTTTGCTGATGAAAGTGGGAGTCCCATCTCCATTACAACATTGATCAGATCCAGATATCCCATCACTGCCTTATCAAAGTTCTTTGGTCTGTCGTCATCCTCTAAGATCTGATAACTTACATTGATAAGTAATGGTGCGATACGCTCGCCGATCAGCCGCATAGCCTCCGGGAACTTCTCTGTCTGATACAGATAGATCAACCAGATGCTGTATCTGTAAATACCAGTTGCACTGATAGGTGCATCGATGTCTGATGGATCAATATCACCATAAATAAATTTAAATAATGGCTCTATCCACTCTTCAATCTCATAACGTCCGGTTGCCTTAATATTAAAATCAACGAATTCAGCAAGCTCATATAACTTTGTACACTGAGCCTTTACTTCATCATCAACCATCATGGATGATAAATCAAAATTACTGTCTTTCAGATAATCAATAACAAGTGCATAAAAACCGTCCTCAACCTGCTCGTTCAAAAATCTGATCAGTAATCCTTTGTTATTGGATGCTGCTATGGATAGAACATTATTATCATTGTCTGATGCAATGTTAGCTGGTAGCATATTCTATTCCTCCTTTTTTGTCTATTCTTTGTATGCTTTCGATAAAATTTCCTTCATATTTATAACTATATCACAAAACATTTTACTCTTCAATCAGTTTTTGGTAATTTCTACAAATCGTCATTGTGCATAATTGCTGAAAATACAAATCCTATGAATTGAAAATCGTTTTGTCAGTATTTACTAATCAAGTCCTGCCATATGAAGGATTGCCATCGCATTTGTCGTTGTACATCTGCCATCCTTCTTCTTATAATCAAACTTTAACTGATCACCTTCATAGTACTCCTCAAAATGATAATTTGCTGCCGGCACTCCGCTCTCACTCTTCAGCTCACACAGTTCAAAATCGTGCGTAGATACAAGTGTCATGGAATGATCATCCGACAGCTTTCGGATCACCTGGGTTGCTCCTACAATACGGTCTGCCGAATTTGTACCTTTAAATATCTCATCGATCAGACATAACATCGGCATTTCATTCTTCTTATATTCAACCATCGACTTGATCCGGAGTATCTCTGCATAAAAGGTTGATATACCATTACTGACATCATCCGTCACGCGCATGGATGTAAATATCTTCATGTAATCTGCATGCATTTTCTCTGCGCATACCGGAGCTCCGGCATATGCAAGGATCAGGTTGATGCCAAGGGTTCGTAAAAATGTTGTCTTGCCGGACATGTTAGAACCGGTAATGATCGTAGCTCCCCCTTTAAAGGCTGCATCATTTGGAACTACCTTCGACGGATTGATCAACGGGTGACGCAAATTTTCTGCTGATACTTCTACTTTCTCATGTCTTGTCACCTCCGGATAGGACACCTCTCTGGTACGGGCAAGTACTGCAAAGGATAACAATTCCTCCATTCTTGAAATCGCATGGATCCAGTCCTTCACCTGACTGCCATACTGGTCTCTCCACTTATCCATCATAATTCCAAGATGAAAATCCCATAAAAACAATCCACATAATACCTGATGTACGATTGGATTATAACGGATATTGAATGCTGCGCTGATACGCTCCAGCTTCTTTACAGCATTCAGTGCTCCGGAATCTGTAGAGATTGTATTCTTGATATCATTCAACAACTCTGAATCAAATGTTTCACCGGAGACCAGTTCAAACATCCGGATATAGTCATTGATCACATATCCAAATGAGATCATCGGCATAACCGCCTGTCCTGCAACACCTGATGTGATCCATGCAAACAGCAAAACTACAAAAAAGGAGATCAGGGAATATCCCAGATTGACTTTTCCCATAATACCCAGAATCAGAAGCACGATCGTTATCAACGGAAGCAGAAAACGAAGCACTTGGAAAATCTCCGGTATATGATCATCACTGGTACAATAGGCAACAAATTCATCGGATGAATATTTTTTCTTCTTTCCGGTTTCTGACTTCACACACAATGTCTCAAAGTCCATGGAGAAGTCATGCTTCTCTGCAAGCTCCTGTATCGCGATCTGACGTTTCGTTCTGTCCTCTGCCGCAAATTCAGGCTGTCTTAACGTTTCAGCAAGCATCTGCCTGCCATCCTCTGTTCCTGCCACACAGATAAACTGATAGATGGAATTCTTTCCCATAATATCCAGATCCTTTGCTACAAGATCATCATCGGTCAGATACTCGGAGCCATCTTCTGCGAACTCCTTCCAACTATCATCATAACGTTTCATATACCGCTCATATACGATCACCTTTGCTTTCGTATATTCCAGTTCCTCATTCAGCTTACCATGCCGGAACACCAGCAGTACAAAAATAACGACAGCCACGATACCTACTGCAAGAAACGGTATATTGGAATCATATAGTCCGACGATCAGTCCGCCCAGCATCACAAGGAACATCAGGAACCGGATTGTACCAATATTGGAATAACTATGTTCCAGCTCCTTCTGTCTCTTTTTTAAATCTTCTAACTCTGTCTTAAATCGACCCATTTTCCTTCCCCCTCTGATCTCTGCTATTTTTATTTGTTCTTAATTTTATCTTCATATATGTCCTTTCAATCCTCTTCCAGGAAAATCCTCACGCTGATCAATATACGATCATATATCTTTCAAAACTATAGCATACTTCATCTTATCAGGCAAATGTTAAAAGTTCGTGAAATCTGCCTGCATTCCCTTTTTGTTTATCATTGTTTTCTTGCTTTTTCCGTGTATACATATTAAAATTATGGAAACGTTATTTATAACGACTTTACATCATATATAAAGGAGATTATGTATTATGGGAAAAGGTAAATTATTCAAAGCCGCTGCTACGATCGCTGCGATCGGCGGTGTTTGCTATGTATTCCGGGATAAGATTAAAAATTCTACTGTATACCAGTCATTGGATATGGATGACAAGGTAGAGAAAGTAAAAAATACGATTAAAGAAAAAATGCCTGCAAAGGAAGAACCGGAGCGTAATTATTTCTCTTTAGATGATGCTCCTGTGGAAGGAACAATCGATCAGCAGTCAGAAAACACCTCTGACATTTCGGCAGATAATGCCAAACCGGAGGAAACAGAACATTCCACTGAAGAAGCAGCCACTGTTACAGAAGAAATTGAAAGCCCGATTCTTTATGAAAATGAAGGCTTATCCGATGTATCAGAGGATCTCGATGTGATCGAAGAACAGGACAAACTGGATGTATAAGCACATCACCAAATGATTGCTTTGCAGTATAGCTATTAAAAAACGGGGCAGACCCAGTAACACTCCACTGTGTTATCCTATCTGTCCCGTTTTTTCTTTTGTATATATGGCAATATTGTATCCAGGATCTTCTCATCATGAAAATCATGCTCAAATATTGCACCATTTGCATTTGAAATGATCAGCTTGTACACATCCCGCGGCGGCATCCATGGCAGTATTTTCTTTGTTTCCTTATGTCTGGAAACCACATCGATATCCCGCAGCACAATGATATCCGTCCGGAATGGGGTCCAGATTACCAGATATTTTCTGGTCACATAACAATTTCCTGTTTCATAAACCAGTGCATCATGCAACTGACGGTTAATATCTCCTGTTAACAGCTTCTTGTCACGATATCCTTTCATCTGACGAATCTGTGGATGCTTCCATGGATAAAACCAGTATACAATTCCCTCAATGATCGATAATATAATCACTGCAAATGCAATGATCAACGCAGCCTTTACGATCATATAAAATGTCTTTGGATAATCCACCTCACTGATCAGATAATCGTATGTGATAGTCTCTAACTGCTGCTGTTCGATTCCTACACTCTCCGCACATTCTGACAATATATAATTATATGCCGCAGGATCCTTCTTCAACTGTCCCTGCACCAGATAATCACAGATGATCGTCTCATCACTGTCAAGCAGAACAACCATAAATTTACCATTTACCCAGACATAATAATAACCGCCTACCCGTTCTCCATCTATCTCATAATCGTATCCCATATAGGTCAGCTTCTGAAACCGCATTTCTACATTAGTGGTGCCTGCATCATATAAGACTCCTAATTGCTGCGGATCATCCACATGATAAAAATCCAGATTATTCAACAGATGAAAATGCCGCATACCGCCAACGATCAGCAACATGATCACGATCGTAGGCAGTAATGACATTCCTGTATTCTTTAATAATAATATATTTAACTTCTTGTTCTCTAGCATTTCGTTTTAAAAATGGCTTCCGCCACCACCGTGGCTGCCGCCTCCTCCACCGCTGCTGCCGCCTCCGCCGCTGCTGGATGATTCGATCTTAACACTGGTAACTTCCTTGCGGACAAATATATCCCTTCTGTCCAGTACCTGCGCATTTCCATTTACATATGTATTCAGATTAGTTGTCGTTTCGCCTGCCTTCTTTGACATATTCGTTATAAAGAATATAGCTCCACAGATCAACACCAGAATCACAATATAAAATGGGGGAATCTTCAGGCCGCCACCACTGGAGCTCTTCATACACTGTACCGCCCCCTGGATCATAGTTGCAAACCCCTTCTCTGCATCCTCTCTCAGGTACTTGCCACCTTTCTCTGTTAGGCTGGATGCTTTGGAATCACTGATCCTTGCTCTGACTCTTGTTCCTGTTGTGCTCATCCATACATCACCAGCTTCATAATTTGCAGCTATAATGATGCTGTCGCTTGGTACATAGCCATCGCTGGTGCTCCGGTTACTTTGTGGGTTGTATTCCCAGTTTTCCCAACCAAAGCGTTCCTGCTCACTGAAGCTCTTGGCAACTGTCTTGATTGCCTCAAATTCTTCATAATAAGTATCGTCCATATAAGTACCGAACATACTCTGTGCCTGTGCATTATCGATCGTCATTACAACGATATCCATGCCTGTTTTGTCTTCCCATTTTGCAATCTTTTTTTCCAGTGACTGTTCCTCATTGCCTGTCAGTTTATCTGCATAATCAAACACACGCTGATCTGTCCTGCATTCCGTATTACTCCGTGCATCATGCTTCAGATTGCTGTTTGAAACGATCAGTCCCATGATCATAAATACAATACCGATCGCAAATAATATAAGAACTGTTATCCTGAATTTTTTCATTTACAACACCTCCAGAAGCATAGCAATTCCACTGGCACAAGCCGCAACCGATGCAGCAAATGCTGCTGTCAGTCCGATTGCACGGCTGACACTTCTTGGCGGAGTTCCAACACACTTTCCAGTCTGGCCATTTACATAAAACATATAATTCTGTCCTTGATACCGATATTCATAAATCCACACCGGCATCAAAGCAAATTTATTTCCAAGCAACTGATTATTGGCATTCATGTTTTTAGTCAACAACGAATTATATCCACTGGCTTCACTTTTTGCCCACTCCATGGATGTATCGTTGATCTTTTTAACCGCACGTCCGGATAACTGATCTGGGGTATAATTATAAACCTCTGCCTCAAAGCCTGACATGAACTTATTATCATGCTTTAACAGCGCATCATATCCATAAGGCTCCATCAGGTCCATAATTCCATCCGGCATCTCGACTGATGCATCAACCGGAATTCCGTTGTATTTGATATGCAATTTCCGGTATACATCAAAATAAGATGTCTCTGTGTATCTCCTGTCTCCGGATGTCCATGTCCGCACCTTCGTACCAATTGCGGTATAATCAACATTGGAATCAAAATCATATATCCAGAATGGAACATATACTCCCCGAAGCTTTTCCAGTGTCTTTGTCGATAAAAAGTCCGCTGGCAGGAATAACTTTTTTCCAAATTCTTCCTTTAGCTTCTCTTCTGCCAGATGTTTTGAAAACTTAAATGGCAGGATCATATCCGGTCCATACGGATACACCACAAAGTCATCTCTGATCAGAAATGTACCACAGGCTGGACATTTTCCTGCTGAACCATATTCATTCCGATATGTGATCTGTGATCCGCAGGACGGACAGATCATCGGTGTCTCCGACGGTATACTCTGCTCACAGTCACTTCCACCACAGCTCAGGCATTTCATATGTCCACTTTGTGGATCAAATACAACATTTCCACCACAGTTTACACATTTATAAATCATACTGTTATCTTCTCCTGTTTTTACCCCTTTATAAGCGCTTTTGCGTTCATTATTTCGTGAGCATAACTCACTCAATGCATTCGAAAAATCGTCCTTACAAGCAAGCGATTTTTCACCATTATATCATATCTATGGTTTTTTCGTATATTGTTTTTGTATTTTTGTCACATTTGTCTTTCCCCGGAATACTCTATAGCATAAAGAAAATTGGAGGTATTTACCATGAGTGATTTATCAGCAACACAGTGCGGTTGTGGAAAAAATGGAATGTTTGGTTTTGGTGGAGGCAGCAGCTGCTCTTGCATCATCATCCTTCTTCTTCTCTTCTCCTGCTGCGGAAATGGTTTTGGAAATGACTGTGGCTGTGGCGGCGGAAGTAATGGCTGTGACTGCATCTGGATCATCCTGATTCTCCTTTGCTGCTGTGGTGGATGCGGCAATGGAAATGACTGCGGTTGTGGCTGTGGATGCTAACAGCAACCATTCCCTTTCATTTCAAAATGATGCGGGAACATATGAAATGCGATCAGTGACCATTTCACCAATATAACAAGCATGCTACCGGAATTGTCCCATGCCTTACCGCTGGCAGTTCCGGTTATTCTTGCAGCATCCATTTTCTGTTTATTATGCATAATTACACCTGACTATTCATAAATAACACTATGAAACTTATAACAGAAAACGGGTAACCGGCTAACCATCCGGAAACATCCGTATCACAGTACTCATAAGGAGGTTTCCATGAATCAGATTCCGCACTCCCATCCACTTGACAAATTAATATCGGATGACCGTCTGTTTCTTCTGGAAGCAATCCTACCCTTTGTGGAAGGACCTATGCGCATGCCACTCGTTATCTATCTGAAAATGATGGAACTCCAACAGATCATGCGTGTGATCAACAATCAGTCCTATATCCGTCAGTGTGATTTCAACCGTGATCTTCATAATCAAAATGATATTCTGGCATCGCTGGCCCAGTGTGGCTTTCCGGATATCGCCGATCAGATGAAAAATATGCAGCAGGCAATGAATATGATGCAGGTTATGAATGCCATGAACCGGACCGATTCTGAGTTTCCGGATTTTCAAAGCATTTTCCAGGCTTATGACCAAACCGTTCAAGCTGAACCGGATAACACATCTATATCCACAGATACAGAATATACAAATAATAATCCGTCCATACAGGGGAACAGAACAGATGAGAAAATTCACGATTCCTCCACACATGAAAACACGAAAAATACCAGTACGACTGATCAATCATTATCCCAACATAGCGACAATTCCATAGATCACATCATGCAGTTGTTACAGGAATACGACACGAACACCCGGTCTGCAACCTGACCGGTCATTATAGATTATAAATACATATAACCGGAATCAAAATAAATCCTATAAAACAGAAAGGACGATCCATTGCCATGAATCAATTTGAAAACGATCCCCGTCTGAAAAACCTTATGCCCCTGAAACGTCAGATTATTCTGGAACTTGCAAACGGTTCCCACAATGCTACTATGGAACAGATGTTTCCTCAGATCATGCAGTTAAACCGGGAGCTTCAAAAACGTAATCTTTCTTTCTCAAAAGAGGAATCCAAGCTCATCATGGATATTATGATGGAACAGGCTTCCCCTGCTGAACGCCAGAAGATCGCCATGTTTCGTAATTTCCTGTAAAATATAAATAAGCAGCTTTGCCTGCCTTGCAGGCTCACTGCTTATTTTGTATTTATATTTATGAAATAATATGATTT
>OGHJ01001760.1_pt1 | contig 21313 bp, 16 predicted proteins | sample 1571351 | NCBI WGS metagenome assembly OGHJ01 (sample SAMEA2582037, study PRJEB24529) | metagenome | biome: Human gut stool | place: China | collected 2011 | reverse complement strand
TTTGAAATAAAACAAAAGAGGCCATCTCAACTCTATTTTGAGACAGCCTCTTTTTATGTGTTATTATAGGGACAAATGATATTTAAATATAGAAAAACTTTTAGTATCTTTAAACAACGGGAAACAACTATCACTCCAAGAGCTCCCGTCTTCTTGTGTTGTGATTTGCTTTCATTTTAGTATCTTTGAACCATTAGAAACAACTTTATGTTCATTATCATAAGTAAGAGTGATGTTGTGATTTGCTTTCATTTTAGTATCTTTGAACCATTAGAAACAACTGCGTATAGATAGGAACTGGAACGACATAGGTTGTGATTTGCTTTCATTTTAGTATCTTTGAACCATTAGAAACAACTTTTTTTTCACGACAAAGAACACACTTACCGTTGTGATTTGCTTTCATTTTAGTATCTTTGAACCATTAGAAACAACATATGCAGCGCGTTTATAGAGATTATTAAGTTGTGATTTGCTTTCATTTTAGTATCTTTGAACCATTAGAAACAACTATATGCATCAACAAGCTTCGCGAACAAATGTTGTGATTTGCTTTCATTTTAGTATCTTTGAACCATTAGAAACAACCACCTGATAAGTCAACCAACGACCAGTCTGTTGTGATTTGCTTTCATTTTAGTATCTTTGAACCATTAGAAACAACTTTTAGTAATTATCCCATTTTTCATGCTTGTTGTGATTTGCTTTCATTTTAGTATCTTTGAACCATTAGAAACAACAGTGCGGAAAATGCATCGAATGTAGGAAGGGTTGTGATTTGCTTTCATTTTAGTATCTTTGAACCATTAGAAACAACTTGTTGATTGTTTCTTGTTGTCTATCAGTAGGTTATAAGTAAATTTAGAAAAAGAAAAAGTTGTTTCTTGAAATAATAAATCCCATATTAACCATGGGATTTATTATTTTAAAAGAGTTCTAATTGTTGTCCTGGTGTTTTTACCCCACTTGCTTTCTTGCCATAAAATAGCTCAATTTCTCCAAACTGTTTGTCTGTGATACATATAATTCCAACTTGACCATATTCAGGTAGAAAGGATTTTACTCTTTTTATATGCACTGCTGCATTTTCACTGCTTGCACAATGGCGTACATAGATAGAGAATTGAAACATTGTGAATCCATCTTTTTGTAGATTTTTGCGAAAATCAGTATAAGCTTTTTTGTCTTTCTTTGTTTCTGTTGGTAGGTCAAAAAGAACTAAAATCCACATAACTCTATATTCGCTGAAACGTTCCATTAGAATTCAGGATAAATGATTTTTCGTGATTCTCCAGAAAAGCATTTATATAGTGATGCCGTTGTTTGGCTTGCTGCTATCATAAGAGGACTTCTTTTCCCACTGATTCTGACATCTATTGTGGGGATGGATAATAAACTGGCTTTTACTTCTTTTGTAAGTTCCATTTTGTTTTCAGAGTATAGTTGATAGACTAGCTGGTCTATGAAGGGGCGATATGGTTCCATAATATCGTCTGCTAAGCAATAGGCATTGTATCGGTTATGATGGTGAATGCCTAATGTGGGTAATAATCCGCTTGTTACAAGAGAACGTGCGATAACTGCACGGAGAATGGCATAACCATAATTTAAAAGATTATTAGGGGGTATGCCATCTCGGTCTCTTGTAAAATTTTCAATGTCATGAAAAAGTGTTTTCCAGTAGAAAGCTGCAGCACGTGCTTCCAGATTGTCGGGGTCTCCACTTCGTACATCGTTAGCCCATATACGCATGCATTTTATATCTTCGTTTATACATATGGATAAGGAAGATGCTTGATTGTTGATTTTTGCTTGAATGGTTTGTTGCCATAGTTGTTTCTTTAAAGGCAAAGAAGCATCCAGTTGTTTCCGAAAACGCTCATTTTGGGTAGTGTTTCCATAGAGAGGGAGCATTAATCCTACAGGCATACTTTTACTGTCACAAGTAATAAGTGCACAATTATTTTCAAGCAATGCTTCAATAGCTCCGGAAGTAATGGTGATTTGTTTATTATCCAAAATAACAACGCCTATATCTTCAATAGGTTTGGTTATTTCAGATTGACGTTTCATCGCTTCCGGAAGTGAAGGACATTTCTCTACTTCCGGAAGTTTTATGACAAGTTGGGCATTACGTAATGATAGGTATGCTGGGTTACCAAAATATAATGTTTTCTTTATCATAGGCTAATTGACGTTATAATGTTTCCTAGTCTGTCTGTTTTGATGGGGATGCATATTTCTTTTATCATTTCATCTTGCCAAGTTTTTTGTGCTTTGTTATTACTTCCTAACTCAATAGTTTGAATTATGGGCTTTGCAACGAAATATGGAATGAAATGACATTCCCCTTCAGTACAACTCACCATCTTATAAATTCTATCTTTTTGTATTGGTTGATTAATATGTCCATTTTCTATTTCTTCTTTTGTTGGTACATATACTAAATCATTGGGTGATAATATAAATTTAGGTAGATTACCCTTTTCGTTTTCGGGTGCTGGTGACAAGCCTTTTTTTAGTCGTTCAATGACTACGTTTAATGGAATAGAGGCGAAACTGCGTTTATGGGCAGTTTCATATATTGCAAAGAACAGGTTAGTACCTTTTGCTGCCTCTACAAACTTAGTGGATTTATTTCCTGTTTGTCCAACAGCGAATTTATCGGCTTGTTCGTATGTTCTGACTTTATAAATTGGTTGATGAAATTTTCCATTATTATTTAGGGACATAATATTTTTATTCATTTGTTCAATACCTTCAGGTGAGAAGGCTTGTTCCGGATTATTGCCATTCTGCTCCAAATGGCGCAGTAAAATTTGTTGGATTCCTGTATCTGCAACTTTTTCTTCTATTTTCTTTTTATTGAAAGTTGTATTTATTGATTCACGGCAAGCAAAGAATCTGTTGGCAGTTTCTTTGGTGAAATAGTATACTGGTATCTTCTTTAGATTTATTTCTTGCCAAATATCTTTATTGTCTTCAAAGTATTTTTTGATTTGTTTTTCATTGAGTCCTTGCGTTAAAAGCTCTTTTATTTTTTTCTTTAAGTCTTTTTCAATAATTCTTTGAGGATTCTCAAGAACGGCTTTCAATGTAGCAGTGGTTGTTTTGCGCAGGTTGATTTCTCCATATACGGTTTCTTTATGCATGGGCTTACGGATAGCCCAGCTATCACCTTGTTTTTGTGAGCAACTTACTTTTTTCCCGTTTTCATAGTGGATATAATGGTTAGTTGTTTTATTGATAATACGCAGATTTTGTTTGAAGCTTACAATGATGTTGCCTAAAATGGAATACACATCTTGGGTAAATGTATCCCAAGGTTTGTCAATGAGCCATTGATAGTTTCCCAAATTGTCGGTTTTTGTTTTCTTGCATAATATTTGTCGCAGGTCTTGACGTGAAATCTTTGCATTCTTGCTGGCTGATTCATTATTTAAATAATTGACTATATTCCGATTGGCGCAGGCTATGACAATGGCATCCATGGCATGATGGCGGTGGTCAATACGTTTTTTGTTGAATCCTTTTTGTAAATCTAATGGCATAGCAGGAATTGTCTTGTTGCATGCATTGGTTGTCGTAAAGCGATTGCTTTCCGTAATTTCGTTCAAGCGTATGAAACGAGGTAAAATGAGTTTATTCCATACGTCGTTGATCCCCCAGTCTTTTTTTAGTCGGTCTGTGATACTTCCAGTACAAACAATAACATTCTTAGATGTAGCTTCTTCTTCTCCTTCATCACGTACAATATTAGATAATAATGATTTTATTAGCTTACTAATATAACGGCTGTCGTTTAATTGACGTTCAATAAACTGATCTGGAATATCTTCCATCAATAGCTTTTGCATTTTAGTGCGGTTGTAGGAATAATGTTCTTTCACAAATAGCTCATAAGCTTCAACCGTCTGTATTTTAACGTTTTGTCCGAATCCTAGTTCTACTATTCTTTCTTGATTGTTTTTGATGAATTCATAGCCTAACATATTGCCTTTTAGCTTATTAACTTCTGCTTCACAAATAACTTTATTTGTGAATGAATCATCAAAATAACGAGATTGAGGAATTACATGTTCAATTTCGTATGCAGGGGTGAAAAGTTTTCCTAAAGGAATCATAGCTCCAGTATAAGGAGAACGATATTTTTGTTCCAGCCAGCATTTATAACGTAAGACATCGGATGTAGACGGGCGTTTTTTGGTATCAACTTCATTGAATTTCTTTAAAATAACAGCAATATCTTCTGGTATATCTTTAGTTTCGTTTAGAGCTTCTTCTTCATATATACGCAATAAATCTTGCTGGCTTGGAGAGTGCGGGCGTACGTTCTCAATTCCAAATTCTGGATTGGCAAATTCAGTAAGAAGTGCCTTGATACGCAGATTGGTGTTTTCGTTTTCTTGTATTTGTTGGGTGAGTTTTCTGCGTTTCTCGGCAGGATTCTTCATTTCACGTCCTAATTCGACATGAATTTCATCAATATGCCCTGTCTGTTTCCAAATATCTCGTACAGTGCGTAAGGTTTCCATGATGATTTGTTCCACAATAGGATTGTGTAAAGAATGTTGCTTGAATGCGTTTAGAAAAGCATCAATGTCTGAAGGTTGTTGCCATTTAGTAACGTCCTTTATCTCTGAATGGCGGTTATATACGATATAGCATGCCAGCCAGGTTGGAAGTCCCTGAAATGAGTATAAATTGTCCAAATGGATTGTTTTTTCTCTGGTTCGGTTCTTTATGTTTTCTTCAAACTCTCCAGTTAATATTTTTTCTATACGGTCAAGAGTTGTACTGTCGAAATTTTCTGCTTTCCAATATCTTCCTATACGCATAAGTGGCAATAGTTTTTTGATAGCTTTGGCAGAATAGGAACCGTAATCTTTCTCGAAAGGAGGAATTTGCTGAAAAGTATCTGCAAATTTATCGCTTAAATAGTTTTTATCAGCGAAATGCTGTAAAGCTTTTCTGAGTTCATTCTTGTCAGAAATAGAGTATAGAATATGCCATAGTTTCTCTTCTATTTCTGATGTTAAGGCTGATTGCTCTATTCCTGCTTTTTCCCAATATGACAGTATCTTGTAGTGAGTCTCATTACAAGGATATGTCTTGTCCTCTACATAATTCCAGCGATAATTTGCTATATTCTTTTTTAATCCAAATGCTGGTTTTTTAAGAAATGTGTCTTGTCTGATTTCTTTTTTCTGATTAAGCCAGTCGAACAAATTGGCGTAGTCATCTTCGGTTTTCAGAAATTGATTTGTTACATCTATATCAGTAGTAAATTTCCCGTTTATGGTTCCTTCCTTTTGATAAATTCGCAGGTTTGATATAAATTGCCATAGACGGAACTCTTGAAAAAGAGGATGTGATTTAGCTATGCACTTTAATGAAGAAGTGCATATTTCTCCTGTTTCTTTATTGGTGTATGTGTATTCTTCGTAAGGGCAATTACTAATGAGCGATTTTTTGCTTTTAAGTGGACGTTGATAGAACAAAATATCTTCAATAAGCAATTGGGAAATGCTATATTTTGCAATAGCATTACGATGGGCTTCGTTATTAGGATACAGTTCTTCGATGCAGGCTTCTAATAAATTGGAGTCTCGCAATTCTGGGTGAAATTCTTCTTGTTTCTTTAATATCTGATTTAATTCGTCTTTATAATACTTGCGTTCAATGGTGCGAATCAATTTTCCCCGAATCTTTTGGCTAGGAGTTTGTAATAGTGTATCATAGATGTATGCGCCTACTGTTTTATGAGATGTGTCAAGATCTTTTTGAGTTTTTGTTTTAATAAGCTCCCACTGTTCTTCCCATTCTTGTTCGGTAGGAATTTTGAAACGACGGCTTAACTCTCCATTTTCATCATATTTGTCATTCCCGTTTTTATCAAGGTCTATGATTGCAATAATATCTTTTTTCTGACCTTTCCAGTCAGGCATGTTTTTACTGAAAAATTTTCCTTTCTCTCCGTTTTCAAGTGTTATTGTGAATATTTTTAATCCTTTATAAATTTGCCCAGTGTCAGTAATATCTGTTACAATCTGGCTGTCAAAATATTGCCGTGTTTTAGAAGACGCTTTTTCTGTTTCCTCTTCGCGTAGCTGGTAGTATCCTCTTTTCTGGTTGAAATTTAATAAAATCCAGGCTAATTCTTCTTTTTCAATTTTTTGTGTCAAAGCTTTTTTGCGCAAATAAAACAAAGTCCAGTCGTATGGAACCTTTTTTACTTGGTTGTTGTTTTGTAAAAAGTCATTGAGCATCTCTTGGAACGAGCTTTGAAAGATAAAGTAAGAAGGTTCATGCGTATTTGTTGTCCAAGCGAGCTTGGGCTCGGAATTGGCTATAAACTTTCCATACCTGTCTAATTGGCTGGCATAATGCTTTGGAAGAAATCCTAATAATTGTAGGATGCGATGCAATCTTTCTCTTCTGAGCTTCTTGCGCTCATATAATCGGCGTACCCCACGAAATTGTGTACGGTTGGCGGTTTGTGAAACAGTGTTTCCTTTATTGAAATCTCCTAATTGGGCGGCATCCATTGGAATTATTCTACTTCCTGCAGTATTGATTCCTATGAGTTGTTCTTTTTGAGTGTTTTCTTCTTTTATGGCATTGATAACTGCCCATCCTATACTATTGGTACCTAAGTCTAAACCTAAAATATGTTTCATAGTTGTATTTTTCAATTTTCTCAAAACTACTAATTTTTTATGAAAAAAACTTGTCTTTTGTGTTGTTTCTTTTTATTTTTGTAAAACTAAAATGAAGCAAATCACAATAAGGATTATTCCGTTGTGAAAACATTTAGGCGCTTGCCCATCGTCCTTTATCGGTGGGCTTTTTTATTGTTTTATGTTTTCTATAAATAAAAGCTCCCCTCCAGAACTCATTCATTACAAATAGTTCCGGAGGGGATTAATTTTATCTATATCTTTAAGTGGTACGGATTATTTGTATTCGTCCCAGCTCTTGATAGCGATGTCGTCAATACTCATAGAGCAGAAGGCATTGATGAATGCGCTTGCCAGACGGGCATTGGTTACCAGAGGAATGTTCAGGTCGACTGCGGCACGGCGAATCTTGTATCCGTTTTCCAACTCGGTAGGAGTGAGGTCACGCGGAATGTTTACCACCATGTCGATTTCTTTCTTGTGCAGCATTTCCAGTGCCTGAGGCTGACCTTCTTCGCTTGGCCAGTATACGCGGGTGTTTTCTACTCCGTTTTCTGCCAGGAACTTAGAAGAACCGCCGGTAGCGAAGATGTTGTAACCTTTGGCCTTGAGGGCGCGTGCTGCCTGAAGCAAATCTACTTTCTGTTTCAGTGTACCGGTAGACATCAGGACGTTCTTTTCCGGAATGCGGTAGCCTACAGACAGCATGGCTTTCAGTACGGCACATGAAGTATCGTCGCCGATACAGCCAACTTCACCTGTAGAAGCCATGTCTACACCCAGCACAGGGTCGGCCTTCTGCAAGCGGTTGAACGAGAACTGGCTGGCCTTGATACCTACGTAGTCGAGGTCGAAGAGGTTCTTTTCGGGCTTTTCTACCGGCAGACCTAACATAACTTTTGTGGCCAGTTCGATGAAGTTAATCTTCAGCACCTTGCTGACGAACGGGAACGAACGGCTGGCACGCAGGTTACATTCAATTACCTTGATGTCGTTTTCACGAGCCAGGAACTGGATGTTGAACGGGCCAGAGATGTTCAACTCTTTCGCAATCTGACGAGAGATACGCTTGATGCGGCGTACGGTTTCTACGTACAGTTTCTGCGGCGGGAACTGGATGGTAGCGTCGCCTGAGTGTACACCGGCAAACTCGATGTGCTCAGAGATGGCGTAAGCTACGATTTCACCGTTCTGTGCCACGGCATCCATTTCTACTTCCTTAGCGTGTTCGATGAACTGGCTTACTACTACCGGATGCTTCTTCGACACGTTAGCGGCCAGCTGCAGGAAGCGTTCCAGCTCTTCCTGATTAGAACATACGTTCATGGCTGCACCAGAAAGCACGTATGACGGGCGAACCAATACAGGAAAGCCTACTTTTTCGATAAATGCGTTGATATCTTCCATAGAAGTCAGTGCGCTCCATTCAGGCTGGTCTACGCCGATACGGTCGAGCATAGCCGAGAACTTGTCGCGGTCTTCAGCGTTGTCGATGCTCTTGGCAGAAGTTCCCAGGATGTTTACCTTCTGTGCGTCCAGGCGCAATGCCAGGTTGTTCGGAGTCTGTCCGCCAGTAGATACGATGACTCCGTGCGGGTTTTCCAGGTCGAGGATATCCATCACACGTTCGAAAGTCAGTTCGTCGAAGTACAGACGGTCGCACATATCGTAGTCGGTCGATACGGTTTCAGGGTTGTAGTTGATCATTACTGAGCGGTAGCCTTCCTTACGGATGGTGTTCAGTGCCTGTACGCCGCACCAGTCGAACTCTACGGATGAACCGATACGGTAAGCACCTGAACCCAGTACAACGATACTCTTGTGGTCGCCCAGGTAGTGTACATCGTTGGCCACGCCGCTGTAAGTCAGGTATAGGTAGTTGGTCTGTGCCGGATATTCGGCTGCCAGCGTGTCAATCTGTTTTACTACCGGCACGATGCCTACACTCTTACGGTGGTTACGGATTTCCAGGATACCGTCTTCCATATCGCCTTCGTAGCCGATGGCACGTGCCACCTGGAAGTCGGAGAATCCCTGACGTTTTGCCTTGTAGAGCAGCTCGTTCGGAAGCTGTGAAAGCTGTGTATGGTTGTTGCCCCACTCGTGGAGTTCCTTAGAAGTCTGCATGATGTTCATCAGCTTGTCGAGGAACCACTTGTCAATCTTGGTGAGGTCGTGAATTTGGTCTACTGTGTAGCCTGCACGCATAGCCTTTGAGATGACGAAGATACGCTTGTCGGTCGGTTCGCGCAGTGCTTTGTCGATGTCTTCGATAACCAGCTCCTTGTTTTCCACGAAACCGTGCATGCCCTGACCAATCATACGAAGACCTTTCTGGATGGCTTCTTCGAAGGTACGTCCGATGGCCATGACTTCACCTACCGACTTCATGCTGGAGCCCAGTTCGCGGTCTACGCCGTGGAACTTACCCAAGTCCCAGCGAGGAATTTTACATACGCAGTAGTCCAGTGCCGGCTCGAAGAAGGCAGAAGTTGTTTTTGTTACCGAGTTCTTCAGGTCGAACAGTCCGTAACCCAATCCCAACTTAGCTGCAACGAAAGCCAGAGGATAACCTGTAGCCTTAGATGCCAGTGCAGAAGAACGGCTCAGACGGGCATTTACCTCGATTACGCGGTAGTCTTCTGATTCAGGGTCGAACGCGTACTGTACGTTACATTCACCCACGATACCGATGTGACGGATGATACGGATGGCCAGTTCGCGCAGTTTGTGGTATTCGCTGTTGGTCAGCGTCTGTGACGGAGCGATAACGATAGACTCACCGGTGTGGATACCCAGCGGGTCGAAGTTTTCCATGTTGCAGACCGTGATACAGTTGTCGAAACGGTCGCGCACTACTTCGTATTCCACTTCCTTCCAGCCTTTCAGACTCTTTTCTACCAGCACCTGCGGAGAGAAAGAGAACGCTTTTTCGGCCAGCACGTTCAGTTCTTCTTCGTTGTCGCAGAAACCTGAACCCAGACCTCCCAGTGCGTAAGCTGCACGGATGATGACCGGATAACCCAGTTCCTTCGCTGCACGGCGGGCATCTTCGATGTTTTCTACCGCCTCACTCTTGATGGTCTTCACGTTGATTTCGTCCAGTTTCTGTACGAAGAGCTCACGGTCTTCCGTATCCATGATGGCCTGTACCGGAGTACCCAGTACGCGGGTGTTATATTTCTCGAACACACCAGCTTTGTAGAGAGCCACACCGCAGTTCAAGGCAGTCTGTCCACCGAATGACAGCAGCACGCCGTCGGGACGTTCCTTGTCGATGACCTTTTCTACGAAATATGGAGTAACGGGCAGGAAGTAGATTTTGTCTGCCACACCTTCCGAAGTCTGCACGGTGGCGATGTTCGGGTTAATCAGGATGGTTTCGATACCTTCTTCCTTCAGCGCTTTCAGAGCCTGCGAACCAGAGTAGTCGAATTCACCAGCTTCACCGATTTTCAGGGCTCCTGAACCTAACAGCAATACTTTCTTTATGTTTTCTTTCATTGTCTTCTTTGTTTTTTAGTGGATTACAGCAACTTTACAAACTCATCGAACAGGAATTCCGTGTCGGTAGGACCGCTGGCAGCTTCCGGATGGAACTGAGCCGAGAACCAGGGGTTCTTTTTGTGACGGATACCTTCGTTCGAACCGTCGTTCATGTTGATGAAGAGCGGTTCCCAGTCGGCTCCCAGTGTATTGTTGTCTACGGCATAACCGTGGTTCTGTGAGGTGATGAAGCACTTATCTGTGCCCACCATGCGTACCGGCTGGTTATGGCTGCGGTGACCGTATTTCAGTTTGTAGATTTTGGCACCTCCTGCCTTTGAAAGCAACTGGTTACCCATACAGATACCGAAGATAGGAAGTTTTTCGTTCTGCATGGCCTTGCGGATGTTCTGCACGGCTGCATCGCAGGTGTCAGGGTCGCCCGGACCGTTGGAGATGAACAGACCGTCGAACTGCAGAGAGTTGAAGTCGTAGTTCCAAGGCACGCGGATGATTTCCACGTCGCGCTTGAGCAGGTAACGGATAATGTTTGATTTCACGCCGCAGTCTACCAGTACTACTTTTTTCTTGCCTTCGCCTTCGTTGTAGCGAATCACTTCCTTGCAAGAAACCTTGTCTACGTAGTTCACACCTGCATAGGTAGCTTCGGGAATGTTGTCCGGCTCATCGTCGAACACGATTTTTCCCATCATCACTCCATGCTCGCGCAATACCTTTGTCAGTTCGCGTGTGTCGATGCCCGTGATGCCCGGAATCTGTTCGCGTTTCAACCAGTCGCCCAGACTTTCCACTGCATTCCAGTGAGAGTATTTTTCACTGTAATCGCTTACGATAATCGCTTCGGCATGGATTTTCTCGCTTTCCATGAAAGTGGGTAGTCCGTTTGCTTCGAATGTGAAGGGAGGCACACCATAGTTACCTACCAGCGGGTAAGTCAGTGTCATCAACTGACCGGCATACGAAGGGTCGGTCAAGCTTTCGGGGTATCCGGTCATTGCCGTATTGAAAACTACTTCACCGGCTACCGGTTTCTCATAGCCGAACGACTTGCCATGAAAGCGGCTCCCGTCGTCGAGGATCAATGTTACATTTCTCATTACCTTGTTACTAATAATCTTTATATCTTGTATTTTTTCTATTCTACTCTCGTATATACGAAAAAACGCCCGGACTTGCCGAAAAGCAGTTCCGGGTGTTTGAAAAAATAGGAAATCTTAAATATTCAGGAAATAAGTGACATAAAAGAAAAAAGAAATAGCTTCCGGCATTTGTCCATTCCGCCGGAACTCCGAATGTGCGCTTATTCTTTTTACTATGTGTTATACAGTAATACATCAAACTCTTTTGTCACGTCATAATTCGGAGTGCAAAGATAATGTTTTCTGCTCAAATGAAAGGATGTTTGCCAAAAGTTTTTACAAAAATATTTCATTTTCCTCTTTTTATTTCTTTTCTCCGCTGTTTCGGGCGGCTCTTTCGCGCATGATGCTGTCCGACCACTCTTGCAGGCGCTTGTATTCTTCTTCGGTGAGTCGCATGAACGAGCCGTGCTGCGGATGTTTCACGCCCTCCATGGTGACGGGGGAGTGGAAGTTGGCGAGTTTTTCATCGGCCTGGCAGATGCGATATCTTTTGGGCTTGGAGGAGTATTCGATGTAGGCCACGCGCCAGGTAGAGTCGCCCACCAACTGGAAGGCAGAGCAGCCCTCACACTTTTTGTTGCCTTCAAACTTCACATAGTCGTTTTCATCTTTTATTTTATAAGGACCGGTCAGTTTTGTAGCTGTAGCGGCAAAGATGCCGGGTGTACCTCCTTCTTTCTTGATGAGCATGTGATAGAGTCCGTCGGCCGGCACATAGTTAATGTCGGCATCGATGGTAGCATATCCCCAGTCCACCAGCAGGCGGGGTTTAGTGAGACGTGTAAAGGTGGCGTCGGCATAGGAATAGAACACGCGGTCGTACTGGTCTTCTGCCGGATTAAGCAGTGAATAGTATATCATGTATCCGCCCTTCGTGCCATCGGCCCATACGTACGAAGGGTCCCAGAAAATTTGCGGTGCCCATACGCGTTTGATGGTGCTGTAGTCCTTATAGACGTCGGGCGACTGAGGGTCACAGAAAATGTCCGGGCCCTGGCGGAAGTCGAAGGTGGTAGAAGTCCAGTGAATCAGGTCGTCACTTTTCAGCAGGTTGATGCCGTAGTTGAACCACGAGCGGCTCTTGGCGTTGCTCATGTCGGTAGTCACCATCAGGTAGCCCTTTCCGTCGGACGTACGGCAGATAAAGGCATCGCGTGCTCCTCCCTCTATTTTTGACATTTCTTCTACATTGTATACGGGGTCGCCATCAATCAGGTCGTGAAAGTGTACGCCGTCACGGCTCAGGGCGTAGGCCGTCCATTCTCCTCGTCCGCTCATGTGGCAGTACAAGTATCCGTAGTCTCCCTTTTGCAAGTTTTGTGCTCCGGCTCCCAGCGAAGCCAGTGCCAGCAGTGAAATTATCAGTTTCTTTTTCATGGTAGTGTAATGTTTCATTTTGCGGGTAAAAGTAGAAAATCGGCAGAAGGCAGACAAGGGACTATTGTACAAATTACACGTAATAATGTGTCAAATGCTCTTGTGATGTAACGGAAACGGGTTGTACGGGCCGGAAAAATGTAGTTTCTCGGAAAAAAATCTCTTTTTTATTTGGCTGTTTTCAAGAAAACAGTAATTTTGCAACCGTTTTCAACGAAACACGTTGCCGAAATAACTCAGTTGGTAGAGTAACTCATTCGTAATGAGTAAGTCGCGGGTTCGAGTCCCGCTTTCGGCTCCGACTTAAAACCGCTTATTACATTGTGAATTAGGCGGTTTTTCTATTTTCTACAGCTTATTACGATGATTAAAAAAAAGGATTTGAATTGTAAATTTACAATTCTGTGAGTATCCCTGGAGTATCCTTAAATTTTTTAATCATTATGGCAACTCTATCACTTACCATTTTCAAGGCAAAAGCATTAAAAGACGGAAGACATAAGATAAGAATTGCACTCCGTCACAAGCATGAAACAACATATATCGTCACACGATTCATTATTTCAGAGAATCAGTTTAAGAACGGTCAGGTCGTGAAGCATCCAGAGGCATCTGCGATAAACCGGAAACTTAGGAACATCCTTGATGACCTTCAAGAGAAACTGGACTCAATAAAACATCTTGAACTTTATTCCTGCCGGCAAATTAAAGAAATCATTTCTACGGACAATCTTTCCGATGAGCAAACCTTTTCATCAGCATGTAGCAATTTTGTAGACTATCTCAAGTCTGAGGGAAGAGATTCATACGCATTATCTATTGAAAGGGTGGGGAGGTATTTTCGTGACTTTGCAAGAGGTGACACACTTCTCTCAGATTTAACCCCGTCACTAGTCCAGAATTTTGCCGCATTCATACGGAAGCGGAAAGTGACTGAAACTACAGTAAACACAATGCTTGCCCAAATGAAATCTGTCGTCAATAGAGCGATAAGAGAGTGGAATATATCTTACGATATACATCCTTTTGTAACGACTAGAATATCTGCAGCCCCTATCAGGAAGCTTGATCTGACAGTACAGAATTTTAATAAGATTCGTGAATCTTCACCAGAAAAGAGAAAGCTGATTATGGCACGTGACCTTTTTTGCCTTTCCTTTTACCTGGGAGGGATGAATCTTATAGACATTATGCAAACTGACTTTAGAAAAGACGTATTGGAATATTCACGCTCAAAGACTAAAGGACGAATGCAGTCGGATAATGTAATCACATTTACAATACCGTCTCAAGCAAGAGAGATAATATGCAGGTGGATGGATAAACGGACGGGAAAGCTCGACTTTGGGTATAAATTCACATATCACAACTTTTCTCAGTATGTTACGTATTCTCTTGGAGATTTGGCTGAGGAATTGAATATTGATGAACGTGTTACATTTTATTCGGCCCGCAAGTCTTTCGCCCAGTACGCCTCTGAAATAGGTATTCCTGACGGAATAATAGACTACTGCTTAGGCCATTCGGACAAATCAAAGGGAGTTATCCGATACTACACCAAAGTCCGACAGAAACAGGCTGATATGGCCATATCTCGTGTGATTGATTACGTGGACAACCCAGAAAAGTACAAAGAGTATATTGAACTGAGGTCTGATATTATGATGATGAGAGGATAATGGAAAAGCCCCTTCCGGATATTAATCTGGTCGGGGCTTTTGTTTATTTCTTCACTAACTCTTTGTATGACTCATAACATACATCATCTGTAAAATTCATACTAAAATCTTCTAAAATTTTTGCAGTCTTTTTCCCTGAAGCAACTAAGATATTACCTTCTATTTTTCTTAACTGTTGATTTAATGATATATTTTTCCCTTCATCTAATATTGTTCTAAATAATTTCATAGAAGAAAATCCTAAAGATAAATCTACATCAGATAATACCATATTAGAATTTATCATGAAATTGTTTCCTATTAATAAAGGTGTAGAAAGTTCTATCTCCATATAAGTCTCATTACAATATATAATCAATATTGCTTTCATGTCTTCTGTTATTTGATAAGCAATATTAATAACAAGCACTCTATCTTCTTTAATATTAGATAGGTCATATATGTCAAACACATAACATTGTTTATCTCCTGAAATTTTCAATTTCAAACTATTTTGCTCTCCAATAAATATAGAGACAGGGACATAGGTTTGATTATAAGCAAATGACACAATATTTTTCTTAGGTAATATATCCTTAAATAAAACAAGAGATAAAGCAAGCTGAAAATCAAGAAATGATTTTATTATTTTTAACCCTACCTTATATAATACATTTGCAATTCTCTCTAATAAAAGATTAATTATTACCACACCCTTATTATTTCTAGCTTCACATAATTGTACCAGCTCTTTTTTGTTCATTTTGTGGTCATAGTGTGCCCCACCATTCTTATCAGCCATTATTTTTATAATTTCCCATATCTTAAATGTTTTACCTGGGATAGATACAATATCTTTTTCTAACCAATCAACTAATGAAATCTGTCTTTTATTTTCGTCTGTTTGATGTAATGTTGTATGAAATAAGTATTCATAATATTGACAATCTTTCTTTTCACATTCTTTATCCGAAATAAATACCCCCAAATCTACTCCTAGTTCTTTTGCTAAATAATAACCGATTAGAGAATCTTCTTTTTTTACCAAACCATTTTGATCATGCGGAAGAATAAACATAGCTCTTAATTGAGAAGATAGTACCATAAAATAACTATCATTCCCCTCATGAATTTTATTCAAGGCATCTTTAATTAATTTTAGTCCATTAAAAAACTCTGTAAATCTCAGTCTGTTCGTTTTCAAAAAATCCATAGTATATAATTTTTTTAGTACATACCAACACATGTTCTTTATATTATGGAATAAAATTAGAAGAAAAAATATATCATGAATCTTATTTATAGATTTTTCACCACTGCAAAAAATTATAACTGACACCAATTCCAACAAATATCCCATAGGGGTATCCGTATCCAGCCGTCAGACCCACCCCCCAGCGTTTGGACTTTTGCATTATGTCACGGTAAATGTATTCAGTCTGGTAGATGGTTCGTGGATACACCCGGATTTCATCAAGACGTGGAGCCACACCGCTGACCTTTGCGTAGTAGTTGCTATCTTGGTACTCCTTATATTCACGCAAATGATAGCAGGTGTCGCTCGCATGAATGGTGTCTGAGTTATCAATCCATGCAAGATAAGGCTGCGGTGACAGGATGTACATCGTATCCACATCGACCTTTGTAACTATATGGACCGATGTAACGGTATCAGACTTCCCGATATTGCCTTCAGTTGGCGAACGGCTGCACCAACCTAAACAAAAAGCCAGTACAGCTATTAAAAGATATGGTAGGTAGTTCATGGCTTCACAACGATTTCTGGGATAAAAGGATATTCCGCACGCACATCGAAGCAAGGACACATCTTTGTCCATTCTTCAGGTTCAACGATTCCATCTCCGTCAAAATCTGGCGATGTGTCACGATGCCCCAGCACCTCGACAATCTGGTACTTTCCGCAAAGCTCCTTAATCAGTTTGGACAACGCCTTTTTCTGTTCCGGCGTTCGGGTGTCGGCTGCCTTACCGTGCGCGTCCAGACCGCCCACATAGCAGATACCGATTGAATGTTTGTTGTACGACACACCTGAGAATCCCTTGCTATTACAGTGCGCCCCGTCAATAGTGAGCGAACGGCCAACTTCTACCGTACCATCCAGCCTTACCACATAGTTGTACCCGATACACTGAAAGCCACGGGATACGTGCATCTGATTAATCTCCTTTTTACCTATGTCCTGCCCAGCTTTTGTGGCCGAGCAGTGAATTATTATTGAATCTATTTTGTTCATAATAAAATTACATCTATATTTGTGGAGTTCTACCAAATGGTAGGATGGTTAATAAAAAATTTATTACAAGGAGTGCAGTGGCACTCCTATTTTATTTTAGTTCAGTTCCTTTTCTTCAGCACACTAATCCGTTTCCCGTCTTTGAAATACATTCGTGACATGTTCTTATCACGAACAAATCTTCTGTCCATCGAAAAATATCCATGCTTCCCGTCACTGAATACCGCCCTTTCGCCGGTCTTAAAGCGAACCGGCATATTAGGCAGTCCATTATTCATGGCCGCCAGTATAAGCAATCTGCGTCTTAACAAACTCATAAAGCACCTCCCATCACAGCTATATTATTAAGAATACTTACCTGATACGTCCTGTTGGCCCTGACAACACTGCTTCCTATCCATTTCACACCTTCAGGAAGATTCAGAACGGTAGGCGTAACACCACTTGAAAACTGGAACATGTACTCATTGGCGATGCCTGGAAAGCCTTTTCCAAATGTGACGTTAAGTACGGATACTTCTCCGAACACATGGAACACGTTCGGAAGAAGCTCGGCACTGACCTCACCCGTACCAGCATTCACGCTGGATATGCAGCCATTGCCATAATATTCCCCATGGGTATAGATAGCCCGTATCTCCTTGATGTAGGAAACGGAATCAGGCAATATGTTACCGGCTTCCAGTTCTTTCTTGAAGGTGGCATATTTCAAATAATTGTTGAATCTCTTTTTCGCCATGTCATTGGGATTTATGGGGGCTCTGATACAAAGCCCCCACATATTATTACTCGGTTTCCTCATTCCATGCAAACGCATCATCAAGATCCTGTTTAGTGGCATACTGCTTCAGAGTCTCGTTCGTTGCATAGCTGGTCAGTTCAGCCTTGGTCGCATAAGTGGAGGAAAGCCCTTCGATAGCCTCACTCAGTGCAGCTTTTGTGGCATAGGTGTTCGCCACATCTACAGCCTTGGCATATCCAGCCAAATCCTCTTCGGTAAGAAATCCTTCGAGGTCAGCTTTCTTTGCATACGCTGTCAAATCGACCGTACCACCCAAGGAATCCCAGTTGGTTTCCACACTTGCCTGATTGGCCGTTTCTCCGATGTAGACGAAGTTCGTTTCAGCCGGATATTTCTTGCCGTTCAGGGTAACTTCTGCCGTAACGTTATATACGTGGCCTTTCGATACAGAAGCCACTCCTTTCAGGGCACTAAGGTCTGCCAGAGTACCCTTTGGCACATATACGGCACCAAGAGCGTTGACCTTGTTTGTCAGTGTGTCAACCAGACCTTTCAGAACTTTACCCTGCTCGGCGGAAAGTGCCTTATTAGTCCCGCCCGTTGTGAGGTCATTGATAATCTGGATGAGTGTCTGTGCACCGACGTCAAGACGAATCCATCCGCCATAATCAGCCTGGGTAATCTTTGTCATGTCCTTCAGGACATACAGAGCCGGTTTGCCGTCCCCGTTATCTCCAACAACGACCAACATGCCGTTATAAGTATTCTTTCCTGAATAGGTAGCTGCGGCAATAAGGTCTGTCTTGTTTGGAACAAGCTGACGGGCATCCAGTGGCGCCTGTCCTCCAGGCTCAAAGTTCACGGCAAAGGAAGCAACACCCGCAGGACGGTTTCCTGTTGTCGAAGCCATCGGCATGACATTGTTCATCGGCATGGCAAAGGGAACTTCACGGCTGTTTCGTGCAAGCATGGCTATCACTTCATCCGTAATTTCCTCGCCATTATATGTGTCCGGCTCGTCTACAAGTTTTTTTCCGGCATCGGAAACTGTGAAGCGAAGTTGTAATGCACCGGACATGGCACCTGTCGTTGTCAGCTTCTTGTATGCAATCTGAACACTTTGTACGGTCTTGTTTCCTGCATCAGATACGGTGTACTTGTCCGTTCCGAAGACTTCCCACTTTCCGGACACCGTATTATAGAACTCGACTTTTGACACATTCTTTTCTGAAGGGAAGTAGAATTCAAGGCGGGTTCCGGTTGCTGCTTCAGAAGCAAATTTCGCTCCAATTAATGTATCAGTCCATTTCTGCAGCGGAAGCTTTGTATCAGGAGCTGCGGCAGACGGGAAATTGGTATCTCCGGCAGAGGTAGAAGCTGAAGAACCATTACAGTAAAACGGATAGGTACCATAAAGGTAGACAGCACCTGATTTCACAGTACCTTCAGGAAGCGGATTAGGGGACACGGTCGCCTTGTTTCCTTTTGAAGTGAGCAAGGTGTCACCTGCGCCATGATGAGCCTGGTAATTGTACTGCATCGTACCGAGTGTAACTTTCGTCGGCAATGTCTTGTTGCTTGTACTGTTTCCTACATAGATGAAAGACTGGTCATCGGAGATAAGTTCTCCTGCGCGGTTCTTGTTTGCCTGGCCAACAACCGTACAATTACCACGGTTAAATCCTGTCTGAATCTGTTCTGCGGTAGGTGCGCTTTCACCAACCTCCAGAATCTTGTTGGCGGTAAAAGGAGACTTGAATGATATTGTTGCACTTGGTGCCTGTACCGTCGGCTGGATTTCCTCAAAGAGAATATCCTCGAAAATCTGGCTCAGCGTCTTTGTCTTCAAGGTCTCGACCTTTGTCCCAGCCGGAAGACCTCCCAGTTTCGAAGGAGTGGCAAGGCTGTCTGGCAATGATGTCTTGAACCTGATGAGTTCCGTCAGGTCATATTCGGTCTTGCCTGATGATTTGGTAACGATAAGTTTATTGCTGCCTTTGTCAAAACTGACATCTGTGACACCGCTTCCTCCATAATTCACACCGTTCATCAACAGTTCTTTGGTGTCGGTTGCAAAATAGATAGCATCCAGATGTTTTGACGCTGCATCATAACGGGCCTTTAAGCCCCTGTAGAATTTTAATTTTGTTGTTGCCATAAAAGTCTGATTTTAACTGTTTGTTTCTTCATTCCATACTGCTTCTGTTATCTCCTCCCATTCTCCATCCTTCCGGCCGTATATCTTCCCGTCTTTTGGCGCATCAGGAATGGGAATGCTTCCACCGGTTGATATGTCAATGGAAGAAGCACCAAGGTTGACGGTGGCCATTTCAAGGTTAGGGACACTTATGCTGTCCTCTTCACAAGTTGTTGCAACAAGCCTGAAAGCCTCACACATGTCAACGGCAGTCTGTCCTTCCTTACCATAGTTCTCCCACAAAGTCAGCGAATACGTACCAAGGTGTTTGTGGTCCGTTCCATGAAAAGTAAATTTCAGCTTGTTTCCCTGGTATATCTCAAAATGGAAATCGAGAAATCTGCCTAGAGGATTCTTCAGCATGAGTTTCAAGTCCCTTCCTTCCAGTGGAACAGGCTCCTTGTTCGTGAGTATCTGCCAGGTGAAGTATATATCTTTCCCTATCCTTATCTTTCTCATATCAACTAGGTCATGAAACTTATTGTCATAAGTAATATTATGATTACGGAGTAGATGATTTCCGCTATCAGGCGTCTATCTGTCTTCTTCATCCTTTGTAACTTTTTCGATAATTTCGCCAGCCGTTGTGTACTTCTTTTTAATGTAGCCCACCAGCAGGCGCTTAATGGAAACCTTGTTCTTGATTCCGTGAATTTCACATACATGTTCCATGATTGAATCAAATTCAAATACAATAGCTATCCCCAGTCCGCACATTGACGATGTCGTATAGGAACAAATACCTACAGGCTGGAGAATAGCAACACCAAAACCGAATCCCAACACTAAATACGAATTATATTCGATGAACTTGCACATCGTTCGGCGGCCTGCTCTGGAAAAGCGGAAATCCTCTCCTCGCTTGACCACGCTGTCAATGATACCAAGGACAAAATCCGCTATAATCATGGCTACAATGAAGACCAGCATCCAGCGAAGCTCAAAGACAACGCTTCTTATCTCTCCTACAAAGGAGTAAGCCCCGGCAACAAGAATCTGCGGGGCTATGACGGTTATAAGGTTCTGCATCACTCCTTATTTACCTTACCACCGAACAACCTGGACAGCCATTCACTTGTTACAACCGACACGATACCAGTAGATGCCAGGGCGACAAACAACGCATCAATCACCACAACCCATACGCTTGCATCTGCAGGAGGGAAACCGAGATTCATCCACCAACTGAAGAAGGTAACGATTACACCAACTACAGCAGTTACCCACATAGTCACCCACTTATTCATAGGATTGGATAGCTTCGAAGCGATAAATCCTACTACAGCAGGAACCACGACCGTAACAAGCCCGGTGAAGCTGGCAAATCCGGTCAGGAACTCCGGAACGGAAGGTTCTACACTAACGGAAGTCTCCTCGAAAACACTCACTACGCACATCAGCAGTGCGACCATCATGAAAACGAATCTTTTCATCTTACTAAGGTTTTAGATTAAACAAAAAATGCCCATAAGCGCATCCCAACTTAATGGAACACGCTCATGGGCGTAACTACTATTTCACACACAAAACTACTCATTTACCATCCTTTTTCAGCGAAGGTAAATGATATAAAAACGAACAAAGAATAAAAGGTTTCAAATCGACTGACACGCCTTGTCAGTAAGTTGGTAGAAGCCGGGTAGAATAAGCAAGCTAGTTACTATTTTCTACCCAATTTCTACCACTCAAATAATTTTCAATACAGCTTTCTTTATTTCAGTTGTTTTCATTCATACCCATAAGTCCTGGCGGAACT
>OGHJ01001758.1_pt1 | contig 21329 bp, 20 predicted proteins | sample 1571351 | NCBI WGS metagenome assembly OGHJ01 (sample SAMEA2582037, study PRJEB24529) | metagenome | biome: Human gut stool | place: China | collected 2011 | reverse complement strand
ATAAATAAAAAAATAAATAAAAAAATAAATAAAAAAATAAATAAAAAAATAAATATGATAGGATATCATATTTATTTTTTAGCACGTATGAATCGTATGTCGTCTCCGAAAAATCGGCAGATGTTGTAATTGCCTATTAGTCGGGAAACGATGCGTTCGTCGTAATTTTTAAATAAATTTTGGATGCTTAAATTTGTAGAAATTATTGTTTTTGTTATTTTATTATTTTGATTTAATAATCGGGTATTTAATACAGTAAATAATTCTGTAAATTTCATATTATTCAAACATTCTGTTCCTAAGTCGTCAATTATTAATAAATCTACATCTAATAAACTATTATATATAGAGCTATCTGTTTTTCCAAAACGATAATTTATTATAGTGTCTAGCATTACGGGTGACGTTTGATAAAGAACGTTTTTTCCTTTTTTTAATAGTTCATTTGCAATACATCCAGATAAAAAAGTTTTCCCTAATCCAGTATTTCCAGTAAAGAGTAGATTTTTTTCACTAGGATTGTCAAAATTTTCAATAAATTTTTGAGATATTTTTTTTATTATTTCTATATTTTCTCGTGGAGAAATATCTGAATTATACTTGACTTTATCCACATCTGATGAATAAACTGTGGATAAGAAGTTTTCAAATTTATGATTTTCTAGGTTGAAAATATTAGATTTATTGTATTCAATATTAAATAATTGTTGTTTTAAACAATTGCACATTTTTGTATTATAGTTACTGGTAATATATCCAGTATCATTACATAATGGACAATCATATTTTGGTAATAAATAATTTTCATCATTAGTTACAGATAATAAAAGTTCTTTTTTTTCTTTTTTTAAGCTTTCAATTTGCTTTCTTAAATTATCTAAATATTCAAAATTACTTGAGCTAATTAAATTTTTTGATGCAGAAATTGATAGTGTGCTTAATTGATTATCTATTTCTGAAAATCTAGGATTTTGTGCATATAATTTTTCTTTCCTTTTTTCTGCTTCTGCCATTTTTTTAGCTCTTTTATTTTCATACATAATTAATAATGATTTGAGAATTGCAGTATTCATAGTTAAAACCTCGTTTCATTAAATTTAATTATTTTGTTTAAAATTATTAGCATAAAAATTATTTAAATCACTATAATTTCTTTGGTCATAATTAGAATAACCGTTGTTTTTTTCTAAAGTTTTTATATTTTTATTTTTTTCTTTTAGTTGTGTTAAAAAAGACTGAATATCATTTGAGGTTTTTAAATTTCTGTCGTGCCAGTCTGTTAGTAATTTATCTAAATAGTCAAAATTAGGATTAGATTTAGATGTTGTCTTTTTTAAGGCTATTTCTATTATATCTAAATTATATCCATAATCAATATTCCATTTTTCAATGTAGCCTTCTTCATATTGTGATAAATGACGTGTAATACCAAGTTTTTTTGAAATTGTTTTTTGTAAAGTATTAAGTTTTTCTTGTTTTTCATAGTATTTATCTAAGTCATTATATGTTTTTATATTATTTTTAAACCAGGCTTCTGCAACGGCTTGTATATAATTTCTATGTAAAGCAGATCTATTAAAACAATATTGAAATAAAGCAATCATAACTTCTTCATCAAATGAGTATTTTTTAAACCATAAATCGATGTCACTATACCATGATGGTGACATAATTCCTTGGAAAAACTGGTTATTAATACTATCTATTGCTTTTGCTCTTTGTTTATTCTGTGCAATTTTTTCAAGCTCTTCTGGAGATGATGTAACCTTAGGGGTGTAAAGCTTGTGAAGTTCTATTTCTTGAATATTGTTAATAATATATCCAGTATTTTTTTTCGTTATTAAACTTTGATCTTCTAAATATTTTATGCTCTCTTGAATTGTTTTTAAAGGTAGCTCTAATTTTTTTGAAAGGTCATTTAAGCGTATATCTTTATTATATTTGGCTAAAAAAGTAATATATAAATATACTTTTAAAGCATCACCAGAAATTTGTGAAAGGTATTCAGTAAAAAATATATCTGGTAAATTTGTTGATGAAAATAATAATGATAAATCACTTTGCTCTAATTTCATAAAAAAGCCCCCCTAAACATTTGTCAAATTATATCACTAAAAAAAATAAAATACAAGAAATTGTTAAAATATGTAATAAATAAAAAATATAATATTCCTGTAATTAATTATTAAAAAATAACAAATTGTAATTATAAAATATTTATTCCTAATAAATAATAATAAAAATCATTGAATTTACAAATGTATTTCAATGATTTTTACTTTTCATAATATTATTTTTTATTAATAACTAATATCAGCAGATGGTGTTTCAGTGGTTTCACTAGCTACTGCACCTGTTCCAACAGATACTACTTGATTATGTGGTTTATATGTATCTGAATTAATTAATTTTCTGGATACTTCTGCTCCATTTTTATATAATATTTTATATGTTTGTGTTTTACATCCATTTGAACCTGCTTGGGTTATTTTTTGTGTGCCAGCTGGTAATGATGAAGTTTCTTGGTATTGTGTTGAAAATGGTATTGAACCAATTTCAGATGAAACAATTTTAACTTCGTAATCATCACTAGTTTTTAGTCCATAAACATTAAATGATACAGAACCGTTTCCTGCTGTTGCTGTTATTCTTATAGGATAATTTCTGTTATTTTTAAATTTAAAATCTGGTGCTCCCCAAGATACTGTTGCATCTTGGCCTGCTGGTACATATGTTGGTTTAAATGTATGATTTGACCTTTCTACAATTTCAAGATTAGCAAGTAATATTGCATTATATAATGTTGAAGAAACTTGACAAATACCACCACCTAAGCCAGTTGTAACTTCACCATTTAAATATACCCCAGCTTCTTTATATCCTCTGGTAGCTGTTCTTTGACCAACTGTAGAGTTATAAGAAAATGTTTCTCCAGGCATAAGTACATATCCATTTACTGAACGAGCTGCAAGCGAAATATTTGTACATCTGTTAGAATTCCCAGTTGAATAAGTTGTAGAATATGTAGCCAATAAATCTGGAAAAGCTTCTTGCCCTAAAGATTTTACAGTTATTTGAGGTTTTAAAACTTTTAATGGTATTGTAAAATAATCTTGGTTTTGTGATACAAGTTTTTTGGCTTCATCTAGGCTAATTCCAAAATCTAAACCTTCTTCTTCTTTATGAATTTCATAAGGATTTGTAGAATAATATGCATTTACAGGGTCTTTATGAATTTCATTATAAATTGATTCAATATCAACTGTATCAGCTTCGAATTGTTCAACTGGTATATCCATTGAAGTAATGTTGTTTACAATACAATTTTTTAAGTTTGTAGTAAAAGAGTCAGTTGAAATTCTATTACCATTTGAACTATTTGATACAATTAAATTATTATTTTCAATTTTGTAACTTGAGTTTACAACTTTGTCAGGTAATTCATTATTAATTTTAGTAATTTCGTCATTCAATTTATCAGAATTGTATGATGTATTTGGTAATATATTATTCTTTTTTAAAAATGTAGAAATTACTTTTTTATTATTAGCAAAAATATTATTTTCGCATCTTCCAATATTGTACGCTTCGTTTAATGACGAATCAAAATCGAATGATGCTTCAATATCAGATAATTTTAATGTTGTTGTGTAATCATTGTGATTTAACTGAATTTCATTAGCAGTATTTCTTGATAATTGTAAATTTAATTTTTGTAATGCTTCAGTTTTAGTTAAATTGGAAACATCAACACCATTTATTGAAACGCCAGATATTATTTTATCTGATTTTGAAGTTATTAATGCAAAAATAAATGAGCTAATTAGAAAAGCTAAAATTAATATTGTTAATAGTAATAATAAAATTACTTTTTTTCTTTTGGTAGTGTTTTTTTCATTTGAGCTTATGTTACTGTTGTTATTGGCTTGACTAATTATTTTTTCGGCTTCTTTAATTATATCTCTTTCAGCCGGCAATTTTGTGTCTAAAGTTTTCATATTTATCTCCATTTTGTATAATAATATATATTATTAAACTACAAAATTCGTGTTCTGTAAAGATAAAAAATAAAAATGTAATATTAAAAAAACAAATTTGTAATATTTATATATTGAAAACTATTCATTAAATGATATAATTAGAACAGTTTTATATGGAAAGGAGAAAATTTATGTCTGAAGGTAAAGATTTGCAAAAAAAATTATTTAATGAAAAAAAATGTGGATGGGAGAATTTAAGCCCAGAAAGTAAAAAAGACATATATGATTATTGTGATTCATATATGGATTTTTTAAATAATGGAAAAACGGAAAGAGAAATAGTAAAAGAAGCAAAATATATAGCAGAAAATAACGGATTTACAGATATTAAAAATATACAATATTTAAAGTCAGGAGATAAGGTATATTATATAAATAGAGAAAAAAGCATGTATTTGGCTGTAATAGGTTATGATAATATTGAAAATGGAATAAATGTAGTTGGTGCACATGCTGATTCTCCAAGATTAGATTTAAAACCAAATCCTTTATATGAAGACGATGGCTTTGCGTTTTTTAAAACTCAATATTATGGAGGAATAAAAAAATATCAATGGACAACAATACCACTTGCTTTACATGGTGTAATTGTTAAAAAGAGCGGAGAAAAAATTGAAGTTAATATAGGAGAAGATGATAAAGACCCTGTATTTGTAATAACAGATTTATTACCACATTTAGCACAAGAGCAAATGAAAAGAAATTTAGCTGATGGAATACAAGGAGAAGAGCTTAATTTATTAATAGGAAGTATTCCATACAATGATAATGAAGTAAGTGAAAAAGTAAAATTAAATATTTTGAATATGTTAAACTTAAAATATGGAATTACAGAAGTAGACTTTTTAAGTGCTGAACTTGAAATTGTTCCAGCTTTTAAAGCCAGAAGTTTAGGCTTTGATTCAAGTATGGTAGCTGCATATGGACAAGATGACAAAATATGTGTGTATACATCGTTAACAGCATTAATGAACACGCATAACCCAAAAACTACAGCAGTATGTTTAATATCTGATAAAGAAGAAATTGGTAGTATGGGAAATACAGGAATGGAGTCACATGTATTTGATACATTTGTTTCGGAGTTATTAAATAAATTAGGTGTTAATAGACCAAATTTATTAGATAAAGTATTTTGTAATTCTAAAATGTTATCTGCCGATGTAGATGCAGGATTAGATCCAACTTTTGCTTCAGTTGCAGAAAAAAATAATGCATCATATTTAGGAAGAGGAATAGGATTAAACAAATACACAGGAGGAAGAGGAAAATCTGGTTCATCAGATGCAAATGCAGAGTTTGTTGCATATGTAAGAAATATGTTGGAAAGCAATAATATAGCATATCAAATAGCAGAGCTAGGAAAAGTTGACTTAGGCGGTGGAGGAACAATCGCATATATATTAGCTAATAAAGGAATGGATGTAATAGATTGTGGTGTACCAGTATTATCAATGCATGCTCCATACGAAGTAACAAGTAAATTTGATATATATTCAGCATTTAGTGCATACAAGGCATTTTTTAGAGCATAGTTTTATAAAGGTTTCATTTCAGCTACTGAAATGAAACCGATTATTTTTATAATATATGTTAGAAAAGTTTGGTTATTGATAAGATATTTTTATTTGATAATTAAATTTTATTTAAAAATTTATATAAAAATGTAAAAAAGTACTTGAAATTGAAAAAATAATATGCTATAGTATATAAGTACTTTTTAAGAAGAATAATCGAGGTGTAGCGCAGTTGGTAGCGCGCGTGGTTTGGGACCATGAGGTCGCAGGTTCGATCCCTGTCACCTCGACCATAAAAAGGAGCTTTTTGAAAGCTCCTTAAATTGTTTTTAGGCTATTTTAAGCCTTTTTTCTTTTCTCAAACTTTTTCAAAATTTCTAAATATTTGTGTTACTGCATTCAATATAAATAATTGCAAATTTCAATATATGTAGGTATAACTTTTTCATCATATTTATTATGACGATGCCATATAATTTTTTCGATAATAGTAATATATAAAGCTTTTTCAATTAATTTCTTATTTTCTTTAAAATATTTTGAAATCAATAATATCATATTATCTAATTCATCTATGCTTGTGTTATAATGTTTAATTTCACTAAGTATAAAAGGTGCCGTTTCAAAAACTCTTTCAGCAATAATTCCATGAGGATCAATTGCTTTCCATTTATCTCCGGATTTTAAAATATTACGATGTTGTAAATCTCCATGTAGCACATACTTAGGAAGATTTTTTTCTTTCAATTCTTTGTATAATTGAACACCTGTATTAATTATATTTATAATATCTAAAAATTCTTCTTTGTTTTGTTCCACACATATTATTTTATCATTAAATCTTTTTTCAAAGCTTTTAAAATCACTTTTATTTTCAGTATCAAACATAAGGTTAATTGCAATATTAGAAAAAGATTTTGTACGTTCTTCTAAATTATCTAAATTAAACAAAGATATTCCTGGTGAAAGCAATTCTAAAAGCATCACTTTATCTTCTTTATCATAATCATAGCAAATTACAGAATATTTAGAGTTATAATGTTTTATTGCAGAAACTTCACTAATTAATGTTGTACCAGGAGTTATTTTTAAAACAACATCTCCATATTCTCTTGACTTAGCAAAAAATACCAGATTAATAGTTAATTTATTAGCCAATTTAATATCTTTTAACTTGTATTGGTCTATATATTTTTTTATTAATCTATCAATATTATTTAACCATTTAATACCGTCTTTATGATAACGATTAATAATAGATTCTTTAAATTTTTCTGGCAAAGTTATCATTAGCATACCTCCTTTGAATAAAAAATAACATATTTAATTTTAGTTTGTCAAATTATTTTATATTAGAATGGTGTGAAAAGTATTATAGAAATGATTTGGTTGATAGTATCGAATTATTAATAACGATTTAATATTTTTACAAAATTGGCTTAATTTGCTCCATTAATATTGACTTACGGAGGGGATTGGGTTTATTTATTAATAATAGATGTATTGATTATTGATTATAATTTGAAGTTTATGAATAATGCCTTTTTGAAAGAGGAACATAATGGCTTAAAATGTTGAAAAATGCTAATATTGGTGTGCTAGAAGATGAGAATAAAGGAATTTGACATAAATTTATAGTGTGATATAATTCATTACAGAAAATAGTAATTTTTTTGATAAATGTTAATGTCAATATTTTATATTAACATTACCAATAAAGTATTATAAGGTGGTTTTACAAATGAAAAATAATGAAATTGCATACACGGAAGTAGATACAATTTTAAGCTTAATGGATGAAAAGTACATAAATAAAATACCAAAGAATTTAAGAGGCATATTCAAAGAAGAAAAAAGTTTTGATTATAAGCCTAATATTGACCCTAAAAAGTCATTAAATGAACAAAACTTACAAAGAGAAACATTAGTAATTTTAGCAATTCTCAGCTTGAATTATTGGTGTGAAAGTGAAGAAGAAAAGCAGAAACTGATAAAAGCATATTCGGAAAATGAAAAGAAAAATGAAACTGAAATCAAAGAAAAGTATAATCCAGATTATATATTTAAAAATAATATTATGCTAAATAGAGAGAAAACAGAGAATCAAAAAGAAATTCAGATGGTAGAATATAAAGAGGGCTTTTTAAAGAAACTGTGGAATAAATTGAGAAGTTTTTTTGGAAGCAATTAAAGAATTAGGAGGAAAGAATATTATGACAATGAGAATTTCGAAAAGTATAGAATCTGTGAAAAAAGAGAGAGCTATTATTAAAGAAATGTCAGATTATTTTACAGATAATATTTTTGATTCACATAGTCCAGAAATGGTAAAAAAATTAGAGGATTATTTATATAATCTGTTTGAAATTAATATGAAGGATATGGGATATGAACCTAGACTAATACCTAAAGGTCAAGAAAGTAATTTTGACATAATCTTAAATGATGAACAGCAAAGAATAGTAAATCTTGCATTTTGGAAATTAGATGAATTAGTGGAGGGAAACTCATGGGGAGGAGTTAAATATGAAGATCACAGTAATATGATATATCCTCAACTAAGAATTAATATAAATAGCGGTTATTATGATAAGATAGAAAAGCCAGCTGATATTTATAGATTAATAGAAACATTATATCATGAAATGAATCATATAAAACAGTATGTTATGCTAAAAAAACAAGAAAGCAGTTTTGAAAATCTTATAAACGGGTGTGCGTTTTTAATATTTAAACGGAGATATATATGGAAAAAATTATGATAAAATTCCATTTGAAAATGATTCATTTGCAAATTTTGAATTATTGGAGCATATTAACGTAAACAAAAATTGGTTTGGAGGGCTCAACCAACGAAATATGAATTTTGATTATTCTTTTAGGCGTGCTAGACAAAACAATCCAGTGTGTCAAGATGCTATATTAGATAGACTAGATGCAGTGATATCTTCTAAAGATATTGTTAAATGTCCTATAGTAGGAAAGATATATAATTTGGATGCAACTAAAAAATCTACTATAGAATTAATAAACAATATGAATAAAGAAATAAGTGAAATCATAGGTAATAGGGAAATAGATGAGTATGATAAAAGAACTAGAATAAAAGATTGTAAAGGTATGTATTATGAAATAATATATAGAGCTTTAAAAAATGAAAATATTGATTCGAAAAAATTTGAAATGATTAAAAAGGCTTATGGAGAAGATAATGATTTGACTAAAGATATATCAAGTTATTTTGAAGATAAAAGAGCACAAGAATTAATGTATATTAATGGAGTAAAGAAAGTTGATGGAATAAAAGAAAAATCATATCAAAATTATTGTAATAGTATAAACAAAAATACAGATGAAAAAATAGAATTTATAGAAGGTATTCAAGTAAAATATAATAATTATGATGGACAAAATAAAAATATTCAAACAGTGGTAACAGATCAAAAAGATTCTAGGCAAGAAACTCAAGAGCAAGATATAAATAATTTTGTGGAAAAATTTATAGAAAGCTATAAGCAATTTGAAACCAATGCTCAATATGATAAAAGAATTCATAGTGAAGAAAACGATATGGAGTCTGTTGTAAGTTATATAAAACAATTAAGTACAAATAAAATAAATAGTGGAAATTATTTTAGAGGACTTCATCCTACAATGCTGGATAAATGTGGTAGAATAGATTTTTCTCAAGACAATATAGACTGGATGTTTAGGCTATTAAATGCATCAAATAACTTAACTATAGGCAATTATCCATATGATAAGACTTTTTGTATGTCATCTGAGATTAAAGAAGTATTAAAATTGATGCAAAAATCTCCCAAAGTTCAAGAAATGATAAGGAAAACTGAAATAGAAAAAGCACAGGGGAAGCAAAGTAGAGCAAGTTTAAGAGAAAAAACACCATTTGAAAAACAGACAGTTTTAGCTAAAAAAGCATTTTATAAGTTGAAACAAGAGAAACATTATTCCGATAATGACATAATTAATGTTATGATTGGGAGTTATCATATGAATTCTGGGTATGATAGTAAAGAAGAATTAGCACTAGCAAGAATTGCTTGTATGCAAAGAGGGATAAAAACAAAGCCCAAAAATTATGGAGAAAAATATAGATTAGACATTATTTTACCGGCACAAGATCAAGACCGAATTGAACCACAAAAAATAAAACAAGATACTATTGTGGCAGGAATTAATATTTCTGAAATAAACAAAAAAACAAAAGAAATAAAAGATAGCGTCTTAAATGTAGGAGAAAAGACAGACATACAAAGATAAAAATTGATATTAGCAATTAGCATATTCAGGTATAAAGTTGAAAAATAAATTTTAGTTTATAACACAAATGTTAATGTCAATAAAGAAATGTACAATTTTGTACATTTCCTTATTGACATTAACAATTCTCCACTAAGTAGATATGAATTAGATCCAGTTATAAATACTGATATATTACCTTCTTCTCTGTACGCATTTACAACAGGTTCAAAATTTTTAACATTTTCTATTTCATCTATAAACAAATATTTAAAGTCTTTGTCTGTTATTCTTTTATCTATTTCTTCTTCCAATTGCTCTGGTGTTACAATTTTTTTGAATTCTTTTTTATCTAATTCTATGGAAATAATATCTTTTTCTGGTATACCTTTTTCTTGCTATTCCTCAATAATTGATTTTAGTAAAGTTGATTTTCCACATCTTCTAATACCAGTGATAACTTTTATAATACTTCCATCATCATAAAAGTTTCTTGTTCTTTTTAAATAATTTTCTCTTCTATAAAATTCCATAAATCAAATCACCTCTATTAATTATACCCAAAATTTTCAAAAAAAGTTCATTAACATTTAAAAGCAATAAGTAAATGCCTTATTAACTTGAATTAAATTTAGTATACAAAAAATCAAATAGAAGTACAGGGGATTTACCCGAATTTTAAACGTAAAAAATAAAATGCATAGTTTTTACCTGCTTATATACAGGTATGAGAATAGGCGAAACTTTAGCTCCATTCCCATCTACAATATCACATATTATTTAAATAATCCGTAATGCTCTGTATATCTTTTTGGTCTTTTGGAGCATTTCTTTTTTTCTTAAATAATAAAATGGTTTTTAAATTTTCAACAGGATAGCCATCTTTATATTCCATTTTAAAATCTTCCTTAGCATTTGGAACTATTTCAATTTTTGGGGAAATATGATAAAAACCACATTCATTTTTGTCACAATCTTTTAGATTATATTTTTCCTTTAATTGCTCAAACAATTCATTGGAAACACATAAATCAAGGTCATTTGCTCTTTCTCTTAAACCATATAGCAACATAGAGCCACTTGATAAAATATAATATTCTGTTTTAGGTAAATTTAAAGTATCTAATAGACTTAATAATTCTTCTTTATTCATTTTAAATTACATTCCTTTCTCGTTTTTGTTATAAAGCACACATAGAAATGAAAGCACTGAGCTTAATTTCTTTCAAACTATTCTCCTTTCAAACAATATTTATTATATCAAGGCACAATAATAATAGTCAATATTACAATTTGCATATATAGTTAATTATTCGTAATGTATTTATATAATTTATTAAATTGTAACGAAAACTTAATATATTAGACATAAAACAACAAAAAAGCATTTCCGTAGGGTAAGGCCAAAAAAACATACAAAAACAGGATTTGACCCATTATATATATATAAATTAAACTATAAATAATGTATATATAGGGGGAATTGCAATTGAACAAAAAGGAGAAGAAAGTAATAATATTAACACTAATTTTAGCAATAATTACACTATGCTCTGTAATAATAACAAGCACTATAAAAACTACAAACAAATTATCAAAAATTACAGATCCAGAAACTTTAAGAGCATTGTCATATGGTAAAATTACGGATAATGATACATATGTAGAAGGCTGTAAAAATTTAGAGTTTAGTGCCTTTTTCACGCGAGATTTAGATGGTGACGGAAATGCAGAAAAAATGAAGGGAACAAGTAAATATATAAATGGCAGTGATAAATTATATATAGACCTGAATGTTCTAGCAGGAGGAAGGCTTGAAAATGGCGAAATAACAATAAATAGTAATAACTTTAATTATAGCCTAAATATGGTAAAAGATTCTGTGTTAAAATATTCATATATATCAAACAATGTAAGAACAATATCATTAAACAATTTAGAATCTGGAACACAAAAATTAATTTATGGTGATATTTTAGCCAATATAGGTTCAGATACAAATAACTACACAAGAACAGACAATACAGTGACATTAAAAGGTGTGTATGTTGCTGAAGATGGTACAAAAACAAATGTAAATAAAACAATAAATATTGCAGTAGATTGGTATGGAACTACAAACACATCAATAGAAAAACAATATTTTAGCTTTAATTATGCAAATTTAAAAGATAACGATTTAAAATTTGATTTAAAAACAAATGAACTTGCAAATCAATTATTATTAAAAGAAACTGGAGTAACACTTACAAAGCCAATAAAACAATAAATATAATACCAAATGATGGATATGAAATTGTAAAAATTAAGGTTAATTCAAAAGAATATAATTTTAAAAATAATTTAACTGAAAGTGGAAATATAGTTATAAATGCAGAAAAATCAGGCGAAATAACAGAAGATAAAAACATTGAGGTAGAATTTAGAAAAACAAGCTCTGTAACTGTAAAATATATGGATAAAGACAAAGCAATCATTATATCAAAGTGAAGATGGAAAAGATTATATTGAAATTAGTGGATATGAATCCAAACAAATAAAAACAGAATAAATATTTACAAATTATCAAAAATCTAACCCATTTATAACAGATAGTAACAACAAACAAATAAAAGAAGAAATAGACATGTTTGCAGATAATTATACAGTAACATATTGGTTTGAAAGAATACTTTCTGGAATAGTGGCAAGGCATATAGAAATAGATAGTAAAGGAAATACAAAAGAAATAGAGCTAGAAAACATAACTGGTAAAGCTGGATTAACAGAGCTAGTAAACAGAAAAAAATATAAAAAGTATATTTCGGCAAGCGGACCAGAGAATACAGAAGAAAATGTAATTATAGCAAATAAAAATGAACAAAATAAAAAGGTAACATATATTGATGGAAAAGTACCAGAAGTATGGTTTTATTATCAAATGAATTGCGGAATATCAACTAAAATAGACAGCAATGAAGAAACTGATACATCAAAATTAGGAGATATATATCAATTTAAAATAAACGAAGACAGAACAGAACAAAAGGTTGATAATGAAATTGTGTTAAAAGGTGATAATGCTAAATATAATGTAAAAGTTGTTCCAAATTATGGATACAAAATTGGTGCAGTAATTTTTGAAAAAACAAAATATTATAAACCAGAAGAAGTTGCAGAAAATGAAGATCAAAACAAAGAAATAACTAAAAAAAATATAAACATTGAAAAATACAAAAATGATGATGGAAGTTTAATTATAACAACAGGTTCTGACATATTACAAAACATTGATGGGGATTATAAATTTATTGTAAAATTTGAAAAAATTCCATCAAAGGTTTTAGTAAAATATATAGAAGAAGAAACAGAAAAAGTAATATATAAACAAGAAAATGGAAAAGAATATGATGAAATAATTGGATATGTAAATGATGAGTATGAAACAAAAATAAAAGAAATAAAAAATTATGAAATAGATGAAAGCAAACTTCCAAATAATGCAAAAGGAAAAATGTTACCAGAAGAAACAACAGTTATATATTATTACAAAAAAGCAATGCTAGATTTTAAAGTAGAAAAGGAAATTGTAAAACTAGAAATAAATGACGAAGTACAAACTGAATTTTCGAATAAAAAATTGGTAGAAGCAAAAATTAAATACTCTGATATAAATTCAGCAAAACTAAAAGTATTTTATAAAGTAACTGTAAAAAATGTAGGAAAAGCATAAGGAACAGCAACAATAAAAGAAGAAATACCTACTGGAATGAATTTTATAAAAGAAGAAAGTTCAGAAGAATGGAATTTAACAGAGCAAACAGAAACGTTACAAACTCGAGAAATAGTGCCAGGTGAGCAAAAGGAATATTTAGTAGTATTAAATTGGGTACAAGACATACAGAATTATGGAGAAAAAGTAAATAAAGCAACAATAGATAATGTAACAAATGAAGAAAGTTTTGAAGAAATAGATAAAGATTCTGAAGAAAATAATAATACAGACAGTTCAATAATTACTATAAAACTAGAAAAAGTTGCTTCAAAACCAGACGATAGTAAAAATAACGATGATAAACAACATGACCAAGTATATAACAACAAAGAAAAAGAAAATAAAAATAATACTGAAAATAATAATAAAAATACTGAAGATAAAAATAAGTATACTAACATAAACAAATCAACAGAAGAGCCTGAGCATATAAAAACAGAAGATAAAATATTAGTTTCCGTATTTTTATGTTCAATTGGACTTTCTGGAATGATGATTCTAATTACATTAAAAAGATAAAGCAAAAATAAAAAAATAAAATCGAGATGTTTATTAAAACTTCTCGATTTTTCTATTTTATGGAATAAATAAAAGCAATTTGCATATAATAAAATAGAATTGAATATAATATGAACTAAAAATATAGATTTTATTAAAGAGCAAAATGAAATAAACGAAAATATTATAAAAAATTCTATGAAAGTATTGACAAAAAAGTATATATTGTTGTATACTAAATAAGTCGAAAACATCGCGGGGTGGAGCAGTTGGCAGCTCGTTGGGCTCATAACCCAAAGGTCGGTAGTTCGAGTCTACCCTCCGCAACCAAAATATAAAAAAGCAAACTTTTCATTAATATTGAAAAGTTTGTTTTTTTGTATATATCAAAAATAAAGCAGTTGCAAATGTATGAAAGGAATTAAATTTTACTTGAAACAATTATAAAACTAATGTATAATATTAAAAGATGTGTGAGTAGCTCAGTTGGATAGAGCGTCGGTTTCCTAAACCGCAGGTCGCAGGTTCAATTCCTGTCTCGCACACCATTATATTTATGGAGAAATTTATGCAAGAAAAATATATGAAATTAGCTTTAAAAGAAGCAAGAAAAGCATATGATAAAAATGAAATACCGGTAGGAGCAGTAATAGTAAAAGATGATAAAGTAATTGCTAAAGCACATAATTTAAAAGAGCTAAAAAATGATACAACAAAGCACGCAGAAATAATTGCAATACAAAAAGCAAGTAAAAAATTAAATAGTTGGCGTTTAGAAAAATGCGAAATGTATGTAACGCTAGAGCCATGCAGTATGTGTGCTGGAGCATTAATTCAGTCAAGAATAAAAAAGGTATATATAGGAACAATGGATTATAAAACAGGAGCTTGCGGTTCTGTTTTAAACTTGTTAAAGGATTTTAAATTTAATCATATTGTGGAAATTGAAAATGGAGTAATGCAACAAGAATGTGAAGAAATACTAAAGAATTTTTTTAAGGAACTTCGTAAAAGCAAAAAGAAAAAAATACAATAGTATAATGTATAAAAGGTTTATAGGTATAACCCAAAAAAACCTAAATAATTTTTATAAGGAATAAAAAAATGGATAAAGATAAAGTTCAAAAATTAAAATTTATAATTGCTATTTTTATAATAGTATTAGTTATTGCATTTGTAGCTTTCAGAATAATTAAATATCAAACAGAAGGCGAAAAAAATATGCCATTTAATTTATCTAAAATAATAGTAGTAAGTACCGCGCAAAAAGAAGATATTACTCAAGAAAATGGACAAAATAATTTATGGAATTTTAATATTATTCAAACAAATGATGTATACATATCAATCGAAAGAAATAAAAATAATACTAAAAAAGATGAAAAAATAAAAAATATTTCAATCAATAATATTGAAATTATAGAAAAACCTACTGTAGGGGAACTTAAACCATATATGCCAAACAGTTTAGAGGGCGAAAATTATAAATATACTGACGACTATATAGTTAATGATAGTTTAACATATAGAGCCGCAGATAAAACAGATTATAAAAACCTACAAATAGGCCAAAATGGAGGAAGTGTAGCAATTAGTTTCGCTAATAAACAAATAGGAACATATTCATCTGCAGATGATACAGAAAAAATAACATATGACGGAACAATGCTTTCGAAAATAGGAATAACAAATGAACAAGTAAAATCTAAAGTAGCATTTGATTTAATAATAGAATTAGATGATGGAAAAAAATATTCTGGAAGAGTTGAGTTAGATTTAAATTGTGATAATCTAATTGAAAATGGAAAATCACAAATAGAAATTGCAGATTTTAGTAATATTATTTTTAAAAGAATATAAAATTAAATAAAAACACTTGATTAATATAAAAAAACATTATATAATTCCAATAGTATGAGAATAATGCTCTAACCTTTGTATGGAGAGCAATGTCAATAAAAGCCCATGAACCTTGTCAGGTCCGGAAGGAAGCAGCAATAAGTGGTAACTTTTATGTGATAATTGTTTTCCATAGAGAGGTTAGAAAGTTAAATAAAATCTCATACTATTTTTTTAGTAGAGGTGATATAATGTCTTATACAGCTTTATACAGAAAATACAGACCAAAAACTTTTGAAGAAGTAGTTGGACAAGAGCATATAACAAGAACACTAAAAAATCAAATAATATCTGGAAGAGTTGGTCACGCTTATCTACTTAATGGAGGTAGAGGAACAGGAAAAACATCTACCGCAAAAATACTTGCAAGAGCTATAAACTGCTTAAATCCGCAAGATGGAAACCCATGCAATGAATGTGAAATATGCAAATCAGCTTTAAATGGATCATTAACAGATATTGTAGAAATGGATGCAGCATCAAATAATAGTGTTGAAGATATAAGAGCTATACGAGATGAGGTAAACTTTTTGCCAACAGTTGCAAAATATAGGGTTTATATAATAGATGAGGTGCATATGTTATCAATAGGAGCTTTTAATGCTTTATTAAAAACATTAGAAGAGCCACCGGCACATGTAAAATTTATATTAGCGACAACAGAACCACAAAAATTACCAGCAACTATTTTATCAAGATGCCAAAGATTTGATTTTAAGAAAATATCAAACGAATATATAAAAACAAGGTTAAACTATATATGTGAGCAAGATGAAATAAAAATTGAAGAAGATGCAATAAATACAATTTCAGTTTTAGCAGAAGGTGCAATGAGAGATGCAATAAGTATATTGGAGCGATGCTTGCAAGAAGGTACGGAAATAATAACAAACGAACAAGTAAAAGAGCTTGTTGGAATTCCTAAGTTAGAATCAGTAAATAAAATTATAAATGATATTTTAGAATATAATATAGATGATGCAATTAAAGATGTAAATGAAACATTAGCAGATGGAAAAGATATATCAAATTTAATTTGGGAAATAATAAAATATGTTAAAGATATATTAATATACAAAACAACAAAAAAATTGGATTTATATAATGCAAAAGAACTAGAGCAAATACAAACATTAGCTGAAAAATCAACAAAAGAAAGATTATTAAACATAATATTTTTCTTATCTGATTTATCAAATGAAATAAAAATGACAACACAAAAAACAATAATGTTTCAAGTAGGAATAATGAAATTATGTACAAAAGAAACAGAAAAAATAAATAATGTAAATATGCAAAATGAAAATTCAAATACAAATAATAACGAAAATAATGCTAAAAAAATAACAGAAAATGCATCACAAAATATAGCAGGAAATAATATTGAATTATCGAATGTAAATAATAGAATATCTAACTTAGAAAATAAATTACAAAAAACAGTAAATGCAGTACAAAAATTATTAACAAATCCACAAGTTATCAACAATTCTGCAAAAAATGTGGATAACCCTACCGAAAAAAAGCAAAATTCAAGTTTTAAATCAAGTGGTAACAATCAAAATATAAAAAATTTAATAACAGACCAAACTGATGGAAAAAAAGTTGAATGTTGGGGAAAAGTAGTCGGTAGTTTAAAAGAAAGTGGAAAAGTAATGTTATATTCAAACTTAGCAAAGTCAAATGCTGTTGAGTTAAACGATATGACAATAGGCATAAGTTTTCCAGAAGGACTAACACCATTTGGAAAATCTGTAATAGGAAAGTCTGAAAATGTTACGGAATTAAACAGGTTAATATCTATGGAATATGGAAAGCCAATGCAAATAAGATTAATTAATAATAATAATGTGCAAGCTAATGAAAATTCAATTGATAGCATTGTAAAAGGATTAGATTTGCCATTAAATATTATAGAATAAGAATAAATAATAAGGAAGGATTGATACATATGTCAAAAAGAGGAGGATTCCCAGGAATGGGTGGATTTGGTGGAATGAACATCAACCAATTAATGAAAGAAGCAAAAAAAATGCAAGCTGATTTAGAAAAATCACAAGAAGAATTAGGAAGCAAAGAATTTAATGCAACAGCAGGTGGAGGAGCAATAGAAGTAACAGTATCTGGAGATAAAAAATTAAAAAATATCCCTGTTAATAAGCGGCGTTTTCAAAAAGTAAAATGTTCTTCCGATTATTACTATATTTACGATCGCCCATACTTAATAAAAGATACAATAACAAATAAAAGATTCCTTGTTATTGTAAGAAATATCGGAAAGGCATCTGATTTTGACAGCCAATATAAAACAATGAAATACGTTTCCTATACATTTACTTTTATAATTGCTTTTATCGGCTTTTTACTTATTGCTATTATTTCTTCCCGGCTGACTATCCCTATGAAAAAAGTCAAGGATACTGCCGACAAAATTGGGACTGATGGTGATCTGGCTAAACGTATAGAATATACCACTCCTTTTAAGGAATTAGATGCTATGATCCAGGCAAACAACCGAATGATGGACAGATTAGAAGATTTATTTCAACAACAACAGCAGTTTACTTCTGATGTTGCTCATGAACTCCGAACCCCTTCTGCCATTGTATCTGCTGAATGTCAGTATTTAAAAAAATACGGAAAAAACATAGATGATTATACGGAATCTTTAACCGTAATTGAACGTCAAAATACGAAGACAACTGAAATCATCTCACAACTTCTTCAACTTTCCCGTCTTGAACAAGGACGCATAAAAGATGATTTTGAGTATAGTAACTTTAAAACACTCATTGAATCCGTTTGTGACATGGAACCACTTCAGTTTAAAAAACAGATAACGATTTATTCTAATCTTGATGATATATCCATTTATATGAATGTAGGCCTTATGGCTATCGCCGTGAAAAATATTATAAACAACGCAATGAAATACAGCAAAAATAAATCTTCTATCAAACTTAAATTATGGAAAGAAAAAGACTATGTTTTTTTTGAAGTAAAAGATTATGGCTGTGGTATGAGTGAAGAAACAAAAAAACACATTTATGATCGATTCTATCGAGCTGATAAATCTCGCAATACAGAAGGATTTGGGTTGGGGCTATCTCTCGTACATAAGATTATAGAACTGCATAGAGGAACAATTCGTGTGCAAAGTGAACTGGGAGTGGGTTCTATTTTTACACTTAGCCTTCCTTCAGATAAAAGTTCCCGACAATTGAATTAATTACCGAAATTTTTCAACCTGCCATGCACAAGATTCATTCTCTCTTGCAAAAGGAAGCTGTAGCATAAGACTGACTCTTGCTTAAACACGTTCTAAAATCTTTAATCTTATTTTAATGTTTCTACGGTATCCTCTCCGTGTTAAAAATTATGAACAGCTATTCAGAATCCACTTGCCAATTACAGCACTTCTATCAAAAGAATAGATATATTAGACATGATCCGTCAAAGCCAAGAGTGATTGAGATTATAGATCTTAACATATAGTTTTCTATTATATAGGATTCTGAATAGCGTTGCAAAATAAATAAAAAAAGAATGAAAAGAGGATAACATGAAAACATTATACATACATATCGGCTGTCCCAAAACAGCCACCACTTCTATCCAATATTTTTGCAATGAAAACAAAGAAATACTCTCGAAAAATGGAGTATATTTTCCTATTTTTGAACAAAAATATAAAGATGTTAATCCATATCGCAATGGACATTTTCTTATTGCCCATCAGTATGATTCCAATGGAAAAATCAATACTTTAGACGAACACAGAATTTTTCGTTTCAATATGGATCATATTATCTATATGTTTTCTAAATATAATAACATTCTTCTTTCCGATGAAAGCATCTGGCACAGTGCACATTTTTTCAAAAAAGATTTATGGGAAACTTTAAGAAAAGAATCTCTTAAAAGTGCATTTAAAATAAAAATCATTGTGTATCTCCGACGACAGGATACCGCATTAAATTCCATGTGGAATCAAAAAATAAAGAAATCCAAACAGCGTTTCCGTTCTATGTCATGGGAGGAATTCATCAATACCACTCCCCCAGCTATTTATTTAAATTATGAAGAAGGTTTAAATGAAATCGCTTCTGAATTAGGCCCTGAAAATATCATTGTACACCGCTATGGTAAAAAATATTTTAAAAATGGGTCTATTTATGATGATTTTTTAAGCACACTTGGTCTTTCCCTGACAGATGATTATGCAATCACCACCTTTGAACGTAACCCTCGTTTGAGCGGTAACTCTAATGAAATGCAGCGAATCTTTAACAGCATCCCTAACGCTACCAAAAAAGATTTTTCTTTCTTTTATCATATGCTCTCTGAAGTTTCATCGGAAGACCCCGATACAGAAAAACTGGGAATGTTCACTCCCGAAGAAGCTTCTGCCTTCATGGAAAACTATCGTGCCAGCAACCGTAGAATCATGGAAAAATATTTTAACTGCTCCGAAGATTTATTTAAAACGAATTTCAAAAACATAAAAAAATGGGAATGGGATTCCAGACATATGTGCGAGGATATTATCCGTGTCCTCGGCAACACTACTATTTCTTTAAGAAAAGAAAATGAAGATATGCAACAACATATCCTTGAATTAGAAAAAGCTATCGAATTGCAAAATGAAAATATATCCACCTTAAAAACCAAATTAAAACATCCGGTAAGAACTCTTTTCCAAAAGATTGCTGATTCGACTCATTAAATAGACAGACACCCTCAAATCCACCAACCTTGAATAGTGATTTCAAATTCATAAAAAAACAGAAAATAAACCCCCATATCGTCTTATCTGTGGACTGGGAGCAAGTGTTGGATGCGAGTATAGGGGCGACTATTCAACACATCGCAACGAAAGTCACAGATAGGACGGTATGAGGGTTCTATTTTCGTCTGTCTATTTTAAAAAATCACTATTCAATAGTAATATACTGTTTTTCTTCCACTGGTTTCTGCACTTCTTTTGGAACTGCTACCGTTAAAATTCCATTATTAAATGCAGCCTTTAAATCTTCCTGTTTTACACCTTCACCAACATAGAAGCTTCTCTGGCAGCTTCCGCTATATCTTTCTCTACGGATGTAGTTACCCTGTTTATCTTTCTCATCTTTGTTAGTATTCTGCTGTGCGGTAACAGTCAGGTAACCATCTTTCAGTTCTGCTTTGATGTTCTCTTTTTCAACTCCCGGCATTTCCATCTCAAGTTCGTAATGGTCACCAGCGTCTTTTACATCTGTCTTCATCAGATCATAGTTAGCAGTTGTATAATTTCCTGCGAATGGGAACATATCGTCAAATACATCATCTACAAAATTATTTCCAAAAATACTAGGCATCATC
>OGHJ01001747.1_pt1 | contig 21452 bp, 30 predicted proteins | sample 1571351 | NCBI WGS metagenome assembly OGHJ01 (sample SAMEA2582037, study PRJEB24529) | metagenome | biome: Human gut stool | place: China | collected 2011 | reverse complement strand
GAACGGCCTCTTTGTTGACGATCTTATCCTTGTCGGAGAAGTCGTCATAGCTCGCGGCACCGGCGCCGACGACCATCATGGAGACGACCATGACAGAAGCCAGAGCCAGGCTGAGAGCCCGCTTGAGGTTTCTCATTCGGAATTCCTCCTTCTAAAATTTGGGGTTTTAGGGGGCAACCACCCGAAAATACGAACTTTTTCTCGTGCTACGGGCGTATAACGCCCCTTGCATTGCAAAAAACGGGCAGTCTTTTCCACATTTTGTGGAAAAGACTGCCCGTTTTGATGAGAAAAGTTCCCTTGGTAGCATCTTGGTAGCATTTTATTTCGACTGTTTTCTGAACCCATTGCGTCCCAACGGTTTGAGCCATATTTCTGGTAGCATTTTGGTAGCATCGGAAAAATTTTTTCCCATTGGTGTACGCAAACGTGCAACATTCGGGGGTGTTTTCAGGTAGGTTGAGAGGAGGATGCCGGTGAAAAACGAAAGGCAGTGGAGAGATGATGTGCTCCGAAGGCTGGAACGGCTGGCCGACCAAAAGGCCAACGACGCCGTCAAGTTGGCGTTCCTCACCGAGGAGCGGATGGAGGAGATCGACCGGATGGACCTGCGGGCCCTGACCGAGCTCAAACGCCACGGCAACGGCGCCGTGGAGATCAAGCTCATCGACAAAGTCCTGGCCCTGGAAAAGCTCTGCGAGATCGCCCACAAGGGCGGCGACGGCGCTGAACACTTCCTCCGCGCCCTGGAGAGCTCTGCCAGGGACGGCGGTCAGGACGGGGAACAGGAGGAAGTCAAGTGATCCGGGGATTCTCCCCAAAGCAAAAGCAGGTCCTCACCTGGTGGTGCGACCCCAGGACACGGAACCGGGAGGCCGTCATCTGTGACGGCGCCGTCCGCAGCGGTAAGACCCTGTGCATGGGTCTGAGCTTCTTCTGCTGGGCTATGGCCTCCTTCCAGAAGCAGCAGTTCGCCCTGTGCGGGCGTTCCATGGGCAGCGTGCGCCGGAACCTCCTGGCCCCCGTACGGCCCCTCCTGGAGGAGCTGGGCTTCGAGCTGGAGGAGCGGCTCTCCCGCAATCTGCTCACCGTCCGCTTCGCCGGACGGGAAAACACTTTCTACCTCTTCGGCGGAAAGGACGAGGCAAGCGCCGCCGCCATCCAGGGCGTTACCCTGGCCGGCGTCCTCCTGGACGAGGTGGCCCTCATGCCCCGCTCCTTCGTGGAGCAGGCCGTGGCGCGGTGCTCCGTGGAGAGAAGTAAGGTGTGGTTTTCCTGTAACCCGGAGGGGCCCGGGCACTGGTTCTTCCGGGAGTGGATCGCCCGCAGGGAGGAAAAAAGAGCCCTGTACCTCCACTTCACCATGTGGGACAACCCATCCCTCTCCAGGGAGACCATTCTGCGCTACCAGCGGCAGTTCCGGGGCAGCTTCTACCGCCGCTTCGTCCTGGGGGAGTGGACCACACCAGAGGGGCTGGTCTATGACTTCTTCGGCCCCGACTACGTGCAAAGCCCACCTGAGGAGCCCATGGAGGCCTGGCGGGTCTCCTGCGACTACGGTACCGTCAACCCCGCCTCCTTCGGACTGTGGGGGAGACAAAACGGAGTCTGGTACCGGGTGCGGGAGTTCTACTTCGACTCCAAAAAGGAGGGCTGCCAGCACACCGACGGCGAGTATGTCCGGGATCTCCAAAAACTGGCCGGAGGACGGAAGCTCCAGCGGGTCATCGTGGACCCCTCTGCCGCCAGTTTCCTGGAGGCCCTCCGCCGGGAGGGCTTCCCCGTGGTCAAGGCCAAAAACGACGTCCTCTCCGGCATCCGCACCACAGCCGAGCTCCTGCGCCAAAAGCGCATCGTCATCTGTGAGGACTGCCCCGACATCCTCCGTGAATTCGGGCTCTACCGCTGGGACCAGAAGGCCGGTACCGACCGGGTGCGGAAGGAGTTTGACCACGCCATGGATGACATGCGCTACTTCGCCGCCGACCTGGCCGCCGAGACACATACCGCCGCCGCCGTGGGCTTCGTGGAGCGGGGGCGCTTTTGAGAATGACTGACAAAGGAGGGTTTGCCATTGCGCTTTGAAAAGAAACCGCCCGCCATCGCCGCTGCTGCTGTGCAGCTCCGGGACAGCGGACGGCATCCCTTTGGGGTACTGGACCGGTATGTCCCTCTGGATACCGCCCAGATTCCCCTCTACCGGGCCGTGCGGGAGGCTGTCCCCATCGTGGACGCCGCCATCTCCAAGCTCATCCGGCTGGTGGGCGGGCTGACAGTGGTCTGCGACCACACCGCCGCCCAGGCGGGGCTGGAACGATTCCTCATAGAGGTGGACACCGGCAGAGGGCAGCGGGGACTCCAGTCCTTCCTGGACTGCTACCTGGACACCATGCTCACCTGCGGCCGGGCTGTGGGAGAGCTGGTACTGGACCGGGAGGGGCGGGAGATCATCGCCCTCCTGTGCGGTGACCCCGCCTTCCTGGAGATCCGGGAGGGGGATTCGCCTCTGGACTTCCAGCTGTGTGCCCGGGATGAGAGCGGGCAGATTAAACCCCTGCCCTACCCCGACCTGCTCCTCTTTACCCCCTTCCAGCCCCAGGCCGACTGCCCCTACGGCGTGTCCCTCCTGCGGTCCATGCCCTTCCTCACTGAGATCCTCCTAAAGATCTATCAGGCGGTGGGCATGAACTGGGAGCGGGTGGGTAACCTGCGTTTTGCAGTCATCAACAAGCCCGAACAGGGATTGGACGGCGCCAGCGCCCAGGAGCGGTGTTCCGCCCTAGCCCGGGAGTGGTCCGCCGCCATGCAGGCCGTCCGGGACGGCAGCGTCCGGGACTTCGTGGCCGTGGGCGACGTGGACATCAAGGTCATCGGTGCCGACAACCAGATCCTGGACAGCCAGGTGCCCGTGCGGCAGATTCTGGAGCAGCTGGTGGCCAGGACCGGCATCCCGCCCTTCCTGCTGGGCTTGTCCTGGTCCTCCACCGAGCGGATGAGCACTCAGCAGGCCGACATGATGACCAGCGAGATCACAGCCATTCGCCGCTCCCTGGAGCCGGTGATCCGGCGGATCTGCCGGCTGTGGCTGGCCGTTCACGGCTTTGGCACCGACGTCCGCATCGAGTGGGAGGACATCAATTTGCAGGATGAGGTGGAGGAGGCCAAGGCCGCCCTCTACCGGGAGCAGGCCAGAGCCCTGGCCATGCAGAACGACGGAGAGAAGTGATTGGAGGGGTGGATTTGGAGGTAAAAAAAGCCGCCGGCGTGGACTCCGGTCAGGTTGCCGATGAGGCCGAACTGGCCCTCATCAACCGGTTCAGCCGAAAACAGCTCATCGCCGACGAGGTATACCTCTTTACGGTGCGGCTGTGTGACAACGAGGTGGACCGCGACGGAGAGCGGTTCGCCCCTGAGACCCTGGAGGCCCTGGCACGGGCCTTCGTGGGCAAGAGCGGGATTTTCGACCACCAGTGGAGCGCCCGGGGGCAGACCGCCCGCATCTATCGGGCGGAGGTGGTGGACGAGCCCGCACGGTTCACCAGGGCGGGAGATCCCTACTGCTACCTCAAGGGCTGGGCCTACATGCTCCGCACCCAGGCCAACGCCGACCTCATCGCCGAGATCGAGGGCGGCATCAAAAAAGAGGTCTCCGTGGGCTGCGCCGTGGAGCGGACCGTCTGCTCCATCTGCGGCGGCAACATGGCCGCCGGGGACTGCGGCCACATCAAGGGACACGAGTACGACGGGAAGCTGTGCTGGGGGGAGCTCACCGGGCTCACTGACGTCTACGAGTGGTCTTTCGTGGCCGTCCCCGCCCAGCCCGAGGCCGGTGTGCTCCAAAAGTCCAAGGCGGTGGGAGTACTACGGAAGGCTCTGGAGGGACAGGACCAGCCCATGGAGGCCCTGGAACAGCTGGAGCGAGAGGCCGGACTGGGCCGGCGCTACCTGGAGGGGCTCCGGAAGGAGGTGGCCAGGCTGGGCGGCCTGGCCGGCACCGGCCTGGACGCCGCCGCCCTCCGGCCCATGGTGGACAGGCTGGAGGAGCCCGAGCTCCTGGAGCTGAAAAAGGCCTATCAGGCCAGGGTGGCCCAGCGTTTCCCCGTGGAGGTACAGCTCACCTACCGGGGTGAGTACCGAAACGACGAGAGGCAGGACGGCGCCTTTTTGATCTGAGTTCCCACACATTTTATATATGGAGGTCGAGAAAATGAAGAAGGTTTCGTTTGAGGAGATCGGCGCGGTGGTGGCCACCTTCCTGGCCGGCGAAAACGCCAAAAAGGGTCAGATGGTGGGCCTCTCCGCCGCCGACACCGTGGACGGCTGCTCCGCTGACGGCAGGTTCTGCGGCCTGGCCCTGGACGTCACCGGGGACGGCGTGGCCAGCGTACAGGTGGCCGGCTTCGCTCAGGTGCCCTGCAGCGACGCCGGCGTCACCCCCGGCTGGGTGGCTCTGGCCGCCGACGGCACCGGCGGCGTGAAGAAGGCGGCCAGCGGCGGTCAGGAGCGTCTGGTGGTCAGCGCCGACGCCACCGCCCAGACCGCCGTGGTGCTGCTCTGAGAAGAAAGGGAGGATGCTGAATATGGCTTACACTTACGACGCCCTGAAGCTGGAAAAGGGGATGTACCACGAGGCGGGAAAGAGCTTTACCCAGGTACTGGAGAGCTGCGACCCCAGCGAGGCCTACAAGGGCACCGCTCTGGAGGGCCTAGACGCCTACCAGCGGCAGCTCAAGCGCTTCGACATCAAAGTGAAGGGCACCGGCTCCGACGTGGTGGAGAAGTTCTTCCGCACCTCGGACTCCGCCGTCCTTTTCCCCGAGTACATCGCCCGCTCCGTCCGGCAGGGTATGGAGGAGGCCAACCTCCTCCCCGAGATCACCGCCGCCGTCACCCGCTTCGATGGCCTGGACTACCGCTCCATCACCTCCGCCCCCGGCGAGGAAAAGGAGCTGCGCCGGGTGGAGGAGGGCGCCGCCATCCCCGCCACCACCGTCAAGACCCAGGAGAACCTGGTCAAGCTCCACAAGCGGGGCCGGATGCTGGTGGCCTCCTATGAGGCCATCCGCTATCAGAAGCTGGACCTTTTCTCTGTCACCCTCCGCCAGATCGGCGCCCATATCAACCGCATGCTTCTTGAGGATGCCATCGACGTGCTGGTAAACGGCGATGGCAACGATAACCCCGCGGAGGTCTTTTCCGTGGGCTCCGGTGCCATCGGCGGCTCCTCCGGCACCCTGGACTATGACGCCCTGGTGGACTTCTGGGCCCAGTTCGAGCCCTACGAGATGAACACCCTGCTGGTGCCCACCGATGTCATGGTGAGCATGCTCAAGTTGCCCGAGTTCCAGAACCCTCTCACCGGCCTCAATTTCCAGGGCACTGGCAAGCTCTCCACCCCCATGGGCGCCAAGCTCCTGCGGACCTCCGCCATGGAGTCCGGCAAGCTCATCGGCTTGGACAGCCGCTTTGCTCTGGAGATGGTGCAGGGCTCCGACGTCACCGTGGAGTACGACAAGCTCATCAACCGGCAGCTGGAGCGGGCGGCCATCACCGCCATCGCCGGCTTCGCCAAGCTCTTCCAGGACGCCGCCAAGGTGCTGAAAGTCTGAGCACGGCGGTGAGAGAAAGGAAGGTGAGCCGGTGGACCAGGAGATCCTTGCCCTGGCCATGGTGCTGGGGAATGTGAGCGAGAGCGACCGGCAGCGGCTGGAGGTGCTGTGCCAAAACGCTAGGCGAGAGCTGGAGGGACAGCTCCGGTCCGGTGTGACCGCTCAGGACTGCGGCGACACCCTGATCCTGGCCGCCGCCTGGCTGGCCCTGGCCGACCTGCGGACCGGTGACGCCGCCAGCGGTGTCACCGCCTTCTCGGCGGGCAGTCTCTCCATCCAGACCGGAGAGGGAGCCTCCGGCGATGTGCTCCGGGGCCGGGCCCGCCGGCTGATGGCCCCCTATCTGCTGGATGGTGGCTTCTGCTTCCGGGGGGTGAGGGGATGATGATGACAGGCGTCCTTCAGGGGCTGCTGGACTGGTACGGCCAGTCGGTCACCGTCCAGAGCGGCGGCACACAGGAACCGGCCGCCGGTCGGGCCTTTCTCCAGCCCATTCTGGACCGCCGGGAGGACTGGAAGCAGCGGCGGCCCAGCCCCTTGGGCCTGGCCAGAAAGGACCGGTTCCTCTACCTGGGGGAGCCGGACCTCCCCCTGAGCATGGGGGACAGGGTGACCTGTCTGGGTGTGGACTACGAGGTTCAGGCGGCCCAGCCCATTCTGGTGGGCGAGGTGCTCTCCCACTGGTGGGCCGTGCTCAGGGTGCGTGACAGGGAGGTGGCACAGGATGGGCAGTGAGCGGACTGAACTGGACGCCCTGCGGACCTATATGACAGGACTCCTGCAGGGGCAGGGGGTGGAGGCCATGGAGGCCTGGCCCCGGGAGGAGCGGCCACGGCTCACCGGCGTGGTAGCGGCGGTCTCCATCCGCTCCTGCAAGGCCGAGCCCGGCGCTTTTTGGGAATACCTGGGGGAGGAGCTGGAGCCGGACACCGGCACGTGGCGGGAACGCTACGGCCGGCGGCTGGAGGTGGTCTTCGGTCTGGACCTCTACGCCCCCGGTGAAGGGGGCGGCGGGGCCTGCCAGGAGGGCTTCGATGCCCTGGCCGGAGCGTTGAACACCGGCGGCTCCGGCGGGCTGCGTGTACGTTCCCTCTCCCGGGGCGAGGTGGGCTACGACCAGGATCTGGACGTGCTCAAGTGTCCCGTGGAGGCCAGCTGTCAGGCCTACCTCTATGCCTCCGCCCAGGAGAGCGGCAGCTTTACAGACTTTGTGGTGAAGGGAGAGATCATATGAGCATGACGGACCATGAGCGGCCGGGGGTATATTCCTCCTACGACGCCTCCGCCATCGTCAGCGGCAGCGGCGCCGGAAAGACCGTGGGCCTTGTGGGTGTGGGCACTTGCGAGGAGATGGGGACGGTGGTCCCCATCAGTAGGCAGGAGGAGGCGGTGGCCGCCTTCGGCACAGGCACCGCCCTCACGGAGCTGGTGCGGCTCCTCCTCCTCAACGGCGCCGCCGCCGTCCGGGCCGTGGCGGTGACAGGCACCGAGGACTACGCCGCCGCCTTCGCCGCCCTGGAGGCGGAGGAGGACGTGGGCATCGTGGTGTGCGACAGCGAGGAGCTCACCGTGCAGCAGGCACTGCGGGACAGCGTGATCGCGGCCTCTGAGGCGCGAAAGGAGCGCATCTGCGTGGTCTCCGGCGGTCAGGGTGAGGACGTGAGCGCCCTGGTGACCCGGGCCCAGGCCATCAACAGTGAGCGAGTGGTGGTGACCGCCCCCAGCCCCCAGGCCGGGGATGGCGCCCGGGTGGCCGCCGCCGTGGCCGGCGCCATCGCCGGAGAGAGCGACCCCGCCATCCCCATGGGCGGCGCCGCCCTCAAGGGGGTGGAGGACATCGCCGCACGGTACGGCGACAACGAGATCGACCTGCTGGTCCGGGGCGGCGTCACCTCTGTGGAGAATGTGGGGGGCGTGGTCTCCATCGTCCGGGCGGTCACCTCCCGGACCAAGACCGGCGAGGCCAGCGACACCACCTGGCGGGAGCTCACCACCATCCGCATCGTGGACGACGTGATCCCCACCGTGCGCAACAGCCTGCGCAGCCGCTTCAACCGGGCCAAGAACACCGAGCAGAGCCGGAACGCCATCCGGGATCAGGTGGTGGTGGAGCTGGAGAACAAGCTCAGCCGGGAGATCATCACCGGCTACGACGCCGTCTCCGTCTCCGCCCTGGCCGACGACCCCACCGTCTGCCTGGTGGAGTTCTCCTTCACCGTGGCCCACGGCCTCAACCAGATCTGGCTGAGCGCCCACATCACGGTCTGACCGGCCCATGAGAGAGGAGGAAGCACATGAATACGACTGGTTTTCCCACCAGCAGTGACATCTACCTGGAGGCCGACGGAAAAAAGATCGCCGTGGTCCAGAGCTACACCGCCAAGACCACCAAGACCAGCCGGACGGTGGAGGCCTTCGGCGAGGATCAGCCCGTGGCCACCATCCCCGGCCAGCGAAACCACGTGGTGGAGCTCACCCGGCTCTACGCCACCGACGAGGCCATCCGGGATGGCATCGACTTCCACACCCTGGAGGACTTCTCCCTGGTGATCTGCAAGCCCGACCGGCGGGTCATCTACTCAGGCTGTCAGTGGAGGTCCATCGTAGAGACCGGCACCCTGGGCGACATGGTGGTGGAAAAGGTGACCATCGTGGCCGCCAAGCGGCTGGAGACCACCGCTTGAGCCGGAGAGAGATGAGCCCCTTCCCGCCCTGCGGCACCCGACGGACAGCGGTGGAGGGCCGCCACGGCCTCACCCTGCGGGTCCTCTCCGCCTGGGAGGTGCTGGAGGCCCGGCGGGAGGGCAGGGCCATGGAGGAAACAGGCCGGGAGGCCGCCCTGTGCGCCAACGCCTGTCTGCTCTCCAGAGCCCTGGAACGAAAGGGCGAAGCCGTCTTTTCCGACGGGGAGGCCGTCCTCCGGGCGCTCACCGTGGCGGAGATCGCCCAACTGGCCCGGCAGTGGGCGGCGTTCTCCCGGGAGGCCGACCCCTCCCCACGGGACCCGGAGGCGGTGGACAGCCTAAAAAAAGCCTGGAGCACACGCCTGACGCGCGCCTTCAGTGGCGTGTGCTCCGGGCTTTTGGGGCGCTGCCCACCGAGGCGCGGGCCAGAGCCATGACCGACGGCGACTACCTCTGGTGCGCCGTCAATCTGCTGCTGGACGATGAGGAGACCCTCGCCCAGCTGTGTCCCGCCTGCCGGGAGCGGGCGATGGAGGCGCGCTGCCCCGTGTGCGGCGCGCCCACCGGCGGGGATCAGGTGGGGGAGAACCCCGCCTTTGACCAGGAACGCTTTGAACAGCTGCGGCGGGGGGTGATCGCATGACCAATTGGCTTGCCTGGATCATGGAGGAGCTGGAGGAGGAGGAAGACCAGGGAGAGGACCTGGACCTGAAGGCGCGCGTCCTGCCCGGAAGGGCAGCGGAGGAGACCGGAGAGGCAGCTGAGGAGAGGAGCGGCCCGACCGGTGCTGTGGGGCGTGCGGCCGCGACCTCTGTGGATGAGCCGGCGGAAGAAGAACACCGGGCGGAGGACCGGGCGGAAGGGAGCGCCGGACAGGGGAAGGGCGGGGAACTCCCGCTGATGGTCCGGCAGCTGAGTGAAGCCCGTCTGGCCCGGGCGGCCCGGCAGGCCGGGGCGGACCAGCCCTGGCAGACAGGCACCCCGGCGGGGACCGGAGAGGTGCGGACGGCGGCAGATAGCCGAACAGTAAACTGGCTGCCAGCAGGCGGGGAGACCGTTCGAGCGGAGGCATTCCAGGAGAGCGGTGGGAACCGGTCAGACGGGAGCTGGCTGGACGGAGACCTCTACGCCGCCGTGCGCCGGGTCAGGGCAGCGGCAGAACAGGCCCAGGGCCTGCGGCAGGCCGGACCGGTGGTCATCCGGGAGCCGGTACCGGTGGGTGATCAGAGTCCCACACCGGCGGAGCTGGACCGGATCTTCCAGCGGGACGCCCGGCGCTACGACGGCGGGTTCACACTTTTCTAAGGGAGGTGGTCCGCCTTGAAGCTGGCGGCCATGCGCTACAAGGACTATGTCTGGCCCCACAACCCCAGGACCTACACCATCGACTACGAGCGGAGGATGGCGGCCCAGAAGGTGCCCTTCGGCCGCTACCACTTACAGGATCTGGGGCTCACCCGGCGGGTCATGAAGGGTGAAGGGGAGTTCGTGGGGCCCACGGCCTATGAGGAATTCAAAAAGCTGGCGTCGGTCTTCTACCAGTCCGGACCGGGTCCCCTCATCCACCCGGTGTGGCAGGCGGCGGAGGTCTACTTCGTGGAGCTCAGCCTCCGGCAGGAGCCCAGGGCGGACTACGTGAGCTACTCCTTCACCTTCTGGGAGAGCAGCACCCAGACCGACACCGCCATTCGGCGGGAGGAGACCGTCTCCGCCGGCGGCGGAGGGACGACCGGCGGCGGCAGCGCCGGGCGGACCCACACGGTGACCGCCGGGGAGACCCTGTGGGGCATCGCCCGGGACTACGGGCTGGAGCTCACTGAGCTCATTGCCCGCAACCCCCAGATCAAAAACCCCAACCTGATCCTGCCCGGAGAGCAGGTGACGGTGGGATGATGGAGTGGAGACTCTCCTGCTGGGACGACGCCGCGCTGCTGCTGCCGGAGCCGTTGGAGTGGGAGGTGGAATATACCGCCGGGGTGCCCTGCGACAGCTTTCGGCTGCTGTGCGCCTGGGAACCGGGAACGGCCAGCGGCGCCGAGAAGGCGGTGACGGTCACCCTGACGGTGGATGGCGCGGTCTGCTTCCGGGGCATCGTGGACGAGGTGGAGCACCGGATCGAAGGCTCCGGCGGCTACTTGGAGGTGAGTGGCCGGGGCATGGCCGCCCTGTTGCTGGACAACGAGGCCATGCCCGCCGACTACCTCACCGCCACGGCGGAGGACATCCTCAGGGACCACGTGGAGCCCTACGGCATCCAGGTGGCTCAGGTGTCCGGCCTGCCGGCGGTGAACGGCTTCTCCGTCCAGAGCGGACAGAGCGAGTGGCAGGTCCTCTACCAGTTCGCATGCTACTACGGCGGCATCACGCCACGTTTCGACCGGGAGGGGCGGCTGATTATTGCCCCCTTTTCCGACGGAGAGACCCTGGTGCTCCAGGGCGATACAGCCATCACCGGCATCGCCTGGCGGGTGCGGCGCTACGGCGTCCTCTCCGAGATCTGGGTCCGGGACAAGACCCGGATGGCCGTGGAGCGGGTGGAAAACCGGGACGCCCTGGGCCAGCAGATCAAGCGGCGGCAGGTCATGACCATGCCGGGCAAGAGCAATTACCAGGCCATGCGCTACAGCGGAGACTTTCAGCTCCGTCAGTCGGCCAAGGAGTTCCGGCGGCTCACCCTCACCGTGCCGGAACTCTTTTTCGCCTGGCCCGGGGACTTGCTGCGGATGGAACGGCCCGGCTGGGACTGTGCCGGCACCTGGCGGGTGCTGGAGGCCAGGGTGGCCGCCGACGCCAACGGCGGCGGCACCACCCTCACCCTGGGTGAGCCCGACGGGGCCATTTGAGAGAGGAGGATGGACCATGTGGCTGTCCAGTCAGAGTCGAAAGACACAGCGGAGTGACCAGGGAGCGGAGACCGGCGTGGTAACCCTGGAAGGAGAGGAAACGGCGGTCTACCTCACCGGCGAACGGAGAAACCTGCCCGTGCTCAGTCCAGGCGGCTACTGCTGGCGGCCGGCAGGGGGAGAGACCGTGCTGGTGCTCAAGTCCGGCGCCGACGGCGAGGAGCTGTGGGTGGCCGGGGTGCCCGGCGACGGGACGGACCTGGCACCCGGCGAGGTGCGCATCCAGAGCCGGCAGGCGGCGGTCTTTCTGGGCAACGACGGCTCGATCGACCTGCGGGGGACGGTTAAGATCAACGGTGTCCCCATGGAAGAGCTGTTTGAGCCCAAGGTGAAGGAGGAAGGGGGATTGGGATAAATGGCGCTGCTGCTTAAGGACGGCGATTACGTGGCCGACGAGCGGGGCGGGCTCCGCACCGTGGAGGGAGCCCAGGACCTCCTTCAGCGGGTCCTCTTCCGGCTCCAGGCCCGGCGAGGGAGCTTCCCCTTCCTCCCGGAGCTGGGGAGCCGCCTTTATCTGCTACCCCGGGAAAAGCCCGGAGACCGGCAGGCCCTGGCCCGGCAGTACGCCGCCGAGGCCCTCCGGGAGGAGGACGTAGAGGTCACAGAGGTGACAGTGGAGGACGGCATGGATGGCCGGCTCCAGGTACAGGTGGCCCTGACGTGGAACGGGAAGCGCCTGGAGGCGGAGGTGACGGTGTGAGGCAAAGGAGGAATTCGGCGTGAAGAGTGTGGAGGAGATCTACAATGAGATGATGGCAGCCTATGCCCAGGCCACCGGCACCGAGGCGGCGGCGAGCGGCGACCTGGCCGTACGGATGTACGCCATGGCCGCCCAGGTCTTTGCCCTCTATGTCCAGTGTGAATGGGTGGAGCGGCAGTGCTTCCCCCAGACGGCGGAGGGGACGTGCCTGGACATGCACGCCCAGCTCCGGGGGCTGGAGCGGCGGGAGGCTACGGCGGCGGAGGGGGTACTGCGCTTTACCGTGGATGCCGCCGCCGATCAGGACCGGGAGATCCCCTCCGGCACCGTGTGCATGACGGCGGGGTTGGTGCGGTTCGAGACTGTGGAGGACGGTGTCCTCCAGGCCGGGAGCACCCAGGTCGATGTCCGGGCCAGAGCCCTGGAGCCGGGCAGCGCCGGCAATGTGGCGGCAGGGACCATCCTCACCATGGCCGTGGCCCCGGTGGGGGTGAGCCGGTGCACCAATCCTGAGGCCTTTTCCGGCGGCACCGACCAGGAGGACGACGAGACCCTGCGCGCCAGGGTGCTGGAGACCTACCGCCGGATGCCCAACGGCGCCAACGCCGCCTTTTATCAGCAGGGCGCCCTCTCCTTCGAGGAGGTGGTGGCGGCTACGGTGATCCCACGGCCCCGGGGTGTGGGGACGGTGGACGTGGTGGTGGCCACAGTGTCCGGCGCACCCGGCGCCGAGCTGCTGGAGGAGCTGACCGCCTACTTCGAGGCCCGGCGGGAGATCGCCGTGGAGGTCCAGGTCCGGGCGCCCACCATGAAGGAGATGGCGGTGTCCGTCCAGGTGGCGGCCGCCGCCAACAAGGACGCCGAACAGGTGCGCACGGCGGTGGAGTCCGCCCTGCGGACCTGGTTCGACGGACACCGGCTGGGAGAAAATGTGCTGCGGGCCAAGCTGGGAGATCTTATCTACGCTGTGGAAGGTGTGGAGAATTATCAGCTGATTTCGCCTGAGACCGATGTGGCGGTGGCTGACGATGAGCTGCCCCAGCTGTCCAGTCTGAGTGTGGAGGCGATGGCATGAGCTATGCGGAAGCGCTGAAAGACCTGCTGCGTCCCTTGGGGGTCTACCGGCTGGAGGAGGGCTACGGCGCTGGTGAGCTCACCGGCGTGGGCGCCGCTCTGGACGGCTGCGGGTCCGAGCTGGACCGGGTGGAGCGGGAGATGCTCCTCACCACCGCTCAGGACACTGGGCTGGAGGCGGTGGAAAGTCTGCTGGTTCGCCGGCCGGTGACCGATTCCCTGGAGCGGCGACGGGCGGCCCTGGCCGCCCTGCTGCGCATCGGCGGGGACAGCTTCACCCTGGCGGCCATCAACGACAATCTGGCCGGCTGCGGCCTCAACGCCGTGGCCAGTGAGACCGGCACGCCGGGCTATGTGGAGGTCCGCTTTCCCGATGTGCCCGGCATCCCCGACGGCTTCGAGGAGATGCGGCAGATCATCGAGGACATCCTGCCCTGTCATCTGGAGATCGAGTATGTCTTCTGGTACGTCACCTGGGAGCGGATGGAGGCCCTATTCGACACCTGGGGCGACATCGAGGCCGGGGACTACACCTGGGAGACCCTGGAGAAGCTGGTGCGGGATACTTAGAAGGGAGCGAGAGACATGAGAGCAGAGCAGATCGCCCGTGGAGTGATCCTCTATGAAAAGGACCGGTACGATCTGGAACAGGAGGCGGTGCTTCTGCTGGCCAAGCAGCAGGCCGCCGCCCTCAGCGATGAGGAGGCCGCCCAGGTGGGCGCCCTCTTCCCGGAGTGGAAGGCGGACACCGCCTACACCGCCGGAGAGCGGATCTCCGACGCGGAAGGGAACCTCTACCGGGTGGTCCAGGACCACACCAGCCAGGCCGACTGGCCCATAGACAGCACCCCAGCCCTCTACACCCCTCTGGGGGTGACTACAGAGGACCCGGATGCCATTCCGGAGTGGGTACAGCCCACCGGTGCCCATGATGCCTATCAGCTTGGTGACCGGGTACGCTACCAGGGCAAGGTCTACGAGAGCACCTTGGACAACAATGTGTGGGCGCCCGGTGAGAACGGCTGGATCGAGGTGGAGCTGTGAGCAGACTGAAAGAGGCTGTACTGGCCGTAGCCGCCATGTTTGGCAGCGCCCTTTCCGCCGCCCTGGGAGGGTGGGACGCCGCCTTACAGACCTTGGTGATCTGCATGGCGCTGGACTACCTCTCCGGTGTGGTGGTGGCCGGCGTCTTCAAGTGCTCTGAAAAGAGCACCGACGGTGCCCTGGACAGCCGGGCCGGCTTCCGAGGCCTGTGCAAGAAGGGCGCCGAGCTGGCCCTGGTGCTGGTAGGCGCCCGGCTGGACCACCTGCTGGGGGGCGACTGGGCCAGGACGGCGGTCATCCTGTTCTTCATCGGCAATGAAGGGCTCTCCATTCTGGAGAACCTGGGGCTCATGGGGGTGCCCTACCCGGACTTCCTCCGTGAGGCCCTGGATGTGCTCAAAGAGCAGAACGACCGGGGACAAAATGATAGCGAAACGTAAAAAGAGGCCATTAGATTCCAATTTGGAATCTAATGGCCTCTTTTTTATGGCTGTTCACAGCGAAAGCGGTGGAAAATGCCGGCGGCCTCGGACGGCGTCAAAGTGCCGCCGGGGTCCAGCCGTCCGCCTGGGGACCACTCCAGAAGGCCGGTGTCTGTGGCCCAGTAGAGGGAGTCGTCGGCCCAGGGGGAGATGTCGGCGTAGTCATTGCACGCCGCCACTCCGTCGGGGAGAAAGGTGTCCCGGCCCTGGAGGGCCGCCCAGCGGCGGAGGAGGACGGCGGCCTCCTCCCGGGTGATGGGCCGGTCCGGCTCGAAGCGGCCGCCGCCGGTGCCCAGCACCAGCCGGCGCTCCGCCGCCCACCCCACCGCCGTGGAGCAGTCGTCGTCTTTCAGCACGTCGGAAAAGCCTTGGGCGGCATCCCCGGGGACGGCCCCGGCGCTCTCCCACAGCAGGACCACAAACTCCCCACGGGTGACGGCGGCGGGGGCGGCGGCAGCCCTGGCCCGGGGAAAGAGCAGCAGGAACAGCAGAAGCAGGGCGGCGGAAATTCGCATGGCACTCCCTCTCTTCAAAGTGGTGTGCCATAAAATACCATTTATTAGGAGGCAGGTCAAGGGGAAGGCTGTCGGGGGCGGATGGGAAATATAAGCTCCCGTCAGGAAAGGCCGGAGTCGTAGACCAGTTGTCCATCGGCGTCGTAGCCCCGGAGGGAGTGGTTGGCGGAGTAACCGCCGCTGCGGCCCTCCAGGGGGTCTGGGAGCCGGACCCGGGCCAGCCACACCCCATCCGCCACAGGCTGGGCCTGGGCGGTGACGGGCTCGGATTCCAAGGGATCGCTGTAACCGTCGCCGACAGCAAAATTGTAAGTGTAGTTCATGGTCAGCTCTACTCGGACGATGGCGGGGTCCAGGGCACAGATGGCCCACAGATATTCAGTGTCGCCATCCATCCACTGCCCGTCGAAGAGACGGGAGAGCCCGTCTGCCTGAGCAAGCAGAGCGGCGGCCAGAGGGGTTTCCTCCGTGGGGGTGAGGACCTGGAAGGAGTAGTACAGCGGGGTGCTCCTCCGCCACAGGGGGCCGGGGGTCTGCTCCAGCACCGCCGCGGCGAAGGAATCGCCGGAGCGGCCGATCATCCAGGCGGAGGGGCGGTTTGTGTAGCGGCTGGAGTAGCTCTCCTCAAAGGTGACCTCCCCCTGGGCCACGATTTCCCCGGGACCAAAGCCGTAGGCGGTCTCCAGGGCCCGGTAGGCCAGCTCCCTGGTGGGCCAGGCCCAGCCGGTACAAAACCAGACCAGGAAGAAGGCCAGCACCAGAAGAAGGAGGCTCAGGGCCAGCCGGACCCGGACGGGGAGGGGACGCAGGCGCTTCTTCATGCGTTTTCCCCTCCTTCCGGCGCGATGGTAAAGGTGACGGAACCACGGTCAGTGTCCAGGGTGAAGGTGAAGCGGCGGGCGGCGGGGTCAGGGTCGTACAGAAGGATCCAGCAGAGGTCCCGCAGACGTCCGCCGGTGTTCATAAAGTAAAATTGGTCGGAGCCGTATTGGTTGCCCAGGTCATCCGAGGCGGAGCAGGCCAGGTCGTACAGCTTCAGACTTTCCAGCCAGGGCTGAGGGTGGAAGGTAGAGACCAGGAAGGCCAGCTGGGTTTCGCCGTTCTCCTGGGTCAGGAAGAGGGCTTCCCCGGCAGGGGAGAGCCGGTAGGGGCCGATGTCCCCGCCGCCGGTGACGGGACCGGTGGTCTGGACAGTATCGCTGTCGATAAAGGAGTAGTACTCCAAGAGGGATTGAGGGTCCTGCTCCGGCAGGGTGTAGCCCGCATCTCCCCAGAAGACGGCTCCGGAGCCGCCGTTCCCGAGCAGGACGTCGAAGCCCAGGAAGAAGGCGAGCACGAGAAGCACGAAGGCGGCGGTCCGGGCGGCGTGATAGATCCGCCAGGGCCAGGGGGAGTGGAGGGCGTCCAGGGCTTTGCCCAGCTCCTCCGGGTCCCCCATGGCGGCCACGGCGGCCTCCTCGGCCTGATCCCGGTCCATGCCCTCCGCCATGAGGGCGGCCTGGTGGTCCTGGATGTGGTCGGAGAGCTCCTGCCGGACGGAGGGGGCCTCCCACTTGCACCGGAGCTGCCCGGTGACGAGTTCACAGAATTGGTGGCGGTACATGGAAGCCCTCCTTTCACTGTGGAATGTAGGTATAGACCAGTTCTCCGGCGGCGTCGTAGCCACGGAGGACCACATAGACAGTGCCGCCGCTCTTTTCCAGGATGATGGGGGCAAGCCACAGTCCGCTGCCGGGTCCGGTCTCTGTGGCCTTCACGGTGACGCCGTGGTGAAGGCCCCAGTCCGGGTCCTGTTCCAGCTCGTCTTGGCTCACCAGGTCCATGGTCACCTCCACCCGGACGATGTCCGGGTCGGCGGAGACCACCAGCAGCAGCTCCCCCCAGCCGTAGGCGTGGAGCAAGCCGGAGCCGTCAGCAGTGTAGAGGGGATCGCCGGCCAGAAAGCCGTAGGCGAGGGGGTCTTCCTCGGTGGGGATGAGGACCTGGTAGGGCCAGAAGAGATCCTCGGCGATCCGCCACAGGAAGCCCCACTTGGGCCGGAGCAGGGAGACGATGTAGCGGCCGTCCCGCTCGCTCACGACGAAGTGGGTGCCCTGCTGACTGCTGTGGGGTGCGTCCTCGAAGCGGGTGATCTCCCCCTCCGCTACGATCTCACCCCGGCCGAAGAGGTGCTCCCGCTCCAGGGCCCGGTGAGCCAGGGCCCGGGTGGGCCAGGCCCAGCCGGAGAGCCACCACAGCAGGAGGAGGGCCAGGACCAGGAACAGGGCGGAGAGTACCGCCCGGAGGCAGATGGGCAGGTCCTCCCAGTGCTCCCGCAGTCTCATGTGGACGCACCTCCTTCCTCCAGAGTCACGGTAAAGGTGAGCCGCTCCCCGGCGGCGGCCACGGTGAAGGTGAAGCGGCGGGCCTCCGGGTCGGTGTCGTAGAGGGAGAACTCCTGATAACCCAGGAGCCGCCCGCCGGTGGATTCAGCGTAGGTGCCCAGGTCCTCCGGGCCGTAGGTATTGCCACGGTCGTCCTGGGCGGAGAGGGCGTACCAGGGGATGTCCACGTCGTCCAGCCAGAGCTGGAAGTGGGTGGTCTTGACCAGAAAGGTGAGCCGCAGGCCGCCGGGGTAGACGGTGCCGTCATCGTATGTATGGTCGGGACGGTAGACCAGCAGGGCCTCCCCCTGGGGACGGAAGGTATAGTCTCCCAGCCTGCCGCCGCCGGTGACGGTGCCGGTGGCGCGGATTTCCTCCTCCCAATTCTCCCGGAGCAGGTTCTGAAAGGCGTCGGAGGCCGTGGCGGTGGGGAGGAACCGGGGGGAGGGCAGGTCCTCGGTCATCAGGTTCTGAAGGGTCAGCACCACCGCCAGGACCAGGGCGATCTTGCAGCACCGGGCACACAGGAGAGAGATCCGCCAGGGCCAGGGAGAGTGGACGGCGTCCAGGGCCTTACCCAGCGCCTCCGGGTCGCCCATAGCGGCCACGGCGGCCTCCTCGGCCTCATCACGGCCCATACCGCTGGAGATAAGGGCGTCCATGTGGTCCTGGATGTGGTCGTAGAGCTCCTGCCGGACGGTGGGGGCCTCCCACCGGCACCGGAGCTGCCGGGTGACGGTATCACAGAATTGTCGGCGGTCCATGGGGTACCTCCTTACAGGTCCTGGGTAGCAGGGCAAAAGAGCTGTCCATCAGGCCGGGGCGGGTGCGCAGCCCGCCAGGATGGCGTTCACCTTCTCGGAGAACTCCACCCACTCCTTTTTCTGTTCCTCCAAGGCCCGCAGGCCCTTTTTGGTGATCCGGTAGTACTTCCGGGTCCGGCCGGTGTCGGCCTCCTTGGTGTAGGACTTCACGGCCCCCTCCTTCTCCAGTCCGTGAAGGATGGGGTAGAGGGTCCCTTCCTTCAGGGTGAAGGTGTGGTCGCTCCGGGCGTCCAGCTCGGCGATCATCTCATAGCCGTACTTATCGCCGGTGGAGAGCAGGGAGAGGACAAGCAGGGTGGTGCTGCCGGAGAGCAGATTTTTGTCCGCCTTCATGGAAGTTGCTCCTTTCTGTCAAGATCAAAAATACCTCGGCGTTCTAGGTATAATATACCTCGGAGTTCTAGGTAAGTCAAGCTAAGAAAAGGCACGGAGCGTTATAGACGCGCTCCGTGCCTTTTGGCTTACTTCATGCGGTTTTTCAGGGGTTCACCGGCCAGATAGCGCTTCAGGTTCTCCAGTGCGATGGCCACGATCCGCTCCCGGGTACCCTCCAGGTGGAGGCCGCCGGCCACGTGGGGAGTGAGGATCAGGTTGTCGATGTCCCAAAGGGGGGAGTTGGCGGGGAGCGGTTCCGGCTCGGTGACGTCCAGGGCGGCCCCCCACAGGCGGCCCACCCGGAGGGTCTCGGCCAGGGCCTGGGGGTCGATGGCGGAGCCGCGGCCTCCGTTAAGGAGGATGGCGTCATCCTTCATGAGGTCCAGCCGGCGCTGGTCCATGATGTGGATGGTAGCGGGGGTCTGGGGGAGGGCCAGGACCACCACGTCGGCCTTGGGCAGCCACTGGTCCAGCTCGTCCAGGGTATGGACCTCGTCCAGACCGGCGGGAGGCGGGCAGACGGTCCGCTTGAGCCCCACGGTGTGTGCCCCCATGGTCTGGCACAGGGCGGAGAGGCGCTGCCCAATGTCCCCGGCTCCCACCGCCAGCACGGTGGCGCCGGAGAGGGTCTTCACCGTACCCAGGTCAGCCCAGCAGTGGCCGCGCTGCTGGTCCCGGTACTGAGGCAGGCGCTTCATGAGGGCCAGGAGGCAGGCGAAGAGGTGCTCGGCCACCGAGGGGCCGTAGGCCCCCACGGCAGAGGTGAGCATGGCGCCGTCGGGCAGGGCGCCGGGCTTCAGATAGACGTCCACTCCGGCGCTCCAGGTCTGGAGCCACTTCAGGGTGGGGGAGGTGGAGAGCACGTCAGCGGGCAGGCTGCCAAGCACCACGGTGGCCCCCTCCACCAGGGTGGGATCGGAGAGGGGGACAGTGAGACCGCTGTTGTCCATGAGGGGGAGAAAACGCTGCTCCACACCGGGGGCGGCGGCTTCAAATTGCGCCCGCTCCGTCTCAGTGAGGGGGAGAGCGTTAAAGATGAGCTCGGACATGGGAATACCTCCTTGCGGATAATGGATGTGAGCATGCTCGATGATGTTGAAATCCTGCCGTTGACGGCGGCGGCATGAGGGCGTACAATGAGGGCTTGAAATGGAACCGCCGCAGGGCGGGAAACGGGGAGGCTGCGGGGATGAAGCAGATCAAAAGCGCGGCGCTCATCGGCCTGGGGGCAATGGGCGCCTTTTTCACACCGGGACTGAAAAGGGTCCTGGGAGATGACTTTCGGGTGATGGCCGACGGCCAGCGGAAGAAGCGGCTGGAGCAGGGGGTCACCATCAATGGGGAGGATTTCCGCCTGTCCATCGTGGAGCCTGGGGAGCGCACCGGCCCAGCGGATCTGGTCATCATCGCCGTAAAGGACTACGCCCTGGAGGAGGCTCTGGGGCAGGTGGCCAATCAGGTGGGGCCGGACACCATTCTTCTGCCGGTGCTCAACGGCCTCAGCTGTGCCCGGCAGACCGGGGCGGTGTACGGCATGGACAAGGTGCTCTACGCCAGTATGTGGGTGGCCTCCTCCATGGAGAATGGGGTGGCCCATTTTGATACCCAGCGGGGACTCATCCGCTTCGGCGAGGCCAAAAATGACGTGTGGAGCGACCGGGTGAAGGCGCTGGCCGACCTCTTTGACCGTGCGGGCATCCGCTATTCGGTGGAGCCGGATATGCTCCGCTGCCTGTGGGTGAAGTTCATGGGCAACGTCAGCGAGAACCTGCCCTGCGCCCTGCTGGGGGTGCCATACGGCGCCTACCGTCCGGGCAGCGAGGCCGATGCCATCCGGAAGGCCCTCATGGCCGAGGTGGCGGCGGTGGCCAAAGCCGAGGCCGGGGTGGAGATCACCGAGGCCGACCGGGCGGCCCGTGACCAGGTGACCTACGGCCAGAACCCGGCCAACCGGCCCTCCACCCTCCAGGACCTGGAGCGGGGGAAGAAGACGGAGGTGGACCTCTTCGCCGGTGCCATGGTGGAGCTGGGGAAGAAGCACGGCATCCCCACGCCATACAGCGAGCTGATGCTCCACGGCATCCGGGTGCGGGAGGAGAAAAACGCCGGGACGATCCCCGGCCTGTAAGTGATCGGAAACGGAAAGCGGGATGGCGCAGCTGCGCCATCCCGCTTGTTGTTTGTGACGGTGTGCGCCGGAGCTCAGTTCATCTGCTTCCGGCGGGAGATGTTCATGGTGCCGTCCTGCATCTCGCCCACCCACTCCAGGCTCTTGCCGGTACCGTAGGCAACGCAGGAGATGGCGTCGTCGGCCACATAGGTCTCGATGCCGGTGTGGGACTCGATGAGCTTGTCAAAGCCCCAGACCAGGCTGCCGCCGCCGGTCATAACGATGCCGTTGGTGGAGATATCGGCCACCAGCTCGGGGGGCGTGCGCTCCAGCACGCCGTGGATGGCCTCCAGGATGCGGGTGGAGACCTCCTCGAAGGCCTCGATCATCTCGGAGGAGGTGACGGTGAAGACACGGGGCAGGCCGGTCATGAGGCAGCGGCCCTTGACCTCGAAGGACTGTTCCTCGGGACGGGGGAAGACGCAGCCGATCTGCATCTTGATCTCCTCAGCAGTACGTTCGCCGATGAGCACGTTGTGCTTCCGGCGTATGTACTTGATGATGGCCTCGTCGAACTGGTCGCCTGCGATTTTGATGGAGGTGGACTCCACGATGCCGCCCAGGGAGATGACGGCGATGTCGGTGGTGCCGCCGCCGATGTCCACCACCATGTGGCCGTCGGGCTTGGTGATGTCGATACCGGCGCCGATGGCGGCGGCCAGGGGCTCCTCGATGAGGAAGACCCGGCGGGCGCCCGCCTGGATACCGG
>OGHJ01001746.1_pt1 | contig 21453 bp, 17 predicted proteins | sample 1571351 | NCBI WGS metagenome assembly OGHJ01 (sample SAMEA2582037, study PRJEB24529) | metagenome | biome: Human gut stool | place: China | collected 2011 | reverse complement strand
AATTTCGGATCCATGTGCATTTATCTATGATTTTTAATGTTGTCTAGGTGCAAATAACTTTCCATTTTACTTAATAATTGGTGTAAATTATGATACAATACATATATTATATGATATCCGCTTGATGTAAAAAAAGGCCGGGGCACGCTTAACTCTCTTGAAAAATTTTCAAGCCATAATAAGTTTGAATACGCTATTAAGGTTTCAAAAAACAATTACGGTTATAATCCCGAACAAAGCCTTTATCATCCACTGATCACCCCTGCGATCACCACACTGGCTATGATCCCGGAAAGCGTGGCAAGCAGTGCTCCCGGCAGCGTATATCTGGTCTTCGTGACCTTCGCCGCCAGAAAATAAACGCTCATTGTATAAAAAATCGTTTCCGTACAGCTCATCATGATCGAAGTGACAAGCCCGATATAGGAATCTGTCCCGTAATTCTTGAAAATATCCAGCACCAGCCCGGTAGCAGCCGAAGAAGAAAACATCCTGATAAAGGAAAGCGGCAGGAGCTGCGCCGGAAAGTGCAGATATTCTGAGACCGGCAGGAACAGCTCCTCCAGAAAATCAAGAAACCCGGAAGCCCGGAGTACTCCCACTGCGATCATCAGTGCCACCAGTGTCGGCATGATCCCTACCACGGTTTTCAGCCCTTCCTTTGCCCCTTTTACAAAATCCTCATATATCTTACAATGACCGGCAAGTCCGTAAGCAATAATATAAAAGACCAGCGCCGGGATGATCATATTCGACAGATTGGTAAGCACAAATGCCATATAAAGGCTCCTGATAGGCTGATTCCTTATCAGTATATGCCGGGTTCCTTCAGATCAGCACCGTTCTGGCATCTCCGGTGAGCGGATTTCGTTTCTCATAATCAAACAGCAGGAAGCCCGGCTTCTCCCACCTTTCGCAGATCTTCTCCGGACAGTTCTCCCACACCGGATAAAAGAAAGCTTCCATATGGGTCATTTTCATCACCTGTTTAGCATGATAGCCCTCATATTCCGTAAGGATCTCCGGCTCCTTCTCTTCCTTTTCATAGAAATCCGCCATTTCCCTGTAATAACAGGTCTGATCAGCCGCAAAGGAGGGCCTGCTCTTGGCATTTTCCCGAAGATAATAATCACAGGTCAGAAGCTCTGTATAAAGGTCTGCTTTTTCCGGCTCCCTTTCCATGGCAAAATCAAGAAGCACCTGATAGCGGTAGCTCCTTGCCGGTGTATTAATAAAATAGCCCTTTTCCTCGTAGTAATCTGCGAGCCTGGAATACATCTGAAAAGGCCCGGAAAAAGCCTGTTCCAGCATAAACAGTGTTTTCCGGAACTGATTGGAATTGTAATAAAGCTCTACCATTTCCTCGATCCGTTTGAGCCGCAGGATCTCGTCAAAGCTGAGCCACTTCGTATAAAGCACCTCATAAGGCGGTGTACTCTGATAGACGATCCCGTACTGCTCCGTCATGTGATACATGGGCGAGCCCTTCAGCACCTTCAGGAATCCAAGCTGAAGCTGCTCCGGCTTCATGGCATAGACCTCATCAAAAGAGCGCCCAAAGCTTTCATAATCTTCATAGGGCAGTCCGGCGATCAGATCCAGATGGATATGGATATTGCCAGGCTCCCGGAGCCTTGCGACCACTCCGGCGATATGTCTCGTATCCGCATACCTGTTGATCTCATGAAGTGTCTTATCATTAGTCGTCTGAATACCGATCTCAAGCTGCACAAGCCCTGGCCGCATCGCAGCAAGTGCTGCAAGCTGCTCTTCATTCATGATATCTGCAGCCACCTCAAAGTGGAAATTTGTGACACCATTGTCATGTTCCCTGATATAATTCCAGATGAAAAGGGCATGCTCCCTGTTGCAGTTAAAGGTTCTGTCCACAAACTTTACCTGCGGTACCTTCTTTGCAAGAAAATAAGAAAGCTCCTGCTCCACTTTTTCATGACTCCTGAGACGCACCTTTCTTTCTATGGAAGAAAGACAGTAGGTACACTGGAACGGACAGCCTCTTGAGGTTTCATAATACAGGATCCTGTTCTCATATTCCTGCAGATCGGTATACAAAAAAGGAAGCTCATCCATCGACAGCTCCCTTCTGCTTCCTGTAAATCCGTCTGGCAGAAGTAATCCCTTTACTCCATGATAATCCTTCTCATCCCTGTAGCAGGAAAGCAGCTCACGGAAGGTTTCCTCTCCTTCTCCTGTCATGATCCCTGTCACATAAGGAAACTGCGCAAGCACTTCTTCTCCTTCAAAGGAAACCTCCGGTCCTCCAAGCCAGATATCCCGGCTGGGCAGTACCTTGTGGATCTCCGGTAAGAGTTCCTGCACCATCCTGAAATTCCAGATATAGCAGGAGATGCCGACCGCATCCGGCCTTCTCCTGTAAATATCGGAAAGGATCTGCTCCTTCAGATGATTGATCGTATACTCCGCCAGTTCAACGGTATTTTGATATTCCTCCCCTGCATTCAGCTTCAGATAATGAATCGCAGGGTTGGAATGGATATATTTGGAATTAATTCCAACCAGTAAAAATTTCATATTACAGACTCTTGATAAACCGGTCGAATGCCTCCTGTCCTTCTGCAGTCCTTTTATAAACGCCTGCATCCTCAAGAACCTGCATGAACACCAGACCGATCTCCTTTTCTATGACAGTATCGATGTTTTCCTCATCTATCTTATCATACTTTGCAGAAAATTCCTCTACCCAGTCTGCATGTTTTGCAAGAACCTCATCCTTACGGATGTCCTTTCCTGTCAGCATAGCTTCCTTTAAGGCTTCCATCTCACCCTTCAGCCTTGCCGGAAGTACGGCAACTCCCATCACCTCGATCAGACCGATATTTTCCTTCTTGATGTGATGCAGCTTTGCATGGGGATGATACACACCAAGAGGATGCTCCTCTGTGGTAATGTTATTGCGGAGTACCAGATCCAGCTCATATCTGTCATCTCTCTTTCTGGCAATGGGTGTGATCGTATTGTGCTTCTCTCCGTCTGTCTCTGCAAAGATAAAGGCTGCCTCATCGCTGTAGCCTCTCCAGGCATCCAGGATCTTATCTGCCAGTGCAATGATCCTCTCTGTATCCTCTCCGGAAAGGCGGATCACGGACATGGGCCACTTCACAACGCCTGCTGCCACATCCTCAAAGCCAGGAACGGTAAAGCTTCTCTCCACACCAGCTCTTGCCATGGCAAACTCATAATGACCGCCCTGGAAATGGTCATGGCTTAAAATAGAGCCTCCCACGATCGGCAGATCCGCGTTGGAGCCAAGGATATAATGCGGGAACTGCTTTACAAAATCAAACAGCTTGCAGAAGGTATTGTGATCGATCTTCATCGGCACATGCTGTCCGTTAAACACGATGCAGTGCTCATTGTAATATACATAAGGAGAATACTGGAATCCCCACTCACTTCCCTGAATAGTGATCGGGATGATCCTGTGGTTCTGTCTGGCCGGATGGTTCAGTCTGCCTGCATAGCCTTCATTTTCGCGGCAGAGCTGACACTTCGGATAGCTTGACTGCTTCGCATTCCTGGCTGCTGCAATAGCCCTTGGATCCTTCTCCGGCTTGGAGAGGTTGATCGTAATATCCAGATCTCCATATTCTGTAGAGGCGATCCACTTTTTATCTTTCCTGATACGGTATCTGCGGATATAGTCCGTATCACAGCTGAATTTGTAATAATATTCGGTAGCCTTCTTCGGGTTCTCTGCATAGAGTGCGCGGAAGGTGCGGATCACTTCACTCGGTCTTGCGACCAGCATACCCATGATCTTCGTATCAAACAGATCCCGGTAAACCACACTGTTTTCTTCCATCAATCCTGCTTCATATGCATAATCCAGCATTTCGGCAAGGATCCCCTCCAGATCTTCTACAGAAACACATACTTCTTCCTCACTGTCATCGATCTCCTGCAGCTGAAAAAGCTCTAACAGTCTGTTGATGGTATAGATTTTGTCCTCCTCCGGCACAAGTCCTGTCAGGATCCCATATGCTGTCAGCTTCCTGATATTGTCAAAAATCTTTTTCTGTTCCATTTCTTATCTCCCCTGCCTTATAAAACTACCGGGCCGTCTCCGATCTCTACTACATAAAAGTCTGCCGCATAGCCGATCTTTGCAAGATAGGCATCACCGACCTGTTTCTTAAAGGTATCGATCGCATCATCCTCTACGATACTTACAGTACAGCCGCCAAATCCTGCACCGGTCATACGGGATCCGATCACACCGGGCACCTTCCATGCTTCCTCAACCAGCGCATCAAGCTCGATACCGGTTACCTCATAGTCATCACGAAGAGAAACATGAGAAGCATTCATAAGCTGTCCAAACTGTGCGATATCATTGGCCTCCAGTGCCTTTACTGCCTTCAGCGTTCTCTGGTTCTCATAAACTGCGTGCTTTGCCCTTCTGACCCTTGTTTCGTCCTTGATCGCAGACTTATATTCTTCAAACTGCTCTTCACTCAGCTCGCCAAGGCTCTTGATATCTACTACCTTCTGCAGCTCTGCCAGTGCTGTTTCGCACTCGCTTCTTCTTTCATTGTACTTGGAATCTCCAAGTCCTCTCTTCTTGTTGCTGCAGGCGATCACGATCTTCGCATTCTGTAATTTCACCGGCACATAAGCATAGGAAAGATCAGCTGTATCCAGGAAGATCGCATGCTCCTTCTTACCCATGGCGATAGCGAACTGATCCATGATGCCGCAGTTGACACCGTTGAATTTATTCTCAGAGAACTGACCGATCAGCGCCAGATCCTGATTACTTACCTGGAAACCGAAGAAATCACGCAGGATCGCTCCTGTCAGCACCTCTACAGAAGCAGAGGAAGAAAGTCCGGATCCATTGGGAATATTACCATTTAACAGAATGTCCATCCCATGCGGGATCTCAAAGCCTCTCTCCCCGAATGCCCACATAACACCCTTCGGATAGTTGGTCCAGTCTGCCTCCTTCTCCGGCTTCAGACCGTCAAGGGAAGACTCGATCACACCAAGCTGTTCAAAATTCATAGAATAGAAACGAAGTCTTCTGTCATTTCTCACCCTGGCAGCGGCATAGGTTCCGATCGTCAGTGCACAGGGAAAAACATGACCTCCGTTATAGTCTGTATGTTCTCCAATCAGATTTACACGTCCCGGTGCAAAAAATACCTTCACGCCATCTGTATCCCCAAATACTTTTTCAAATTCCTTTAAAACTGTTTCTTTCATTGCCAACCCTCCATTCACCTTTGTACCCTTATGGTAAATTAATACCAATAAAAAAAACAGACAGGTTTGTTATACAAACCTGTCAAAATGTTAACCGTTTATTTTATTGACCTGATTGATAAAATCCTCAATCTGCTTCAGATATTCCTGATTCTTCCTGGTTTCCCCCTTCTGCATCTCCTTACGGTATGCTGAGGGTGACATCTGCTTTAACTGCCGGAATGCCTTGGAAAATACCAGCGGATCCGTATAGCCGCAGGAAAGGGCGATACTTTCTACCGGAAGTGCCGTTACCTGCAGAAGCTCCGCCGCCTTAGTCAGGCGGAATACCGAAAGGAACTGCTGGGGTGACATTCCCATGGCTTTCTTAAATAATGTATAGAGATAGCTCCTGTTAATACAGACGTAATCGGCAACATCCGTGATCTTGATGGGATTGCAGTAATTCCCGACAATAAAAGCAACAGCCCGTTTCACATAGGTATCTGCCTTGTCATCCTCTCCCCTTTCTTCAACCGGTGCACTCTCTGCAATCAGGGAAAGAAATAGCTGAAGCTGTCCATTTCTCCGGAGCTCATTGGATACTCCAAAGGTATTGTGCTCCAGCATATCCTTCACAGACTGATAAATCTCTTTCCCTTTATCTGTCTTAAATACCGGGCTTGTCAGGGACAGTCCCATGGAATTCAGCACATCCTGTGCCAGGGAGCCATAGAATCCCACCCACACGTACGTCCAGGGATCTGCTTCATCCGCCTGGTAAAAAGCAAGCTCCTCCGGTGGGATCAGAAAGCCGTAGCCCTGCTCCAGCGGATATTCCTTACCGCCAAGCTGAAGCCTTCCCCTGCCACTAACGATATAGTGGATCAGATAATGGGGCTTTAAGGCCGGGCCAAAGCTGTGAAGTGGCTCTGTTCTTGAAAGTCCGCAGCAATTCACATATAAGCTTCCGCTTTTTTCTCCGGTGAACTCACGCTGATATGCTTTTTCCACACCCGGCTCCTTTCTGTAGCCCTCACTCTGTTCTGCTTCCCTGTTATCTTCTTGCTGCCGCTAGAAGCTCATCCACAGTCGTAAATGCCATACCAGTCACAGTATCTGCACATCCGTAATAAATTGCGATCCTTCCTGTATCTGCATCTGTCAGTGCTGCACAGGGGAAGGTTACATTCGGCACATCGCCCACACACTCATAATATTCGTGAGGTGCCAGAATATATTCTTTGGATCTCGCCAATACCTTCCATGGCTTCTCCAGATCCAGAAGTGCCACACCCATACGATAAACAAAGCCATTGCAGGTCGTGATAACTCCATGATAGATCAGAAGCCAGCCCTCATCAGTCTTGATCGGGATAGGTCCCGGTCCTACCTTAGTGCATTGCCATGCAGACTCATCTCCGGGGATAGGCCCCATGATATGTCTGTGATGTCCCCAGAATTCCATGTCCTTACTGAAGCTGACGAAAATATCACCAAAAGGAGTATGTCCTGTATCACTGGGTCTTGAGAGCAGTGCATACATGCCATCGATTTTCTCCGGGAACAACACACCATTCCTGTTATAGGGAAGGAATGCATTCTCCAGCTGTACAAATTTCTTGAAATCATAGGTATAGGCTACGCCGATCGTCGGTCCATGATAGCCGTTACACCATGTAATATAATATCTGTCCTCCAGAAAGCAGACCCTCGGATCATAACGGTATTCCCTGTGAAGGATCTCCTCATCCGCTCCCTCGAAATGGATCGGCTCATCCTCGATCTCCCAGTGAATGCCATCCCTGCTTCTTCCTGCAAAAATATCCATACTGATAGATCTGCTGTCACAGCGGAATACCCCTGCAAAGCCATCCTCAAACGGAACTACCGCACTGTTAAAAACACTGTTGGAAACCTTATTTCCGTTTCTTCCGATGATCGGATTTTCGCTGTAGCGCCATACCGGCATGGTATATCCTTCCGGCTTGTCCTGCCACGGAATATTTGGCAATGATTTTCCAATAATCTTACTCATATGTCTCCTTTCTCTTGGCAGCCCTTCTGTTTATTCTGTTACCTTAAGTTCTCCCTGCCACAGTTCCCTGTCCTGATCCATCAGGACAATACGGAACATACCGGATTCTACTACCTTATTCATATCACAATTATACAATGCAAGCTCATCAAAGGCAATCCGTATCTCTGCCTCTTTTTCTTCTCCCGGTTTCAGGCGGATCTTGGTAAATCCCTTCAGTTCACGGACACGGCGTACTACAGAAGCCTGCAGATCTGTGATATACAGCTGAGGAACGCAGAAGCCTTCCCTGTCCCCTGCATTTTTTACCTTAAACTGCAGTTCCACTCCTGTTTTCTGAAGCTGTTCTTCTGTTATTTCCTTTTTCTCCAGCTTTACACCTGTATAGGTATATTCTGTATAATCAAGCCCATATCCAAAGGAAAACAACGGAATCTGCTTCTCATCCAGATAATGCATTGCCTGATAGGAGCTCTTGTAATTATAATAAACCGGCAGCTGTCCGTTTGCTCTCGGAAGGGATACCGGAAGTCTTCCGGACGGATTTACAATACCACGGAGGATCTCCGCAATGGCCTGTCCGCCGCAGGGTCCTGGATAGAAGGATAAAAGAAGAGCATCCGACTCCTTTTCCACTTCATTGATTATCATGGGACGTCCGGCTATAACAACAGTGATCACCTTTTTGCTCTTTGCCCGTACTGCGCGGAACAGCCTCATTTGGGCTTCCGGGATATTCAGCTCTGACCGGTCCATGCCTTCCCCGCAGTCCATATATAAGTGATCAGAAAGTCTGGCTGCACCGTTTGCATCAAAGTCAGCCTCTGTAAAGCGGCTGGATGAAGAACCAAGAACCACAACGCTCACATCACATTTTTCCGCTTTTTCTTCTGCTTCCAGAAGCATTTCCTCTGTAGTTTCTGTCAGGTCACTTCCCTTTGCGAAAAGGATCTCTGCTTCCGGATACTGTTTATGAATTCCCTGATAAACAGTAGTTACCGAGTTTTCCCTGACAGGCGGTGTATAATCACCAAGCTGGCTGTAAATATCATCTGCATTTGGGCCAGTGACCAAAATACTTCCGGCATTTTCAAGAGGCAGGCTGTTTTCCCTGTTTTTCAACAGAATCACAGATTCTCTGGCAAGATTCAATGATTCCGGATACTCCTCATAAGAAAACTCCGGCAGCATATTTTCCTCAACGAATGGATGTTCAAAGATACCCGCTTCAAATTTCAGCTTCAGGACACGGCGTACCGCCTGATTGATCTCATCCTCTGTGATCAGTCCTTTTCCTACCGCCTCTTCCAGATGGCTGTAGGCTTCGTCCAGAAGCCCGACATCTACACCTGCCCGGAGTGCAAGTCCTGCTGAAACGGTTCCATCACCTGTCATTTTATCAAGCTGATCGATTGCCAGTGCATCTGCCATAACAATGCCATCGAATCCGAATTCATTCCGCAGCAGCTCTGTCAGCAGCTTCCTGTTTGCATGACAGTAGATACCATCGATCTCATTATAGGCAGCCATGACACCCCTTACACCGGCTTTTACTGCACCCTGCATGGCCGGCAGATGGATTTCTCTGAGTTCATGCTCTCCAATTCTTGCTGCACTGGCATTTACGCCACCAGTTGATTCCCCCTGTGCAGCAAAATGCTTGGCTACCACCTGTACACCGCCTTCATGGAGTCCCGTGATCGCTGCTGCCGCCAGATTGCTGCTTAAGAAAGGATCCTCACCATAGCATTCCTCAGATCTTCCCCATCTGGGATCCCGGAGCATATCCAACATGGAGCACAGCGCCAGGTGGGCACCCATACCTTTCAGCTGACTGCCACAGACACGATATGCTTTCCGCAAAAGTTCCGGATGAAACGTTGCACCAGCAGCCAGATTAACCGGAAGAAGATATCCGTCCAGCGCCTGATGCCCGTGAGGACATTCCGAGCTCATCATGACCGGAATATGAAGTCTAGAATGCTCCATTACGTACTTTTGGATCTCATTATACAATTTTATGGCCATTTCTCCGCAAAGACCGTTTTCATAATCTCTCTCCGACCAGGGATCCGAACGATACAGCCCGTACAGGGCTCCAAGTCCTCCGCAGTTCTCCACCTCTTTATAAAATTCATCCTTCAGGGTAACAGTATCACCCTTTCTGTCATAGATCCGGAATCCATAAAGCTTCTGATTCAGCTGTCCTGCTTTTTCTTTCAGTGTCATTTCCGCAAGCAGCAGGTCAGCACGTTCTCCTGCACTTTTACCGGTATCCATCCATGATCTGTTTTCGCTACTATTTCTGTTCATTTTTCTATATCCTGCAGTTCTGCTTCCAGCAGTTCTCTCCTTTTAAATTAAATATCTGTTTTTACTTTTTCATCGCCCAGCCTGTTTACCCTTTCACTGCGCCATCTGAAAATCCCTTGTAGATCCATTTCTGTGCAAATATAAATCCTACAAATACAGGTATACTCACCACGATAATTCCTGCTGCGATCACACTCCATTCTGACGAGTAAGGACCAATAAAGCGGTACAGCACTGTTGACATGACACCTTTTTCTGTTGCCGGCAGATACAGAAATGCTGTATAAAAATCATTATAAATATATGTAATTTTAATAATGCAGGCAGTTACAATTGCCGGTTTTAACATCGGGAGCAGAATATTCCAGTAAATCCTGAAGTAGGAACAGCCTTCCATTAATGCAGACTCATCTACAGAAATAGAAATCTGATTCAGATACTGTCTGTATAGATACAGGCTTACAATATCCACTCCGGAATAAAGGATAACAACGCTGAACAGGTTATTAACAAGACCCACTCTGGCAAAATCCTTGAAAATGATCAGATGCACGATAATACCTGGCACAAAGGAAGCCATCATATAAAATCTGTCAATAAATCCCTTGCCCTTAAACTGGAAGCGGGACAGGCAGAAGGCAACCATTGTGCACAATACAGAAGATATGATGCAGGCAAATACTATAATAAAAATAGTATTTACAAATCCTCTGAGCAAATTTCCCTTTATCATTACAGTTGCATAATTGCCGAAATTCTTAAAGTTTTCTGGAAGCTCCATGCTGCCCGTGGAGAGATATTCAATTTTCGTTTTAAAGGAAGCCAGAAAAACACCAATCAGAGGATAAATGACAACAAATGCCACAAAGATCAATATGATGTATTTCAAGATAGCTATACTGTATTTTTTTACTTTATCACTCATATGTATTCTCATTCTCCTCCTTGAAAACAATATTCTTAAACACCATAACAACAGCTGCTATCACCAGCATACAGATTGCCATGGCACAGGCCTGTCCATATTTGTTATAGCTGAATGCTGTCTCAATAAGTGTTGTGGAAAAAGAGTTCGTTCCATTCTTTCCATTCGTGAGAACATAAGGAATGTCAAATACAGAAATAGAATTCACAATGGAGAAAGTCGCCATCAGTCCGACAATCATTTTGATATTCGGATAAGTAATGGCTTTGAACATTGCCCATGCCCCGGCTCCGTCAATTGCTGCTGCATCATAATATTCCGACGAAATAGACTGCATAGTTCCAAGATAGATCAGAAAGCTGTAGCCCACATTTTTCCACAGGAAAATAAATGCCAGTGCAAAATTGCAGGTTTTAGGATCTGAAATCCATACCTTAATATAGTCACCAAAACCTGCCACATTCATCAGCGTATCCAATCCACCACCGATCTGATAGAACATACGGAATGCCATAGCTACCGCTACACCATTCATAATGAACGGGAAGAAAATGATTCCTTTAAAAAAGCCGCTCCCACGCAGCTTCTTGTTCATAATCACTGCGAGAAACAGTGAGAGCACCTGCTGCAGAAGCCCTGCCAGAAGATAATAACCTGCCGTCACAAATACATTTCTGTAGGATTCTGTTGTAAAAATATTTTTGTAATTATAAACGCCCACGAAATCATACGGTGACACAGAACCCTTCCAGTCCGTAAAGCTGTAATAAAACATGGTAATGATAGGATATACTGTAAAATACAGAAGAAAGAGCATCGGAATTGTTAAGAACAGAATCAATATCTTTCTTTTCTGCCATTCTCTTTTGGATCCCAGTTTCCCTTTTTCTTGTTTTGCCAATTGCTGTACCTCCATCCTGTTCCGACTTTCTCACTATTTTTTTGTCTTTTTTATACTATATTGATATCATATAGTATAATGAATGGGAGAGCGTATACCGCCCTCCCATCAGGCTATCATGTGCTGAAGGTGCTTACTGGAAATTCTTTCCCCAGAGCTCATTCAGCTTATCATATTCAGGCTCTCCACCATTCATAACCGGCAGCATAACATAATCAAGAAGATATCCATCGAAAGAGTAAACATCTATCTCAGCAGTTCCTGCCATTTCCTGAATCTTAGGATCCTTTGCAGGAGAAGTATAAGTCTCTACATAATCAAGATCCTGCAGGAACGCAAGATCAGGCTGATTTTCACCACCGTCAACCATGATTTCATTCATACCAAGTGCCAAGGACATATTCTCACAGAAGAATGCACAAAATTCCTTTGCAAGCTCAAGGTTTTCAGAATTCTTATTAACACCCATAAACAGATCCTGTGCAATTCTCATTCTGAGCTTATTGTCCGCACTTACATCATTCTTGTAAGGGAAAGGAATAAACCCAATAGAATCAGCGGAAAGACCAAGTTCTTCTGCATGCTCCTGTGCCTGGGATAATGCCCATGTACCTGTAAACATAAATGCAGTTTTCCCTCCGCCAATGGATGTCAGTGAAGAATCCCACTGATCTGCTGTTACAACATCAGCTTCTACATATCCCTTCTTTGCAAAATCAGCCAGAATATCATCAGCTTCTCTTAAAGCACTTCCTTCAGCCCACGGAGTCTGATCTGTCAGAATCTTATTTGCATAATCATCATCACCAGACATGGTGATTGCCAGATTGTCCCAGTAACGCATGGTCCATACAGAACCTGCATTTGTGTAAATACCCGTAATACCATTTTCTTTACACTTTTCGAGATCTGCATACAGCTCATCGAGAGTTTTGGGAACCACGCCATCACAGTATGTATCCAAAACTGTTTTATTGTAAAGAAGTCCTTCGTATACGATACCGATCGGAATGCCATAGCTCTGGCCTTCATACTGCATATAGTCACCATAATAGTATTTTGATGCCATTTCTGTCGCATCTCCAAGAGGTGCAAAATAATTTGGCAGCTCACTTGCCAGCAGAACAGAAGGAACAAGGATTACATCCTCATATTGTCCACCAGTCAGTCTGGTAACCTGCTGTTCATCATTTGCACCTGACAGTGTTGTAAATTTTACTTCTTTTAATTCAGGGTGAAGCTTCTTGAATTCATCCACAATAGGAACAATATTTTCTTCATAGAAATCTTCCGGATAATGGAATGCAAGAGACAAGGTAACATCTCCTGCTGCCGTACTGTCATCTGCTGCCTCTGTTTCCTGTGTTTCTGCTGCAGTGCTGTCAGTTTCTGTTGCTGTACCGGTACTGCTTCCGCATCCGGCAAGTGTTGTCATAACCATTGCTGCAGTCATAATCGCTGCAATCCATTTTTTCTTCATTATGATGCCCTCCCTTTGGTTCATTTTTATTTGGATTGACTTTATTAAACACCATATCAGTCCCTTTTTCCTCTTTCATGTTGACTATGTTTTATGGTATATTGATCTTCCCTTTTTTTTGAATTTCCTATTGATAATTTTTATGTGAACACTTATTTTATAGGTAATCTTTTTTATTGAAGGAGAGAATGATTCATGCTACCTATCTTTCTGAAACTTGCAAAAGAAGAATATGATTTTGGTCCCCGTGCCCTGTACCAAACAAGTGTTGCTGATACTTTTCCAGATCATTATCATGATTTTTATGAGGTCTTTCTGGTAACTTATGGCAAAGCTGTTCACAGCATCAATAATTCCCAGCAGCTCCTGTCCCAGGGAAGTCTTGTCTTTATACGCCCTAATGATGTCCACAGCTACGCTGCCATTAACTATTTTGATTTCAAGATCATTAACATCGGGTATTATATAAGTGAAATCGCCCCCGTTCTTTCATACCTTGGCATTTCCCCTTCTGTCATTGACTCTCCTCTGCTTCCTATTCACCTTAAAATAGAAGGAAAACAGTTTGATCATCTGCGTGATATGCTTTTAGAGCTCGCTTCCCTGTACCCCAGTCAAAAATGCCGCCCCTTATTCCGTTCCTTCGCTTCTGAGCTCTATTATCCTCTGCTTGGCGCAGAAACAGAATTTGTCCATACAAGAACTCAGTTGATTCCGGACTGGCTCTACAAGCTGGATATTGAAATGAGCAAACGTCACAATTATATCCAGGGGCTCCAAAGGCTCATGGAATTATGCAACTATTCCCAGGCCCACGTGATCCGCTCCTTTCAGAAGTATTATAAGATGTCTCCCACGGAGTATATCAACAGTAAGCGTATGGTATATGCCTGTGAGCTGATCCTTTCTAATAAGTACAGCATTACTGAGATCTGTTATCAGTGCGGATTTAATAATCTGAGTCATTTCTATAATGTATTTCACTCTATTTATCACTGCACTCCAAAGGATTTTGCCGCAAGGCATATGTAACAGAACTTATCAATACAGCATAATAAAAAGCGCATAGAGTAAAGGTGAATTTTTTACTTCTGTTATACACTGAAATCAGTCTCATTAATCTATTTTTCAGAACTGCAGGATAACAGAATTATATGACAGGAGATCTATACAATGAATAGAAAACATATCCAAGATACCTTTGATTATTTTTTACATTTTACCGAAATTTACCGCACAAATGAGAACAAGTATCTCCGGGAGGCACGCATACTGAAGCTTCAGATTCCGCACATTCTACAGGATTTCCAGAAGGGAGATCTTCTTGCTGGCAGTATTCACCACACCTTTATTGGCTTCAGTCCGCAATATGGTGGCAAATACATTTACTTTTTTGAAGAGGATCAGGCAAGAAAACTTCTTGACGATAATAGGGAATTCCTGTCCCGAATTGATGAAATAGAAGCTGCCATTGCTTACTGGCATACAGAACGTACTCTGTACAAGCTGAATGATCGTTTTGCATCAAGGCATGGTCATCTCGATCCATATCAAAAGGCTGTACACAGACTGGGGGAAGAAGGGCGCCTTGGCGTTTCCAGCATTCCTGATGGCCGTCTTGCCCTCACCATACCCGATCTGGACAAGCTTCTTCAGCTTGGACTTCACCATCTTTATGAAGAAGCTGCACTGAAGGATCAGACAGATCCTTTTATCCAGGCTCTGCTGATCACGATTACTACAGTTGAGGATGCCATTGATTTTTACAAATATCAGCTCTGCAGCCTTTTGGAAAAGGATCCCGATAATACAGAGCTGCGCCGTATTTACGCTGACCTCAGCCGCATCCGTTATCAGAAACCAAATACTTTTTTAGAAGCCCTGCAGCTTTTCTGGATCTATGCTGTGATATCTGACCTGATGAATTATGGCCGTATGGATATTTATCTTGGCGATTTCTATGCTGCAGATCTTCAGCAGGGCATTATTGATGAAGAAACAGCTATCCGCTATCTTACTGATCTTTATGGAAAGATCAGGCGAATCGGCAAGATCCATGACGCCCGCATCATCCTTGGCGGCCTTGGACGAAGAAATCCCCAGAATGCAGATCAGCTTGCTCTTCTCCTTATGGAAACCACCAGGCGGACAAAAGAGGTTATCCCCCAATTGACATTACGATGCTACGAGGGTATGAACCAGACTGTTTTTGACAAAGCCCTTCAGGTAAATGCCGAAGGCTGCTCCTTTCCGATCCTGTACAGTGACGATACCAATATTCCCGCTATCCAGAAAGCCTTTCAGGTAAATCTGGACGATGCCATGAGCTATATTCCAGCCGGCTGTGGTGAATATATTCTGGAGGGGCGGAGTGTGGGGACTCCAAACAGCTCCCTGAATCTGTTGAAAGCACTGGAACTTGCCCTTCATCACGGCAGAGATATGTATTATCAGGTACAGGCCGGTCCCGACACTGGTGCTGTAGAGGATTTTGCAACCTTTGAAGATCTCTGGGATGCCTTTACTGCACAGATAGATCCTGAGCTTACTCTTGTAGCCTTTGCAGAAAAAGACTGTTACGATATCATTGCCGAAAATGCCGGGTGTCTTCATCTGAGTCTTTTGATGCACGACTGTCTGGAAAAAGGTAAACCTCTTTTAGAAGGTGGTGTCCGCTATTTTCACGGCATGACTGAAATCATGGGTATGATATCTGCCGCTGACAGTCTTACTGCAATCAAAACCCTTGTTTATGACAAGCAGATAATGAGTTTAAAACAGCTTGTAAGTATACTGGATGCCAATTTTGAAGGCTATGAAAAGGAGCGCAGGCTTATGCAGTCCTGCCCCAAGTACGGAAACGACAATGATGAAGCCGACCGCATGGCAATCCGTGTCTTTAACTATATCGCAAAGGCCAGCCTCGCCCTTACAGATCAGACCGGCCTTGATAAATACATGATGGTCAGTGTCAATAATAGTGAAAGCGCTGTCTGGGGCAATGTCACCATGGCATCTGCCTGTGGAAGGAAAAATGGAGAAGCTCTTGCCAATGCCAACGGGGCTTCTATTGGCTGTGACAGAAGTGGTGCCACCGCACTTTTAAATTCCATGCGCAAATTTGATCACTCACTGCATGCCGGCGTGATTAATAACATCCGTTTTACAAAAGAACTGTTTACAGACCAGTTTGATAAAATGAAACAGCTTATCCAGGCATTTTTCATGAATAATGGCAGTCAGCTGAATCTGATGGTAATTGGAAAGGATGACCTGATCAAAGCCAAGGAGCATCCCGAGAAATATCAGAACCTGATTGTCAGGATCGGTGGCTTCAGTGCCCGCTTTGTAGAACTGGGTCCCATTGTACAGGAAGAAATTATCAGACGTACTACGTTTGCTTCCTAGATTGTGAGGAAATATGGGTATTATTTTTGATATACAGAAATTCTGTCTCCACGATGGTCCTGGGATCCGCACCACTGTTTTTCTGAAGGGCTGCAACATTCGCTGTCTCTGGTGTCATAATCCGGAATCGTTCCAAAAGCAGCCGGAACTTTCCTACACAGCTTCCAACTGCATTGGCTGTGAGCGCTGTACTACTGTATGTCCGGTTCATGCACACTCTTTTGATGAAAACGGACATCATATAGACCGTTCTCTGTGTACTGCCTGTGGCACCTGCGTACAGGAATGCCTAACAAATGCCCTGAAGATTTTCGGCATGGAACGCAGTGTACAGGATATCCTTTCAGAAGTGGTGAAGGACCGGCCTTATTTTGAACAGAGCGGTGGCGGCATCACAATCTCTGGCGGAGAACCTACTACGCAGTACGATTTTCTGCTTGAGCTTCTCACCGAAGCAAAGAAAGAAAATCTGCACATCTGTCTGGAAACCAATGGCATCGTTGCACCGGCACGATTTCGGGAGCTTACCCGTTACGTGGATCTGTTCCTGCTGGACTATAAAGCTACTGGTGCTGGACTCCACAGGCGGCTGACAGGTGTTGATAATCACCTCATGCTGGAGAACCTTGCATATATGAATGAGATCCATCATCCTCTCATTCTCCGCTGCCCCATTATTCCCGGTTGTAACGATACAGAAGAGCATTTTTCTGCTATACGTCATTTACAGGAATCCTACTCCTGTATCCAATCCTGTGAGATCATGCCCTATCACTCCCTTGGCAGCTCCAAATGGGAACAGCTTGGCAGGGATTATTCCCTTTCTGACCTTCCTGATGCCAGTATGGAGCAGAAGGCTTTCTGGAACTATGCTGCCAGCAATCCATCTATGTGCTGACAGATTATCATGGACAGTCAGTCACGATCTGGCTGTCCATCAGGTTTATTTTTCCTCTTGTTATTCTCCTCCTTATTCTTTATACTGTTATTAAAAAGCTTTTCGCAGGAGATTAACAAAATTATTATGAAACATTACTATAAATATTTTCTTCCGTTCTTCCTCATTCTGGCATTCCTTGTTACTTTCCTTACAGGCTGTGCTCCCTCCGCTGAGATGCTTGCGGCCGCACAGGATAAATATACAGAACTTGTACAGATCCATAATGAAGTAGTAGAAGTCCATAAGGAAGTAGATGATACCTCCTATGATGATGCTCTTTCCGTCCTGCAGGATGACCTGAATACCATACAGTCCTATAACCTGAAAGACATGTCAGAGGAGGAGATCACCCTGCTGATGTCCACAATGGATACGCTGATCGCATCCTATCAGGATTATCTTGCACAGCTTGGAAATACAAAAAAAGAAGAGGATGCCGCCGAACTGACAGCTATTCCTCTTTCTCTGACCAATAATACTTCTTTTTCCTTCGATCTGATCTCCCTCTATCAGAAGGACAGTGCAGGAGCCCGTATCAATATCCTCTCCGGACTTGAAAGTCTTTCTCCGACCCAGTCCCTGACAGGACTCCAGATCAAACGAAATGCAGAAAACACACCCTGGATGCTTACACTGGAAACCACAGAAGGGGTTACCTACGATATCGAGCTTCCTGTGGAAACCTACACTGAAGATGGTGTCCACCTTTATCTGGCCTATGATTCCGAAACCGGCAGCATCACCGTCTGACCGGTTTCCTTTTTATCTGCAGCTTATGCCTCTTCATCCGTGGCCGGACTCTGACACCGCCTGTTTCTTCTGCTGTCCTCCACTACACCATGGTCTTCAATAGTTCTACTTCTTTCTTGGTCTCATCCAGCATGTCGCTGATCTGCTTGGTTCCCTGGATCATACCATCTGTCAGGGTTCTTGTATTCTCGATATTTGCCAGCAGCTCTTCACTGAATGCACTTAAGTTCTCCACGTACTGTACGATCTCATGGTTGCTGTCCTTGACCTGACCCATACCGGTAGTCTGTTCTGCCATGTCAGCTGAAACCTGGTCAATGTCCTTTTTGATCCTTGCAAAGGCCTCACCTGTCTTCTCCACAAGCTCTGCCTGCGCCTTATTCGTCTCCACAAGGCTGCCTACACTTCTTCCGGCAGCATCTGCCTGCTCTGTAAGCTGTGCCAGAATGTCCTTGATCTGCTGGGTTGCCTGCTCTGTGCCTGCTGCCAGATTCTTGATCTCATCTGCAACTACCGCAAAGCCCTTGCCAGCTTCGCCTGCATGTGCAGCCTCTATACTTGCGTTGAGCGCAAGAAGCGTGGTCTGTGTCGTGATACCGGCGATCATCTGCAGGATCTTATTGGCTTCCTCGATCTGTTCAAGCAATGTGTTCATGGTCGCACTGACTTCGCCGCCCGCACTCTCTGTCTGAGCTGACGCTGCCCGGAGCTGTCCGATATCCTGATTGCCTTCTTCCGTGATCTTCAGTGTGGTCTGGAATTTCTCACTGATCCTGTCCGAAATCTGTACTGCATTGTCCGTCTGCACACCGATATTTTCTGTCATTTCAAGCTGCTTCTGGATCGTCTGTGCCAGGTCATTGGCTCCGGTCACGATCTCTTCGATCGCATTTTTGCTGTTTTCACCCTGGGACTCCATATCCTTGGACTGCGCATCAATAGCAGTGATCTTTTCGATCAGCTCACCGGTGGTGGAAGTCATATTCTCCAGGATCTCCCCGGTATACTCTTTTTCCTCAGAAATCTGCGCCATCCTGAAATTGCTGATCCTCTCCAGATTTCTGGAGGATACGATACAGAACACATCCACAAGAAGCACTGCTGCCAGGGCAATTTCATAATTGATGATGGAACTGCTGTCTGCCCTGCCGTTTCCCACTTCTTCCACAATATAAAATACATTGATAGCAACTGCCAGTGATCCGGCTCCAAGACTGAACTTTCCATTCTGGAAAAGCGTGATTGCCGTCAGCATGGGAAGAATGTAAACAAATGCGATGATACTGTCTGATGTAAACATTACATAGGCATACAGGATCAGAAAGCCGCCCATTCCTATGTATTTGATCGCTGCACTTTCCTTATTCTTCACAAAATACAGGATCATGCATGCAAGAAACGGGATCATCATAATGGTACAGAATACCGCCAGATAACCAGGTGTCCTGTTACCCTTGATGTACTACTCCCCGATATACGCCAGAAGCAGAATGCCGATCACGGATCCGTAACATACCAGAAACCTCTGATTTACAAGCTGCTTCTCACTGAATGCATGCTTTTCTTTTAAACTCATTTTTAACCCATCCCCTTTGAAATTTTAGTTATCTCTATTGTAAGAACATCGTACCCATATGTCAATTTTTCTGCACCTTTTTCCTACAATCTACAATCTTTTATTCAATTTTTTCGTTGACTTTCAGGTTCTTCTGTGGTATGATAACATCTGTTCGTGAGAATTGTAATAACATATCTGATATGCGGGTGTAGTTCAATGGTAGAACACCAGCCTTCCAAGCTGGATACGTGGGTTCGATTCCCATCACCCGCTCTTTGCATGCACTTTTTTATCCTGATACCCATATACATCCAGCAGGTATTCATGGCGCTCCCGGCGCATTTGTTTACTCTGCACCATCCAAAAGAAAGGAAGCATTCCTATGAAACATAATTTACGTGTTACCCTGCCTGTCCTGACAGGCGCTGCAGTTCTTTCTCTGTCAGCCGCTCCTCTGCTTCCGGTAAACGCAGCGCCTGCTGCGCAGACAATATCTGCCGGTGCGGTTTCTCAGATTACAGACTATTCCGCTGTGTTTGACGCTGATTATTACTATCAGACCTATCCGGATCTGCAGACTTCTATCGGCAATGACCCTGCCGCTTTGCTTTCCCATTTCATCAAGACCGGGATGGCAGAAGGACGGAACGGCAATGCCCAATTCAATCTGAAGGCTTATATGTGTCAGAACCCTGATCTGATGGCCGTTTACGGTACAGATCTTCCCTCTTATTATCGTCATTACATCACAAATGGCAAAGCAGAAAACAGAAAGGCTGTTTTTGATGCCGGTAAAGGCTTAGCAGAAGGTGTTCTTGGAAGCTATACCACAACCTTTGATACTACAGAGGCCCGCGCCACCAATGTGATCCTGTCCGCTTCCCGTATTAATGGACTTGTGATCCCTGCAGGCGGACGTTTCTCCTACAGCACTTCCGTAGGTACCAGAACCACTGCAAACGGTTATGTGGAAGCGCCTTCCTTTGCCAGCGGCAGAGTGGTTACCAGTGTAGGCGGAGGTATCTGTCAGGTATCCTCTACTCTGTATGCAGCCATGGTAGTTGCTGATATCCCGGCTGCTTCCCATTATCTGCATTCCCTTCCTGTTGACTATGTTCCAAGAGGACTGGATGCTGCGATCGTAGAGGGATACAAGGATCTGTCCTTTATCAATCCTTACAGCTATCCCATTATGCTGCAGACTTCTTCAGACAACGGAGTTCTGACTGTAAGCATTGTGAAGGCTGGCTGAATTTTTGATTATTAAATAGGAGGTATACCTGTGAAAAAAAATGAGAATCTGAAAAGCCTTTCTTTGAATGAAATAGAATATTATAAGGTACACGGAAGAAATATTTCCGGTCAGTGTCCTCTTCCCCTGTTTTTTAACGGAAGCGGTATTGAGGTCAATGTAACCGGTTCTGAACTTTGGATCGATCTAGAGGTAGACTGTGATTTCCACGAGCCCTGGATCTATACAGCACTGAATAATTCCTTTATGAGCCGCCAGATGCTTCTGCCCGGTTCCTATTCCATCTGTCTGTTCCGCAATATGAGTCCGGACAGTGTCAAAAACATGAAATTCATGCGTGAGCTGCAGTCCATGACAGAAGACGATGACTGCCACATCCTTGTAAAAGGCTTTCAGACAGATGGCTTTTTCCTTCCAACCTCCGAAAAACGTTATAAAATAGAATTTATCGGAGACAGCATCACCTCCGGTGAAGGTACCTATGGTGCCAAAGAGGATACGGACTGGCTTGCCATGTATATGAGCAGCAGCCGGAATTATGCCGTCATGACTGCCAATGCCCTGAATGCTGACTATCATCTCTTTTCCCAGGGTGGCTGGGGAGTTTACTGCGGCTGGGACAACGATACAAGGCACAATATCCCTTCCCGCTATGAAGCCCT
>OGHJ01001740.1_pt1 | contig 21530 bp, 34 predicted proteins | sample 1571351 | NCBI WGS metagenome assembly OGHJ01 (sample SAMEA2582037, study PRJEB24529) | metagenome | biome: Human gut stool | place: China | collected 2011 | reverse complement strand
GCTCCATGCCGAAGTCGTCAATGATAAGCAGCGGATAGCGGCAAAGGCGGGAAATGTACTCGTTGCGGTTCTCAAAGCTGGCGGCAAGGTCGTTGAGGATAAGGGCAAAGTTCGTCATGTGGACGGGGATTTCTTTCTCCATGAGGGCGTTTGCGATACAGCCCGCAAGGTAGCTTTTCCCGGTTCCCACGCCGCCCCAGAACAGGCAGCCGATATTGTCGGCTCGCATATCCTCCCAGTGTTCCACATACCGCCGGCAAATGCTCATCTGCCGGGTATTGTATCCTTTGTCGTTTTCAAATGTCCACGCCTGGCAGATCGTGTCTCCAATGCCGCGCCGCCGCACCTCCCGGATGCGCCGCTGCACTTCCATCCGCCGCAGCTCTTCCTGTTCCTTTTCATAGGCCTCCTGCTTGCAGCGGCAGGCCACCGGAACCTTTTTCAACCTTCCGCCCGGAAACGGGACAAACGCCTCCTTGCCGTTTCCGCATTTCCCGCAGACCAGCAGGCCCTTTTCGTTCACATAGTCGTCCGGTGCAGGCGGGTTGGCTTCCCGGCTTTTTTCCACCAGCTCCTCTAAAATGTCGTCAAACGTCCCAGTCTGCGTCATAGTTTTTGCCTCCTGTCCCCGATTCTTCCATATCCTCCCAGCGACGTCCCCGAATCCAGGACGCCGGATACGGAATAAAGCGTCCGTTATCTCTTTGCCATTCTTTCATCCTCTTTTGCTTTTCCAGAGCGGCGATGATTTCGCCAAACAGCTTTTCCTCCGGCGCAAGCTTGAAAAAGGCCTTCCGTGCTTCCTCCTTCGCCCGCTTTTTGGGATATGCCTGCCAGAAACAGTCAAACTGCGCATGTATGTGTTTTTTATCTGGTATACTATCTGGTGTATTATCTGGTATTGGTGTCACCGTTTCGTGATATGTCATTTCACGGTTTGGTGAAATGTCATTTCCCCGTTCGGTGAAATCCATGTCAACGTTTTGGTAATGCGCCGTCACCTCGTCTCCCAGGGCATACCACTTTGTACGGTCATAGGGCAGCGTATTAAAATTCCCCTCCAGCAGCGCCCCGTTTGCCACCAGATTGCGGATGATCCGCTCCACCTGCCGTTTGCTCCAAAAGGGGAACAGCTTGGCAAAGGCCGCCATGCTGTTGTATGTCCAGGTTCGCCCTTCGTGGTGGTGCCGCCCGTTGGCCTCGTTTTTCACGATCCAGAAATACAGGTTGTGCAGAAAAATGGCCTCATCCACCCCATATTTCTCCGCCAGCTTGCAGTCAAAGCTATATGTCATTTCATTTCTTCCCCCGTTTTTCCCATTCTTCCATAAGCGCCGCCAGCTCGGCGGGCGTTTTCGTCTCGATCCCCTGTTCCCGGCATTCCGCTATGAGAAGATCAATCAGCCGCGACATCTGCGCCGTGTCATACTCCGAAGAGCCATAGTAGGAGATCACGTTCACGTATCCTTCCAGCTTGCTTTCCCCCAGGCTCTGGGCGATCCATCCCAGGCCGTTATGCTCCCAGTGCCGGATATATGCCTCCACGGCGTCCTTCCTTATGGGGTATATGTAGGCATTGCCTCCGATGTTCTTCACGCTCTCCCGGTAAATCTCTTCTTTGGAAACCCCGGTCTTTTCTGCCAGCCGGTCCATCAGCGCCCAGGCATAGGCGTTGGCGTCCAGGCTCCGCCTCTCCCGGTGTTTGGATATGGCCAGGTCCAGGGCCGGGCAGCCATGCAGCTCGTCATAAATCCGCCGCATGGTCCCCACGGCTTTCCCGGCAATTCGGAAGGACGCCATCGTTTCCCCCTCATAGGTCGTCGTCAGGGTCATCCCTTCTGTAAGCACTCTATCCATCCGAATCCCCCTTTTTGTACAGCAGCCTGCTTTCCTCCCAATCCGGGTACTGGCTTTGCAGGTATGCCCGGATGCGCCGCCCCATGGCTTCCCGTTCCTCTTTGGTTCCGTTGTCATAGCGGTCATGGCAGTTCCCCGGGCCAAAGCCCGTGCAGAGCGTCACGATATTTTCCGGGATCCCCAGCCCGCCGTGGGCGCGGCTGATATAATGGGCGTTGGGCGCCACGTTCACGCTGGCCCCGCAGAGCACGCAGCGGCCCTGATCCCGCTCCCATACTTCCCGCTTCACCCGGGCCGGAATGTCGCATGCCTTAGCCCGTTTGCTTTTCCTGTTTTGCATATTCCTTCTTTCCGCAGCTCATGCACATCGTCTTTCCAAACGTCTTTTGGCTGCTCGCCGCGATCTGCTCCGCCGTATGTCCGCCCATTGCCAAAATTCGTTTTCCGCATACCTCGCAAAAGGGCTCGCTGCCGGGCATGGAGGTGTCGGGTTCCCTCCGGGATGCGGCCCCCGGGCGGCCCGCCGGCTTCTCTTCCTCCGGCAGGTCCTCCCCGGCATAGATGTAAAGCCCCAGCCCATGCCGCGCAATCGCCTTTGTCAAACTCCGCTGAATGGCCTTGTTCACGTCAAAGCTGGTGACGCTTTCCAGGGGAATGCTCCGGTTGCGGTGATCCATCACCGGCAGATATTCAATGCACTCCTGCCCGCCGATGGTTACCCCGGTCTTGACCCAGCAAGTCCGCCCGTCCGTGTGGTAGCACCACCCCTCCCGGTTTTCATAGATGGTATATGCCGCCTCCGGATACCGCTTTTTTACCTCACCCCAGGCCCACGCCCAGGAAAGATATGCCAGCCCGTTTTTCTTCTCGGTTTTGTCGTTGACGTTGATAGCGCTCAGCGCAGCGAATACGTTCTTTTCTCCGTCCATCAATTCCACCTCAGTTCTTTTTTCAGGTAATAGATTTCCAAAAGATTTTGAAACACGCGGAAATATTTTTCCGTGTCTGTTACAACCCGTTCTTCAAACCCTTCGGTTTCGTCCCGGCCTACCCGCAGGATACGGCATCGCTTTACCGGGAAGCCATTTTCCTCTGCCAGCTTTCGATAAGCCGCAAGCTGCACAAAATGTTCGTCATATATGGCTTTGCCCGTCTTGAAGTCCAGCAGTTCCATTTCCCCATCCAGTTCGCACAGACAATCCAGCGTTCCTCCAAAGCGCATTTTATCGGATACCAGCGCCCATTCGTTTTTTACTGCGCGTACCTTGTGGCCGCCCGCCCATTCATAGAAGGAGAGAACGGCATTCTCGGCCAAATCCATATTCCCCGGACTATACATCTGTTCGTCCGGCTTCTCCCCGGTGAAATACCCTTCGATCAGCTTGTGTGCGATTGTCCCAACTTCTGCCGCTTCGTCCCGATATTTTGTGCTGTCAATTCCTTCCAGACCCAGGCGGTTTGCCCAGGTCACAAGATATGGTTTACTCAGAAGCCCGGTAATTGTTGTGGCCCCGGGAACCCGTTTCCCATCCGATGTTTTGTATACAATGTGTGCTTTTGCTGTCTTTCTAAGCGAATCTGCCATTCTCTGTTTTCCCCGCTTTCATAATCTTCTTCAAAAGCCGCGTGGCGCTCTCCGACGCGCTCATGGCGCTGTCCACCCTGCTCTCCGGTTCCCGCTCATAGCCCCACTTTTCGCAGTTCACGATGTAGGGCGGGTCCCCTTCATGCGTCATGGCTGCCGCCCTCATAGATGCGCGTTTCCTCTTTCAGCGCCTCATATTTTCCTTTCCACTTATCTGCATCGCTTTGGGCCAGCCGCAGCCGATCTTTCAGGTCATAAATATGTTTGCCCAGTGCAATAATGGCCGCGGTTAAATAGCTATCTTCCATTTCCTTCTCTCCTCTCTACTGTCCTCCATACCGTCACCGGCCTCCCGGTCGTTCCGTCAATCCGTATCCCGCAGGGTTCCACCCTTCCTGCCTTTCTCAGCTCGGTCAGCCGCGGAGCCGCAGCGTTGCGCTCATGAAACCCCAATTTCTTGGCGATCTCCCGTGCCGTCATCTCACGGCCATCCAACACCGCCAAAATCTTTCTCTTGCGCGTCTCCTTGTCCATCGCTTCATAGCTTTCCCGCCGTGTCTGCCGGGGAATGTCCATCATCTCTATTCCCTCCCTCTCTTGTATTGTTTTCGTCGGTGTGATATACTGTATTTTGTAGTTTGTAGGGATTGGGCCGCGTCAGCGGCTCTTTCTCTATTTATCGTCTATTGCCGGGTCAAGGCGTATAAGGTATGTCTTTCCGTTCCGCCGGCAGGCTCTAACCGCATTTTTTAAGCCCATTTTTTTATGACCTCCTGGAGATTAGACGATAAGCTCTTTTGCCCGTTTCCCTCTACAAGCGCACATCTGAGCTGAGAGTCCATGAACTCCCGCACAATATCCATGTTTTTTTGAGCCTTGTATTTTCTATTAGGTATGTTTTCGACTGGTATGAGCTTCAATTTCTGTTCCTCCTTCACTTCAATATTTTCATCAGTTTTTCCATGATCCGCTCCGGCAGCTTGTCCGCCAGGAGCGCGATTCCAAAAACGATTGCCGCCGCCGCGGTGATTCCGATGGCTAACTGCATCTCTCTTCCTCCATGAGCATGCCTTTCAAGTACTCTGCCTGCCGCTCTCGTGCGACATACCGTGTGGCAGCCAATGCGGCATACCATGCGGCAGCCCGTGCAGTATCCCCTGCGGCAGCCCGTGCGGTAGTCAATGTGGCATACCATGCGGATGACTCTGCGGCATCCCATATGGCAGCCTCTGCGGCGTCCCGTGCGGCAGTCCATGCGGCAGCCCGTGCAGCAGATAGTTCCACATCACTCGCCTCTCCTCGAAGCCATGCCCGTTTGACTTTGATTGCGTTCCAGCTGCGTTCATCTGCATTCTCAACGTGGTTTAGAGCATCTTCCGCACACCAGCATGCAAACTCGTGCAAAGTCCGGACGTCAATCAATTCTTCCCGCAGCACCGCCCATAGCTTATTTTCTGCGTCCGCATCATCCAGGGCCAGAATGTCCAGCGCCGTCCAGCGCTCCTTTCGCGCTCCGATCTCTTTCAGCCGCGCCGCTCCTTCCTCTGTTTTCAGCCAGCATGGATTAAATTTCAAAAATTCTTCATAGGTGATACTGTTCATCTCTCTTCCTCCATGAGCATCAGTTCCGCAAGGTCGCATGCAGCAAGATACTCCTTTTCATGCCGTGTTCCTTTATGCACATCCCGCACCCGTTCTTTGAAAGCGGAAAGATCGCTGAACCAGCACCCTGCGCGGACAAAGATGTTTCCGTCCCTATCCGCGAAAAAGTATGTCTTTCGTTTCTCGCTTCCGATACGGTCAACTGCCATATATCTGCCGTCAGATACGCGTCCCCTTTCAAAGCTGCAACACTCGCCAAAGCTGCACCGCTCGCCAAAGCTGCACCCCTCGCCAAAGCTGCATCGCTCGCCAAAGCTCTTGATCTGCGTATAGTCGCCGCTGGGACAGATCAGCCACCCCAAATCGTCTCTCTCAAACCCTTCCAGGTCTTTTTCTGTATATACCTTCATCCTATCTTCCCTTCTGCCGTTTCCGCTCCCGCAGATAGGCCGTTCTTCTTCCCTGCACATACCCGGCAATCTCCTGGGCCTTTCTCTTCTTTTTCTCCCCCTGCTTGTCCAGTATCCGGGTTAGAAACGCCGTCTTGCTTAGTTTAATCCGTCCCATAGCCCCAGCCTTTGTCCTTCCCGATACCGTTTTTTCATCTCTTCGATGTCGATCCCGGCATACTGGTAAGCGGCCTTTGTGCTCACGTTGTGGGCGTTCAAAACCTTTAGGCCTTCTTCAACCTGCAGCTTACGGATTTTTGTTTTCAGCCGCGCCAATGTAGAGTTGGCCGCAATATCAAAAAGCTCCCTAAGCTGCGCATTTCCGATTTCGTTTGGATAATTGAAATAAATTTTAAGCACCGTGCGCGTGTCAATGGGTTTTGCTGATCGCATATGAATCCCCTTTCTTTTACTGACTGTCCGGCGCCTGTTTCCCCAGATCCGGGTCAAGGTCAAGCGCTGTACATCCCAGCGCCTCTGCGATTGCCTTTAGCGTCGGAGTAGGCATTATTTTGGTGTCCCTCTCGAGCTGGTAGATATATGAGCTTGTAACCTCAATCCGCCTCGCAAGCTCTGCGCCGGAAATTCCCATTTCTTCCCGTCTCTCCTTGATTCTTTCTCCTAGCGTCATATTATCCTCCTTCCTATGAACGATTCATTTGATTGTGAAAAAGGGATGTCAAGCCCTTTTTCACTATGGTATGATATGGCGTAGCTATATCATGAATTTTGGCCTGTTTCTTTCTCCGTCCCTCTTGTCATTTCGCGTTTTGTAGGATATAATGCAGATAGGGCGGCGGGTTGTTATCCCGCAAACCCCATCTGGCGGTTAGCTCAGTGCCTTGATCGCTTTTTCAAGCGTTTCCTCGGCACAATCGTTGGCGTACCACACGCCGTTGATTCTTTTCAATGTATTCATCGGCTAACCTCCTTTCTGCCACTCGCCCACCGAGTGGCTTTTTTTCAAGGTAATTGCTTACCTTGGTTATAGTATATCTAAGAAATTTTAGAATGTCAAGTATTTTCTAAAAAATTTTATAATTGTTTCTAAGGAGATATTCAATGGATTTCAACCGTCTAGAAAAGCTTAGAAAAGCAAACGGGGTAACAAATACATTTCTTTGTAAACTGGTAAATAAAAGCCCCGCATATATAACAGATTCTAAAAATAAAAATATATCTATCCCTGACGAATACATAAAAAAATGGGCGCATGCTCTTCACACAACCCCGGAATATCTCAACGGGGAAACCGACGATCCCGCCCCCAAACTTCCCTTCCAGACTTTTCCTCTTAGTGAAAGCACGGCGGCAATGATTCCCATTGTTTCCACGGTGCGTGCCGGTTGGAATGGTGTGCCGGAACCTATTTATGATGGAAAAATGGCCGTATATGATCGGAAAAACCCCCAGGAATATGTCTGGATGAAGGTCGAGGGGGATAGTATGGAACCATATATCATGGGGGGGGACTATGTCCTTGTCCATGTCCAGCCTACTGCCGAAAACGGGGAACTTGTCGTTGCCATGCTGGACGGTGAGGAAGGAACGGTAAAAAAATATCAGCGCAACGCCAGCGGCGTCATGCTGATCCCGTTCAATTCAAAGTGCCCGACAGTTTTTGTCCCAAACGAAAGATTAGATGCTTTTTTGATCTATGGAGTGGTAAGGCAATCAAAGAGGGATTATTTATAATAATACAAGGAGGTATGAACCATGTCATTAAAAGATATGCTTAACGCAAACAAGATCAAAGCCGAACTAGAATCATGTAAAGTACAGTTAAATGATACTATGCAAAAGTATACCGACCTTCTTGCCTTCCTTACCCCTGAGCTTCGCGAACTTCATGACGTGCGCTCCCTCATTGTCGAAGAAAACAAAGAATTTGCTGTCAAAGTACAAGAGAATAATGAGGCAATAGCTCATTTAGAAAATGAAATTAAGACTAAGAACAATAGGATTCTCGATCAGACCAAGCAATTAGAATCATTAAGAAACGATATTTTAGTTGCGCAAGATACAATTGAGCTTGAGAGTTTTGCTTTATACGAGCCCCGTTTTTCTTTCGTAACTTCCGAAGCATATTCCGATAAACTTAAACTAATAAGAGAAGAACAGAAGCTTCTTATTAGGAATGATGAGGCCGCCATAGGCTCTACCAGTTGGACGGTTAACAATAGCGCTGCACAAGGCAAACAACTTGTAAAAAGCATGATCAAATTGTGTCTTCGTTCGTTTAATAATGAATGTGATGCCGCTGTTGCAGCTGTTAAGTTCAACAACTATGATAGAAGCGAGCAACGTATTAAAAAATCCGCAGAAGCCATAAAAAAATTAGGGAAAATTATGTCGGTTTCAATTTCTCCTCGGTATTTAAATCTAAAAATCCAAGAGCTGCAATTAGCTTTAGAATATCAGCAAAAGAAGCAAGAAGAAAAAGAAGCTTTGAAAGAACTGCGTGCTCAAGAGCGTGAAGCGGTTCGTTTGGAAAAAGAAATTCAAGAGGCTAGAAAAGCGTCCTACAAGGAACAAAAACATTATACTAATGCCCTAAAAACCATTGAAAACCAGTTATCTAATTGTAAAAACGATGAGGACAGAATAGAACTTGATAAAAAGAAAACCGAGATCCTTGATAAACTGTCTGAGATAGAAAAGCAGCTTCAGCAAATCGATTATCGAGAGGCCAACCAAAGGGCGGGTTATGTTTATGTCATATCTAATATTGGCTCTTTTGGAGAGGGAGTATATAAAATCGGAATGACGCGCCGACTTGAGCCCTTAGATCGAATTGATGAATTGGGGGATGCTTCTGTTCCATTCAACTTTGATGTACACGCGATGATCTTCTCCGATAATGCACCGGCCCTTGAATCCGCTTTACATAATGCTTTTAAGGATAAAAAAGTTAATATGGTAAATCAGCGTCGAGAGTTTTTCAGGGTATCACTAGATGAGATCAAAAGAGTTATAAGGGAAAATCATGATAAAACAGTTGAATTTATTGATGTACCGGAAGCAGAACAATATAGAGAATCAATTAAATTAACAAAAATAGCGTCTACAGATTGATTTTTCATCGGCAGTGTTATATGATGCTAAAGGTGTCCTAAGATATTCTAAACAGGCCCTTGCCAGTACGCGCCCCCAGGATCGGGGAACGCCGAGCACAAGGGCCTCATTTTACTAAGGATAATATGGAAAATAATAAGACCGTGACAGTTTGTCACGGTTTGAAAATGCCGCTTTGCACTTAAAAGGAGTAGTTATGCCTATCTATAAAATGGATGGACGGCGCGAAGGGAAACAAAAATACCGGGTGCGCATCAATTATCTGGACAGTGCTGGAAAATCACGCCAGATTGACCGCGTAACCTATGGTCTGGAGGAAGCGAAGCTTCTTGAGTTGCAGCTCGCAAAGGAAGTCAAGGATGAAGCGCCTGCAAAGCGCATGACCCTTCAACAGCTCTTTGATGAATATAGTAAGGCCCGGAAAGGCAGTGTGCGGGAATCCACGCTGGATAAGTCGCAGCGAATTTTGAAAGGCCATGTTTTGCCGGATCTTGGTGGAGTGCGGCTCCATAAGCTGACTACGCCGGTTCTCATGCAGTGGAAGATGGGCATGGAGCAGAAAGGCCTTGCCATAGTAACCCGCCAAAATGCCTATGCGGAATTTCATATTCTTTTAAATTATGCCTGCCGAATGGAATATCTGCCAAAAAATCCGCTTGATAAGGTTGGAAATTTCCGGGCTTCCGGCGAGATAAAGAAGGAGATGCAGTATTACACGGCGGACGAGTTCAAAAAGTTCATTGCCGCCGCCCGTGAGAACGCGGAAAACGCGGATAGAAACGGCGTTTTAGGCGAATGGGATTACTATGTATTCTTTGCCATTGCTTTCTATACAGGACTGCGAAAAGGCGAAATTCACGGCCTGGAATGGCGGGATATTGATGGGGCATATTTGTCCGTCAAGCGGAGCATCGCCCAAAAGCTCAAGGGAGACGACCGGGAAACCGCGCCGAAAAACAAAAGCTCTATTCGGACACTGCAAATCCCCGCCCCCCTTCTGCGAATTTTGGACGAGCACAAGGCAAGATGGAAAGCGGTTCCCGGATTTACGGAAACATATAAGGTCTGCGGCGGCACCCGTTCCCTGCGGGACACCACGATAGAGAAGCACAACAGGCGATTTGCCGAGCTGGCAGGGGTCAAGAAAATCCGCATCCATGATTTCCGCCACTCCCATGCTTCCCTCTTAGCAAATGCAGGAATCAATATTCAGGAAGTAGCCCGCCGTCTTGGGCATTCCCGCATAGAAATGACATGGAACACCTATTCCCATCTCTATCCAAAAGAAGAGGAAAGGGCCATCAAAGTGCTGGATGAGATCGTTTAAAAATGCTTTTTCGCAAATAAATCGTGTAAGAAACGTGTAAGGCAAAGCAAAAACCCGCTTAAATAGCGGGTTTTTTGGATGTTTGGTGGAGGCGAGGGGAGTTATTTTTAGAATTTCAGACCATTTTGTTGCGTTTTGCAAACATTAAAAAATCGCATAATAAAGGCGTTTATCGTGCATGCGCTATCATATTTGCGCACATTAAAAAAACGATAGTTTGCAAAAAACGTGTAAGAAACGTGTACAGAGTCAAACAAAAAAAGAGCCAGATTAAATCCAGCTCTTTTAAGTATGCAACATTGATTTTTTCGACCTAACAGTATAAAATATTCATTGAAAAAGGTGCACGTTTTCGGACTGCACTGGGGGAGTCACTCGGTGGCTCTCTTTTTGTTGCTCTTTGCCAAATAAAAAAGAGGGGCCTCATAGCCCCTCTTTTCAGATCAAATATGTGATGATATATGTGACGGCTCCGCCGGCCAGGGCGGATAGAAGAATCTGCCAGAGGGCGAAACGCCGCTGGCTCTTTTCCCCCTCCATGGTGTCCAGGCGTTCATCTATACTGTTAACCCGCACATTCATCAACTGTAAGGCTTCCGCCATCTCCTGTATGCTTTTTACCATCTTTTCAAAGTTCTTCTGCTGGGTAAAAAGCGTTTTCAGTTCTTCTTTGTGAGCCGCAAGGGCCGCTTCATGCTCCATCACCTTTGTCGTTAACTGATGTACATCCATGTCTACTCCTTCGGCTTTTCATAGGTCAATGCCTGTTCGCTGTCCCCCATGCCTTTGGTCGTCGGGTCGGTGAGCACGCCGATAAAGGACAGCACCGCCATCACCACCGTGCCGATAAGATAGGGGTTGCTGAAGAAGGCCGCAAACACCTCCCCTATGCTGCTCCAGGTGGTCAAATCCTCAAAGCCCAGCCCCAGATACGCCAGGATCGGCGACGCAATCACGCCCACTAGCCCGATCCAAAACTGCGGGCTTTTTACCCGTACTTTCCAGTTGATTTTCATTGTTTTTCCTCCTTTTATCCTTCCCACTTGCCGCCCAGTTTTGTGACGGTATTCTTCCCAGCCTTGCCGTCCACGGTCAGCCCTGCCGCCTTCTGGAAGCTCTTAACCGCGCTCTCGGTGTTCTTCCCAAACTCGCCGTCCGCTCCCGTGCCGCCGCAGGAATAGCCTTTTCCGATCAGCGCGCTTTGCAGTGCTTTCACATCCTCTCCCTTCATCAAAGGGCTGGTTTTCTTGAGGATCCGGCTCACACTCCATGTTGTTTCGGCGGCTTTCCATTCGCCGCCCAGGGCTGTCACCGTCTTTTCGCCAACAATCCCGTCCGTCGTCAGTCCCGCGGCCTTCTGGAATGCCTCCACGGCCTTTTCCGTGTTGCTTCCGAACTCGCCGTCTGCCCCGGTACTCCCGCAGGAATAGCCCTTCGCAATTAGCGCAGCCTGCACGTCTTTCACGTCCTCTCCTGTCATGAGGGGACTGGTCTTTTTCAGCAAACGCCCTACGGTGAAGGAAGGAGAGATGCCGCCGGTTACCTTCGTCAGATCGCTCCGGTTGCTGATATATCCGTCCTTCCCGTCATAGTCGATCCTGTACCAGCCCGATGCACTCACGCCCTCCAAAAGAAAACTGTCCCCTTTGTGGGCCACACCCAAAATCGCCGTTTCCGTGTTGTCCCCGGCCCGCACGTTCACCGAGCCACCCAGGACCTCCACCATGCCGCCTGCCGGCGTATCCGTCCCGGCTTCTCCATACTCCACATCCCGCAGGTATCCCCATTCCTTCCATTTCTGGCTGGAAAGGGGCGAGATTACCACGCCATACGCGGTTCCCCGGGATTCCAGCACCTTGCCCCCGCCCAGGTAAACGCCAATATGGCCGCTTTTCCAAAGTGCAGTCCCCGGCGTCTCGGGAAGCGAAGATACCGGGCCGCTCCCGGCAAACTGGCTGCGGAAGGTGTTGGCCGTCCGGTCGCCGTATTGGGGGTTTTCTGCCCGAAATGCCTGCACCAGCAGGCCCGAACAGTCCACCACCCGCCGTCCGATCCATCGGGCGCAGTCCTGGGTAAAATATCCATAGCCCTTGCCGGCCCGCCTGGCCTTTCCCCATTTCTCCGCCAGCTCTTTGGTATACATCTCCCCCTGGCCGGAAAGAACATAGCCATAGCGGTCCCGATAATAGAGGATGCCGCCGCTCTCCTTCTCCTTCGGGCCGTTCATGCCCGCCATTTCTTTGATCTGCTTCAGCAGGTTTTCCGCCTTCATCGCTCTTCTCCTTTCTCCGGTGCGCTTTCCAGAATCTCCTGCATTTCCTCTTCGGTAATCCATCCCTTTGCCACGGCATTTTCCAGTTGTGCCACTTCGATAGACCCCGCATGATACAATCGGTTCAGTGTCTCAAACATCTTTCTCACCCTCCCAGCGCGGAAATGACCAGCATGTCCACCGTCTCCCGCAATATCTCCAGCTCGCTCCTGCCCGGAGCCGGGGCCGCCGGTTTCTCCGCCTCCGGAATCTCCTCCAGGGCCTCCCCCGTCCAGCGGTAGTTCGCCCGCCCGTATTCGTCCCGGATATCCTTTGCCAGATAGCGGCTCTGGGCATGGGCATATTTGTCCCCGTTTCCCTCGCCGATCAGCACCGCCCCTTCTCCCGGCTCCTCAAAGGCGTCCGAATAAATCCGCGTCACCTCTCCCGCCGGGTTTATCTGCGCATATACCTTCCATCCCTTTTCTTCCATATTATGAATATACCTCCGCATCCAATGTCAGCCCCCAAAACTGCACTACGCACGGCCGGTTGCTTGTCACTCCCGGCGCTGTCGTCGTCAAATACAATGTATCCCCCGACGACTGCGACGACGATATCCCCACCGTCTGCTGGTAAATCACGTCGCTGTCCACCGGCCGCACCGTCATGTCGTTCACATTCCCCCCGATGGTCGGCACGCTCCGCATGGGCACCGGCGGCATATATGTGAAACTCGCTCCTCCCACCGTAATATATCCCGGGCAGAACACCGTCCCTGTATTCTGGTAATACCGCATGCACGCCAGCAGCTCCTCGCCATAGCTTTTGGGGACGAAGGGCGTCGCCTCTTCCCCCATCTCCAGTTTCGCCCAACATACCGTCTGCCCCGCGGTAAATCCTCCCAGGCTCACCATGGCGCCCGTCACTTCCGCCGGCCGTGTGATATATTTCATACTCCCGTCACTGTTCTTAACCCCTATCGACAGCGTCAGCTGTTTCCCCTGCAGCAAAGCAACATCCTGGGGCTCCATCATATATGCTATGGACACGGCGGCTCCCGAAACCAACATCCCGTCCTCTGTCCGTGATACCGTCGCGCTTTCTGCTCCTCCTGCCAGTTTCACGCAGTACCATCGATCCGCCGTATATATCCGGCTCGTTCCCACCGTGAAGCTCTCCCCTCTCTGCCATACCGTGACCCCCCCGTTGATTAGGAGGTTCGGGTTGGAGGATATGTCCGCCCGGGCGGCGGCATTATATATGCCATCTTCTATATGATTCATCCAATCGGCAGTAAAGGGCGTCCCTGCCTGTTGCACTTCTGTCGGGGCAGAGGTAAGCGTCCACTCATTTCCGTTTTGGTCAGTAAATTTGTTAAGCCCCGTGCCGATTCTTGGGAGCCATGTGTTTTTTGTGTATGCCATAGTACTCCTTTCCGGCCTTAGAAAAGACCGATAATTTTTAAAATGCCGTATCCATCTTGCGTGATAAAAGAACCAGACTTAAACGAGACAATAAATCCATTGTTATATGTGATCGTATTTCCGGACACGCTGGCCGAGTATGTAACAAATGCCGGAACACCTGATAGCGCGGATGCTCCGCCGATCCCCCTAAAAATACCATTTCCGGTTCCGGTTTCCGTCATAACCGCCGATCCGACAGCGCCAACAAATAGGAAGGCCATGTAGTCTGATATTCCGGGCACGGTCATTGCTCCGCTGTTCCACGCTCCTTCCCATAAAACTGTCCCCACTTTGGAAGTTACCGCATCTGCATCTGCGATTCCCTGCTCGATGTGGTTCATCCACGCCGCAGAAAACGGGGTTCCTATCTGCGTGATGCTCACCGGATTGGGTGTAAATTCATATTGTTTGCCATCCTGATCAGTAAAACGGTTCAGACCGACCCCGGCCCGGTCAACCCATGTGTTTGGTGTATAAGCCATATTTCCTCCTTAAATTGTGCAGCTGTCTGTCCGCACTACGTTCAAGACAACGTTTGTGTTCTTGTCGATATTTACTAAAACACGGGAAAGCAGCGTCCCGCTGTCCTTTGCGGCCGTTGCATTCGGCCCGGAAAAAACGCCGATTTCCCGGATATTGTAGTTGCACTCCTGCGATCCCAGGCTTACCACGGTCTGGACGATTCCGGGATTTGGGTTAGATATCTGCGTGATCTGTTTGCGGAAAACCTCGGCATCCAGCGCAGTATCCCCCGCAGAAACGGCAGACGACCCGGTTCCAAAGGCAAAATACTTGATTTCCAGCGCATCCAGCGTCCCCGTATAATTGCCCATGAGCATTTGAACCCGCACCGTGCGGTTGATCTCCGTGAGCTGGTTGTCAAACCGCCATGCCCCCAGAACCCGCCCGGAACCTGCATCTATACTTCTTATCAGATAATGGCCTTTCAGGCCAAATTTCTCCATCTCCAAAGCGACCTCCTTATACCGGGAACACTTCATTCCCTAAATCTGTAGGAGCGAAAATGCTCCCGTTTTCCATCGTCTGGGCGGCATAGAAAGGCTGCCCGACGCTGCCTCTGCCGCTGTAGCTGCCGCCTGCCATGGGATAATATGTATTGTCAAACCGCACATAGATAAACGGCCCGCCATAGGCGATTTCCGGCGTAGGATAGGACGGCGCGGCATAGCTGGGAACGCTTTCTTCCTGCAAGGAAAGCACTTCGTTTGTGCTGCTCTGTTGAATTACAATTTCATCCTGCCGGATAAAAAGCTGACTGATATCACGGTACAGATTGGATATTGTTTCGCCGTAGGACTTCAAGTAGTTCCGGTCCGTCAGCCGCAGGGAAATCTTATAATCTCCCGAAGAAATCGCCGCCGGTTCTATTGTTCGTTCTACAATGAGATAGTCCCCGACAATTCCCAGGTCCGGCAGATCAAAGGTCAGCTGGGTTAAAATTTCCGTATCCGCGATCTCCATGTTTAATTTTGCAAGCTGGGAGGACAGCATCCAGAATGTGATCTCCCCCATATTCTGCTCAAACTGTTCCAGCAGAGAATTGGCAAGCTGCAAAGCGTCCCGCGTGTTGGTGATATTGGATGCGATATATACGTTTTCCCGCAGCCCGCTGGTTCCCGTATGCTCGGCGATCTCGTTGATTTTCGTGTTGTTGTATGCCGCAACCCGAATGGGGAACATGCCGATATATGCAATGCGCACGGCGTCCCCCTGGGTCAAAAAGTCCTTGTCCTTGATCGCTATGGTTTGGGAATCAAAGGAAAATGCGAAAACAATATTTTCATCTTCGTCATCCAGACCGTTCACGCCGATCCGTTCCGGGGGAACCGGCGTGCTGTTCACCCAAATCTGCGGCTTTTGCGCCAGGGGAAAGACAGTTGTAAAAGAATCCTGCTCTCCGTCATAGGTATACGTTTCCTCCTGCTCGCTGGTGTAATCTTTCGCCCCGGTAATATACTGCACGGTGCGGGTCATATAATCCTTGGTCTTGTGCTGCAATTCCGAACCCAGCAGGAAATCCTTGTTGATCGTGTGCGGAAACTGGGGAAATTCCTCTTTCACGATAAAGTAAAATTTCTTCTGGTTGTCCACGCGCCAAACCGCGCCCACAAGGTCGGCAAGCTCATTGAGCGCATCCTGTAGGTTGAAATCCCCCGCGGTATATACCTCCATTGTGACGGGAATTTCGGATATCTTTCCCAGGGTGATGTTCTCCTGCGCGATATACGCCGTAAAAAGAGCCTGAATGATCTCCGTGATGGTATATCCCTGAAACGCCACATTGATGATTCGGTTTGCCAGAATCGCATTTGCATTGGAACAGGTGACCGCATACACCTTTTTTTCCAGCCCGGTTTGATATTTCGGGGAGGAAGGGATTCCGCAGGAACCCCAAAAGATGGTGTTCCCGGCGTCATCCTTCAGCTCCAGGATATCCCCCGCGACAGGGAATGGCTGATCCTCTACCACGACGGATATATCCGATGCTGTCTTATTCCCCGTCTGTTCCGTGATGGAAAAGTCGGTCTGCGCATCATATTCAATTCCATTTATATATGCTTTGATAGGATTACCCCCTTAATGTGAATGCGGCGGCGTCATCCAGATTGCGAAGGAAAACCCTTCCTACCTTCAGCCCGTCCATTTCCACATTGCCCGTCAGCGTAATATCCGCATATAACGGACGATCTGAACCCATGGCATCCCCTCGCGGGGCCGCTCCATTGGCAATGGCAAAAAGCTCTGCCTGCTGCTGTTGCGTCAGAACCATTTCCCCTTTTTTCAGCATTGCAAGCCCTTCCCCTTCTTCAAAGTCCACAATGCCGCCGGTATGGAACCGGGGAAGTTTTACCTTTGCGATCAACGGAATTTCCCCGATGCCCAGCCATCCAATCAGGGAGTTAACGCCTTTTATCAGGAAGTTAATGACATCAATAGCGCCATTGATAATGGATTCAACGATGGTTGGGATCAGATTAAAAATTCCTTTGAAAATATTCACAATCCCACTCCATGCCTGTTCCCAATTTCCGGTAAAAACGCCGGTAAGAAAGTCAATAACCGCGCCAAAAATATCCATAAGACCTTCTATAATGGGCATGATCGCATCAATGGCGCCGCCCAGCACCCCGGTAAGTATTCCGGCCAGCTTTTCAATCACCGGCCCTAGTATTCCGCTGATGAACTCCGCTATTTCGGTGAAGATATTGAAAAGCGGCGTAAGGGCATCAAAAACACTTGTGATGATCGGGGTCAGCTCTGCAAAAAGGTCTTGCAGAATCGGCAGGATCATTTCCACAAGACTTGTGAGCGGTTCAATTAACGACGTTATGCGGGTAAGCATGGGTTGCAGTGCCGCATTTATCAGAGCGGAAAGAGGCTCCATGATAGCGGTCAGCATCTCCATGATCGGCTCAAATATCTCATTAAGAAGCTGGGTTATGGGTTCCAGAATTTGAATCAGAACGTCCAGAATCGGGGTAAGCGCCTCGCTCAAAAGCTGCAACGCAATCCCTAGAACCTGCCCGAGAAACTCAATCAAAACCCCGAGCGGTTCAGACAGCAAAAGAATCACTTCGCTTAACTGTTCCAGAATCGGACTCAAGGAATCCGATATCACCTCTATGATGGGGGCGATTGTTTCGGCCAGCACATTCAATAGAGGAATGAGGGCTTCACCGATCGGAATAAGCAGCAGTTCAAAAGACCGCTTCAAGCCCTCCAGCATGGAGCCGAGATCGTCATACTTGACCTTTTTGATCTCGCTCATAGCCTCAGCGGACGCATACGCTCCATCCTCAATAGACGCAAGCTGAGAAACGACTTCCGGCCCCAAGTCCTCCCACATTGTTCCAAAAAGATTGACACCTGCGGTATTTTGGGCCAATGGGTCTTTCATATTCGCCAAAGCGGATATGGTCTTGTCAAAGGCTTCCTTTGCTGAATCGCCGCCTGCGGCAAATTTCTTTGCCATTTCATCAGCATTAAGCCCGATTGCAGCAAACCCCTGTTTTGTCGTATCGGATCCATCAATTACCCGAATCGACATCTCCTTAATTGCATCACCGATTTTGTCCAAATTCCAGGCGCCGGTTTCCGCGCCTTTCTCCATAATTTTGAACATGTCATCGGCGTCCAGGCCCACTTTTTTAAAGTGAACGCTATATTCATTGATACTGTCCAGAAGTTCCCCGGAAAAATCCAGGCCGTTTTGCGCTCCGGTCGCAATCAAGGACATCGCTTTATCACCGGAAATGCCGAACTGCGTCATTAAAGTGCTTGCCGAGCGAATAGATTCGTTTATCTCATACCCAAAAGTATCCCGAAGAGCAAAGGCGCTCTCGGTTACATTTTCAAGCGTCGCCTGATCCAGCTTCCCCATTTGCTGGGTAATCGTTGCCATGGCGTTTCCGATATCTTCAAAGGATTCGCCATAGTTGTTTGCGTATAGGCTTTTAAGCGTATCCTCATAGCCGTCCAGCTCGGATTCTGCGGTGCCGGTTGACGCGGCAAACTGGTTCATTGCTTTGTCTAGGTTCACGGCACCAGATATTGCTTTTCCACCCACGGCAACAACCGCGCTTCCTACCGCTAAAAATGATGCGCTTATCCTTTTTCCTGTTTTCCCTGCGGTTTCCGATATTCCATCTAGCGTACTCTCTGTTTTTTGTTCCGCAGAGTCTAAATCCTTGTCAAGATTCCCCGTATTTAAGCTTACTTCATATTCGACTTTACCATCTGCCAACGAAAATCACCTCTCTTTTCTCTGCGCCATCGCCTCCATTGCCATTGCGATTTTGCGGAAGCCCGCCTCTCTTTGTTTGCGCTGTTCTTCTTCCGTAAGCTCTACCCGGTATAACATTTTCAAGCGCATAAGGTTCTGCCGCTCCTGCGCGTTATACTTCGTCGCCTTGGGCAGCGGCCGTGTACGGATGGAAATGATCTGCATGATCCGCGTGTTTTCCGGCAGGCCCTTAAAGAGCTGGATGAACTTCCACCAATGCAGATCGCGGTCTTTGCCCAGTAAATCGATGCCATAGCACTCCCGAAACGCCGCATAGATAAAAGGCGCGTCCTGGTCAAAATCAAAGGCTTTGGGCGCGTCTGCCTCTTTGTCGCCCGTGTTTACATACTCCCTAAAGACCGCCTCAAAAAGACCCGCTTTTCGATTGCGGGATAAAAAGGGCAAAAGAAAACGGCCTCCCCGGATCAGGAGCCGCAGGCAGAAGTCTATCTTGTCGGGATAGTCCAGAACCTCGTCTTTCAGCACCGCATAACTTTGCAGTACACGGCGAAAGCCGGTATTTATATGAAATCGAACCCCTGCGGCATATACCGTCTGTTTCAGAGGCTCATAAAGCGTCTGTTTCATTTAAAGCGCCGCTTGAACTGCGCCTTTCTCTCCTTTGCCATCTCCTGAATTTTGGGCGCTATGACGTTCTGGATATAGGGGAAAATATCCGTGAACATCGTCACATAGTCGCCGCCATAAAATTCCTGCATTTTCCGCGTGTTGTCCTCTCCAAGCAGCAGGGCAATCATCCGGATTGTTGCCTCTCCAATCCCCGAAAGAGCGGCGTCGTTTCCAGGCTGTTCCTTCAGCTTCTTTTGCGCGTCAATTAACTGGATTTGCAGGCCCCGGTATTCTTTCACGAGCTGCGGCGACGTGTTCATGCGGATATGCAAGTCCAGCGTTTCGCCGTTTTCTCCGTTGATCCGCAACGTGTCCTCAAGTGCCTGCGTTTTTTGTATGGTATACATGATTCCCTCCTAAAAATATGGCGGGGGAAACGCCCCGCCGATTACATTACGCTGCCGGTGTCGTTTTGGTTACCGGCTTTCCATCAAAGCGAATTTCAAAGGAAATTGCACTGTCATCCGTCGAAGCGCCCGACCATTCCTGGATATTGCAGATCGTACAGTCACAAGTCAGCTCCACCGTCGCCCCCTCGGCGTTGGTGTAACTGATTTGGAAAGATGACTGCCGTTCCGTATCAAGGGCGTATTTCGTCCCGAAGATATAATCCTGCGCCTGGTCTCCCATTACGCGGCGGCCCGTAAGCGTGAATGCCGGGGCCATGCCCGTGACGTGGTTCCGTGCAAAGCCATCATCCGAAAGAAAAAAGTATTGCTGCACCACTTCGTTCAGGGCTTCCGCAATGTTATCAATCCCGTTTGCCAACTCCGCATACGTCCAGGTTACAGAAGGCGATTCCGTTTTGGAAACGCCGATCTTGGCCGTCAAGTTATACATGGTCATAAGACCGTATGCTGCCATTTTTAACTCCCCCTTACATAAAATTTGACCCTAAGGCTTGATCCATAGAGCCACTCTTTGTTTTCTTCGCGCCCCAAATATGATGGAGCGCCCAGCGTTGATATGTCCGTGATTTGAAAGTTTTCCGCCGCCGGGTATTCCTTTCGCATAGATAATCCCGTGTGAATCGCGCCCAGCCCATCCAATACGGTTTTCTGGTCGCTGTGCTTCCCATTCAAAACCGCCGTCATTTCCACTGCCGCGAGCTTATTAAAGAAGGGATTATATGCCGAGGATGCCCACGCAGCCGAAATTCCGTCGTCCGGCGGCATCGCCCCGATGATAACGGGAGCATATGGGTTCATGCTGTTCATCAGGTCAATCACTGCCTGCAAAACATCTGTATAAACGCTCATTTCTTCGACATCATCCCCTTTGTAAAAGCGTTCTGCGCGATCTGGTCAAGCTCTTTCTTATATGTCTTTACGCCTTTTTCGGCCCACATCAGAGAGGCTTGCGGGTTTTTATCCTTGGAGGGCTGCCCGGTATAGTAGACCTTTTTCGCATAAGGCGTGTCCCATACGGCCACGCCATCCCGCGGCCTGCTCTTTATCAGCGCGCTGTCCTTAAGCGTCCCCTGATCTTCACGCACAAAAATATTGCCGTATTCCACGACTGCTTCGGTCACGGCAATGGTGGCAAGTTCTGTTCCCGCCTCGATTTTCGCGCGAATCCGAGGCATATTTCGCGTGATTTTGACTGCCATTATACAAGCCCCAGTTCAATATGATGCACGCGAACCGCCGGATAGTCCGGCACGGGATCCACCGTCAGCACCTCATAATCACCATACCTTTGTCCTTTCCGGTTATATATCTCGCAGCGCAGCGGTTTACCGGCCTTTTGCGACTGCTCTGCCAGACTGTCATAGTCCAGCACCGGGCGGGACAGTTTCCCATCAATAAAAAGCACCGAGCGCAATACAACCTCGGTGTTTTCCTTTGTTTTTTTGACTTCGTTTGTGTTTTGCAGATGAACGTTTTTTACCGTGTAGGTTTCCCATTGCGGTTTCTGCCACGCGTCCATTCCCGTGCAGACCTTTATGTCCGCTATATCCCACAAAATGGATTTAGGTATCGGTCTGAGCATACATGCACCCCCCTGAACATCAGGCCCGTTTGTTCCAGCAATGATTTTGCCAGCGGGCTTATCATAAGCTGCGCGCCCGTCATATTCCCGCTGGAAGAACCGCCGCCGGAGACAGAAACCTTTCCAACGGTAAAGGATTGCCCGGTCTGCCCGGTCAATACGGTTTCCATGCCCAGCTCCGAGTAATATAGCACCTGCGCCGCCGCGGCCTTTTTCACAAGTTCCTGCACCCAGGGGGCAAGGGCGGCAATGCCCCCGCCCCGCGGGATTCGGAATTGCGTGATCGTATCGATCTGGTCAGACGCAAGACCGGCGTACACGGGAAATTCCTCCTCGGTTATGATGGGCGTGCCATAAATCGCAACATATTCATCATAGGTTATGTACGCCATCGCATCTTCCCTCAGGCGCCGACAACAGCCGTTGCAGAACCGGCGGCAGTTGCGATATTGCCTTTTGTCGTGTTGACAAGAGCCACGGTAATCACCT
>OGHJ01001737.1_pt1 | contig 21541 bp, 16 predicted proteins | sample 1571351 | NCBI WGS metagenome assembly OGHJ01 (sample SAMEA2582037, study PRJEB24529) | metagenome | biome: Human gut stool | place: China | collected 2011 | reverse complement strand
CTCTTTCATAAGGGTACGCACAACTGCCAAACCAATCAAATCCGTGAAGGTTACCTTCATACCAGTCTTATTCATGATTGGATCAAGGACTTGCTTACGAAGAGCCATAAGGTTAGTCATGTCAACATCATAGTTAAGGGTGAAGGTTGGCGCAGTCAAGTATGAGTGCGTCATCCCCTTAGAAATCGCCTTACGCATAGCAGACATTGGGATAACTTCCACGCCTTCTGGCAAGACTTTTTCAGGTTTAGCTTCAACTACAGGTGCAGCCGCCGCTTCTTTAACTTGCGCTGGAGCACTGATTGCAAGGATATCTTCCTTAGTAATCTTGCCACCAAAGCCTGTTCCAGATACGCTAGCTAAGTCAATACCAAGGTCCGCTGCAATCTTACGTGCCAATGGAGTCGCCTTAGGTTGAGCACCCTTAAAGTTTTCAACGTCATCAGCATGAACACGACCTTTTGCTCCAGTTCCTGGAACTTGAGCGAGGTCAATACCCAACTCACGCGCCAACTTACGAGCCTTAGGTGTTGCACGTACTTTGCCACCTTCGTGAACGACAGGTGCTTGCGTTTGCGCTGCTACTACAGGCTCTGCTACAGCGGCAACTTCTTCAACTTTTGGCGTAGGTTCAGCAGCTGGCGCGCTAGCTGCCTTGTCAGCCACAACTTCACCTTCTGCTCCAATATAACCGATAACTTCAGTAACTGGTACAGTTTCACCAGCCTGACGCGTAATCTTCAAAAGAACACCAGAATCTTCTGCTTCAAGTTCCATGTTCGTTTTATCTGACATGATTTCAAGAAGGATATCTCCCTCATTAACCACATCACCCTCTTGTTTCTTCCACTCGATGATTTCGCCTTCCTGCATATCAACACCAAGCTTAGGCATAATAATCTCAAAAGCCATATTTTATGATACTAAGAACGCTAAAATGCGACAGAATTTTAGGAGTTTTACGTTAGTGTGCTTGCACACAAGTAAAACTATATAAATTCCGAAGCATTTCGTTCGAGTTCAAATCGACTCAAACGCTTTAACGCCCTCTCCTTTCTACTTTAAATTATAATTTCCGATACTCCCACAGTTAAAACAAGAAACACATTTTACTAGCGAGAAATATCACTTAACCATCGCTAGAAAGTTAGTTTCCTTTATTGGCCATCTTGATAATAGCAGCCTTGATCTTTTCAACATCTGGAAGAACCGCTTGTTCCAAGACACGCGCATAAGGTACAGGCACATCTTCACTTGCCAAACGTACAATTGGGTGGTCAAGGTAATCAAATGCTTCACTTTCTGTAACCATAGCAGCAATTTCACCGATGAATCCACCAGTCTTATAAGCATCATTGACCAACATAAGTTTACCAGTCTTCTTAACTGACTCGAAAATCAATTCCTTATCAAGTGGGATAAGCGTACGTGGGTCGACAACCTCAACATTGATACCTTGTTCAGCTACTTCTTCAGCAGCCTTAAGAACACGTTCCAACATACGACCATATGTGACAATAGTAAGGTCAGTTCCTTCACGCTTGATTTCACCTTTTCCAAGTGGAATGTAGAAATCAGAATCTTGTGTTACTTCCTCTTTTTTACCGTAAAGTGCTTTTGGTTCCATGAAAATAACAATATTATTGTCTTGAATAGCAGATTTCAAAAGACCTTTAGCATCGTTAGCATTACCTGGAGCAACCACTTTAATTCCTGGAATGTGAGTCAACCATGACTCAAGAGATTGTGAGTGCTGTGCAGCAGAACCAATCCCTGAACCAGAGGCTACACGGAAGGTTACAGGAGTCTTCAAACCACCACCAAACATGTAGTTGTTTTTTGCACCATTATTAACGATAGCGTCAAGGGCAATCGTGATGAAGTCCATGAAAGTCAAGTCAACGATTGGACGAAGACCTGTAATGGCAGACCCAACAGCTGCACCAGCGATAGCTGCCTCTGAAATTGGTGTATCTCTAACACGTTTTTCACCAAACTCTGCCAACATACCAACTGATGTACCGAAGTCACCACCATAGATACCAACATCTTCACCCATAAGGAAGATATTTTCGTCTTTACGCATTTCCTCGCTCATAGCAAGGTTTACTGCCTCACGCAAGGCCATCAATTTTGTTTCACTCATACTTGTATTCCTCAACCTTTCTCTTTAGTCTACCCATACATCTTCAAAGGCAACTGAAAGTTCTGGATCTGGGCTATTTTGGGCGAACTCATAAGCTGCATCAACCTCTGCCTTAACTTGGCTTTGGATAGCATCTAACTCTTCAGCGCTTGCGATATTTTCAGCAACAAGATAGTCACGGTATTTAATAATTGGGTCGTTATTGTTCTTCCACTCGTCAACTTCTTCCTTAGTACGGTAAACACCTGCATCGGCAGTTGAGTGACCGAACCAACGGTAAGATTCTACCTCAACGATAGCAGGACCGTTGCCACCACGGACATGCTCAACAGCCTTGCCCATTGTTTCATAGACTGCCAAAACATCGTTACCATCTTCACAGTAGAAACCAGGAATACCATAAGCTTCCGCACGTGTATAAAGGTGAGGTGTATTTGTAGCTTTATGGATATCCATTGAGATACCATAACGGTTATTGATGATAAAGAAGATAACAGGTAATTTCCAAGTGGCTGCCATATTAACTGACTCATGGAATGAACCTTCGTTAGTTGCGCCATCTCCAGAGAAAGCCACAACAATGTTTCCTGTTTCTTTGTATTGCTGAGTGAGGGCTGCACCTACGGCAAGAGCGTAACCACCACCAACGATACCGTTAGTACCATAGTTACCTTTTTCAAAGTCTGCCAAGTGCATAGAACCACCACGGCCCTTAGAAACACCGGTTGCCTTACCAGCAAGTTCGGCCATCATTTTATTCAAATCCATGTCTTGGGCGATAGATTGTCCGTGACCACGGTGATTTGAAAAGAAGATATCGTCATAGCTCAAGTGTTGAACAGCACCAACGTTGGCTGCTTCCTCACCAACTGAAAAGTGAGTCATTCCTTGAACAAAACCACGACGAACCAATTTATTAATACGTGAATCAAATTCACGAATACGTTCCATTTTAGTGAACATCTCAAGATGTGTCTCTTTAGAAAGTTTTACCATATCGATCTCCTCTATCGAAATTTTTCTATACATCTAGGATAGGTTAAAAAAACTTAATGAGCAAGAAATATGCTTGAAAAATGAAAAGCCTTACAACCTTATCACTTATAGGCAATCCGTATGCTTTTTTTTAGCGCATTATGATATAATTGAATAGATTTTACCCGAATAGGAGAATATTTGATATTGAGTGACGTCATCGTTCACGGGCTTACGGCATGTATAGCTTTTATTTTACAAATTGTTATCTTCAAGGTAACTACGAAAAGGCCTTTAAGATACTGGATTCTTATTTTAGCAGGTTTAGCCATTTTTGCCTCTAGTTATTTTGGTATTTACTTTCCAAAATCTGGTTTTATTGCACTTGTGCTCTTTCTAGCTAACAAATCCTACAAAAATCTGAGACATACCATTTTGGAGACTTCCTTCATACCTTTCACCTTTGCCTTAATGGTGAGACTGGTTATTTTCCTGATCATTCCAATCTTTTTCCCTTCTGTCCTAGATTACTATTTTGCTGGTCCATTTATACTCTTACTTGCTTTTTTGCTATGGTTTGCTCAAAGTGCCCTTCTACAGGTGGACTATTCACGAATGATGCAAATTGACAAAGCAAGACCATGGTACAAATCAACCTCTGTTGCTCTTTGTGCTCTAGCCTTTATTTACTTTGCTTCTGAACTCCTTTCAACAGACATTCACTTTACCATTGCCTTTCTAATTATTACAGCTCTGATTCTATCTGGACAGGTTAATCTCTATAGAAAGGACCTCAGTGCGCAAACACAAGAAGCTCAAGAGGAACATTCTCAGCTTCTTCAAAAATCAAGTCAGAACATCAATACTTGGTACCAGAAAAAGACTAGCCAAGAACTCTTCATCAAAGACGAAGCTGAAAATCTCTACGATATCATCCGTTTTCAACAAAACGAGGAGGCTCAGGAGTTAATTGACTACTTGCTGACTCCGAATCCGCTCGATAAAAAGATTGATCATTTTTATCGAGATAAACTTGAAAATATTAAACTTCCTGATTTGCGAGTCCTCTTTGAAGCTAAATTCCTAAAGGCAAAAGAATTGGATGTTTGGGTTAGTATGGAGGTTCCAGAACCCATTACCGTTTATCCTATTTATCCTTTAGATTGGGTATATGTCCTATCAACTATCTTGGATCATGTCATTGACCAAGCACAAGATAGCGAACAGAAATACCTTAGCTATGCTTATTTTAAAGACGAGGATAGTCAACACTTTGTCGTTGAAAGTTCAAGCACTAAAGAAGATTCAGCTATCACCTCTGATTTCTCTGATCCCGAACTGAAACGCGTCAATAGGATCCTATCCACTTATCCAAACGTTAACATTGTTTCTAATACACGGGCTGGTATTTACCGCTTACAAATCGAGATTGACATGACACAAGGAGGTTACAATGATTACTAATATTATCAATCCTCTCTTACAGGCTGTTAGTTTCATTTCTATTTGGTACCTCTACCAGACTATGTCTAAGGTTAAGCCACAACGAGGACACCTCTTACTTATATTTTTGTCCTACGTAGCTGCAGCATCCTATTTTAATCTCGTAAAAATCGTTGTAGACCCTCTTTTCTTCCTTGTTGCTGATTTGGCTCTTGTAAAAGAGCGTTCTTTCTATCATCGTTTGCTTTACGCTTTTTATCCAACTATCCTTTTTGATATGGCCACACGACTACTTTCACTTGTCATCCTCCCTCACATCTTACATATCAAAGGTGATGTTACTCTCGATACTAACTTATATATCCTGACCTACATCTTAGCTCCATTAATCATTTTCCTAACGCTTAAAATCTTCGCTGTAGACCTAAATCAGATGAGTAGTCTTGACGAAGTTTGGGCTAGACGTAACTGGTTGCGAAGCACTGCCTTCCTAGCTGTCTATTATGTCTTCTTTACTGTTATCCATGGTCTTAACAGTATCCTTACGACAGCTAATGATCCTAAGAATTTATTTGAAATAATTTTCAGAGTCAATGCTAATAGTTCTGTTATCTTGGTTCTCTATATCACCCTACTTCTATGGGATTTTTACAATTGGAACCAGGCTATCCACCAACAATCTATCGATAGACTTAACAAAGAACGCCATAAATTGTTGGGTACTATGACTAACTACAGCAAATCCTTTATCCAAATTATCACGCAAAAGCAAAAATCCTTCGACCTATTCAAAAAAAATCTCAAGGACGTTTCTCTTGCCTTGGAAAATGAAGATACCGCCAAAGCTACTAGCCTACTTGAAATTTATAAAACGGACAATGCTAGCATTGGTAATCCAGAGACCCAAGAACACTTGGATAGACTTAGCAATCCAATCATAGCAAGTTTTCTTTCAAATCGTATTTTGGAAATGAGAGCGTCACATGTCGATATTTCCATTAATATCAGCCCTCAGTTTGGTGAGATTCCTTTACCTGACTTAGATTTATATCAACTGCTCCAAGCTTCGGATAAAGCGATATTTAAACTACTTCGTCCTGATATCAAGGTCAACAGTAGTTACCTGCAACTGGATCACTCGCAACTCCTTGTCGTTGAATTACCAGTTTTGGCTGATAAGGTTAGCAAAGATAAAGAACTGAATGAGTTGGTTAAGACTTTGCCAAATGTTGACTATCGTATCGGTTTACATGCAGGTTATCTGACTCAAATAATTGAAATCTTTGAACCTGGATATTAAGTGATAATGAAAAAGAGCCACTGGCTCTTTTTTTGTTGCTTTTATCTCTTCAAACTAAAACTTCCTGACATTTTTGAACGAAGGTAATTCCTCGACATACAAAAAGACACCCAAAATCATATAGACTGAGTGTCTCTACAAATAGTAAACTCCGACTAGTGTAGCTTAGAAGGCACCTCCTCCGCCGCCTCCGCCACCACCAGAGAAGCCACCGCCTCCAAAGCCGCCACTACCACTGTTCGAATTGATAGAGAAGCTACTTACGCTATCTGAGGCAGAAACATAAGATTCTAGATAATTGACATTATTCATCATGATAAACGGTGCTGCTGAATAAGTAAACTCATCTAGAGATGGATTGCTGAGGTGGATGTTGTAACGTTTTAGGACATCACTAACTTTTTTCGCCTGTCCATAGAGTGTCGCATAAACCAAGATACGATTCCATAGGATAACAGATTCTAGTTCAGATTCTTTAAAACTAGGAATACTCTTAATCATATTTTTAAAGCTATGCCACTGGTAATAGGTTGAAATTTGAGTTGCATCAATACATCTCTGACGACGTCTTTTCACTAAGTACCAGAATAAAATGGTAACTCCTGCTATAGGTAGAAGACCAAGAATATAGTAAAAACCAAGTCCTGATCCAAAGGCAGCAAATAAGAACAAGGTTGAAAGAATACAAAGCATCATTGAAAGTACCAAAGCTGCTACTCCCAGTATGTTAAATGTCTTTTCTTTCGGACTAAAATCCCTATAAATTTTAGGAAGTCCAAGCGCAAATTCCTCTTTTTCAACGCCTTTTGCTACTTGATAGCCGTCATTAGTGAATTGATATTTGACACGTTTTCCTTGGGAACGTATTGCTTCACGCTCATAGCTTGTTCTAGCACTCTTAAATTGTTTTTCTAGGGCATCTTTATCAAGATAATAGCGCGAGAACATTTCCGTATCTCTAATTTCCATGCGACCATCAAACAACATATCCAAGAAAGACACTTCAAATGAAGAGAGACCTTCCTTTTCAATACGTGTCAGAATATTACTATCACCTTCTTGTCTATAGGTGAGATAACCTCTATCAATCAAATCAAGGATGGTAGCTTGCACCATATATTTAAACTTCAGAGGACCCGTTTCTTCTTTTAGACCTGTTTTGTCGAACGACTGATTATAAACATTCTTGGCTAGGACCAAAGGTGCTAAATCTTGAGGGGCTTCATAAAGACGGGCATCTCGAGGGAAAGAAGGCATCCTAGTGCTATAAAGAACAATGAGGTAACAGAAAATACCAATAAGAACAAAGCTTAAGATCACAAGTGGTAAGATGACATAAAAAATGCGGCGAAAGTTTTCTTTAGATTTCTTGATATCTGCTTCTTTTTTTAGAAAGTCTGCCTTATTCGTCTTATTTAATAAGTAAGCCTGATTATTTTCTCGTAAAGCACTGGTCATCGGCCAGTAGGCGTGTAATTCCAATTTACCTGATGCTGGTAAATTGTCTACATGAACCTGATAACCTGTAGAAGTACGCTTAACCTGTGGATCTTTTCCAAAATAGCCAGCGTGAGCGTAAAGCTCTCCTTGACTTGCATCCAGACCATCAACTGTGAAATCAATCTGTCCAAATCCTTTATCCCAATCAGAGATAGGAAACCAATTTAAAACTGCAATATCTGAATATAGATTCAACAGGTGTTGGATTTGCCAAGTAACTTTGAGGACAACCCTATCACCATCTGAACCTGAATTATAAACTTTGAGTTTAACACCTTCATAGGAGTCTGTTTTTTCAACTGTAATATCTGTTTTTTCTTTCCCGTTTACGGTTGCTGAAACCTTGGGATCATCCATAATAGAATAACCACCAATTTTCCCCAAGGTTACATACTGACCTTTATAATCACTATCAAAATCATAAGTCACTTCCTGCGTAAACGTCGCATTACCATCATCTTGAATTGAAAGGTGACCAACATAGGAAGGCAGACTATACTCTACCTCATCAGCTTTAACGTGCTGCAAAGACAACGGCAGAAAACAGACTAACAGAACAGTTAAAGTAACATATTTAACAAGACCTTTTAGTATCTTTTTCATCATTTTGCTCCTTCAAGAACTAAAAAAGCAGGTGCAACACCAAGTGTCTCGATGTGCCCTGCTCTGATCCCTTATTTAGGCTTGATAAACAATCTCACCGTCACAGATAGTATATTTAACACTACCCGTAAGCTCTTCGCCCACAAATGGTGAATTGGCTGCTTTAGACTTAAAGTCTGCTGTGACCTGACGTTTTTCTTTGTCCGCAAAGATTACAAGGTCAGCTGGTCCATTTTCAGCCAAATAACCGGCATCGAAGCCATAAAGATCAGATGGGTTGCTAGTCATTACTTTCAAGAGTTCAGTCAAGCTTAAGTGACCTGCTTCAACCAAGTAGGTCAATCCAAGAGATAGAGATGTTTCAAGACCAGTCATTCCTGATGGTGCTTTAGTCACATCATCGACATTCTTTTCATCGGCATGGTGTGGCGCGTGGTCTGTGGCAATAACTGAGATAACTCCAGATTTCAACCCTTCGATAACGGCCTGACGGTCAGATTCCAAACGAAGTGGTGGGTTCATCTTGGCATTAGCACCTTTTGAGAGCAAGAGGTCTTCAGTCTTAGAGAAATGCTGCGGTGCCACTTCGGCAGTAACTTGAGCTCCAAGTTTTTGAGCAAATTCAACCACTTTTACAGATTCTGCTTTTGACAAGTGTTGAATATGAACATGTGCTTGTGTATCATAAGCAATCATGACATCACGCGCAATCATACTGTACTCAGCTACACCAGTTGCCCCACAAATATGGAATTCTTTTTTAGCAATATTTTCATTGAAACCGAGAATACCATTAAGATCAGGATCCTCCTCGTGAAGGCTGATAAAGGTATTATTCTCCTTAGCTAGCTCCATGGCCTTTTTGACAATACTAGCATTGGTCAATGGAATACCATCATCTGAGAATCCGACAGCACCGGCTTCAAGCAAGCCCTTGAAATCAGTGATGTTTTCACCATCAAAGTTCTTTGTAATAGTCGCAACAGACTTAACATGGATATTTTCCTTAGCTGCTGAAGTCAAGACCTCCTCCAAGGTTTCCTTGTCTGAAATCGTTGGATTAGTGTTAGCCATCATGACAACTGTTGTAAAACCACCTGCAGCCGCTGCCAAGGATCCAGTATGAATATCTTCTTTGTGGGTTTGACCTGGCTCACGGAAATGAACATGGATATCCACCAAACCAGGAGCAACCACAAGACCAGTCGCATCGATGACTTGAGCATCTCCAGCTTCGATGTTTTCCGCAATCTTAACGACTTTTTTACCATCAACAAGAACATCAGCTTGCGTATCCAAACCAGACTTAGGGTCTACAACACGACCATTTTTAATCAGTAACATAATCTTCCAACTTTCTATTTTACTTCAACCAATCAATTGGGGATTGGCCTTGAGATACAAGGTAGGCATTGGCTTTTGAAAAAGGCTTGCTGCCAAAAAAACCACGATAGACCGACAAGGGACTCGGATGGGCACTCTCAATAATGGCATGCTTTGGATTGGTAACCAGAGCTTTCTTCTTACGAGCATAGCCACCCCAAAGTATAAAGACAACAGGAGTATCCTTTTGATTGAGAACCTTAATCACAGCATCTGTAAATGGTTCCCAAACCTGACCGGCGTGCCCATTTGCTTGACCAGCTGGAACTGTCAGACAGGCATTAAGCAAAAGCACCCCTTGCTCAGCCCATGACGTTAAATCATGAAAGGGTCTAGGACCCAAATCTTCCTCTAACTCCTTGAGAATATTTTTCAAAGACGGAGGAGCAGGAAGGCTATCAGGTACTGAGAAGGATAGTCCCTGTGCTTGATGAGGCCCATGATAAGGGTCCTGACCAAGAATTACCACCCGCACTTCTTCAAATGGGGTCTCCAACAAGGCATTAAAAACCTTGTCACGTGGCGGATAAACCGTTCCCTGACTATAAACCTGATCCATAAACTGATTTATCTTTGAAAAATAATGATCTGGCAGTTCCTCTTTCAGAAGCTTGTGCCATGTCGAATGTTCCATAAAAACCTCTTTTTAGACTGTTTTACACCCTAAATTATACCATAATTTGTAGGGAATATTCGGAAAATACTGAAAAAACACCCTGATTACTAGGCATTTTCTATAAAGTTTTAAAAATGAATGAATCCACAAGTTTAAAGGGCTTACAACCTTTAACTCGTTATAGTTTTATGCTATAATTTAAACTTGTATTTTAAGAGAAAAGGTAATCCTATGACTACGTATGAAAATTTAAGAGCAGCTAGACGAGGTCCTATTGTCAGTATTGCTGCCTACGTTCTTCTTACCATTGCAAAACTTTTAGCTGGACACTTTTTAAACTCTAGCTCTTTGATTGCCGATGGTTTCAATAACTTGTCAGATATTTTGGGGAACGTAGCCCTACTCATTGGATTGCACCTAGCTAGTCAACCAGCTGATGCAGATCATAGGTTTGGTCATTGGAAGATTGAAGACTTATCAAGCCTAGTCACTTCCTTTATCATGTTCGTAGTAGGTTTCCAGGTCCTCATTCAAACAGTCCGAAAGATTTTTCTAAGAGAGGAAACTGTGGTTGATCCACTTGGTGCCACTGTTGGTATCCTATCTGCTATCGTCATGTGTGGCGTTTACTTTTACAATAAAAGACTTGCTAAAAAGCTAAAATCTAGTGCTTTGATTGCTGCTGCCAAGGACAATCTCTCCGATGCTGTAACTTCTATTGGTACCTCAATCGCTATCGTTGCAGCATCCTTCAACCTGACGATTATCGACTATATTACTGCCATTATCATTACCTTCTTCATCCTAAAGACAGCCTATGATATCTTCATGGAAGCAACCTTTAGTTTGTCAGACGGTTTCGATGAGAGAAACCTCAAGGCCTATGAAAAAGCCATTCTTGAGATTCCAAAAGTCACTAAGGTTAAAAAGCAACGTGGCCGTTCTTATGGTAGCAACGTCTATCTTGATATTGTGGTTGAAATGAATCCTGACCTCTCTGTTTACGAGAGTCATGCCATTACCGAACAAATCGAGGAGGTCCTCAGCAAGCGTTTCTCCGTTTATGACACTGATGTCCACGTAGAGCCCGCTGCTATTCCCGAAGATGAAATTTATGGCAATGTCCTTCACAAACTCTCTCGCAATGAAAAGATTATTCTGTCAAAAATTCCTGACTATGAAAATCTCTTGGCACCTGACTTCTACTTAATCGATGAAAATGGTCATCATCACACTCGTGAAGAAGTCATCGCCAATCAACAACCACTTCTCAATAACTTTGACAGCTTCAAGATGACATCTGTTAGTCAAAAAACGAAATTAATTAGTTATGAGTTGGGAGGAAATTTCCACACTAGTATCTGGCGTCGAAATGAAACCTGGTTCATGATTTACCACCAAGTAACAAGGATAAAAGATGAAAAGTAACGAGCAAGTAAGCTCGTTTTTTCTGTTTCCAACTATATTTTATTTAACCTTCAATCGATTCTAAAAATTACATTAAAATGCCGAATGTTAGGAAAACTATAACTTTTATATGTTATAATGAAAGTGTTTGTCACTACTGAATTTAGGGTTTTGACAGGCAAATGTTATTAATAGATAGAAATAGGTTCTGACAGCTACAGAACCCCATAGATATTAAAGGAGACACATTGTGAAAAAGAAAATTGTTGCCGTCCTTTTAGCAGCTTGTCTAGCCCTAGCACCGAGTTTGTCTAGTGCAGACGAATTGATGGATATCACACGCGCTGCTGGTTATACTGAAGCCACTGAGGCCTATCGCCCCAAATCAACCCTCTTAATTGATGGCAATACCGGAGATGTCCTCTGGGAAGAAAATGCTGACGAGGTGCGTGACCCTGCTTCTATGTCTAAGGCCATGACACTTTATTTGGTCTTTGAAGCTATGTCTAAAGGAGAGATTTCTGAAGATACTGTTATCACAGCTACTCCAACCGACCAAGCTATTGCCGATATTTACGAAATTTCCAACAACAAGATTGTTGCGGGTGTTGATTATACGGTTTCAGAACTCATCACTATGACGGCGGTGCCTTCCTCTAACGTTACAACCGTGATGCTGGCCAACTACTTGACCAATAATGATCCTGATAAATGGCTTGACATGATGAATGAAAAATCTAAAGAGCTAGGGATGACCAATACCAAATGGTTTAACGCTTCTGGTGCCGTTGCTGTTGCCTTCAAAGGTTACTACAGTCCTCAACGTTATGATAACAACCAAACCAACCAAACAACTGCGCGTGATTTGGCTATCATGACCTATAACTTCATCAAGAAATACCCAGAAATTCTCAAGTACACTAGCAAACCTGTTGTCACAGTTAAAAAGGGAACACCTTACGAGGAAACCTTCGAAACTTATAACTACTCTATTCCAGGAGCTAAATACGGAATTGATGGGGTTGATGGGTTGAAGACAGGATCAAGCCCAGAAGGTGCCTTCAACTATATTGATACTATCAAGCGTGGTGATCAACGTATGATTGCTGTCATCATGGGTTCTGGTGATTGGTCTGACCAAACAGGTGAAGAAATCCGTCATACCTTTGGTAATGCCCTCGTTGAGAAAATGTATAAAGACTTCTCTTACAAGAAAGTTCTTAGCAAGGGTGATCAAGAAATCGACGGTAAAAAGTACACTGTCGAAAAAGATGTCTACGCCACAGTCAAAAAAGGCAAAGACCCTAAAATCTCTGTTAAAGATGATCACATTGTCATTGATAATGGTCTGAAGACAGTATCACCTAATATCAAGGCTACTTCTGTTAAGGCTACAAAAGTTAAGGGATGGTTCGATTTTGGAAGTAACCAAAAAGATAAAAAGGCTACTAAAGCAACGAATAATGGCCAACTCCCAGTTTATTTCTGGTTGCTATGCCTTATCCCAGTTGGTCTCCTCTACTTGATTTACCTTAATGAAAAAGGACGTCGTCAAAGAGTCAAAGAACGTCGACAAGCAAGACAAATCAATAAATAAAAGAAAGCGTGTCCATGACACGTTTTCTTTTTTATACTCTATTGAAGGGAGTCCCCCAAGAATACTGATAAAACCACCCAAAACTATGCTATAATAGTCAAGTATGACTTTTTAACACACATATAACAAAAATAGATTAAAGGATGCCTTTTAAGAGAGCATATAAACATTGTTACTAAGGAGATTATTTTGAAAAAGAAATTGTTAGGACTCTTCCTGGTAGCTAGTCTGGCTTTAGCTCCCAGTCTGTCGTCCGCTGACCAACTGGTAGATATAGCACAAAAAGCGGGCTACAAGGAAGCCACCGAGACCTATAGACCTAAATCATCACTTTTGATTGATGCCAATACTGGTGATATCCTTTGGCAAGATAACATTGATGAAGTACGTGACCCCGCTTCCATGAGTAAGGCCATGTCTCTCTACTTGGTTTTTGATGCTTTGTCAAAGGGAGAAATCAAAGAAGACACCGTGATTACAGCCAAACCAACCGATGAGGCTATTGCTAATATCTATGAAATTTCAAACAACAAGATTGTTTCTGGAGTTAAATACACGGTTTCGGAACTTATCACTATGACAGCTGTTCCCTCTTCAAATGCAGCGACAGTCATGCTTGCCAACTATCTCAGTAATAATGATCCTGACAAGTGGATTGATCGTATGAACGAGAAGTCTAAAGAGCTCGGCATGATAAATACCAAATGGTACAATGCCTCTGGAGCTGGTGCGGCATCTTACAAAGGCTACTACACGCCTAAACGTTATGACAATAACCACTCTAACCAGACGACAGCCCGTGATTTGTCTATCATGGCCTATAACCTTATCAAACATCACCCTGAAATCCTTAAATACACTAGCCAACAGACAGTAACCGTTAAAAAAGGAACACCTTACGAGGAAACCTTTGAAAATTACAACTACTCCTTGCCTGGTGCTGATTATGGCCTCAAAGGAGTCGATGGCTTAAAAACAGGCTCAAGTCCTCGAGGAGATTACAACTACATCTCCACATGCAAACGAGGTAATCAGCGTGTCATTTCAGTTATCCTGGGCGTTGGAAACTGGGAAGATGAAAGTAGCGAAAAAATCCGTCATGCCTTCGGTAACTCCCTTATTGAGAAAATGTTTAAAGACTATTCCTACAAGAAAGTCCTAAGCAAGGGCAAACAAAAGATTGATGGTAAAAAATACGATGTCCAAAAAGATGTCTATGCCACAGTCAAAAAAGGACAAGAGCCTAAGATTAGTGTTAAAAATGATTATCTCCTTGTCGATAATGGTTTGAAAACAGTGTCACCTAAGATTAAAGCAAATACTGTCAAGGCGACTAAAACTGGCTTCTTCCTCTTTTCAGGAGGTAAAAAAGAGAAACAAAAAAGCAATAAGCATAACTTTATGAAACATTTTGCCTTGTTCTGCTTTCTCTTATTACCACTTTACGTGCTCTACTTAATTTTTATCAATGAGAAAAAACGTCGTCAAAAAGTCAAAAAACGCCGTCAAGCTCGACAAATCAATAACTAAAAGAACGTGCTCAACCGAGCACGTTTTTAGTTGTCTCCAAGAAATGTTTTGAGATGAGACATCTCATTTCGCATTTGTTCCAATCCCTCTTGATAGATGGCCTCAAATTTTTCAGGATCCTTCTCCAATCGACCAACTTCAAGCGCATGCTCTGGACGAATGGCATAAAGATTGCCAGTTTTTTCCAAAGCCTCAATCTTTTCAATACTCTTATTGTAGTGGATATGGCGATTTGATGCTACTTGGACAAATTCAGGGTATTTGCGGTAAAAGAGCTTGTAGATTCGCTTACTCGTTTTAGATGGCTCTTTACGGTAGCCCTTAGGACGCGTCAGAACGACAATGAGTTTGTCAAAGCCCAAATTTTCCATAAAATCAATGGGAAGACTATCAGACAGACCGCCATCCATATAGCGTTTACCCTTGTACTCGACAATTTCAGAAACCAAAGGCAGGGCGGAACTTGCACGAAGAGCTTCCATCTGCTCAAAGACATGATCAATCTTGATATAGTCTGGTTTTCCGGTCTCGATATCTGTAGTAACCACATAGAAGGGAACACCCGACTCCGCAAAAGCCTCCTGATCAAAAACGTCTAACTCCATAGGAACCTTATAATAAGAGAACTCCTTATTTACAAAGTTACCTGTTGTCAGCCATGACCAGAAACTCATGTAGCGACGGTCTCCCATGAATCGTTTGTTGTAGCGAAGGGCTCTTTTGGGCTGGTTAGAAAGGTAATTAACACCAAAAAGTGCTCCAGCTGATACTGATACAACGCCGTCTACTGTGATTCCAGCTTCTAAAAAAGCATCTAAAACACCAACAGTGTATAAGCCACGCATGCCTCCGCCTTCAAGGACTAAGCCTACCTTCATTCTAAAATCTCCTTCTTGATTGGTTCTGCTAGGACTTGATAACCTTGTGGACTCAAGTGTAAACCATCCGTTGTGTAAGTGTCATTTAACTGTCCTTGGGCATCTGTCAGGTAATCATAAAGATCAACATAGGTCACACCAGGGAGAACAGCTAATTGTTGATTAAGTTCACGGACAGTCGCATTATTTCGAATCTTAACCTTAGAAGCATATTGTGATTTTTCACTAACCGGAAAGACACTCAGCAAATAGATTTCAGTAAAGAGGGATTCCTGACGAACTGTCATGACAATTTCGGAAATACGATTAACAATATCTCGAATGGGGTAGCCCCTTCCGATGTCGTTAATACCAATCAAGAGTACCATTTTACTGGGTTCCAAATCTAAGACCTGTTCTTTAAGGTGTTCTAAAAGCCAAACCGAGTCTGTTCCTGCAATCCCACGGTTTACCAAGGGGACCTCTCGACCCAAATATTTTTTCAATGCAAAAAACTCCGTGATGGAGTCCCCTGCAAAAACAATTTGACCTTTATCTAACTTATGATTTTCAGTCACAAATTTGGCTAAACGCTCTTCTTGATAGGCCACAAGCTCGGGCCTAGTTGTTTCAATCATACTTCATCCTTTTTTCTTAAATATTATACGCACTACCGTGATTAAAGCTAGAAAAGTTCCAAGTCCAAGAAATAGCCAGGCAAGATTTTCAAAACCTGATTTATTGGCCAAAAGGGCACCGGAAAGTAGAAATCCCAATGTCAACAAGGCTAAAACCAAATTATTTAAAACTTTCTCAAAGACTTTAATTCGACCTGAAAAGTTGATAAAATCATGGTTTACCACAATTCGTCCGTTTAAAATCTGCTCCAATAGCTGATGCAGGCGACGCGGAATATTTTTCCCATTGCGAATAAGATAAAAGAGTTCAATCAAGATACTCTCTTTATTCAGGGCCTGCTTAAGCATGTCAGGTCCCATATTTTCTAGGAAATAATCCTTGGCCAAAGTCATCAAATCCATATTTGGGGCCAACTCTCGGAAAATACCTTCGATTTGAAGCGAAGCCTTCTCCAAAATGGTAATTTGAGACGAGGCTTTAAGATGGTTCTTCTGGAAAATAGCCAGTAAATCCTCTAGTAAATCTGTCATGGACAGACTTCCCAAGTCAACACCAGAATAACGACCCAGCATCTGCTCGACATCCTGACTTAGAACCGCACGGTTTAGCCCATTATCAAACTGGGTAACTGACAAGATAGCCTTAGTCATGCCGTCAACATCCTGAGCAGTAAAACTATATAGGATATAATTTAAGGACGCACGTATCCCCACTTCCAACTCACCCATAATGCCAAAGTCAATGAAACAAATCTTGCCATCACGTACCAAGAGATTTCCAGGATGAGGATCACCATGAAAATAGCCATCTTTGAAAACCTGCTTGATAAATGACAGCATTAGTTTCTTGCCCACGTCTTCCAGGTCATAGCCAGCCTCAAGCAGTTGGCTGTAGTCATTAAGCGGAATCCCATCGATGTACTCTTCAACTATGAGGTGTGGCGTCGTGAAGGTATCATAAACCTTTGGGACACCTAGACAAGCAACAGCCCTGTTATTTGCCTTAAAACGCTTCATGGCCTCTGCTTCATTTCTGAAATCAAGTTCCTTAATTAGAGTTTCTCGCAGATTTTCCAAAACCTCCTGAACATCGACCATAGGTATAAAATGCTTTGGAATATGGCGTGCAAGCTTAATGAGAAGCTGAATATCTTCCTTAACGACCTCATCAATACCAGGTCGCTGAATTTTTACAATTACTTCCTGACCAGACAACAATCTAGCCCTATGGGTCTGAGCTACAGAACCAGAAGCCAAGGGCTCTTCCGAAAAATCAAGAAAACTGTCAGAAAGCCCACTGGGTAATTCTCGCCTAATGGCCGTCATGACTTCCTCTTTATTCAAGGGAGGAACTGAACTCTGGAGTTTTGATAATTCTCTGATATAGGCCTCTGGCAAAAGGTCAGAGCGCGTGGATAGGATTTGACCAATTTTAACAAAACTAGGTCCCAATTGCTCAAAGGCTTGGCGTAGCTTGACAGGTGTTGTCTGTTGGTCTTGAGGAAGGTGTTTTTCACGATAAGAAAGGAGACCAACTGACGAGAAAACCTTCAACACATGTCTCAATCGTTTACTTGCCATTTTAGTCTCCTTACAATTTATTTATTTTGACTGAGCAAAGCGTCAAGTTTTTCTTCAAGACGTTTCACGTCATCCTTAGTCGCATACTCAACTGAAGATTTCTTAGCATCAAGTTTATTCAAAAATTCTTGAGCTTCTTCCTTACTTTGACGTTTGAGCTCTTGTTCCAGTTCCTTACCTTCTTCAACAGTCAAACGCCCCTTTTCAACCAACTCTTTGACAAAACTATCAGCTTTATCTACTGTCATAGCAGTCAATCCGATTCCAGCCAAGAGAACTTTTTTCAAATCATTCATTATCGTTACCTCCATCTAAGTAGGAAAAGCAAAGAAATAGACTAGCCACTTCTTCAGAAAATATAAGAACGTTTTCACACTTTTATTCTACCACTTTTTCAGAAAATGTGTTAATTAGCATAAATTAAAATATATAGTATTCAGATACTTAATAAATAGATATATTCACTAAAACACTTATTTATCAAGTTTGTACTAAAATACTAAATAAGAATCTCAAGCTTTTGCTGAGATTCTTAATAAGTTTTTATCTGTAAAGAGCTGCACCATTACTTTCGATAACAGACTTATACCAAGCAAATGATTTTTTCTTATAACGAGCCAAGCTACCACTACCATCATCATTACGATCAACGTAGATGAAGCCATAGCGTTTACTGAGTTCAGCCGTTGAAGCTGATACCAAATCAATTGGTCCCCAAGTCGTATAGCCCCAAAGCTCCACACCATCTTGAAGAGCTTCACCGACTTGAATCAAGTGTTTTTGAAGGTAATCAATACGATAATCATCTTCAACTGTTGGACCATCAGGACCATCAACAAGGACATCCTTGGCACCCAAACCATTTTCGACGATAAACAATGGCAATTGATAACGATCATAGAAATCATTCAAAACTAGACGAAGACCGATTGGGTCAATTGCCCAACCCCACTCAGATTTCTCAAGGTAGGGATTTTCAACACCACCCATAATATTTCCTTTACCAATCGTATAGTCTTCTGGATTATGTGCGGTTGCCACAGACATATAATAAGAGAATGAAATAAAATCAACGGTATTCTTCAAGATTTCTTCATCACCAGGAGAAAATTGTATTTCAATACCATTTTCTTTGAAATAGCGTTTAATATAGTTTGGATATTTCCCACGCGCATGGATATCTGAGAAGAGATAGTTTTGATTTTCAAACTCGTGAACAGCCAACTGATCCAAAGGATTAGCTGTCATTCCATAAGCAGGCATGGCAAGAACCATACACCCAATCTTAAAATCAGGGTTGATGTCATGTCCGATCTTGGTTGCTGAAGCTGATGCGACTAATTCATGGTGGACTGCTTGGTAAAGATCCTGTTTAGAGAGCTCTTCCATAGGTGTCGCAATACCACCTGACATGAAAGGTGCATGTAGAACAGAGTTCACTTCATTAAAGGTCAACCAATATTTGACCTTATCTTTATAACGTGTGAAGACGGTACGGACATAGTTTTCATAAAAACCAATTAATTTACGATTAGTCCATCCATTGTATTTACGCGCCAAGTTGAGGGGTGTTTCATAGTGAGACAAGGTTACAAGTGGTTCGATGCCATACTTAGCCAATTCATCAAAGACTTTATCATAGAAGGCTAGGCCAGCTTCATTTGGCTCAGCATCATCACCATTTGGGAAAATACGAGACCAAGCAATCGACATACGAAAGACCTTGAAGCCCATCTCTGCAAAAAGTGCTATGTCCTCTTTATAACGATGATAGAAATCTATACCTTCTAGCTTTAGATTATCTGATGTTGGTTGATCTGTGATCAAAGGATTCAAAGCCCCAGGTTCAAAAGGAACACCGCCATTTGGCGTCACATCTTGTACAGACAATCCTTTGCCATCTAGGTTATAAGCACCTTCAAACTGGTTGGCAGCTGTTGCACCACCCCAGAGAAATTCTTTTGGAAATGTGTAAGTCATCTTTTATCTCCTCGTCTTGTTTAATCTACTAATAGTATAACACTTAGAAAACGATTACACTTATACTATCTTATTGACATCTGATACTATAGTACGAAAAAAACAGACCCAAGTCTGTTTTAATTAATCATTATTTTCAATAGCATTTGCTGCTTTGACTTCTTCTCGTCTAACAACATTGTCTTTAACAATCTGATAAAGGGTTGCAGCTACTGGCACAGAAACCAACATGCCTAAGATACCACCCAAGGCAGAACCTATGGTGATAGCAAAGATAACCCAAATACCAGGAAGTCCGGTAGAGCCACCAACCACATAAGGATAAATGAGATTTCCTTCAAACTGCTGCAAAATAACCACGTAGGCAATAAACAAAAGTGCCAAGGTCACAGAGTGCGTCATAATCAAGATGGTACCAATCGTCACACCGATATAGGCCCCTACAACTGGAATCATAGCTGAAAAACCAATCAGGATAGAGATAGTCGCAGCGTATGGAAAATCAAAGATACGCATCCCAATATAACACAAGGTTCCCAAGATACAAGCCTCAATCGACTGATAAACAAAGAAATTGCGGAAGCGATTATTGAGAATAGCAACCACATAGTGGAAAGTCTTACCATAACGTCCTAAATAGACATCTACCAAACGATTGACCTGATTTCCAAGTTTTTCTTTCCCAGCCAAAACATAGCAAGAAAAGACGATACTAATAAAGAGATTAATCAAGGTTGATGGTAGACTCGTTAACGAAGTCAAGAAGCTTGTCAAACCATTCATGATTTGTTGAAGCAACTGAGCACTGTAGCTATTGATTAGCTCTCTAACCTGTGTCACACCACCAAGATCTTGAATAATTTTTTGCAAGGACTTGTTTTTAAGCAGCCAATTAATCAAATTATTAATAGCTGAACGGTCTTGACTAATCAATGTGTTGATACTGTCAATCAAATCGGGAAGAACAGTGAAGACTACCCAAGTAAAGACCAAACCAATGGTCGCCAATGCCGAGAGCAAAGAAATAGGACGCTTGATCTTAGCTATAAAACCAAATGGAATAAACTTGACCAGTAGCTTCTCATAAAAAGACATCAGGATATTGACCACAAAGGCAATCCCTGCTCCAACCAGGAAGGGCTGACTGGCAATGTAAATAGTGTTACAAATTGAAACAACGGTTTCCCAGTAAGTATAAATCAAGAAACAGCTGAAAAAAAGGACAGCCAACCAAATGAACTGATTTTTTGTAAATTTCATAGGCACTCCAAAATTTAAAATACCCTTCCATTATACACTAAGAAAGGGTTTCTTACTATCTTTGATCATAGAAAGCCGCTAAAATTCCACCAACTCTTGATCAGCTATTGGATCTATCAGCTTGACAAAGTGAAAGCTCGATCCATCGTAATCAAAAACTAAGATGGCACAATTGCCTGGACAAGACTGAAAGGCCCGCTCTGGCTCAACGGCATGAAGAAAAGTCATCAAGGCTCCAGCGTGACTAACAGCTAAAATAGATTGGTCAGGATGCTTATCTACTATCTCCTTAGCACTCGCAACAACACGCGCAACGAACTGATCCTGACTTTCCCCACCAAACTGGGCATAGTGGTCACCAAAATGCCCCACAACAGGTGTCTTGGGATGAAGATACTCTGGCTGACCTTCAAAAATACCAAAATGCATTTCTTTTAGCCCCTTAACACGTTGATAATCAGTACGCCCAGTCGCCAATTCAATGGTATCAGAAGCTCTTTCAGTTGTCGTACAATAATACTGATCAAAAGTCATATCATGTTTTTCAAAATAAGCACGGACCTGACGAGCTTGGTCCCGACCTTTTTCGGTCAATGGAGAATCACACCAACCTTGAATCCGATTGAGTGTGTTAAAAAGTGTCTGTCCATGTCGCATTAAATAGAGTCGTGTCATTCTTCGCCTCCAAAGATATACTCTTCTTCGACAGGATTATATACTGAAAC
>OGHJ01001731.1_pt1 | contig 21592 bp, 17 predicted proteins | sample 1571351 | NCBI WGS metagenome assembly OGHJ01 (sample SAMEA2582037, study PRJEB24529) | metagenome | biome: Human gut stool | place: China | collected 2011 | reverse complement strand
AGCGACGGCTCCATCACTGTCTCCCTGGCTTCCGGCTCCTACACCGTGGACGACAAGGCTGACGTGGTCGGCTTTGACGACGTGGCCAAGGACGACTATGTCATGGCTACCTTCTTCGGCGGCAAGCTGTACGTCGAGGCTGTTGAGACCGTGACCGGCACCATCGAGGCCTACAAGAACAGCAGCAAGAACGACTTCACCACCAAGCTGACCATTGACGGCACCGACTACAACATCTCCAACGTGCCCACCTATACCGGCACCGAGCTGTTCGCCGCCAACAAGACCTTCGTGGACGACACCGCTACTCTGGACACCGAGGCTACCTTCTATCTCGACCAGCAGGGCTACATCGTGGCCACCGGCGAGGTCGTGGAGTCCGCCTACAACTTTGCCTATGTGATTGAGTCCTCTGATGCCACCCTGGAGGATCTGGTGAAGGTCGTCCTGTCTGACGGCACCAAGGCTACCTACACCCTCAGCGACAAGAGCCCCGTGGCTTATGCTTCCATTACTAAGGGCGATGTGTACGCCTACACCATTGACTCCAAGAAGGAGATCAAGCTGACTGAGGTCAAGGAGACCGGTACCTTCCAGAAGGATACCAAGGCCAGCGCTGATTTTGAGAAGGGTAAGAGCACCATTGCCATCACCGGCAGCGATACCGACGGCCACAACAAGAACTACTACGCCAACAACAGCACCGCTTTCTTCTACGTGAACGGCGATAAGGTCGAGGTCTACACCGGCCGCGACAACGCTCCCAGCGTGAACCGCACCACCGGCGCTACCATCATCGTGAACCGCTCCGGCGCTGCCGCCGCCGTGGTGTTCAACGGCGTGGTGGCTAAGGCCTCTGTGGGCAACCACATGTTCGTCTACAGCCTGGGCAACATCTCCAGCGACTACATCAACGCCAACGTGGTCCTCAACGGCAAGGACACCACCGAGACCGTGAAGATCGACGCCAGTGACAAGAACATCCTGAAGGCCGACACCCTGTACACCTACACCGTGAACAGCGACGGCTACTACGAGATCAGCCCTGTCACCGATGAGGACTTCTATGAGTCCGGCACCGTGTCCCGCGTCTACACCAACTCCGTCGTCACCACCGGCACCACTGAAAGTGAGTATCTGATCAACGGCAACACCGTGGTCATCGACAACGACGGCAACCCCGGCACTCCCGATGTGGCCCTGAAGGGCGCTCTGGCCAAGGGCGACGATGTCCAGTTCCTGCTGGACGACGACACCATCGTGATGATCGTTGTGACCAAGCACGAGGGCACCGAGGAGGACAACACCCCCGAGGCTACCGACGGCGTGTCCATGATCAACAAGGATTACCAGAACCCCGTGTTCTACACCGAGGACGGCCACACCATCAGCGACGACACCATGGTTGCTGTCCTGGTTGAGGCTCTCCAGAACGACAAGAATGTCTCTGACATCGGCGTCGAGGGCTATGTGGTCTCTTACAAGCTGAACAACGTGACCTATAAGGTCGACGTGAGCGCCAAGGGTTCTCAGGTCTATGCTCCTGCTGCTGTGACCGGCATGAAGGCCGCCAACAACACCAGCAACTTCGAGAACAGGGCCACCATCAACGAGATGCTGCCCGCCATGTGGAAGGACAACTCCGACCAGATCCAGGGCATCACTGTGAACACCATCCTCACCTGGAATGACGCTACCAAGACTCTGGAGATCACTAAGACCAACGTGACCGAGGGCATCACTCAGTGGACCAATACCCAGTGGGGCAGCACCAGCGTTCCCGTGGTTGTGACTCTGGCTGACGGCTACAAGGCCGATACCACCGACGCCAACTGGAACAACGAGTGCATCATCTGGGTTGACCTGGCTGCTACCGGCAGCACCAACTATCCCATCGCTCTGAGCAACGGCAACACCATCTACGTGACTGTTACCGTGAAGTAAGTTCCGCGCACCTGCTGAACTGAAAAAGAGATCCCCCGGACCCTGTGGTCCGGGGGATCTCTCTATATATTGGCGGAATATTAAACGAATATGACCCCGTAGTCAAATACTTCCATCTCATGCTCTGATCCGCCCAAGGTTACTGTGAGCGTGATACGGAACTGACCTTCTGTGAAACTGCGGTCCAGCCGGAAAGAGGACTCCGTACATGCTTTGTGGTTGAGCGGCTCCACGGCGGATTTCTGCCCGTCCGGTATCAGGTTCTGGGTCTCCTCACCATCCCGCTGAATGCTGAGTGAAACGCTCCCGCGTTGATGCCGTACCCAAGCTCTTAGTCCATCACAGGCTGGAAGGCTGGGCTGCGTTTGGGAGACAGTCCCGCTGCTGCCCGAGACAGGAGTCACATATAGTGTACCGGCCAACGAGCCGGAGCGGTCGCCGCCAGTGATCCAGAAGTGGGTGCTGGGAGCTTCCAGCGTAAAGGTAAATACATCGCCTTTCCTCAATCCCACTGCCTTGGGGAACGTGATCTTAAACTCTTTTGTCTGATCGCGGCCCAGTCCGCTCAAAGCATACTGCCCCGTCAGAACATCTTCGCCGTTGCGGGTCAATCGGTAGGGCATATATTCTGTGCCGCTCATAGAGACATCGGTATACACCTGGAAGGTGAAGCCGGTGGCATAGCCCGTTCCCTCTGCCGTCTTGCTCTCCGTTACACCGGAGGTGCGCGTAGATTGACTTCCGTATGGGTAATTCACATTTGCTTGGCCGGTCTGTCCAAGGACCAGACTCCCACCGCACAGAAGGACAGAAGCACTCAGTTCCCGATCCATGTCGGTCAAAAACCCGTCGAAGATCAGCGCCCTTTTATATCCGGTGTATTTCCCCTCGTAGTCACTTTGCAGCAGCAGGTTGCACAGGTTATAATTTGTCTCTTCCAATCGTATACGCAACCGGCCGCTTTCCGCTGCTGCCTCGTCCTCTGCCGCCTTCAGGGCGGCGTCGATCTTCTCATTGTCCTGATTGAATTCCTCCCGTAAAAACTTGTCCTCTGGCTGCCACTGGCACAGCCCGTAATTCGCGGTATATCCGCTTGCCATTTTGCATCCCTCCTCACCCTTGGGAGGTCTGCTGTCCAGCGTTGCATGCCCCCTTCATACCCGGGCGGCGCCATGTCCGGGCGGCCTTCACTGCCCCATAAATGGTACCGCGCTTACGAAAAACAGAAAAGACCCGCTGCCGAGGAAGACGGAAACTCCCTCTGGCGGCGGGTCTTGTTTTGTGTTTCGTACTCAGGTGTCCGCCTGCTCCGGGCGGATATCGCCGGTGACGGCATTCCAGTAGTAGGCGCCGTTGTCGGTGGTCACATACCAGGTGGGGATCGGCCGAGTGGGCTCTGTCTGGGCGTCCATGGTGTAGCCGGCGACAAAGCCGGTGATCTCACTGCACACGCGGCTGTTTTGCTTGACATAGTCGGCAAATCGGAGCAGCAGCGTTACCGTATCCAGACAGCTCTCGCCGCTCACGGGCTGAGGCGTACCCACCAGACGGTGGCTGGTGTCCCGTTGGATCTCCCGCAGCTCTCCATCCTGAAAAATCAGAGTGGCGGTGCAGTCAAAAATGGGCACATCCTCCCAGCTCTGGCGGACGACAACCACCCCATGACGGGGCCAGGCGGCGGTGTCGGAGGTCTGCACTTGCGCATCGATTCCAAGCCCTTCCATGAGGGTGAGCGCGAATTCCTCGGGTGTGCGCTCATCCACCGGATAGGCCCCCTCATAAAACTCGGCGGAAAAGGCGCCGTTGATATAAAACTGAGCGGTACCCTTGGTACCCTCATACCGCATGGAGTCTGACGGCGTGGCTGTCAGCTCACCCAGCAGCGCGGCGGCCTGGCTCTGCTCCAGAGCCTGGTCCCGCTGCACCACCATGGGCGACAGCTCCATCTCCTCCGGCAGCAACTCCCGGTCCAACTCGATCCGGCAGGTGTTCCACAGCACGGTGATGGCATCCTCCCGGGCGTTCTCCGAGTAGTTTCGGCTCTCCTGCTGGCGGTGGAGCACCAGTACCAGCAAAAAGACGTTCACGCAGGAGAGCATGATAATAATGATGTTCTTCAGCTTAGACCACTCCAGGATGCCTCACCTCCTCTCAAGGCGCGGACTCAGAACGCGCCCCAGTCCGCGGTGACCTCGTCGCCGCGCAGATCGTCGTAGTAATAGAGCAGCAGCTCCGAGCCCTGGGCCTCCTGCGCCTCCAGTGCGGCGGTGGCCTGGAGCTCCGGCAGCACCTGGGGCCCCTGCTGCACATAGGTGTACTTGCGCAGCTGGAACTGAAAGCCGGTGATGGCGCCGTCGGAAATCTCGATTCGGGCGGCACAGCCCAGCTGTCCCACTACCACGGCGGCGCCGTCCAGCTGGTAGCCGATGAGAACGGCCACGCCGTCCTCCGTCTCCTCCAGTCCCTGGATATACAGCCGCGCGTCTCCGCACAGCGGGGAGGCGGAACTGGTCTGGAAAACCCGTTCCACAAAGGCCCAGGCACTTCCCACCAGCTCCCACTCGGTGGGATTCTGGCTCAGACCCTGGAGGGGGAAACGGGGATCGGTACGCTCGGCGGCCTCATAGGTCACCTGGCCGCTGTCACTGAAGCGCAGCTTCTCCGAACCCTCCTGGATGGTGACGCCGTCCCGGCTCCGGTAAGACATGGACTGGGGCTGGAAGGACAGGCTTCGCACCAGAGCCTCAAAGGCGTCACCGTAGTCCTCACCACCGTCGGTGATGGGGACCGGGTTGGTCACGGAGAACCGGTCCGGCTGGGGCGATACGCCGCCTCCAAGCAGCGTGTAGGGCGCCAGGCTGGCATAGGCCTCCCCACTTTGGAAGGCAAAAGCGGCGCCATTGGGCGAGACCCCCGCTACGAACCGCTCCAGCCGCTGGGCCAGGTCGGAAGCTGTCTCGGAGACATAGCAGTTGCCTGTATTTTCATCAATAAAGTACAGCAATACCCGTCCGTCCTCACTCAAAGTAAGGAGCATACGGCGAATACTGTGGGGCAGCTCCACATTTCCGGCACGTCCGCCGCTCAGCCAGGCCGTCAGATTGGTCAGCGGCACCCGCCCGAGAAAATCCAGATAGATGCCGGGCCGCTGAGCGCTCAGCGCCGTCCGGAATGCTTCCTCACTGACCTGCTGTGGTGTACCCGCGCTGGTCAGTGCGTCGGCCAGAGGGTTGGTGAACTCCAGAAAGAGGCTGTCCAGAACGGTGTTGTCGTACTGGATGCCGGCGCTGCCCTGAGGTGTGAGGACCACCATGCGGACAGGACGGGGCAGGGTGCCCTGACTCCAGTCCCCCAGCACCTGACCGGGAGAGACAGGCTCCTCCTCGGAAAAGATGGACTTCAGGCCGGACAGCAGATGGCCGCCGCTGGCGGCGCCGTCCACGTAGAGCTGCGTACGTCCCAACAGGTACAGCGCCGACAGGGCCAGCAGTACGATGAGCACGTTCTTTCCCCACTCGATGAGGGAGCGCTTTTTCTCATTTCCCATGGGCAGGTCCCTCAATGGGCAGCTCGATGCGGATGGTGGTGCCGGGCCCCGGCCGGTCCACCAGGGCAATGATGCCCTCGTGGCGGTCTACGATCTCCTTGGCGATGGAAAGACCCAGGCCGGTGCCGCCCGACTCCCGGGACCGGGCCTTGTCCACCCGGTAGAACCGCTCAAAAATGCGGGGACGATCGGCCTCGGGGATGCCAATGCCGTTGTCGGACACCTCCATCCACACCCGCAGGGGGTTCCGGCCGGCGGAAATGGCGATCTGCCCGCCGTCAGGGGTATACTTGATGGCGTTGGAGACCACATTCATCATCACCTGGAGCACCCGGTCCCGGTCCCCCACGATATCGGGGACATCGGGGGCAACCTCTAAGGTAAGGGTGTGGCCATGGCGCTGGGCGTCCATGAGCACGGCGTTGTAGATGTCCCGGACGGCTGCGGAGAAGGAGAACCGCTCCAGCTTGAGCTCGCTGCGGCCGGAGTCGAACCGGGACAGGGTGAGCAGGTCCTGGACGATGTGGGTCATGCGGTCGGACTCGTTGAGGATGACCCCCAGGAAGTTTTTCTCCATAGTGGGGGGGATATCTCCCGCGCTGTCCACCAGCGTCTCAGCATAGCTGCGAATGTTGGTGAGGGGGGTGCGCAGCTCATGGGATACGTTGGCCACGAACTCCCGGCGCATCTCCTCGTTCCGGCGCTGGGTGGTGACGTCGTGGATGACCACCATCACGCCGCCCTGGCCGCTCTCCTGATCGAAGGGGGCCAGCAGCAGCTCCAGGCTCCGGTTGCCGGCAGTGCGCTCGGCCTCCTGGTACCCGGGCTGCTCCAGGCTCAGGATCTGGTCCAGGGGTGCCAGGTCCCCAAAGAGGCTCTCGTAGGTGTCCTCGGGGAGAATGGGACGGCCCAGCATGTCCTCGGCCGCCGGGTTTTTCTGAATCACGCCGCCCTCCCGGCTGAAGGCCACCACGCCGTCGGTCATGTGGAGGAAGAGGGTGTCCAGCTTGTTGCGCTCGTTCTCCGCCTCCCGGATGGTGGCCTGGAGCTGCCTGGCCATGGAGTTAAAGGTGGCGGTGAGCACGCCGATCTCATCCTTGGAGGCCACCTCCAGCTTACGGGAGAAGTCCCCGGAGGCCACCCGCTTGGCGCCGGCGGTGAGCCGTTCGATGGGGGTAATCATGGTCTTGGCCAGTAGGAAGGAGAGGAGCACCGAGGAGATGAGGCCGAAGATCAGCGCCTGTATGATGAGCATGAAGATGGAACTGTTGAGCTCGGTCACCGTCTGGCGGTTATCGTAGATCTGGATGATATAGGGGACCTCACCCCGGGTGATGGGGATGGCCACATCCATAAAGTCGGCGGTGATGTCGCTGTCGGTGGCCGGTTCCCCGGTGGCCAGCGCCCGGAGCACGTTGGGACTCTTGTCCAGGCTCTGGCCCAGCTGATCGTCGGAGCCAGCCAGATAGGCCCCGGTGGTGCCGTCCAAAATGAAATAGTAGCGGGTGCGCCCGTCCACGCCCAGCTCGCCCATATTGGCCCTGAGCACGTCCTGGAGACCGGCCACGCCGTCCTCCTCCCCTTCGTAGGGATTGGTGAGGTCCTCATAGAGGTCCTGGGCAGAGAACATGCTGCTCATACGGGTGTTGAAGTCGTCCAGGTAGTACCGCACCACGGCGTTCATCAGAAAGGCGCCCACCACCGTCATCAGGGAAATGATGAGCAGCACCATGATGAGCACCAGCTTCATATGGAGAGAGCGGAACATGGGAGCGGACCTCCTTTCTCAGGCGTGATTGGGGCGCAGGGGATGCTCAGGCGTTGAAGAGGTAGCCCAGACCGCGTCTGGTCACTACAAACTGGGGACTGGCCGGGTCGTCCTCCACTTTTTCGCGCAGGCGGCGGACGGCCACATCCACCGCTCGGACGTCGCCCACGTAGCCTTCGTAGTTCCACACGTTCTCCATGAGGGCCTCCCGGGAGAAGACCTTCCCCGGGTTGGAGGCCAGGAACTTGAGCAGCTCATACTCCCGCTGGGTGAGGTCCAGGGGGGCACCGTCCTTGTAGGCCATGAGCAGCTCGGTGTCGATGGTGATGCGGCCCAGCTCCAAACGGCCGGCGGCCGGCTTGGCGGAGGGTTCAGCCGGAACCATGGCGCTGCGGCGGATGTTGGCCTTCACCCGGGCCATGAGCTCCCGCATGGAGAAGGGCTTTGTGATATAGTCGTCGGCCCCCAGCTCCAGGCCCAGGACCTTGTCGGTCTCCTCCTCACGGGCGGTGAGCATCAGGATGGGAGTAGTACGGCCGGCCTGCCGGATCTCCCGGCAGACGTCGAAACCGTTCTTCTTGGGCAGCATCAGGTCCAGCAGGATGAGGTCCGGGTCCTGTTCCAGGGCCAGCTGGAGTCCGGCCTCTCCGTCGTAGGCCTCCAGAGCGGTATAGCCCTCCTTGGTCAGGTTATAATTGAGGATGTCGACAATGTTCTTCTCGTCCTCTACGATCAGAATGGTCTTTCCCATATCGCGCCTCCCAGCTTGTCCATATCGGTGTCGGTCATAGGCCCAGCAGCACCTTGGTTTTCAGCAGCCCGGCCACGGTCTTGGCGTCCTGAAGCCGACCGTCCATGGCCTGCTCCAGCAGCACTTCAAAGGGTACCCGGTCCAGCTCCAGGAATTCGTCGGGGTCAGGGTGACAGGGTCCCTGGTGGAGTCCACGGGCCAGATAAAGGTGGATCACCTCGTCGGAAAAGCCCGGCGATGACAGCAGTCCACCCAGATATTCAAAGGAATCAGCGGTGAGGCCGGTCTCCTCCTCCAGCTCCCGGATACCGGCAAGACGGTGGTCTTCCCCGCGCTCCAGCTTGCCGGCGGGCAGCTCGGTGATGACCTTGCCGAAGGGGTAGCGGAACTGCCGCACCACGGTGACGGTGCCGTCGTCGTGGTAGGGCACCACACACACGCCGCCGGGATGGGAGACGACCTCACGGCCCGCCTCAGCGCCGTTTGGCAGGGTCACACGATCCACCCGCAGGTCCACAATAACACCTTTGAAGATCGGCTTGCTGGATACCGTTTTTTCGTACATTTCCATGTCCACCGCTCCTGTTTGCAGAATCAAAATCAGTATACCACGGTTTTCTGTGGACTGCAATCACCGGCCGTCTCAGACACACCGGCAAAAGAAAAGATTTCCAGTGGAGAAAGCCGTAACATTCGTGTAAAATTTCTTTTGCTTTTACATACTAGGGATGGTATAATATCATCGCATCGGAGCGGGCACCTGTGAGTGTCCGCCTGTAAAAGAAACATTTACCGGGACTGGGACCATTTCCCGGCCCTTGACGCGCCCCTTTCGGCGAGCCGGAGGGTGCGAGGAGAATAGAAGGTGCGGTTTTGACGAAGTATGTGATTCACGGGGGCAGACCGCTGTACGGAGAAATCGAGATCAGCGGCGCCAAAAACGCCGCGGTGGCCATCATTCCCGCCGCCCTGCTGGTGGACGGTGTGTGCCGGATCGAGAACATTCCCCAGATCAGCGACGTGACCCTTCTTTTGAAGATCCTCCAGGAGCTGGGCGCCGATGTGCGCACCGTGGACCGAACCACGGTGGATATCGACTGTACCCACATCCGCAACGCCAAGGTACCCGACGTGATGGCCCGACAGATCCGGGCCTCCTATTATCTCATCGGTGCCCTGCTGGGCCGGTTCGGCTCCTCCCAGGTGCCGCCTCCGGGCGGCTGCCACCTGGGCGCCCGGCCCATTGACCAGCACATCAAGGGCTTTGTCGCCATGGGCGCCGATGTGGACGTGAGCGGCGGCTATATCAACGCCAAGGCCCAGGGCGGCCGTCTCCAGGGCGGCCAGGTCTATCTGGACATCGTCTCCGTGGGCGCCACCATGAACATCATGCTGGCCGCCGTGCTGGCCAAGGGCATGACCATCATTGAAAATGCCGCCAAGGAGCCCCACATCGTGGATCTGGCCAACTTCCTCAACTCCATGGGGGCCGACATTATGGGCGCCGGCACCGACGTCATCAAGATCCGGGGCGTGGACCGCCTGAGCGGCGGCACCTACTCCATCATCCCCGACCAGATTGAGGCGGGCACCTATATGGCCGCCGTGGCCGCTGCCGGCGGCGAGGTCCGCATCAAGAACGTGATCCCCAAGCACCTGGACTGCATCACCGCCAAGCTGGTGGAGATGGGGGTGGAGGTGGAGGAATCCGACGACTCCGTACTGGTTCGCCGGGACCCCAACCGCCGGCTCACCCGCACCAATGTGAAGACCCTGCCCTACCCCGGCTTCCCCACCGACATGCAGCCTCAGATTGCCGTGGCACTGTGCATGGCGGAGGGCACCAGCGTCATCACCGAGGGCGTCTGGGACAGCCGCTACCGCTATGTGGACGAGATCCGCCGCATGGGAGCCAAGGTGCAGGTGGACGGCAAGATCGCCGTCATTGAAGGGGTGGACAAGCTCACCGGCGCGCCGGTGCAGGCCTGCGACCTCCGGGCCGGCGCCGCCATGGTCATCGCCGGTCTGGCCGCCCAGGGCACCACCGAGGTGGACTGCATCCACTATATCGAGCGGGGCTATGAGGACATCGTCCGCAAGCTCTCCGGCGTGGGCGCCGACATCCGCGTGGTGGTCACCCCCGACGAAGAGAAGGCCCAGGCCTCCGTGGGCTGAGAATGAAACATGAGGGCGGCGGTTTCAGGACCCGCCGCCCATGTTTTTTGCGCATTTCCAAGCATACCGACATGAACACTGGGAGCGATCACCATTGCTGACATTGACCACACTGGCCAGCGGCTCCTCCGGCAACTGCGCCCTCCTCTCCGACGGAGAGACCCACCTGCTGCTGGACGCGGGCATCTCCTGCCGCCGGATCTGCACCGCCCTGGCCGGGCTGAACATTCCGCCGGAGTCTCTTGCCGGGGTCCTCATCACCCATGAGCACGCCGACCACATCTCCGGCCTCTCCACCCTACATAAGCGGTTCCGCCTGCCGGTCTACACCAGTCCCGGCACCGCCCGGCAGCTGTGCTACCGCATCGCCGCCCTGGAGGACGTGGTCCGGACCTGCGCCCCGGGGAGCAGCTTCACCGTGGGCGGCCTGGACGTGGAGACCTTTCCCATCTCCCACGACGCCGCCGAGCCCATGGGCTTCGCCGTCTCCAGCGGGGACCGGAAGGCCGCCCTGGTCACCGACCTGGGGGTGGTGACCCAGGCCGTCCGCGACGGCATGGCGGGTGCCCAGCTGGTGCTGGTGGAGGCCAATCACGACCCCGACTGGGTCCGCTCCGGCCGCTACCCCTACTACCTCCAGGCCCGCATCCTGGGGGAGAAGGGTCACCTGTCCAACGAGGAGGGCGGCGCCCTGGCCCTCTCCGCCGTGGACGGCGGCGCCCGGGCCGTGGTGCTGGCCCACCTGTCCCGGGAGAACAACACCCCCCAGCGGGCCTTTGACGCCGTCAGCGCCATCCTGAGCGCCCACGGCGCCCGGGAGCCGGGCCTCACCCTGGCGGTGGCGCCCCGGGACCAGACCGGACCCGTCTACACCGTATAAGGAGGCCGCCATGCTGGACGTTCACATCCTCTGCGTGGGAAAGCTGAAGGAGAAATTCTATACCGAGGCGGCGGCGGAGTACGTCAAGCGGCTGGGGGGCTACTGCCGCCTCACCCTGACGGAGCTCCCCGAGGAGCGGCTGCCCAAGTCCCCCTCCCGGGCCCAGATCGACGCCGCCCTGGAGAAGGAGGCCGCCGCCTTCCGGGCCAAGCTGCCCCCCAACTCCAGCCTGGTGGCCCTCTGCGTGGAGGGAAAGCTCTGCTCCAGCGAGGACCTGGCCAAACTGGTGTCCGACTGGAGCCTGAGCAGCGCCAAGCACCTGGTCTTTCTCATCGGCAGCTCCTACGGTCTCCACCCCTCCCTGAAGGCCCAGGCCTGGGTGAAGCTGTCCATGTCCCCCATGACCTTCCCCCACCACCTGGCCCGGGTCATGCTGCTGGAGCAGGTCTACCGGGCCTTCAAGATCAACGAGGGCTCCGATTACCACAAGTGAGGCCGTTTCCCTGTCAGTTTTCAACAAATAACCATTGTAGTCCACCCGGTAATTGTGCTATAATTTGGACAACAAAGATGATGGGAGGTCCTTCCAATGTCCTACCGCGATACATATGAAAAGTGGCTCCACAGCCCCGCCCTGTCCGCTGAGGAGAAGGCCGAGCTGGAGCGTATTTCCGGCGACGAAAAGGAGATCGAAAGCCGTTTCTTCGCCCCGCTGGAGTTCGGCACCGCCGGTCTCCGGGGCACCATGTGCGTGGGTCTGCACCAGATGAACGTCCATGTGATCCGCCACGCCACCCAGGCCTTCGCCGAGGTCATCAAGGCCGAGGGGAAGGAGGCCATGGAGCGGGGTGTGGCCGTCTGCTTCGACTGCCGCAACCACTCCGCCGAGTTCGCCCGGGAGACGGCCTGCGTCATGGCGGGCAACGGCATCAAGGTCCGCCTTTTTGAGTCCCTGCGCCCCACCCCTGAGGTGTCCTTCGCCGTCCGCGAGTACCACTGCATCGCCGGCGTCAACGTCACCGCCAGCCACAACCCCAAGGAGTACAACGGCTACAAGGTCTACTGGCAGGACGGCGCCCAGCTGCCTCCCCACCACGCCGACGCCATCGCCAAGAAGATGGCCGAGCTGGACCTCTTCGACTCCATCGTCCGTATGGACTATGACGAGGCCCTGAAGAGGGGCATGATCACTCTCATGGGGGCGGAGACCGACGAGAAGTTCCTCGCCAACGTCATGGGCCAAGTCAACGACAAGGCGGCGGTGGAGAAGGTGGCCGACACCTTCAAGATGATCTACACCCCCTTCCACGGCACCGGCTACAAGCTCATCCCCGAGGTGCTCAAGCGCCTGGGCATGAAGCACGTCATCTGCGTGCCCGAGCAGATGGTGGTGGACGGCAACTTCCCCACCGTGGTCTCCCCCAACCCGGAGAACCCCGAGGGCTTCTACCTGGCGGTGGACCTGGCCAAGAAGGAGGGCGCCGACTTCATCCTGGGCTCCGACCCCGACGCCGACCGGGTGGGCATCATGGTGAAGAACGACAAGGGCGAGTATGTCACCATCACCGGCAACCAGACCGGCGTGCTGCTGCTGGATTACCTCATCGGCGCCAAGAAGCGCACCGGCAAGATGCCGGAAAAGCCCGTGGCCCTCAAGACCATCGTCACCACCGAGATGGCCCGGAAGGTGGCCGAGGTGAACGGCTTGCAGTGCTACGACACCTTCACCGGCTTCAAGTTCCTGGCGGAGAAGAAGGACAAGCTGGAGAACTCCGGCGAGGGCAAGGTCATCTTCTCCTACGAGGAGTCCTACGGCTATATGCTGGGCGACTACGTCCGGGACAAGGACGCCGTGTCCGCCAGCGTGGAGCTCTCTGAAATGGCCGCCTGGTACGCCTCCCAGGGCATGACCCTGTACGACGCCCTCCAGGCTTTGTTTGAGAAGTACGGCTACTACGGGGAGAAGACCATGAACCTGGTCATGCCCGGCCTGGACGGTCTGAAGAAGATGGCCGACCTGATGGCGGGCCTGCGCCAGAATCCTCCCACGGAGATTGCCGGCGTGGCGGTGAAGCAGCAGAAGGACTACCAGGACGGCAGCGTGGTGAATGTGGCCGACGGCGCCAAGAGCACCATGGAGCTCTCCGGCTCCAACGTGCTGCGGTACGAGATGGCCGACGGCACCAGCCTCATCGTCCGCCCCTCCGGCACCGAGCCCAAGGTGAAGGTCTACATCCTGGCCAACGGCGAAAGCAAGGCCGCCTGCGACGAGAAGGTGGCCAAGTACGCCGCCTGGGCCGAGACCCTCAAAGGCTGACCTACTTTTCTTGAAAGAAAAGTAGGCAAAAGAACTTTATGCGAAACTTCATTTCGCCTCTTGGAAAATCGTCGATTTTCTTTCTTTATCGTATTTGGTTTTATGCGGGTCCCGCTTGATTTTAAAAGCGGGACCCGTTTATTTTTCCGCTGTTCAGGCGGCAGGCATGAAAATGGCGTGAGAGGCGGGCCTCTCCTCCGAAACATGGGCGGAAGGTTCTCAAACAGCGGCTTTGTGAGCGCTTCGACAGCCGCCCAGGCCCGGACGGCCCAGCACGCCCTTCCGCGGCTTTCCGAAAGCGTATTGAAACCTCTGCACGTTTTGATATCTTCCCGGCATATAAAATCCCCCCTGATGCAGCTTCTTTTTCCGCACCAGAGGGGAAGCTCTGTCACTGTCCGTTCTCCCGAGCCTGTTCATGCGGCCCAGGGGCTCGTTTCGTCTCTGCTTTAGGCCAGGACCACCAGACGGTCGGGGTCCTGTTCCATACCGCCGGCCAAATGGACCATGCTGATACCAATGTCCCACACACCGCCGGTCGTACTCCCATTGGAAAATAGGTACGTTGGGGCAATGAGCACCCCGTCCTTTAACTTAATAAATAGGGGAACATCCTCCACGATCTCCTGATTCATCTCGTCCCACAGATCGCCAATCAACTCCATAGGCTCCCCATTCACCAGGACCTGGCTGCTGCCCACGGTCATCTCTACGGTCACGTCCCGGTAGGTGGCAGTGGCTGTCTGAGTATCCGCATCCCAGATGTACTCCGCCCCCAGTCCCTGACACAGGGCCTCCATATTGGTGTAGAACGGCCCCTCCTCGCCATAGCGAGGGACAAAGAAGGGGTAGAGGCGCTCATCCTCCTCCGCTAGGGTGGGTTCGGAGCCATCCAGTGGGAATTCAGTATCCCCAAAGATAATAGACGCCACCTCATTTACATCGGTAAATTTTACCTCCGCAAAATTTACTCGGAACGTAATAAGATCGTTGTCTCTATCAGCACCTGTACCTCCAGATACTCCCAACTGTTCCGAGGTAATGAGAGAGCCATCCTTCATCTTCAAGATAAACCTGTAATCAACGGCATCCCAGCCCATGTCCTGTTTTCTTTCTCCTATGGTCTGGATCTCATAGTACAGCTGAGTGGGGGTAAGGGTGGCCTCTGTCAGAATGGCACGCTGGCCATTCAGGGGATTGAACAAAAACTCCTGGTCCGGTTCCAAGTGGGCGGAACCCACTACGGTATCCAGTGGAATTTCCACGGAACATTCCCGTCCCATGAAACCCACCCACAGCTCCATGGGGGTGTCCATCGGCCCCAGCCACCGCTGAAAGACCAGGCTTATCGACCAGGAGCGGCTGGCATCTGAGGGCGCGGACAATTCATAGCCGCCGCCTCCAGCTGACCCGGTGTATTCATATCCAGCCTTCTCGGTGATCTCCCCCTGATTTGCCTGGAACGTATCCGGTCCGGTGCTCCCACTGGTCATCAGTCCGTCCACCATCTCCTGCCCCCAGTTCTCCAGATGGTACTCCGCGATGACCTTGTTGCTCTTTAAATCCTCCACCGCCTGTTCATTCAGACCTTCCACGGTAACGGTGGCATAGACGGTCATGCCGTCGTAATAGGCGCTGTTCACCGTAAAGCGGTAATCCTCGTTTTCCGCGCTGCCCACCTCCGTTTGGACGTAGGGCTCCAAGCCGCTGGTGTCCCCCTGGAAAAACACATTCAGCAGGCCCAGCTGACTCCCCACCGCCATGGCCGACCCGGTGAGCACCACCAGGGCGGCGGCCAGGGCCAGAATCAATTTCTTTTTATGCATGGGTCTCCTCCTGTTCTGTCTCGGTTCCGCAGGGGCGCCGGCCTGGGCCAGCACCTGCTCCACCAGCTCCTCCCGGGGGGAGAGCTGGTCCATCATCTGCTTATACTCCTTACGCATGGGTTATCCCTCCTCCACCAGCAGCTTTTTCAGTTTCGCCCTCGCCCGCAGCAGCTGGGAGCGCACCGTGGCCGGGTTCCGGCCGAGCATTTGGGCGATCTCCTCGGTGGTCATGTCCTCGTAGTAGTAGAGGTGCAGAACGGTGCGGTCCCGCTCCGGCAGCCGCCGCAGCTCCTCCCACAGGTCCTCCCCCTCCGGCGCGGGGACGGACAGGGCCTCGCTGAGGGGCTCGGTGCGCTTTCGCCACGGGGCGGTGTGGAAGCGGTTGGCGCAGTTTACCGCCACCCGCAGCAGCCAGGCCTTTCGGTGCTCCTCCGAGGTGAATGCGGGGGCGCGGGTGAGATACCGGAGAAAGACCTCCTGGTACAGGTCCTCCGCGTCGCTCCGGTTCCCCGTCCGGGCGAAGGCCAGGCGGTAGACCATGTCCGAGTAACGCCGGATGACCGCCTCCGGGCTGTCTCTGTCCTGAGTTGGGTCCATGTTCTCTCCTCCTTTCACCCCAAACACCCCGCAGGGGGACAAAATGTTGCGCGCTATGTTAAAAAATATTTTACCACATCAGAAGATCTGGTTTGAAAAAAAGAATTGACAATTCCCCGAGGTTGGGAGTAAGATAGTTGCAAGTTACATTTTGCCGGTACCGTCCGGCGGTTCAATCAGATACCACGGCAATGACCGGGAAGTAAGCGGGTCTGGACGCACAGAGAAGGAGCGGCTGGTGAAAGCTCCAGGAAAGGACCCAAGTCTGAAGCTCGCCCGTGAGCCGCCCCACTGAACGGGACGTTTTCGAGTCCTGAGTAGGCGGGGACGGAGGCCCACCGTTATCGGGGCAATGAGCGCACAGGCCCCGCCTGTGAAGTTAGGTGGTACCACGGAGTAAACGTACGGCTTCGTCCTATCGAATGAGATGGGACGAGGCCGTTTTTGTTTTTTCCCCGCCGGGTCCGGCGCCGGACGGGGGCGCAGAGAAAGAGACCGGTTTGTTTTGTGATTTGCGGAGGTGACGGTGTGATGAATGGAGCGCAGGCTTTGATCGAGAGCTTGAAGCGAGAGAATGTAGAGCACATGTTTGGATACGCGGGGGCGACCATCTGCCCGGCGGTGGACGCCCTGAAGGAGCACCCGGAGATTGCCTACACCCTGGTGCGGACCGAGCAGAACGCGGGGCACATGGCCTCGGGCTACGCCCGCATGAGCGGAAAAGTGGGAGTGTGCATGGTGACCAGCGGCCCGGGGGCCACCAACCTGATCACCGGCATCGCCACCGCCTACATGGACTCCATCCCCATGGTGGCCATCACCGGCCAGGTCCAGAGCTATCTGCTGGGCCGGGACATCTTTCAGGAGGTCGACATCACCGGCGCCTGCGCCCCCTTTATCAAGCACAGCTACCTGGTGAAGGACGCCAACGACATCCCCCGTATCGTCAAGGAGGCCTTCCACATCGCCTCCACCGGACGGCAGGGTCCCGTGCTCATCGACATTCCCATTGATATCCAACAGCAGATGATCGACCCTGTCTACCCCGACAGCGTGGACATCCGCGGCTACAAGCCCAGCGTCAAGGGCAACGACGTCCAAATTAAGCGGGTGGCCGAGGCCATCTCCGCCGCTCAAAAGCCCCTTTTGTGCGTGGGCGGCGGTCTCTTCAGCGCCAAGGCACAGGAGGAGCTGGTAACCCTGTGCGAGGGCGCCCGCATCCCCGTGGTCACCACCATGATGGGCCTGGGCCTGCTGCCCAGGAACCACCCCCTCAACCTGGGCATGATCGGCGCCTTCGGCACCCCCACCGCCAACCGTGCCCTCAACACCACCGACCTGCTCATCATCGCCGGCGCCCGGGCCGCTGACCGGGCGGTGACCTCCCCCAAGGAGATTGCCAGCCGTACCAAGACCGTCCACCTGGACGTGGACCCCGCCGAGATCGGCAAGAACTTCTCCACCACCGTCCCCGTGGTGGGCGATGTGAAGGTCATCCTTGGACAGCTCATCTCCCACCGGCCCAAGGCCCAGAGCGAAGCCTGGATCGCCGACCTCCAGGCCCGGCGGCAGGCCGAAACGCTGCCCGCCCCTGCTCCCGGCAACGGCAGTGTCACCCCCTCCTACCTCATGCGCACCCTGGGTGAGCAGCTGGACGATGACGCCTGTGTCTGCGTGGACGTGGGCCAGAACCAGATCTGGGCGGCCAAGCACCTACCCATGAAGCACGGCCGCTTCCTCACCACCGGCGGCCTGGGCACCATGGGCTACTCCCTCCCCGCCTCCCTCGGCGTCAAGACCGCCGTTCCCGACCGTCAGACCGTAGTGGTCTGCGGCGACGGCAGCTTCCAGATGTTTGAAAACGAGCTGGCCACCCTGAAGGCCATGGGGACCGACGTGAAGATCGTCATGGTCCACAATGGCGTACTCGGCCTGGTCCACCAGATCCAGTATTCCAGCTACAGCGGCCCCTTCGGCGTGGACCTCACCGGCTCCCCCGACTTTGAAAAGCTGGCGGAGGCCTACGGCATCCCCAGTAAGCGCATCTCCGACGACGGAGAGGTGGACAGCGCCATCCGCGACATGCTCACCGCGTCCGGACCCTATCTGCTCATCTGCGACGTGGACCCCATGACCACCACGTCCATGACCTGAGAAAGGAGGAAGGCCATATGACCCAGACCATTTCCGTACTGGTGGAAAACCGGGCCGGCGTGCTCAACCGCATCACCGGTCTCTTCGCCCGCCGGGCCTTCAACATCGAGAGCCTGGCTGTGGGCGTCACCGACGACAAGAACATCTCCCGCATCACCATCATCGTGGACTCCGGCAACAACGTGGTGGAGCAGGTGGAAAAGCAGCTCAACAAGCTGGTGGACGTCATCAAGGTCCGCACCCTGGATGAGAAGAAGCTCATCGGCCGGGAGCTCATCATCGTGAAGGTCTCCACCTCCACCAAGACCCGTCAGGATGTGGCAAACCTCTGCCAGATCATGGGCGCCAAGATCGCCGACATCAGCAGCACCAGTATGACCCTGGAGCTCTCCGATACCCCCGACCGGGTGGACCTCTTCGAGAGCCTGCTGCGGCCCTTCTCCATTCTGGAGGTGGCCCGGACGGGCGTCATCGCCGTTCAAAAAGGCAGCGGTAAAATCTAAGCCGGCGGATTCGTTCCGCACGGCGTCAGGAGGGACAACGTGAAAATCCGAGCCACACAAGCCATCATGGAATGCCTGCTGGAGCAGGGGGTGGACACCATCTTCGGCTACCCCGGCGGCACTATATTAAATGTATACGATGAGCTCTACCGCTATCAGGACAAGATCCACCACATTTTGACCGCCCATGAGCAGGGCGCCTCCCACGCCGCCGACGGCTATGCCCGCTCCACCGGTAAGGTGGGCGTATGCTTTGCCACCTCCGGCCCCGGCGCCACCAACCTGACCACCGGCATCGCCACCGCCTACATGGACTCCTCCCCCGTGGTGTTCATCACCTGCAACGTCACCGAGGAAACCCTGGGCAAGGACGCCTTCCAGGAGGTGGACATCACTGGCATCGCCATGCCCATCACCAAGGCCACCTACCTGGTCCGGGACCCCAACGACATCCCCGACATCATCCGTGAGGCCTTTGCCGTGGCCGCCATGGGCCGGCCCGGACCGGTGCTCATCGACCTTCTGAAGAACGTCACCGGTCTGGACGTGATGATCGACTATGAGCCTCTCCCCAAGGAGGAGCACCAGTTCCACGGCCGGCTGGCCGCCCTCCGGAAGCGGGTGGGCTGGGACCTGACCCCCCCCGCGCCCAACAGCGACGATGTGGATAAGCTGGTGGAGCTGATCGCACAGTCGGAGAAGCCCATGCTCATCTGCGGCGGCGGCGTGGTCCGCAGCCGGGCCCATGAGGAGTTCCGCACCCTGGCCGAGAAGCTGGACGCCCCGGTGGCCATCACCGTCATGGGCGGCGGCGGCTTCCCCGGCGCCCACCCCCTCACCACCGGCATGCTGGGCATGCACGGCTCCCGCAGCTCCAACATCGCCTGTGACAACTGCGACCTGCTCATTGCCGTGGGCTGCCGGTTCTCCGACCGGGTGGCCACCGAGCCGGCCACCTTCGCCAAGCAGGCCAAAATCGTACATATCGACATTGACCGTGCCGAGATCGACAAGAATGTCAAGACCGATCACCACATCATCGGAGACGCCAAACAGGTCCTCCAGATGGTCAATGACCGCATCCCCGCCTACCAGCACCCGGCGTGGAAGGAATTCGTCTTCTCCCACCGGCCCGCGGTACCGGAGGAGAGCGCCGCCCTCACCCCCTATCAGATCATCCGCACCCTCCGGGAGCTGTGCCCCCAGGACTCCATCGTGGCCACCGACGTGGGCCAGCACCAGATGTGGAGCATCCAACACTTCCACTTCGACTACCCCGGCCAGCTCATCACCTCAGGCGGCTTCGGCACCATGGGCTTCGGACTGGGTGCCGCCATGGGCGCCAAGCTGGGCAACCCGGACAAGACGGTGCTCCACATGACCGGCGACGGCTGCTTCCGTATGAACGGCCAGGAGCTGGCTACCGTCTCCCACTACGATATTCCCATCATCACCGTCATCTTCAACAACCACACCCTGGGCATGGTCCACCAGTGGCAGAACCTGCTCTACGGCGGCCGCTTCTCCGAGACCGACCTCAATTTCGCCCCCGACTTTGTAAAGCTGGCCGAGGCCTACGGCGTCCACGGCAAGCGGGTCACCACCCGGGCCGAGCTGGCCGACACCGTTCGGGAGGCCCTGGAGCTGGGTCACGCCTACGTCATCGAGTGCATCATCGACACCGATGAGACCGTGCGCCCCATGGTCTCCGCCGGCAAGCCCATCACCGAATTCCTGTTGGAGTGAGGATGGAGAAAGGAGCGTGATCGTTATGGAAAGCAAAGAGCATACCCTCTCCATCCTGGTGGAGAACACCCCCGGCGTGCTGAGCCAAGTCTCCCGCCTGTTTTCCAGGAAGGGCTACAACATCGAGTCCATCGCCTCCGGCACCACCGAGGACCCCAAGGTCACCCGCATCACCATCGTCATGAACGGCGACGACGCCACCATCGAGCAGCTGGCCGCCCAGCTGCGGAAGCTGTTGTGCGTCATCTCGGTCAAGGTCCTCTCCACCGAGGACGCCGTCCAACGTGAGCTGGTGCTGGTGAAGGTGAAGGCCGATACCAAGGACAAGCGGGATGAGGTGCTTCAGATCGTCAGCGTCTTCCGGGCCAGCGTGGTGGACATCAGCCGGGAGACCCTCACCATTTCCATTCTGGGCGACGAGAACAAGGCCGGCGCCCTCATGGACTTGCTGGCCGACTTCGGCCTTCTGGAGGTGGTCCGCACCGGCATCATCGCCATCGAGCGGGGCGTGCGCACCATCTACGAGGACACCAAGGAGTCCGGCGAATTCAACTACGGCAAGAACGTTTTGTGACTTCGTTTTTTTGCAAAGATTGTATCATACTTATCATTCTTTTCCACATTGCTGTGGTATCCTATTCATCACTTAGAACCGTCACCATGAAAAAAAGGAGTGTATTGTCATGGCAAAGATGTACTACGAGAAGGACTGCGAGCTCAGCTACCTCAACGGGAAGAAGATCGCCATCATCGGCTACGGCTCCCAGGGCCACGCCCACGCCCTCAACCTGAAGGACTCCGGCTGCGACGTCTGCGTGGGTCTCCGTCAGGGCTCCAAGAACTGGGCAAAGGCTGAGGAGGCCGGCCTCACCGTGAAGACCATTCCCGAGGCCGCCAAGTGGGCCGACATCGTCATGATGCTCATCAACGATGAGGTCCAGGCCGACGTCTACAAGAAGGACATCGCCCCCTACCTGGAGGAGGGCAACGCTCTGGCCTTCGCCCACGGCTTCAACATCCGCTACAAGCAGATCGTCCCTCCCGCCGGCGTGGACGTCTTCATGGCCGCCCCCAAGGGCCCCGGCCACACCGTCCGTTCCACCTATGTCAACGGCAAGGGTGTGCCCTGCCTGGTGGCCGTGGAGCAGGATGCCACCGGCAACGCCTATAAGATCGCCCTGGCCTACATCGCCGGCATCGGCGGCGCCCGCGCCGGTGTCATGGAGACCACCTTCCACGACGAGACCGAGACCGACCTCTTCGGCGAGCAGACCGTCCTGTGCGGCGGCGTGGTGGACCTGATGCGCTGCGGCTTCGAGGTGCTGGTGGAGGCCGGCTATGAGCCTGAGAACGCCTACTTCGAGTGCATCCACGAGATGAAGCT
>OGHJ01001728.1_pt1 | contig 21658 bp, 18 predicted proteins | sample 1571351 | NCBI WGS metagenome assembly OGHJ01 (sample SAMEA2582037, study PRJEB24529) | metagenome | biome: Human gut stool | place: China | collected 2011 | reverse complement strand
GGGCCCCCAAGATCTACGTATGCAACATTATGACCCAGGAGGGGGAGACGGAGGGGTACACCGCCGCCGACCATCTGGAGGCCCTGCTCACCCACGGGGCCCCCGGCCTGGTGGACCTGTGTCTGGCCAACTCGGCCCCGGTGGGGCAGGGTCTGGTGGAGCGCTACCGGGAGGAGGACGCCGCCCCCATCGTCATCGACCGGGACCGGGTGGAGGCCCTGGGGGTGGAGCTGGTAGAGCGGCCTCTGGCCTCCGAGACCTCCGATTATGCCCGCCACTCAGTGGCCCGGCTGTCGGCCGCCGTCATGGAACTGCTGGCCGAGCGGTCCATCCGCATCGCCCACGAGCTGGGCGCTGAGGAGACCCCGTTCCGGCTGGAGGAGTGACCGGGCCTATGACCATCAGAGAAAAAGGAGCGCCTATGTCCTTTTCCAACCAAGTCAAAACAGAGCTGTGCCGGGGGGAGCTCTCACGGCGATGCTGTGCCCGGGCGGAAGCCTACGGCGCCCTGCTCTTCTGCCGCAGCTTCACGCAGGAGGAGATCAAGGTTGTCACCGCTTCGCCTGCCTTTGCCAAACGCCTGCCGGAACTCTTCCGCCGGGCCTTTAAGGTGGAATTTGACGCCGCGGCGACTTCTGCAGCGGGGAAGCAGACCTTTCTGCTCACTGCGCCCGCAAAGCTTACCGCCGTCCGGGAGGCCTTTGGCTACGAGCCGGAGGCCTCTCTGGCCCACCACATCAATTTCGCCATGGTGGAGGAGGACCATTGCCGGTCTGCCTTTCTGCGGGGGGCCTTTCTGGCGGGAGGCTCGGTGAGCGACCCGTCCAAGAGCTACCACCTGGAGCTGTGTACCACCCACTTCAATGTGAGCCGGGAGCTCTCCGCCCTGCTGCGGGAGGCGGGCTTTGAGCCCAAGCAGACCACCCGGAAATCCAATTACATCACCTATTTCAAACCCAGCGAGACCATCGCCGACTTCCTCACCGCCCTGGGGGCGCCGGTGTCGGCCATGGAGATCATGAACGCCAAGCTGGAGAAGCACCTGCGGGGGAGCGTCAACCGCCGGGTAAACTGCGATTCGGCCAACCTGGACAAGGCGGTGGACGCCGCCCTGGAGCAGGTGGAGGCCATTGAGCGATATGCCCACAGCCGAGGGCTGGATTCTCTGCCGGACAAGCTCCGGGCCACGGCGGAACTGCGCCTCAGCCACCCGGAGCTCACCCTCTCCCAGCTGGCCGCCCTCAGCGATCCGCCGGTGACAAAATCCTGTCTCAACCACCGGCTCCGCAAGCTGATGGAGCTGGCAGGGGAGGGGTGAGCATGGCACGTCGGTGCATACTGGAAACGGTGCTCACACCTCAGGAGACAGAGAAAGCCTTGTGCCGCGGTGCCCGGCCCTGGTCTCGTCTGGACCGGTGGACCGCACGGAATACCTGGTTTGCCCGGGTTCGGCCGGATGAACTGTGCCTCATTCGGACCGGCCCCATCGGCGGCCATGTCCAGGTGGACGCCGCTCTGATGGCATCGGAAGGTGGAACACAGATCGAAATGATTGTGCGATTGCCGGCTGGCTTTTTTCTTCTCCACGGCATCTTCTGGCTGGTACTGGCCCTGCTCATCTGGGCCGACGGCTTCTCGCCCCGCACCCTGTGCTATGTCTGGCTACCGCTTTTTTCTCTCTGGCAGTGGCGGACCCTGACGGCACTGCTGCCAGAGGTGGAGCGGGAGCTCCGGGCGCGTGTCCAAGACCATTCATCCCATTGATACCATTGAATTAAGGAGGCCCCCTATGTCCTTCGTCCATCTGCATGTTCATACCGAGTTCAGCCTCCTGGACGGCTGCTGCCGTATCCCCGGGCTGGTGAAGCGGGTGAAGGAGCTGGGGCAGAACGCCGTGGCCATCACCGACCACGGCGTCATGTACGGGGCGGTGGACTTCTACAAGGCCTGCAAGGCCGAGGGAGTCAAGCCCATCATCGGCTGCGAGGTCTATGTGGCGCCCCGGACCCGGTTCCAGAAGGAGCATGAGTTCGACTCCTCCCCCCGCCACCTCATCCTGCTCTGCCGGAACGAGGAGGGCTACCGCAATCTGTGCCACATGGTCTCCCGCAGCTTCACCGAGGGCTTTTACGTCAAGCCCCGTATCGACAAGGAGCTGCTGCGGCAGCACGCCGGCGGACTCATCGCCCTCTCCGCCTGCCTGGCGGGGGAGCTGCCCCGGCTGCTCCGCAACGGCCAGTATGAGGACGCCAAGAAGGAAGCCATGGCCATGCGGGACCTCTTTGGGGAGGACGGCTACTACCTGGAGCTCCAGGACCACAGCCTGCCCGAGGACCCGGCCATCATCCAGGGCCTGCTGCGCCTTCACGAGGAGACGGGCATCCCATTGGTGGCCACCAACGATGCCCACTACCTGACCCGGGAGGATGCCCGGACCCAGGATGTGCTCATGTGTATCCAGATGGGCAAGACGGTGGACGAGCCGGGCCGGATGAAGTTCGAGACCGAGGAGTTTTATGTGAAGAGCGAGGACGAGATGGCCCAGCTCTTCCAGAACTGCCCGGAGGCCCTGGAGAACACCCAGAAAATCGCCGACCTCTGCAATGTGGAGTTCCAGTTCGGTACCTATCACCTGCCTGAGTTCAAGCTCCCCGATGGCTGGACCGACGGGGACGCCTATTTTGAAAAACTGTGCCTGGACGGTTTCGCCCAGCGCTATCCCGACGCCCCGGAGGATTACAGGGAACAGCTCGCCTATGAGATGGACATGATCCGTAAGATGGGCTTCGTGGACTACTTCCTCATCGTCTCCGATTTCATCGGCTACGCCAAGCGGCACAATATCCCCGTGGGCCCCGGCCGTGGCTCCGCCGCCGGCAGCATGGTGTCCTACTGTCTCCACATCACCGATGTGGACCCCACCAAGTACGGCCTCTACTTCGAGCGCTTCCTCAACCCGGAGCGGGTCACCATGCCCGATATCGACATCGACTTCTGTATCCGCCGCCGGCAGGAGGTCATCGACTACGTTTGCCGCAAGTACGGCGCCGACCATGTGGCCCAGATCGTCACCTTCGGCACCATGGCCGCCCGGGGCGCCATCCGGGACGTGGGCCGGGCGCTGAATGTGCCCTACGCCGACGTGGACGTGCCCAGCGGTCCGGGTGCCCTCCATATCACCCTGGACGAGGCCCTGAAGCTTTCCAAACCACTCCGCGACCTCTACGAGGGGGACGAGCGGGTCAAGACCCTCATCGACACCGCCCGCAGCATCGAGGGCATGCCCCGCCACGCCTCCACCCATGCCGCCGGTGTGGTCATCACCCGGCTCCCCGTGGATGACTATGTTCCCCTGGCCAAGAACGACGAGTCGGTGGTCACTCAGTACACCATGACCACGCTGGAGGAGCTGGGACTCCTCAAAATGGACTTCCTGGGCCTGCGGAACCTGACGGTGCTGGACGACGCCGTCCAGCTGGTCCGCCGGAAGGAGCCCGACTTTGATATCCACAACATCCCGGACAACGACCCGGCCGTCTTTCAGATGCTCTCCGAGGGTAAGACCTCCGGTGTGTTCCAGATGGAGTCTCCCGGTATGACGGGCGTGTGTGTGGGCCTCAAGCCCAAGGACATCGAGGACATCACAGCTATCATCGCCCTCTATCGCCCCGGCCCCATGGAGTCCATCCCCCGGTTCATTGCCTGCAAGCACGATCCCAAGCTCATCCGGTACAAGCATCCGGCCCTGGAGCCCATCCTGTCGGTGACCTACGGCTGTATCGTTTACCAGGAGCAGGTCATCGAGATTTTCCGCAAGCTGGGCGGCTATTCTCTGGGCCAGGCCGACATGGTGCGCCGGGCCATCTCCAAGAAGAAGAAGGCACAGATCGAGAAGGAACGTCAGGCCTTCATCTACGGCGACCAGGAGCGGGACATCCCCGGCTGTATCGCCCTGGGCATCCCGGAGCAGACCGGCCAGGATATCTACGATGAGATCTATGATTTCGCCAATTACGCCTTCAACAAAGCCCATGCCGTGAGCTACGCCATCGTCTGCTACCAGACGGCCTGGTTCAAGTACCACTATCCCAGGGAGTATATGGCCGCTCTTCTGACTTCGGTGCTGGACTCCCAGGCCAAGGTGGCCGAGTACATCGGGGAGTGCCGGGAGAGCGGTATTGATCTGCTGCCCCCCGACATTAACGCCTCCGGCGCTGACTTCACCGTGGAGGGGGACAACCTCCGCTTTGGTCTGGTGGCAGTAAAGGGCGTGGGACGCGGCGTCATCCTGGACCTGCTCTCCGAGCGGGAGCGGGGGGGACCTTTCACCTCCTTTGCCGACTTCTGCCAGCGTCTGGGGGGGGCCGATCTCAACCGCCGTGTGGCCGAGAGCCTCATCAAGTGCGGCGCCTTCGACAGCCTGGGCTACCGCCGCTCCCAGTTGCTGGCCGTGTACGGCCAGGTACTGGACGGAGTGGCCCAACAGCGGAAGAAGAACCTGGAGGGGCAGTTTGACCTCTTCGGCGGTGGGGGAGAGGAGCCCTCCGCCGTCACCGACCCGCCCATGCCCAACCTGCCAGAGTTCACCCGCCAGGAGCGGATGGCCATGGAGAAGGAGACTACCGGCCTCTACCTCACTGGCCACCCCATGGACGAGTACCGGCAGGCCGCCAAGGCGGTGCATGCCGCCCCCATGGGGGCTATTCTGGCTGACTTTGCCAAGGATAGCGGCCCCGATACCTATCGGGATGAGCAGAAGGTTACCTTGGCTGGTGTGGTGGCGGCGGCCAAGACCAAAACCACCCGAAATAACACCCTCATGTGCTATGTCACCCTGGAGGACGACACCGGCTCTATGGAACTGCTGGTCTTTGCCCGTACCCTCAGCGCCAGCGGCGCTCTGCTTCAGGAGAACACTCCGGTCTGGGTCACCGGCCGTCTCTCCGTCCGGGACGAGAAGGCTCCCCAGCTGTTGGTGGACGAGGTCCATCCTCTGGGAATGGAGACGGGAAACGCGGAAGAAGCTGTAACAACTACGAAAGCAAATATCCTTTACATTAGGCTGGAGGGAGAGAATGGCCCCATCTGGGAGCGGGTCCAGAAGATTTTCCTCATGTTTCCCGGTACCGAGAAGGTGATCTTCTATTTTGCCGAAAACGGCAGGAAACGCCGGGGCCTTTGCCTCCAGCATCCGGCTCTGATCCGGGAGCTGGAGGAGCTGCTGGGCCCGGAGAACGTGGTCCTGCGCCCGCCCAAATCGGCCGGCTGATGAGGGAAATAGCTGCGAAGTAAAAACACTTGTCACTGTGAGGCATATATGAAGAAACTGGTTTCTCTGCTGTTCCACCGGGCGGTGCTGATGGGGGTCTTCCTCATCATCCAAATCGCCGTGCTGGTGCTCATGCTCCTGCGGTTCAACGAATTTTTCCTGCCCTTTTACGGGATCTGCGTGGCGTTGAGTATCGCGGCAGTTTTCTGGATCGTGAACCGGAGCAGTGAACCAGCCTATAAGATCGCATGGATCGTCCCCATTCTGATCTTCCCCATCTTCGGTGGGCTCTTCTACCTCCTCTTCGGCGGAAACAAGCTGAGCAAGCGGACCCGCCGCAAGATGGAGGGGATGGACCAGAAGATGCTGGAAGTGCTGCATCAGGATTTTAAGGCGGACAGTCTCATCACCTTCGGCGAGGATGCCGTGCACCAGGCCCGGTATCTGGAGCACATGGCCCACTGCCCGGTGTATGGCGGCACGGAAACAGAGTATTTTCCCCTGGGGGAGGACTGCTTTGCCCGGATGGTGGAGGAGCTCAAAAAGGCGCAGCGGTATATTTTTCTGGAGTATTTCATCATTGAAGACGGAATTATGTGGGATACCATCTTGGACATCCTCACCGAAAAGGTGAAGGAGGGGGTGGACGTACGGGTGATGTACGACGACATTGGCTCTATGTTCACCCTTCCCCGGGAGTACGCCTCCGAGCTGGAAAAGCGTACAGGGATCCGGTGCTGTGTCTTTAACCCCTTTGTCCCCATCCTGTCCCTGCGGCTCAACAACCGGGACCACCGAAAAATCCTGGTCATCGACGGAAAGGTGGCCTTTACCGGCGGCATCAACCTGGCCGACGAGTATATCAACAAAAAGGTCCGTTTCGGCAACTGGAAGGACAGTGCCATTCTGGTCCGCGGAGAGGCGGCCTGGAGCATGACGGTGATGTTCCTCACTCTGTGGGATTACACACGGGAGACCTTCATGGAGGACTATGACGCCTTCCGTCCGAAGTGGGAGACACCGCCCAAGGGAACGGGCTATGTGCAGCCCTATACCGACAACCCTCTGGACGGTGAGGCAGTGGGCCAGACGGTCTACCTCAACCTCATCAACAGGGCCAGGCGTTATATCTATATCACCACGCCTTACCTCATCGTGGACGACAGCATGAATACCGCGCTGTGTATCGCTGCCAAGTCCGGGGTGGATGTGCGCATCATGACCCCTCATATCCCGGATAAAAAAATGGTCTTTGAGGTCACAAGGGCCCACTATGGCCCGCTGCTGGAGGCCGGAGTAAAAATCTATGAGTATACCCCTGGATTTGTCCACGCCAAGAACTTCGCCGTGGACGACAAATACGGCACCGTAGGTACGGTAAATATGGACTACCGCAGTCTGTTCCTCCACTTTGAAAATGGTGTGTGGCTGTGCGGTGACCCCACAGTGCGGGATATCAAGGCCGACTTTCTGGCTACGCTTGAGAAGTGCCAACCCATCACCCTGGAGCAGAGCCGGGCGCTCCCCTGGTGGCGGAAGGCCTACCGGGCTGTCCTGCGGGTCTTCGCGCCGCTGATGTAAATAAAAAATGCTGTTCCCCAGATGGGGAACAGCATTTTTTATCCTGTATGTATCAGATGCTCAGGCCTTGCTGGCCTTCTTGGCAGCCTTCTCCGCTTTACGTACCGCTTTGGCGGCCTGGATGGAGGCCCGCCACTGACGGCCGTAAGCCCGGACGTCGTCCAGGGCGTAGCGGCGGGAGGTCATGTGGCGATAGCGGTTGCGGAACCGACGGCTCATGCGTTCAGCACGCTCCAGAAGTTCATCATAATCCGACATCAGCCGGTCCAGCCGCTGGGCATTGGCGGGGGAGAGATTCTCGCGAACATCATCCAGCCGGGCACGCAGTTCTTCGCCGACCACTTCCAGGTTGTCGCCCAAATCGGCTCGAGCCAGGGCCATCTGGAGCCGCAGCTCGTCGCCGGCGGTCTGGAGGCGATTCATGGCCTTGGTGACCAGAGCCAGCTTCCGGATGGTAGTGACGGCATCCACGATCAGCAGGGACAGGCAGGCGCCGCAGGCGGTATACTGGAGCCAGTCGGGCATCCGGGCAAAAAGACGGGCCACCGGGGGGTGGATCAGGAAGACTGCCACGTAGGACATGATGCCCCAGAAAAGGCTCACTTCCAGGCATACCCGGCCCTTGATGTTGAACCGGCGGTCGCTGTAATCCCAGTACTTGATGTGGGTTGTGGTCTCCAGAAACCAGCCCACAAAGTACTCCCAGGCGGTCATGACGATCACAGCCACGAAGTAGAAGACCACCAGGTTATCCTTGAAGGGGGCGAAGAAGAGGACCATCAGCAGGAAGCCCACCCCGTAGATGGGGCAGATCGGTCCATACAGAAAACCGCGGGGGACATAGTGCCGCTCCTTAACAGAGCAGTAGCAGGTCTCCCAGAGCCAACCGCAGAAGGAGTAAAATACGAAGTAGAGGAACAGCAGGGTCACAGGCTGACCCATCAGTGTGGGTACCTCCAATCAACTCTGCTCCTTTCCGTCAAAGTCGGTGAGCAGCACATCCAGCACGCCATTGTAGATCTGCTCAGGGTGGGATTTGAACTGTTCGGCCAATCGGTCGCACTGCTGCTCGGTGGCGGACAACATCTCAATGGTAAGGAGATTGCCGTGCTCATCATCCAGAGCCATCACCAGGGTGAAGGTACCGTCCCCACGGGGGATGCGCTCAGAGCGGACCTGAGCGTCCCGGCGCAGTCTGCTGTTGAGCTTGGCCACATTCTTATCGCATTTGACCCGGATAGAGTAGGGAAGGCTGCTCTCACAGATGGCACCGTTTTTTCGACCCTTTTCTGTGATGGAATAGAGATCGTCCTTCAGCACCAGATGTTCGGTGTCCACCAATTCGTGGACGGCCTCGGCGAAGGCGAAATAGTCCACTCCCTCGTCGCACATGGTGAGGTCGGTCAGGGTGGGCATGTCGATGGGTGACACCACACGGGACATGATATAAAGCACCAGGAATTTGATGTCCAGCTTATCGTGGATGAATCCGACGCGAGCCATGGCGTACCTCCTTGCTTGGCCGGAGCGGTGCTCCGGGTGTCCGGGTGAAGAGAGGGCCGAAATGACCCACCCTAAAAATATATTATACCGAAAAAGAAAGACCGGAACAAGAGTGAATTTTGCCCGAAGGCTGTCGAGACGATGGTTGACAGGCAGAAGGAGCCGGAGGTAAGATGAAACTATCATACTGAATGGAGGCGACGATATGAGAGGACCTGTCCTGCCAGCTCTGTGCCTGATTGCCCTGCTGTGTCTCACCGCCTGTGGTGCCGGAGCGGGTGAGCCCACTCCCACACCTGCGCCGGCGCAGACCTCGCCGCCACCCATGGCCAGTGTAACGCCAACGCCCACTCCGTACAACGGCCCAGTCAATCCCCTCAGCGGAATGCCTAGCGATGCCGAAACGGCTGCCCGGCGGCCGGTGGCTGTCATGCTCAATAACTTGGAGCAGGCCCTGCCCCAGTTGGGCCAGTCCCAGGCGGACATCATCTATGAGGTGGTGGCTGAGGGCGGTATTACCAGAATGCTGGGGGTGTACCAGTCGGTAGAGGATGTGGGGATGATCGGCTCTATCCGCTCTGCCCGGCCCTATTACATCGAACTGGCCCTGGGCCATGACGCCCTCTTTATCCATGCCGGCGGCAGCGAGCAGGCATACAGCGACCTGCGGAATTGGGATGTGGACCACTTTGATGCAGTCCGCGGCCCCTACCTGGGGAAAAGCCCAGAGGGCAATATGATGTGGCGGGATGCCGGCCGCCGAAAGGAAAATGGCTACGAGCACAGCGTGGTGGCCACCGGCGCCTCCATCCTGGCCTACCTCCCCGAGGATCTGCGTCTGGAGCATGAGGAGGGTTATGATACCGGCCTGACCTTTGCGGATGATGGCACTCCGGCCGGGGTAAGCCCGGCATCGGTGGTAACGGTACCCTTCTCCAACTATAAGACCGGACGCTTCGTCTACGATGAGACGCGGAGTGCCTACTTGGTGGAGGAGTACGGTGCGCCCTATGTGGACGGCAACACGGGAGAGCAGGTGGCGGTGACCAACGTTATCGTCGTTCAGACCCGGTGCCGCTATACTGGGGACAGCCTGGGTCATATGGATGTGGATGTGGTAGGCGAGGGAGACGGATGGTTCGCCTGCGGCGGAGTAGGAATCCCTATTCGATGGAGCAAACCGGACCGGGAGAGTCCCATGACCTATACCACCCAAGACGGTGTCCCACTGGTTCTGGGCCGGGGACAAACCTATGTAAACGTCGTCCCGCTGGATGCGGTTGTCACCATGGCGTAGGAGAAATAAAGGATGGAAAGGCCGCCGTTTTTCAAAACGGCGGCCTTTTTGCAATTATCGCCGGCGCAGTCTATGGGCCAGGGCGGAGAGGATGCCTTTACGGGCAGCGGGGGTGGGAGCAGAGGTTCCCTCCGGTGGCTCCTTGGCGATGGCTTCGTCCATAAAGACGGCTTGGGCATCCACCGGCGGTTCCCCGTGGTCGGGGACATGGAAGTAGTGGCCGTCGGAGCCCATGATACGGGCCTTCACATTGTCGGAGCAGAGAATCTCCACGTAGTGACGGATCTGGTCCCGGATGGAACGGTCCAGAATGGGACAGGCGATCTCCACCCGATGCTCTGTGTTCCGGGTCATGAAGTCAGCGGAACCGATGTAAACCTTGGCGTCGTCACCGGTACCGAAGACGAAGATCCGGGGGTGCTCCAGGAAACGGCCGACGATGGAAAATACCTTGATGCGGTCGGTCTTGCCTGGAACGCTGGGGCGGAGACAACAGATACCCCGAATGTTCATGGTGATATCCACCCCGGCCTGGCTGGCTTCGGAGAGCTTATCGATGAGTTCCCGGTCTGTGACCGAGTTGCACTTGATGAAGATACGGGCCTTCTGACCGGCCTTTGCTTTGGCGATCTCACCGTCCATAAGAGCCATAAGTCGGGACTTGAGGCTGTGGGGCGCCACCAGCAGGAGGCGGTACTCTCCGTCCAGATTGGCGGTGGAGATATTTTGGAAGAAGGCGGCGGCATCGGCGCCGATGGCAGGATTGGCCGTCATCAGGGAGAGGTCGGTATAGAGCTTGGCCGTTTTCTCATTGTAGTTGCCGGTACCTACCTGGGTGATCTGCTGAATGTGTCCCCGCTCCCGTCGGGTGATGAGACAGATTTTGGAGTGGACCTTGAAGCCCTCAAACCCGTAGATGACGGTGCAGCCCGCCTCTTCCAGCCGTTCCGCCCACTGGATGTTGTTCTGTTCGTCGAACCGGGCCCGCAGCTCCATGAGCACGGTCACATCTTTGCCATTCTCAGCGGCGGCGGCCAGGTACTCGATGAGCTTGGCCTTGGAGGCCAGACGGTAGATGGTGATTTTGATGGAGAGGACGGCGGGGTCATTGGCGGCTTCCTTCACCAGGCGCAGGAAGGGGTCCATGGTGTGAAACGGGTAAAAGAGAAGAACGTCATGACGGAGAAGCTGGGGGATGATCTTCTCTCCACGAATCAAACCGGCGGGTGCCTTGGGGGAGAAGGGAGGATAGCACAGAGCGGTTTTGCTCTCCTCGGGCAATAGCCCCTCCAGAGCGTAGACGTAGCTGAGGACCAGGGGAGACTTGGAGCGGAAGACCTGGGCGGGGGTGAGCTCCAGCCGCTGGCATAGGTATTCCACAAGGGCGTCGCTTGCCGCCCCCTGAATCTCCAGCCGCACCGGGGCCAGCCGGGAGCGCTTTTTGAGCACCTTGCGCATGTGCTGGCGGTAGTCGTCGTTGACATCGTAATCTTCGTCCTCGGGCGAGATGTCGGCGTTGCGGGTCACGGAGATCACCGCCCGGCTCACCACCTGGTACTGGTCAAAGATCTCCTCAACATGGGCCTGAACGATCTGCTCGGTGAGGACATAGCGCACCCCACGCTCGCTCAGGCGCAGATAAGGGGGAAGGCTCCGGGGAATGGGCACTACGCCGAAGGAGGTCTCTCCGCCCCGGCGCAGCTCCACAGCGATGTTGAGGGATTTGCTGGGCAGGTGGGGGAAGGGGTGGAGGGTATCCACCACCTGGGGGGAGAGGATAGGCAGAATATAGTCCCGAAAATAGCGGTCGCACTGCTTCCGCTCCTTTACGTCCAGCTCGGAGAGGGCGAGAGAGCAGATATTGCAGGTCCGCAGCCGGGTCTCCAGCTGGGCCATGAGCTTGTCCCGCTGCTTGTAGAGGGGACCCACCGCCTCGAAGATGGCGGCGAGCTGCTGAGCGGGGGTGAGGCCGCTCTTGGAGTCCACATGGGTCTTTTTCACCAGGGTGAGGTCATAGATGGAGCCCACCCGGATCATGAAGAATTCATCCAGATTGCTGGTAAAAATGGCGGCAAATTTGAGCCGTTCAAAGAGGGGGACGGACTCGTCCCTGGCCTCCTCCATGACCCGCTCGTTGAAGCGCAGCCAGGAGAGCTCGCGCTCCTGGGTGAAGCTGTAGTCGTAATGTTGTTCAGACATGTTCCAGCTCCTCTCAGATTTTTAGGACGCGGTCCATTAGGTAGCCCTCACGGACACCGGCAGAGGAGGCCTCCACCGTCTCCACACCGCAGGTTTTGACGATGGCGTTGAGGATGATGAGACCGGGAAGCAGGGTGTGGACGCGGTCAGGGGCGGAGCGGAGTAGCTGACGCAGGGTGTCTCTGCCGCCCTTTTTCAGCAGCTTGTAGAGGTCCTTGGGCTCCTGGGCCGACATAGTCCGCAGCTCCGGGTCACGCCCGTAGACATCGTTGCACAGCTTGGCCACGGCCCGGACGGTACCGCCCACGCCGCACAGGTGCTTGCGCCGGATCTGGGCGGCGCCGGCCTTCTCCAGCTGCTCATTGACAAAGCGGCGCATCTCACGGCACTCGTCAGCGGTGGGAAAGAGACCGGAGGTGAACCGGGTGTAGAGGGAGAGAGAGCCCACCGGCAGAGAACAGGCCGAGGAGATGGACATATCCTCATAACTCACCAGCTCAAAGGAGCCGCCGCCGATGTCGGCCAGTACGCCGGTGCTCACACCGCCGGGTAGAACGGCGCCCCGGAAGGAGAGGGCGGCCTCCTCGTCACCGGAGAGAACTTCCACCTGGATGCCGGTGACGTCCCGGATGGTCTCCACGGCCTCAGCGGTGTTAAAGATGTTCCGGAGGGAAGCGGTGGCGAAAACGTGCATGTGGGAGACGCTGAAGTTGTCCAGCAGGGCGCGGTAGCCCGCCAAGGTCCGGCAGGCCACCAAAATGCCGCTGTCGGAGAGGACCCCCTCCTGGACATAGCCGGCCAGCCCCGCCATGGTCTTCTTGTGCATGAGGAGGCGGAACTGTCCTTGATCACAGTGGTAAATGGATAGACGGATGGTGTTGGAGCCGAGGTCTACAATACCGCAAAGCATAGGGGATCCCCGCTTTCTTGAGATTCTTACCGCATATTGTACTCGTTTTCTTACACCGGCGCAACGTGATTACGAAGATTTTACATCGCCGCATGCGCCTTCCTCACTACCCAGGTCACGACATACGGCAATGAGCCCTAACTGATCGCCCAAAACGGTAAAGAAAGCGGCCATCACGCCCAATTCATCGGTGCTCCGCCTCTGAGCAAGGCGGATGGCTGCTGTCACAGCCAGCAGGGCCAATTCCTCTCCGCCCTTTCCGGAACCTCCACCTCGGCAGCACCCCATTCGCTCCACCTCTCTTTCCTCTCCTTTAAGATATGTAGACGCCAACCAGGGCATGTGGTAAAATAAACAGATAGATACTGGAGCAGAACGCCCAGAGAGTACAGGAGGTTTGCCATATGGAACGAAGAGCGCAGAAAAAGCTGGGCGTAGAGCCGTCCCTGCTGGGTTTTGGCTGCATGCGGTTCCCCACCGTGGAAGGCGGTGCCATCGACGAGGAGCAGGCCATGGCCATGCTGGACCGGGCCTATCAGAGCGGAGTCAACTACTTTGATACCGCCTATTTCTACCACAACGGCAAGAGTGAGGCGTTTATGGGCCGAGCCCTGGCGCGCTACCCCAGAGAGAGCTACTATCTCACCTCCAAACTGCCCACCACCCTGGTCCACTCCCTGGAGGATGCCAAGCGGATCTACGCTGAGCAGCGGGAGCGGCTGCAGAAGGACTATCTGGACTTCTACCTCCTCCACAACCTTAACGGCGCCCGGTGGCACGAGATGCTGGACACCGGCGTGGTGGACTGGTGTCTGGAGCGGCAGGCTGCAGGGGATTTTAGGCACTTCGGATTTTCCTTCCATGGTAGCTATGAGGAGTTTCGCGAGATCCTCACTGCCCGAAGCTGGGACTGTTGTCAGATCCAGCTCAACTATATGGACACGGAGGAGCAGGCCGGTCTGAAGGGATATCGCCTCACCGAGGAGCTGGGGGTCCCCGTCATCATCATGGAACCGGTGAAAGGCGGCTCTCTGGCGGCTCCTCCCGCCGATGTGATGGACGTCTTTACCGCCCTCCGTCCCCAGTCGTCGGCCTCCTCCTGGGCCCTTCGGTGGGTGGCCAGCCTGCCCAATGTTATGACTGTCCTCTCCGGCATGTCCACCATGGGTCAGGTGGAGGACAACCTGGCCACCTTCAACGCTTTCCAGCCCCTGAGTGAGGCGGAGCAGGCGGCGGTGGAGCAGGCGGCAGCCCTTTTCCGTCAAAAGGTCCGCAATGGCTGCACCGGCTGCCGGTACTGCATGCCCTGTCCGGCAGGAGTAGATATCCCGGGTACCTTCCGGCTGTGGAACGACTGGGCCATGTACCAGAACCAGGATCGGGCCAGGTTCAAGTGGAGGGATATGGACGAGGAAGAACGCCCCAAGAACTGCGTGGGCTGTGGTGCCTGTGAGGAGAAATGTCCCCAGAGCCTCTCCGTTCGGGAGGACCTGGTCAGGGCCGGAGAGGAGCTGGAGAAGCTGTGAGCACGGGGCAGAGCGACTGCCTGGAGCTTGTTCCACCGGACGCGAGTTGGACGGCGGCGGTCTGGGACTACAAGGCCGAATTTGAGGCAGTCGGAGATGTGTTGGCGGGCACCGCTGACCTGGGCGTAGCTGCCGACTTTGCCAGCTGGTTGGCCGATCTCCGGGCGGATGGCAGTCCAGATACAGTGCGGCCCGGACGGGTGCCCGCAGACACCTTCCTGGCCGTTCGCCGGTCAGACCGTAGGCTGGTGGGCATGGTCAATATCCGCCATACCCTCAATGACTACCTCTTTCAGTTCGGCGGCCATATCGGATACAGCGTCCGGCCAGGCGAGCGCCGGAAAGGCTATGCCAAGGAGGCGCTGAGACTAGCACTGAATAAATGTAAAGGATTAAAACTTGACCGCGTTCTGGTGACCTGTGACAGCGAAAACGAGGCCTCCGCCCGGACCATCCGGGCCAATGGCGGCGTGCTGGAAAACCGGGTCCCCGAGGGAGACGGGTTCACAGACCGGTATTGGATTGAGGTGGGTATATGAGAAATCTACTGGAACAGTTGGAGGGCTATACGCCCTGGAACGAACAGGAGGAGCGGGACCGGGTGGTGCTGCTGAGCATGCTCAGATCCGGTCAGGACCTGTGGACCCGGGAGAACGAAACGGCCCACTTCACTGCCTCGGCTTGGGTCACCGACCCCACTCGGACCAAAGTCCTCATGTGCTATCACAACATCTATGACTCCTGGTCCTGGCTGGGGGGACACACCGACGGAGATCGGGACCTCTTGGCGGTGGCTCTCCGTGAGGTAGGAGAGGAGAGCGGTCTTACATCGGTGCGTCCCGTGTCGGAGGACCTCTTTTCTCTGGAGATCCTGACGGTGGACGGCCATGAGAAGCGAGGGCGGTATGTGCCCTCCCACCTCCATCTCAATGTCACCTATCTGCTGGAGGCCGATGACGCCGAGCCGCTGGCAATCAAGCCGGATGAGAACAGCGCCGTGGGCTGGTTCGGGCTGGCTGAGGCGGTGGCGGCCTCCTCGGAGCCCTGGTTCCGGGAGCGGATCTATACCAAGCTCAACGCCAAGCTGCGTGCCCGTGTCAACTGAAGCAAAACAGAGGCCCCCGTCGTCTCGGGAAGAGACGGCGGGGGCCTCTGCCGCATAGGATAGGACGGCGGGGACCGTCCGGTCCCTGGCCGATCATCTTTGTGGAATGGAGCTGTGAACATGGGAAAACAGCTTTCGATGGATCATCTGCCCGAGGGCATCCGGGCCCAGGTGGTGGAAGTGGGCGGAGAGGGCGCCATGCGGCGGCGTCTCCTGGATCTGGGGCTCATTCCCGGTACCTGGGTGACCTGCCGGGGAGGCCGCGTCCCAGCGGTATCAGGGGCTGGTCACCCGCCTTTTGGAGCGGAGGATCGCCTGCGAACAAGTTACTGTGGACCCGGAGGAGGACTTTGCACTGCCGGACGGTCGGGCCGCCGTGGCACTGGAGCCGGAGGGCGTGTTGTGACCGGCGGGGTATTTTGGCTGGAGCGTCGGCCGGGAGAGCGGGTGGTGGCCCTGACAGGTAGCCCCAACGTAGGCAAATCCACCCTCTTCAATGCCCTTACCGGCCTCCGGCAGCATACCGGTAACTGGCCGGGAAAGACCGTGACGGGGGCCACCGGCCGCCATGTCCGCCATGGTCAGGACTACTTATTAGCCGACCTGCCCGGGACCTACTCCCTCCTGGCCAAATCCCCGGAGGAGGCCGCCGCCCGAGACCTGTTGTGCTTCGGCGGGGCGGATGCGGCGGTGGTGGTGTGCGACGCCGGGGCGCTGGAGCGGAGCCTGGGCTTGGTGCTCCAGGTGCTGGAGGTCCAGCCCAGGACTGTGGTGTGCGTCAATCTCATGGACGAGGCCCGGAAAAACGGTCTGGAGGTGGACCTGGACGGTCTCTCAGCTAGACTGGGAGTGCCCGTGGTGGGTACCTCCGCCGGGCGGCGGGAGGGTCTGGAACCTCTCATGGCGGCAGTGGAGGCCGTCATTGAGGGTCGGGTGGAGCTTCACCCGGCGTCGGCGGAGTATCCGGCGGCGGTGGAGACCGCCGCCGCTCTGGTGGAGGAAGCGGTGGGTGAGACGGGCCTTCCCGGCAAATGGGTGGCGCTCTCCCTGCTGGAGGGAGATCCCGGACTGATGGACAGCATGAAGGCAGCTTTAGGCCGAGACCTGCGGGCTGAGAAAGAGGTGGCCGCTGCCTTGACAGAGGCCGGTCAGGGATTGGAGCGGGCAGAGCTCACCGGTCCCGCCTTCCAGGAGGCGGTGGCTGCCGCCCAGATCCGCCGGGGGGCGGAGCTGGCCCGGGAGACGGTAAAGGGTCTCGGCGGCGGACCAAAGTGGGGCCGAAAGCTGGACCGTCTCCTCACCGGGCGGTTCACCAGTGTCCCCGCTATGCTGGCACTGCTGGCCCTGGTGTTCTGGATTACCATCGCCGGTGCTCAGGTGCCCTCCGACCTGCTGTCAGAGGCCCTCTTTTGGGTCCAGGACCGGCTCACCGACCTCTTTGTATATCTCGGTGCTCCCGACTGGCTCCACGACGCCCTGGTGCTGGGGGCCTACCGTACCCTGGCCTGGGTGACAGCGGTGATGCTGCCCCCCATGGCCATCTTCTTCCCCCTCTTCACTTTGCTGGAGGATCTGGGCTACCTGCCCCGGGTGGCCTTTCTGCTGGACCACGCCTTCCAGAAGGCGGGCTCCTGCGGCAAACAGGCCCTCACCATGTGAAGCCGCCCCGGTGGGATGCGAAAACGAAAGAAGCGCCCCGGACCGCAAACGGTCCGGGGCGCTCCTTTGTCAAAGGGCCTGGGTGCAGGTGCACAGCCGCTCCAACAGAGGAGAACTGTGGCTGACGATGAGAAGCCCCAGGTCCCGGCGCTCCGTCTCCTCCAGCAGGAAGGACCAGATCTGGGCCTGGGTGATGAGGTCCAGCATGGCGGAGAGCTCGTCACACAGGAGGAAGCGGGTGGCGGGTCCCAGGGCACGGGCCACGCAGAACCGCTGGAGTTCACCGCCAGAGAGCTCAGAGGGGTAGCGGGTGAGCCAGCCCGGCTCGATGTGGAGCCCGGTGAGGACCCGCTCCTCCACCGCCCAGCCCTCGGACAGGGTGGCGCCCAGGGTGCGCAGGGGGTCCACCACCAGCTCGGGGTGCTGCCACACCATCTGCACCGGGCAGTAGCCCCGGTAAGTGGAGAGAGGCTTGCCGTCCAGAAGCACTTCACCGGCGTCAGGCCGGTCGTAGCCCGCCAGCAGTCGGCACAGGGTAGTCTTACCCCGGCCGGAGGGACCGGTGAGTCCCAACCGCTCTCCGCTTTGGAGGGCGAGGTCCAGATGCTCGATGACGGCGGGACCCTTGGGGTGGTAGCGGAAGGTGAGGTCTTTGGCTTTCAGGATCATGAGGCGTTCCCCCTCTCTGGGTGGAGGCAGCGGACGAAGCCGCCGTCCAGAGGACGGTAGGGAACCTCACCGCCGCACTCCGCCGTGCGTTTGGGACAGCGTGGGGCAAAGGGACAGCCCTCCGGCAGGGCGCCGGGGTAGGGCTGGGTGCCGGGGATGGGGTGGAAGCCGTGCTGGGGGAGGGCTCGCCACAGGGCCCGGGTATAGGGATGGCGCAGGTCCTCCAGCCGATCAAAGTCCCCGGCGGGAGCCTCCTCCACCGTCTCCCCAGCATAGAACACGGCCACCTTGTCGGCGATGGTGAGGGCCAGCTCCAGATCGTGGGTGATGAGGAGGACGCCGGCCCCGGCGTCAGCCAGCTCCCGGAAGTGGCCTAAAATGCGGCCTGCCGCCCGGGCGTCCAGGCCGGGGGTGGGCTCATCGGCGATGACCAGGGCGGGGGAGGCGGCTACGGCAGTGGAGATGAGGACTCGACGGGCCATGCCGCCGGAGAGCTGGAAGGGATAGAGGCCCTCTGTCTCCGGCCCCAGGCCGTACCGGTTCAGCACGGCCCGGACGGCTTTTTTGTCCCGCCCCACTTGAGGTCCCACCTTCATGAGTGGGTCCAGATACCCCACCGACTGGGGTACCAGTACGATCTCTCGCCCACGGAGGGCGGCGGCCCGTTTTGGGGTGAGAGGGGCGCCGTCGTAGGTGATGCTCCCCTCCATGTGGGCGTTGTAGGGGAGGATGCCCAGGATGCCGTGGGCCAGCAAACTTTTGCCCGAGCCGCTGGAGCCAACCACCGCCGCTACCTGTCCACGGTCAATGGTGAGGTCCAGGTCACGGATGGCGGGGAGGATGCGGCGGCTGGTGCCACGGTCATATTGGATAAAGGAGATGGAGAGGTGCTCCACGGATAAGAGGGGGGACATGGGCAAGCCTCCTTGTTTATTGATGGATGGTGGCCGGGTCCAGAATGCGGCGGAGCCGGTCTCCCAGCAGGGCGAAGAGGGCCACCGTGGCCACCAGGGCCAGTCCGGGGAAGAAGGCCAGCCACCACTTGCCGGTGGTGAGGTAGCTCATGCTCTCAGAGAGGATGACGCCGATGGCGGGCTGCTCCGAGGAGAGGCCGAAGCCTAAAAAGGTGACACTGGACTCGTGGAGGATGGCGTGGGGGAAGAGGAGGATGAGGCCGGTGAGGAACTGGGGCAGCAGGTGGGGGAGCAGGTGGTCCCGGGCCACCTGAAGCTTGGTGCGGCCCAGCTTTTCCGCCGTCAGTACGTAGGGTGCACCACGGAGCTGGAGGACCTCGCCCCGGAGAAGCCGGGCCAGGGAGGTCCAGTGGCTCAGGGATACGCCGGCCACCACGCCCACAAAGCCCTTGCCGAAGGCCAGGGAGATGAGCATGACCAGCAGAATGTGGGGGATGCCCATGACCAGGTCGATGCACCAGGATAGGACAGCGTCCACCCGGCGGCCCAAAGTGGCGGCGGCGGTGCCCACTGCCAGGGCCACCACGGCGCTCACCGCCGCCGTCAGCACCCCGATGCGGATGCTCAGGGAGAGGCCGGTGAGTGTCCGGGCGAGCATGTCCCGGCCCATCCAGTCGGTGCCGAAGGGGTAGGCGAGGCAGGGTGCCAGGTTCTTGCGGGAGAAGTCGGTGACCACGGCGGCATCGGCGAGGAGAAGACCGGCCACCGTCACGGCCAGAAGGACCAGGGCGGCGAAGGCGGAGAGGAGCAGGGCACGCTGCCGCTGGTTGAGGAGACGGTCCATGCTACGCGCCTCCTTTCCGGCCATGGGCCCGGACCCTGGCCCGGATCTTGGGGTCCACTACGCCGTAGAGCAGGTCGGCGATGAGGTTGCCGCCGAAGACCAGGGCGGCGCTCACCACGGTGACACCCAGCAGCAGGGGGAGGTCGCTGCCCAGTCCCGCCGTCACGGCACACTGCCCCAGCCCCTGGTAGGAGAAGACCTGCTCCACCAGCACCGAGCCGCCGAAGATCTCGCTGATGGACCCGAACTGGAGGGTGATGGCGGGGAGGGCCATGTTCCGAAGGCCGTGGTGCCAGAGGATGGAGAGGGTGGACTCCCCCCGTGCCCGGGCAAAGAGGACGTAGTCCGACTCCAGCACGTCACAGAGCTTTTCCCGGGTGTGAAGGGTCATGTTGGCAAGGCCGGTGACGCTGAGGGTGAGGGCGGGCAAAATGGCGTGGCGCAGCCGGTCGGCCAGAGTAACGGCACTAGCTTCAGCGCCGATGGGCACAGAGAGGCCGATGGGCAGCCAGCCCAGCCACACGGAAAAGACCATGAGAAGGAGAATGGCCAGCCAGAAGGTGGGGGTGCTGGAGATGAGAAGACACCAGCCCCGGATGAGCCTGTCGGGCCAGCGGCCCCGGCAGGCGGCGGCCACGGTGCCCAGCAGCAGGCCCAGCACTCCGGAGAGGACCCAGGCGGCGGCCATGAGCCATAAAGAGTTCTTGAGCCGCTCCGCCAGGACCTGGGTGACGGGCACCCGGTAGAGGAGGGAGGTCCCCAGATCCCCGTGGAGGACGTCGGTGAGCCAGCCCAGGTACCGCTCCAAGGGCGGGTCGTTGACCCCCCAGTAGTCCTCCAGCTGGGCGATCTGCTCCTGACTCATGGTGCCCAGGGCGGCCTGACCTACGTTGGTCTGTAAGGGGTCCAGGGGGGAGGCCGACATGAGGAGAAAGGCCGCCAGGCTCACCCCCAGCAGGAGCAGTACCATGCGCAGGAGCTTTTTGCCGGCGAAACCCAGACGGTGGGCCATGGGCGGAGACCTCCTTTCGATCAGAGTGGATGAATCGCCCTCCCCTGAAGAGGGGAGGGCTTCAAGTTTGCTGTCTTTCACAAACAGAGGAAAAGATCAAAGTTCTTTTGCCTACTTTTCTTTCAAGAAAAGTAGGTCAGGAAAAGTAGGACCACTGGTCCACGTTGTTGACGATGGACCAGCCGTGGCCGTGGGGGTGGATCTTCTGCTCTGCCACCTGGAGGCCGTCCCGGACCCAGTAGAGGTGGTTGACATTCACCAGCCATACCCAGGGGATGTCGCCCTCCTGGGTGACGCCGGTGGTGCCGTCCCACTGGGCCTTCTGCCACAGCGCATAGGACTCCTCCAGGTCGGAGCACTGGAGGGCCTGATCCATATAGCTGTCCACAGTGGGGTTGGAGTAGGGGGAGTAGAGGGCGGTGCCGGTGTCGGGCATGGTGTGGTAGATGTTGTAGAGCTCCATGGGGGTGTGGGCGCCCCAGCCCCACACCAGGGGCTCGGTGAGGGCCCGGTCGTAGGCGGTGTCCCAGCCCACACCCTCAATGGTGCAGGCGAAGCCCAGCTCGGCGAGCTGATTGGAGAGGTCGGCGGCCAGGGCCTGACGCACCGAGTCGCCGGTGGAGTAGAGGATGTTGAACTCGGCACGGACGCCGTCCTTCACCCGGACGCCGTCGTCCCCCAGAACCCAGCCCGCCTCCTCCAGCAGACGCACGGCCTCTTCAGGGTCATAGGCTACCTCGGATGCGGGATTGTACCAGGGCATCTTGTCGCAGACGCTGTAGGCCGGGGTACCGTAGCCGTTGAGGACGTTCTCGATCATCTCCTCCCGGTCCACACCAATGTTGATGGCCCGGCGGACGGCCAGGTCGGCGGTGACGGGATTGCCCTCGGTGGGCAGGTTGATGCCCCGGTTGTCCACGCTCTCACAGGAGAGGAGGGAGTACCCAGCCGGGCTCTGGTCGGCGTAGACGGCGGAGGTGTAGGCCAGGTCGGCCTGGCCCGCCTGGACCGCCAGGAAGGCGGCGTCCTCCTCCATGAAGAGAATGGTGACCTTCTTCATCTTGGGTGCCTCGCCGTAGTAGTCCGGGTTGGCCTCCAGGATGATCTGCTCCCCACGGTCCCACTGGACCAGGGTGTACCGGCCGGAGCCGATGGGGTTGGAGCCGTAGG
>OGHJ01001721.1_pt1 | contig 21714 bp, 19 predicted proteins | sample 1571351 | NCBI WGS metagenome assembly OGHJ01 (sample SAMEA2582037, study PRJEB24529) | metagenome | biome: Human gut stool | place: China | collected 2011 | reverse complement strand
GTCCGAGGACGGGACCATCGACCTCAGCAAGCTCCCCGTGGGTGCTTATGTGGTGACGGAGCTGGAGTGTCCCGGCTATGTGGTGGACGACGCCCAGCGCATTATCCACCTGGACGGGAATGAGCAGGCGCAGTTCGTGTTCACCAATTCCAAGCTGCCCAGTCTCCATCTGCATAAGGAGAGCGCGGACGGTACACCCCTGGGCGGCGTCACCTACCGGCTGGCGAAGATCGAGGACGGCTCCCGGTATCTGGACCGCACCACTGGGCCGGACGGCTCTATCTGCTGGGAGGGCCTGGAGCCTGGGGTGTACTCCTTGCAGGAGGTGTCCACCGTGTCGGACCATATCCTGGACCCCACGGAGTACCATGTGGAGCTGTTCCCCGGCAAGACCTCCACGATCATCCTAGAGAACGACATCCGCCCCAACCTGACGGTGGTGAAGCGGGATGCCGACACCGGGGAGCCCGTGCCGGATACCGTATTCCTGGTGGAAGCGGCGGAGGGCCACAGCGTGGATGAAATCAAGACCGGGGCAGACGGAACGGCCACCCTGGAAAATCTGCTGCCCGGGGTGTATCAAATTTCAGAAAAATCGGTTCCCTCCCCTTATCTCATGGATGCGGAGCCCCAGTTGGTCACCCTCTATCCCAACCGGAACCACACCGTCTATTTCGAGAACCACAAAAAGCCCACCCTTACCATCCAGAAGGTAGACAGCATCACCGGCAGCCCCATCCGGGGGGCCAAATTCCAGCTCTGGTACGGCAGCAATGGCACCGACACCGGCGAGCTGAACGACCTGGGGACCTACTTCACTGACGCCAGCGGCCAGATCGTGCTGGAGGACCTGCGAGGCGGCTGGTACCGGGTGACGGAGCTGGAACCCGCCCCCGGCTTCACCATCAAGGAGCCTGCCACCCAGGAGGTCTATATTGAGGGCGGCGGAAACAAGTCTCTGACATTTGAGAACGTCCCCCTCAACGCCATCGTGGTACACAAGACGGACAGCGTCACTGGCGAGGCCCTGGGCGGGGCCACCTTCCAGCTCCGCTACCTGGGAGGCGCCTCCGGTACCGGCGGCACCGTGATCGGACAGAAGGTGACCGGCTCCAACGGCATGGCCATCTGGACGGGCCTGAAGCCAGGATCGTACATCGTGGAGGAGGTGGATCCGGCGGACGGGTACAGCATCATCCAGTCCTCTGAGACAGTCTACCTGGCCGACAGCGGAGAACAGTCAGTCATTACCGTCCGGTTTGAGAATATGCCGGATGGCATTCTGCTGATTCGCAAGGTCTGCTCCGTCAATCCCTCCATCGCGCTGCCGGACGCCGAGTTCAAAATCATGTATGCCGACGGCACCCTGATTGGGGACTCCAATGGCATCTTTCGAACCGATGAAAACGGCGAGATCCGGATCGAGGGACTCAAGCCCGGAAAGAGCGTGGTCGTGACCGAGGTGGCAGCCCCTCCGGGCTACATCATCGACACCCAGAGCCAGACGATTCAAATCAAAGAGGGCCGAACCGTGTCCCTGACCTTTAAGAACCAGCCCAAGGGTGAGCTGATCATCCAGAAACGGGACAGCTCCACAAAGCAGCCCCTCCCCGGCGCGGAGTTCAGAGTCACGACCGCCGCCGGCTGTGAGGTGGGCCTGGACGGAGTGATCGGTGATTCCACCCTCACCCAGAACGGTATTTTCACGACCGACAGCAATGGAGAAATCCGCATCACCAACCTGGCCCCGGGAGCATACGTCATTTCTGAGATCCGCAGTCCGTCCGGCTATGTGATGGATGCTCCCTCCACCAACGTGGTCATTGGAGAGGGCGGAGATACCCAGACGGTGGTCATTACCAATTCCAAGGCCGGATCCCTGGTCATCGACAAGCGTGATTCCCTGACCGGCGAGCCGCTGGAGGGGGTCACGTTCAAAGTGACGACCAGCACCGGCGAGTACGTGCCGGACGAAAACGGCTATATTTCCAGCAACGGCATTTACAAAACAGACAAGGACGGCAAGATCCAGATCGACGGCGTGGTGGGCACCCTGGTGGTAACGGAGGTGGAGACCATCCCCGGCTACACCATCGACCCAGCCCATCAGACCCAAACTGTGGTGGTAAATCCAAACGACACGCAAACTTTGTATTTTACCAATACCCCCTCGACGACCCTTGTCATCGAGAAGTACATCGAGGGTACCACTACTCCTCTGGAGGGCGTGACCTTCCTGGTGACTGACAGCTCCGGCGCGGTGGTGGGTCCCTCCAACGGCGAGTATATCACCGATGAGGCAGGCCGCATCGTCATCGACGATCTGGAGCCTGGTACCACTGTCACCGCGCGGGAGATCAAGACGGTGGAGGGGTACGTTCTGGACGGCGCCCCGAAGTCTATCGAGATCAAGGCCGGCGAGGTACAGACCCTCCGGTTTTACAACAGCAAGCAGGGTACCCTCGTCATCCGGAAACTGGACTCCGTGACACATGAGCCTTTGGCCGGGGTGGAATTCGAACTGGCCTATGCGGGTGGCGGCTATGTGGACGACGCCAACGGACACCTCTCCAGCAAGGGCCTTTACACCACCGATGCCAACGGTGAGATCCGCATCAGCGGGGTCACCGGAACCATTGTGGTCAAGGAGACCAAGACCATCGAGGGGTACACCATCGATGAGGCTACCCGCATCCAGACCGTCGAGGTCAATCCCGAGGACACCCAGACCTTGACGTTCTACAATGCCCCCATCGGCGGCGTGGAGATCATCAAAATCAACGCAGATGATACCAAAGAGCGTATCCCCGATACCACCTTCGAGATCCGGAAGATCGACGACGAGCTGATCGACACCATTACAACTGATAAACACGGACGTGCATTCCTAGCCCTTGAGGACGGAGCGTACTACGCCGTGGAGATTGAGGCCGGAGAGGGGTTCCAGCTGGATGGCACACCCCATTATTTTGAGGTGGAGGACGGCAAGACCACCGTGCTCCGGGTGGAGAACAAAGCCTTCAGCGGTATCATCATCCACAAAATCGACAGTGTTACCGGCGAGGGAATTTACGATGTGAAGTTCCTCCTGTATGACGCCGACAAAAACCCCATCGGGGAGTACACCACCGACCAGAACGGCTACATCTATATTGATGAGGCGCTGGCCGAGGGCAAGGGCCGTTTCTACATCCGGGAGCTGGAGGCCGCCGAGGGCTATGAGCTGGACGAAGAATATAAGACCGTCTATGTGAAGCCCGGCCACACCATTGAGATTGAGTGGGAAAATACCCCCATCACCGGCCAGATCCAGATTTATAAATACGCCGAGGAGTACAACCCGGTGACCGGCACCCCCGCCGGAACCCCGCTGGAGGGCGCCGTTTTTGAGATCGTTCAGGAGCGCAGCGGCAAGGTTGTGGACTATATTACTACCGACGCCCGGGGCGTCGCCGCCTCCCGCCCGCTCCCCCTGGGACGATACAAAATCCAGGAGGTGACCGCCCCGGCCTATTGGCAGGTGGACCCGACGGTTCATGATATCACATTGGAATATGCGGGTCAAATCGTCAAGCTATCCGCTTACGACAAGCCCTCCAACCTGGGCGTGACCATCACCAAACGGGGCAACGCCGAGTTGCTGGCCGGCCAGACCATGCGGTATGACATCACGGTAGCCAACACCAGCAACGTGGATCTGGAGAACTTCTTCTGGCATGACCGCATCCCCACGGACGTGGCCCGGGCTACCGTCCTGACCACCGGTACCTACAGTGCCCGCCTGAACTACCGGATCTTGTATAAGACCAACTACACGGCGGACTACCAGGTGCTGGCATCCAATCTGCTGACCAGCAACAACTACTCCTTCAGCCTCAATGCCATCCCCATGCAGGCGGGCGAGGTCGTGACTGATGTGTATTTCGATTTTGGCAAAGTGCCGGTCGGGTTCCAGAGTGTGAGTGGGCCGACACTGAGCGTCGTCGTCAGCGGTAACACCGTCAACGGCTACCAGCTGGTCAACCGGGCCGATGCCGGCGGCCAGTATCAGGGCACCTGGCAGACCGCCCAGGCCAGCTGGGTCACTATCATCCGCAAGTACACCACAACACCGACACTGCCGAAGACGGGTTATTAAGCGGCAATATGTCAATCGGATTGTAATTCCCACACTGTTCTTCTAAAAAGGGCAACCGCCCGCTCCTGGCATAACTCCAGGGCGGGTTGTTGTCCACTTATCTCATAGCTGCTCGATCAAATCTACGTCGATCTGATTGTCTTTCGGCCGGAATGTCCGTATCCACTCATTCTCCAGAATCGTATTCGATTCTCCCTGGGGTAAATCCTCCAGCATCTCCGTTGCGGAAACAACATATTCCGCAAAAACTGTTTGCCAGTATGGATCTTTCTCACCGCAGATGCTTTGAAGATACTCGTCATCCGTCTGTGGGCTGCGCTCTCCGCCCCACCAAACAAAATAGGTTCCAGCCGGATAGCTTTGAACAGTCTCCCACTTCGGAGGCAGGCTCAGTGAGACGCCCCTCTTCAGTCGTGCCACCTCATAGACGTCCAAACCTACATACTCCAATCCCAGCTCTGAGGAATCAGCCGCCGCACGGTTGAGCATGTTACATAGTTTGATCATGTCAGATTTCGTGGCGCAAAATAAAAGGTTCTCCTGGTGCCCCATTTCGAATGCCCCCCCTTCTCTATTCATTTATAAAGTTCATTCTATATCAGCTAAATTGAAGAAGTCAATATGATTATATTGATATTCCGATAGCGGGAAAGAACTGTGTTTCAGGCCAAATCTTTGGAGTGATATCCGTGAAGTACCACTTGATAGCGCAGGCATTCGGCCGACACACTCCAGTCATTCACAAAACAGTGAGGTGGTGATACGCCAATGAAAAACGAAAAAAGCGGTCTGGACGAAGCGGTTTCCGTATCATCTAATGCTGCACATGTGATCAGCGGGATGGTCAAGACCGGAAAAGCTGTGTCTGGGGCGGCGAAGGGCGCCGCTGTCGGCGGCCCCTATGGCGCGGTAGCCGGGGCGGTCTGGGGGGCCAGGAAACACATCGGAACAATTGCCATTGTGGTCATCGTGATCCTGCTGCTGCCGGTGCTGTTCATCCTCATGCTCCCCTCCATTATTTTCGGCAGCCTGTTCGGCGGCTCCGCGGATCCGAATACCGAGCCCATTATGAACAACAATGCTGCCATCATTGAAAATACCAACGAGATCGCCTTTGCCATCAATCAGATTCTTGGAGAGGGCATTGATGATGTGGAACAGCGGATTGCGGACGACTTTTCCCAGACCGGCGGTGACAACTATGAGATCGTCAATCCCTATGCCGACGATTTGGTGAGCAATACCAACGCTTTTATCGGCCAATACTGTGCCGCCAAGGGCGAGGACTGGGAGAACATCTCCCTGGCTGACCTGAAACAAACCCTGCGCGCCGAGGTGGGCGACCTCTATACCTTCTCCCGCACCAGCGAAACCCGTACGATCCCGGATGATCCGGAGACCGAGGCGGATGAAAGCGGGACGGAGATCTGGTACATCTATACCATCGTCTACCAGGGCGAGGCCCACTTTGCCGATGAGATCTTCCATCTCACGGATGAACAAAAGGAGCTGGCCGAGGATTATGCTCAAAACCTCAGCCTGTTCCTCGGGGACGGGATGTTCCAGTCCGCCTCCGGAACCGTGATCCCCTCCCTGGGCAGCGTCCGTTTTACAGACGGTGCGGTGGAGGTGATCTACTTCAATCAATACGATGAACGGTATGCCAACGAGCCCTATGGCACCGACAACATCGGCGGTTATGGCTGTGGCCCCACCTCCATGTCCATTGTGGTGTCCTCTCTGACCGGCGACATCGTTGACCCCATTGAGATGGCCGAATGGTCCTATAAAAACGGATACTGGTGCAGCAAAAGCGGTTCCTACCACGCGCTGATTCCCGCCGCCGCCAAGGCATGGGACCTTCCAGTGGAAGGATGCACGGCGTCAGAGCCCCAGAGGATCGTGGACGCGCTCGGCGAGGGCAAGCTGGTGGTGGCGCTCATGACCAAGGGGCATTTCACCAGTTCCGGCCACTTCATCGTCCTGCGGGGCGTGGAGAATGAGCAGATCCTGGTGGCTGACCCCGCAAGCACCTCCCGCAGCCAGAAGGCGTGGGACCTGTCCATTATTTTGAATGAGGCCAGCAAGAATGCGGCGGCTGGCGGCCCCTTCTGGATCATTGGGTAAAACGAAGGCAGGTGCGAAACGAATGGGGATCGCACCTGCCTGTTTTTAATCTGAGGAAAGGATATGGTCTTCCTGGATCAGCAGGATGTCCGACCGTCCCTGAGCCTGCTCCATCATGCGCTGAGTAAAGCCGCTTTTGGAGAACAGCCCATAGATGACCTGGTAGGACGGAAAGGCGGCTTGCAGCTCCGCTGATTGTTTTACCTTCTCCTCCAGCGCGTAGTAGACCGGAGCATCCACCGGCTTGCTGTGGTATTTGCACTCGCCCGCAAAGAGACGCTTCCGCTGGTGGTCTACCGCCATCACGTCAATTTGGGTATCACTGTTCACATCGTTCAGCCAGTAGGATCCGATCCGGGAAGGGGTAAAGTCCAGTTCTCCAGCACGGCAGAGCGAGGCGAAAATATCCTTGCACACATCCTCATAGGCAAAGGCCACGAATTTCTGTACGAAATCCTTTTCTAGTTCATCCAAAACGATCTGCTGGTTATCCAGTTCCAGTTCCCCTTTGTAGGGGTAGACATATCGGAACCAGAACCGCACAAAATTATCAGCGATGAAATAGAGGCCCTTTCTGGACTTCTCCGGATTTTTTTCTGTGATGGGCGTGTCCTTCACCAAAAAGCCCAGCTCGATCAGGGTGGAGAGATAGGGTGTCAGAGCGGAAGACTCCAGGCCCAGCGCGCCGGCCAGCCTGCCCAGCTTATGGTTCCCATCCGCGATCACACGGATGATGGAGAAGTAGTTGGTCGCGGACTGCACTTCGTCCTTCAGCAAAAAGTTTGGCTCCTCATAGAGAAAGCCGTTTTTGGAGAGAATCACATGCCGGATCTGTGTCAGAAGATCCCCATCAGGTGGGAAAAACTCCAGGTACTTCGGCACCCCACCGGTAACCGCGTACTGCGCCACCGCCCGCTCGAAGGGCTGCGGCTGGGCGGCGTGGATATCGGTGAAGGTGAGGGCCGACAGGCGAATCTGCGCGGTGCGCCGGCCATAGAGCGGACTGTCGTAGGACAGGGCGTGCTTTCGCATCATCCCGATCAGCGACCCGCAGAGGATCAGCATCACATTGCTGTCCTTCAGAAATTCGTCCCATGCATTCTGCAGAATCGAGGGGAAGGCCGGATTTGTCTTGACCAAATAGGGAAATTCGTCCAGGACCAACACTTTCTTTTCCTCCGGCCGGTACCGGGTGACCTCCTGAAACAAATCCAGCCAGTCAGAAAAGGCCACCCGGTTGAGGGTGGGATTACCCGTGGCGCGGGAGATCACGCCGGCCAGCCGTTTCATGCTTTGAGACTCCACTTCCTCTGTGGCGAGGAAATAGATGGCGGTCTTGCCCTTGATAAACTCCTTAATCAGCGTCGTCTTGCCCACTCGTCGGCGGCCATACAGCACGACAAAGCCGCCGGGGCGCTGGTACTCCTGTTCCAGTACCTCCAGCTCCTTTCGGCGCCCGATAAATTCCATGAGAAGCCCCGCCTCCATTTATGATAATCTGTATTATGATAATTTACTTTATATTATATTCAGTAGGCGTACAAAGTCAAGTTCCATAGCGGCGGTTTCCTCTGTTTTTTAATATGACCAATTGGGGGCCGGTAGACTACCGCCTTAGCCCGGCGGCCCCGTCACCAGACCTCAGCAGCCCGTCATTTCCCGCCGTCTTTTCGGCATCACCTCGCGGTATTCTTAACGACGTATGGACGACCTGCTTTGGCGACAGACCTATTCACCTTCACACCAAAATAGCAGAACAGCGCCGTCCCGGCTCTACCAGGGCGGCGCTGCTGTTATATTACAAAAGATTTAGTCCTCGACTTCTACATGGAGCTGGCCGGCGATTTCTTCCACCGACATCCCGTTTTTCATTGCCAGGTTGACGATTTGCTGGATCTTCTGCTTTTTCGTCTTGCGAGGCGGCTTTGGGGCCAGGATCTCCGCTTTCTTTTCCTCCAGAGACTTGATGCGGTCCTGTGTTGCAGTGATCTTCGCATCATACTCTGCCACAACAGACGCCTTCTTCGACTCCAGCTCTTTGATGGCCTGATTTAGCTTTGCGATTCTTTCGTCCACCCCAGCCGCTCTCTCTTGTGGGGTACGGCGCGCGCGCTTATTCTCAGACTCTGCCATGTTATGATCACCTGTCCTTTGTGTATAAGGTAAATTGAACTATATGGAAATGGTAACACATAGGATATCAAAAATCAAGAGTACAATTCCACGCAGCTGTATCAGACTTCTTCATTTTTCATGTATACCGATCCGCATAGCAGATTGAAATTAACGTCTACACACTGAACAAAATCACCTCTATCTTCGACGGGATAATTTTTTATTTCTCGAAGATGCAGGTAAATAGATTGTTGGTTTCAATGCAGATGTTTGAATCTGGTATCTTACATACGCTAAGTCTTGTTGTAATATAGCGTACGCTTTTCGCTGAGAGTTTCGCGCGGAACTCTCGCGATACCAATATATGATAAGAATGATGACGAGAACAATCGCGGTGCCAAATGCCAATATAAGTATTTGGGATAATTCGGTATTATTGGCTATTCCACCAGGAACGCGCTTACAAGCGTCAGTAGTATATGTGCTATGCCCATTCTATCTTCCTTAAGTTGACCTAACTCTAGTTCGCAGCATTTTGATAGATACTCAACGCCATCTATGTTGTATAAACCAAACTTTGGATGTTTCAGCAAGTTTTCCAATATTTTAATTCGCTTATACACATCATCCACACTCTGATAATCGGAAAGAGCCTTTTGAATCTCTTTATTGTTACAATACGCGCGTTGGATAAACAACGCAAAAAACAATAAATATGGAAGCATAAAAACGGCACCTATTTGTGTCTCGCGCAAAATGGCAAACAGTACAACACCAGATGCCGAAAGTATGACTAGGAAGCTAAAAAGAGTTTCCAGTTTATCAGATCCCTTGAAGTATTTGGCATGAAGTTCTTTATTTAAACACTGACTCAAATACTTCTGATAAAAGGCTTCAAACATATGTACCTCCTTGCAGGTTATAAGCAGGAATAGAACTCAATGGCTAATATTGGAATAGTCATAATCGTTGGACACCATACGATATTTCCAATGTGAGAGTATTATACAATGATGTCGCCTACTTTATCTGGTAGCTATCCGCATTTATGTTCGAATTTACAAAATGTTTACAAAATTGCTGAGCACTTTTTCTTTTGAGCGGTGCGTAATAAAGCGACGGAATAAACGAGGAAGTTCCAGTCAAGGGAAAAGTTCATACAGTATCTTCGATCTTCTGAAGGACTGCTGGGGAAACTGGCGGAACGCCGTTTCTATTCCCTGTGAGGCCTGCTGCCCCTGTACCAACTGACGGCTGGGCTGCCTGCGCTATATGGACTGCCAAATCTCCGTCATACCCTGACTGGTCAGCTAATTCGTATGTCGTATGAAGGAGATGAAACAGAGCATGAAACGGATCAACATCAAATGCCCCTACTGCGGCTCCCGGGCATACCTGCGGCCATCATCCGTGGTCTATGGTGATCATACAGATGACGCGGGGGCCAAGCTCTATGTATGCGCCCGGTATCCCGCCTGCGACGCCTATGTGGCGGCCCACAAGGACACCCTGCTGCCCATGGGCACGCTGGCGGACCGGAACCTGCGCCGCAAGCGCATGGAGGCGCACTCCGCCCTGAACCAGCTGATTGGCAGCGGCATCATGACGCGGAAACAGGCGTACCGCTGGCTCCAGATCCAGCTTGGTTTGCCGGAATCTGAGGCACATATCGCCAAATTCTCTGAGCTGCGATGCCAAAGGGTGATCGACTTGTGCCGTGCCCTCTCCCTGGCGCAGGCCCGGGCGGCCTGACCACGATCCAAGCTGAGAGAGGTGAAAACCGCAATGAAAAACTGGATGCAGATGAACGATGCACAGAGGGCGTTGGTGGAGGAGAACCTGTTTCTGGTGGGCCAGACCATCGCCCGGCATATCCGATACAACGAGAACATCTGCGGCATGGGCGCGGATGATCTGTATCAGGAGGGCTGCTGGGCACTTTGCCGCGCCGCTATGACCTATGACCAGATGAGGCGTGGAACCCCGTTTTCCGCCTACGCCCGGCCCGTGATCCGCAACCACCTGCTGGACCACTGCCGGCGTGTACTGAGCCAGCGGGAACATCTACCCACCGTAGCGCTGGAGGTCCCGGTCAGCGAGGATATCCCTCCCCCGGAGGCTTGGCTTCGGGATGTAAATGGACAAGAGGTGTGGGACGCACAAATCCTTGTGGATCAGCTGCTGGAGCACGGCAGGCGCACCTGCACCGGCGTGGCCAGGCTGGGTGTGGAGGCGCTGGCACTGAAGGTCAAGGGCTATACCGGGGCCGATATCGCCAGGATGTATCATACCAAGCCCAACCATGTGGGAGCGTGGATCTCCCGGGCGGCAGAGAAACTGCGTGGAGATGCAGCCTTCGCCGCGCTGCTGGATCGTGAGGCACTGCCTAAAGCGGCTGGTTTCTGAAGCCAAACCAAGGATGAACAGATACATAGGAGGATAACCATGATGAACACGCGAAGACGAACACTTTACACGGCGGTGGGGCATTTTCGGAGCGTCACGACCAAAGACGGCGCCTATCCCGTGGTGCTGGTAAACCGCCAGGAATACCAGATGGACCCCCAGGAGATGACCGTTTGGAGTATCCTGAATTGGCGGCTCGTGGACGCTCAGGGCGTGGAGGAGCACTACGAGCCCATGTTCCAGGCGCAGAGGCTGGAGGAACGCCGTACATTGGAGCACTGCCTGGACCGTCTGGTGACCAGGGGCCTGGTGGCTGCCGGGCGTGGTGAGACCGACTTTGAGGCTTTGTACGATCTGCTCAGCGGTCTGTATGTGGTGCCCATCTCGGAGAGCCTGCCCCTGCGTACCGTTAGTTTCCTCAAAATGCTCCTGCTGGACGGCGTGCCTTTCGCCCGGGCGAAGCAGATTTTTCATAAAGTCCGGCTGTCTGAGGGCGAAGCCCGGGTGATGGCCTTGGCAAGGCAGGCGCTGCTCTCCACAGCGGAGCTGATCCGCTGTGTGGATTTGGGCGTCACGGACGTCTCCAGTGATGACAAGGTGATGGACGCCCTTTACAGCGACACAGACGCCACCAGCGACAACGTGGGGGATCTAATGCGGGCATCTCAAAGTCGGGAGCCGGTTACGCTGTCTGTTGCCAACCTGTGTCTGCATAAGCAGATCATCTTCGAGCGGGTGTAGGGTATGGATAGGCTTGCGTTTCAGGAGTGGCCCGCCGTGCTGCGGCGCCGGTGGATTCTCACCGGCGCCGCAGGAGTAGTGTTTCTGCTGGTGGGGCTCGCTGTATTTTTCGCTCTTGGGGATCGTATCCTTTTGATTCTCAGCGGGATGCTGACGCTCTGTACCCTCCTGCATTGCGTGGAGTATTACCATACGATCAGATGCCGCCGCTATCAGGCGATAGAAGCCATCTGCGTGGATCTTGGCCGTCCCGGCATCGGTCGGCGCAGGAAGATCCGGCTGCTTTTACAGGATGGCGGGGAGATCACGGTGACCTTAGATAAGCGGATGGATCTGCGGATCGGGCACCAATACCGGATCTTCTGCCGTTTGGACCGTACCCCGCCTCATGGTGGGGCTGATCTCCAATGCCTGCCGGCGGGAGATTCGATCCTCGCGCTGGAGGATCTCGGAGAATCCCGCGCTGATTTCGCCATAGAAGATAAGGAGGAACCGAAACATGACCTATAAACCATGCACTGCGGCGCAGTATCGGATCATGGGGTATCTGCGTGAGACCTTTGAGACCTCTCTGTGCCTCATCTACCCGTCCCGGCCCAACGCCATGGTTCTGGAAGACCAGTTTGGAGAGAAACTTGAGTTCTTCTTCCGTGACGGAAAGGTCCTGGAGCATTCGCTCATGCCGCCTGCGGATCCTGCGTCTGTTGATCTCTTTCGCCGGTGCCTGGACTTCCAGTTCCCCCTGCCCAGTCAGAAGACGTTTTCCGCACGAAATGCCCTCTGGTCCACCGGCGCCTTTCCGCTGACTTACCAGCAGGCCCTGGACCTTCCCGACGACCTGTTCCGGCACTATCATAAGACACAGCCGCCGACAAAAGAGGAAGTGCGGGATCTTGCCGCACGCGGCTCAGTGACCGAGCCGGATTTTTGGTCCATGCAGCTGTGGCGGCTGGACGGGCACACGGAGGACTGTATGCTATGCGGCCCCTGGGATGACGGGGGCGGAACGTACGGGATCTTATTCCTCCCCCAGTCTGGCCAGCAGGCGGAAGAACTTCATTTCTACGTTACATGAGCCTTTCACAGCGGCGGGCCAACCGCGTATGTCCATATTGCGAAACAGGCCGCAGCAGCCAAGCCCGCCCTGTTTTACTCCAAATTCCATAGAGGGAAAAAGGCCGGGGGAAGTGCATTTTTGCAGCACTTCCCCCGGCGGCTTTATGGAGATGTTTGACCAGAACAATGGGGCGGTCGCCCTTATTGATCTTCACCAAGGTGAGCAATTTCCCAACACATCCCGGGCCGCCGGAGCCGATGCGTGCCCTGCGCCCGGAGTTCACAATTTCTGAAAAGGAGCAAATTATGAGCAGATTTATAGAAGTTGAGTCGAACCTGATCAATGTAGATCACATTGTCAGTGTCCAACAGCATAGGAACTATACCTTGAGCATCTTCCTCGACAATGGCAAAGTAATCAAGGCGGACTACGCCTGTGAACGTGTCCTGGAGGCCATAGCGGGCCGGGACTTTATCGTGGGCACGGTGCCCTGCGAGGGAGTCTGTGTCGCCATCAACAGCGAGGAGGGGACGCAGTTCTATCCCGTGCGCCAGCTTGCCCTCACCGGGGACGGCGAGGTGCGGCCCCTGAGCGTCCAGTTTGATCGGATTGAGTTCTTTGACGATTGGCCTGGTTATGGCGGAATGACGCATCCGCAGCCTCCCTCTGAGGAAACAGGCCCTTGATGGGAGGGTGGGTTTCCTGCGGACGCTCAGAACAAGAGAGGGACGCATGTGGGGGCACTCACAGGTGTTTTGACCACTGGACGGGGTACCATGGTTGGATATCTACTTGCCAGCCTCGACCTCTTTGATCAGCTTGCACATATCCTTCAATACATCACGGGCATTGCGCCCTTCATATCCGTTGACACAAGTGGTCTGCGATTTCCTCAGATCCACTTAGAGCGCGTTGCTGGAACCTGGTGTGAGAGAAAGTGGGACTGACCGTTCTCTTACGATCTGCTTGAGCGGCATCGTGAAAACACCAGGCATCGTCATTTCCAGCTCGTTTAAGACGGCCTCCGCCTGTGCCTTCAATGTGGAATCCACGCGCGTTGTTCAGATGGCGTCACCCGGCATACAGGGCGCCTTCCTTTCTTGGAGATATTCCATGTGCGTTACCAATGCAGCGGGACAAACAGAACCCCCATTTCTCCGCATCCAATCAGCTTGTGAAAAAATTACGGAGGAACCTATTTGGCGCTGACTGCTCCAGTCAGCGCCGTTTCCTTTTAGGTTCCCTGAAGGAGATGTTGAAATGAAGAAGCACAAGAAAATCCTACCACTATGCCTGCTCACACTGCTGCTGACTGTGCTGCTCTCGGTTCCGGCCTCCGCCGCTGGAGGCTATTCTGACGTACCGCCGGGCTCCGCCTGCTATGAGGCGGTGACCTACCTGGCAGAGCGGGGGATCACATCCGGCACTGGCGGAAACTGCTATTCACCCGATGACCTGATCACGGTGCGCCAGTGGGCAGTTATGCTTTGTCGGGCGTACCTCCCGGATACCCTGCCGACCGCATCCTACGAATCACTGGGCGACGCCTGCGTCCGCCAGTGCTACCGGGAGGGCTGGGTCACGGAATCGGCTGTGCTGAGCCGGGACTCCAGGATGTGCTGGGGCGCCCTGCTGCAAAGTGCCTTTGCGGCGGCTAATATCCCGGTCTATGACTATTCGCTGTACCCTGGGGGCTCCACACTCTCAGCCTACGACAATGTTCTGCGGCTTGGAGAGGAGCTCGGCCTGTGCGGGCTGGACGGCGGTGCCCTGGATCTGATGACCCGGGGAGATGCGGCCCAGGTGCTGTACCAGCTCTTGACCAACGAATACGAGGTAGCAGCGCCGCCGTTGGCTACGGCGGCGTTTTTATATAACAAGGAGGAGGCCGACCTCAATCCCTATCTGGTGGAAATTCAAAAGATCCCGGCTTCGATTCTGGAAACTTTTGAGCAGAAGGGCTGGAAGTACGTCATTGATTTTGACTACCTGTGGGAGTTCAGCCAGGAGCGGGGGATGTCATGCATCGGAGTGGCCTCATACAGTACCCGGGAGATCTATGTGTCTGACCCGTCAGCCACCATCCATGAGTTCGGCCACTTCCTGGACTGGACGCTGGGGTTTCCGACATACCACGAGGAGCTATACGAGACGGAGGCCCAGTCTGCGGCTGATACCGTCCTGCGTGACTACTCAGCCACCAACAGCCATGAGTACTTTGCAGACTGCTTCGCATTCTGGGTCCGCAATCGTGATGACAAAGAACAGATGGAGCAGCTGAAGGAGGCGGCTCCGGAGACATACACATATTTTGCTGGGCTGGAATCCGGTGGGTGGTCCGCCGTCATGATGGTAGCTTGACCCGCTCCCATTATTTGAAACCGGCGGGTCATGGCCACACCGCAGGCCGTCACCATTTGGCTGACTGGCTACGAAACCATTCATAAGCGCTATGGGTACTTTTGTGAGGCATATATCCAAGCATAGAAATGAAGGAGGTTCTTTTTATGAGTACAAATACATATTCGATTTTTGATTTCCTGAAAAATTGCGGCGGCAACTGGCGGAATACGCTCTACATCCCCTGCGGCATCTGCATCCATCCCTGCAGGGCCAAACAGCGCGGCGCCCTGGTGACCGCGGACAGCTATGGCCGGCCCCAAGCCATTTCTGTGGTACGGTATGAAGCCATTACCGGGCAGCGGATTGATCCGGACGAATGCGTCGGAACCCTTCGGCAGTATGCCTTTGACGCGGTTTTCCGGGAGTTCGCGTTTTGGGAATGTGAGCAAGTGGGAGATTGTCTTCTCTGCCGCTTGGACAGCGAAATTTCGGCCGGGCCGGTACAGCAGAAATCGGAGGAGGATTTGGAAACGCCTGCACCTGCTGTAGGCGTGGAAAGGCCATCAAAACGGTGCTTTGCACCCAAACTCAAGGAGTCTCCCAAGTAAGTGCCTCAGTACAGCCGGACGCGCTGCACAGGACAGGGGCACCACATCGGCCCAGGCCGTCACCGCCTCGCGTGACGCCGGAGCTGCCTTTCCTTTGAGCCGGCAATCCCTCTAAGATCGGGATTGTCTTACTGCTCCCTCCGTGCTATAATGGAGCCGACTTTACGGGAAGGGCAGGCATACGGGTGATGGAAGATACAAAAAAGCAGAGTGACCAGGAACTTATCCCACCTCCGGGGCAGTCCGCCGGCTCTCCGGCTGAGGAGCCGGATCTTCATCTGATTGATTTCTGGGAGTTGTTATCGGAATTGCGGATCTGAGAAAACATCCGAACTTGGATAGGAGCGGGATACCGACGATGGCACTCCTAAGTTCGATGCAGAGGATCTCAGAGAACTGTTCCAGGAGTTGTCCGAAGAGATCTTATCCACTATCGCCGTGATGGATGAAGGAGAATTGGAGACTGCATATAATTCAGAGTGCTAAGATCGCAAGGGCCGCCCACACAATGAAGTGTGGGCGGCCCTTTTGTCGTTTGTGGTGCTAGCGGCAATAATAGGCGTGCTGGTAAATTGCCTGAACGCCTAATAATGGTAGGGATGCTCCTGCTCGGCAATTCCCGTCTAAGCTGAATGATTTCATCCAGCAGGTCTTAGGTCTTGCGGGATTTTGAAACTGTTATGAGCCCCTTTGCTCTGTGGTTTGAGGGCTTCAAATCCACCGTTCAGATATGCGCTCAGATACCGTTCCAGGGTCCGATAAGGTACAATAATTTTCGCAAATTGAAAAGTAGATAAAAAGAGAGGTGGTTTGTAGAGATCTGGTAGAATGAAGTCGCGTCACACCATTCTGAAAGGAGACAGCAAACCATGTCTGAAAAGATTGTACAGCTTAACGAAGAAGTAATCAAGAGTCAATCAAGGAACTAGTACGAGGCAGCGTAGAGGAAATCCTCAACGAGCTGCTGGAAACCGAGGCAGAGAAACTGACCCCGGCCACCGTAACAGATCAGCTCGGCACAACAGGCCGTCTGTACGACACAATAGCCGGCCACCCCCGCCAACTCACCCCGGCAGCTCGCCATGAAGGATCGGCTGATCGAGGAACTGAACGCAAGGCTGGCGGAGGTCAGTGCGGCACTTATGGCAGCTCAGCAGTTAGTGGTGGCGGCACAGGTTCTCCATGCGGGGACGATCCAGCAGCAGTTCCTTGCCGGAGAGAAAGAGGGGCTGGTTTAGTAAACTGTTTCAAAACGCAAGTGAGGCACACTAATCATATGTGCCTCACTTGCGTTTTGGTTTGCTCTATTTGCCTTGAGATCGCAGAAAAATGATATCGCTGTTATTGGTGCAGGGTTTTATTGGGTAGGAAGTAACAAGTGAGTAATCAAAAAAGGCAAAGGCTCCGAGGGATAATCCCGGAGCCTTTTATTACTATTTTAGCGGAAGGACTTTTGCCATTTCAATTACTTGGTCTCGGGGTATCCCTTTAAAGGACAGATCACAGTTGAGATAATCAGACTCACTTCTGCATTTTGCCAAAGCCAATGCATCCTTCAGTATGCAATAAGAATCCCATACTGTTGAACGAAAGGGAGTAGTATAGTTTAGCACATCAAGTTCCTGTTCAACATACTTGTCGGACTGATTCAATCCTGTTAGAAGGAGGGTGATGATCTCATCGGGCTCCCATCTAAGTTCGTATGTTTGTACTCCAGCTTCGTAATATATAGAAGCAGTGAGTGTTTTTGCAAACATATCCAAATTTGACTCAGATGGAGTAGAGGTACATCTGACCGCAAGGTTAATCAGATACATGTAATAGGTCAGCACAGAAAACCTTGCTTCTAACGGAAGTGCTTGAGGGACGGCTTTAGCTAACATACCAGTGGCGTATAAATCATTGACTTCCGCCAGGATAGTATAGACATCAAGGTCAAAAAGCAAACGAGAATCCTGCGTCCACTTTTTTAGAGCAGTAAGCGTTTGATTTCGAAATTGATCAAGTGTAACATCTTTCTTAAAAATTGTAAATTCCGCAAAATCCACATTTGATCCATCCTTTTGACCATTCTTGTGTGCAAAAAATTACCATATCGCATTGCTTATATCACAATAGGGCCATTTCAGGAAAAAGAGGGTCCGGTTCAAAGGAATATTAAAATTACCCCTCACCAGCTACATTGCATATATCACATACAGGAACATTCATACATACAGGAACATTCAAAGAATTTGTTATATTGACCAGCATGGATGAATCAACAATGCAATAATCAACCTTTGACTCCAAATTGTCGGAATCAAGTAGAGCAGAAATTCTAGCTTCGTATGAGAAGGTTCCTTTGTTAGCTACTACAGCTTTGTTCATAAACAAATACACTCCTTTTTTAAATTTATATAATACCATACTGGTAATTACCCTATGTGGAGCACTGATGAGGCACAAAGTGTGTTTCAAGAAAACGAATCATATTTTGATTCTCTTCAGCTACAGTTTGTTCAAGAATTGTGTAAGCCAAATCTTTGACAAAGCGTTTCCACATACACACTACCATTGGATTTTCTGTGATAGTTGATCCGGATAATAAATTGTGAGATGGACAGAAATGCTGCGGGCAATTGTGGTAAAAACTGCACGAGTTACAAAGCTCAGGTTTATCTTTGCAGATTGGGTGAGGTCGTGCTAGATATGCTTCTAGGAGCTTTTTGTGTCTTTCAGCGTCAAGCCCATCATAAATATTGCCAATATAGAAAATGTCGTGCTCCAAATATGTGTTATGCTCTTGACAGCCGTTGATATCTCCATTTGCAGCAATGCCAACAGATCTAACACCTGTTCCACAATTTTTCAAGATGTCTGTAGATGGCTTATTGGCGTGAAAACATAAAGAAATAGATTCCAGCAACTCATACCAAATCAGTGGCTGGGTCTCATTTTTAATGTCTTGATACATCGAGGCGGCAATGAAAGACAATTGCTTTAAGGCTACTTTTATTTGCTCTGTACTCCACTCGGCAAATGGGTTTGGCGTTATGAAATAATGAGAAAAGCCCATTTGCTTGGCAAACTGATAGTTTTCAAATATACGAGTTACGCTATATGGCTCCAGCGTACTTCTAAATGTTACATCTGGGAAATACTTCAGTATTGTAGGAAGTTTTGGCCTCAATATGTCAAAACTGGAGCTATTGTTTGGGCCAGGCCTTTGGCTATCCTGTGTCTCTTTATCTCCATCTATAGATAATAGGATGCGGATATTATGCTTTGATAGCCATTGCAGCCGTCTCTCTGTGAGCAGGGTTCCATTGGTCGTCATAGAAAAGGATAGCCCATACTGTTCTCGCAATCCAGTATTTTCTGTCCATTCTACCGTTGGAACAATGATGTGGTCAAACTGCATCATCGGCTCACCGCCGAAAAAACAGATTTTTGGTTTTGCCCTGAGATCTGGGATACGGGAGCTCTCTTTAATGATAAACCGTATAGCTGCTTTCATAGTAGATAACTCAATTACTCGCTTGTTGCTTTCGGTAAAGCAATAGGGGCAACGTAAATTACAATCGTCTGTAACATTCACAACAGCATATTGGATCACATTGTGGGCCCGTATCTCCTGGTATTCAGCGTCAGTCATAGCGCATAACAGCCTTTCTTTCATGTGCTATATACCAGTAGCATTATAACATATTTTGAAGCGAAATCAATATATTGAGTAAATATAGATACACTAAGTCTGTTTTTAATTCAAGCCATTTCCTGTATCATATATACATAACCTTTTTCATAATCATTGCTCCTTTCCTTATTTCTGCTGTTAATTTGCAGCCTATTTTATTTATTATACCACATATACTGTATATAGACAAGCCATCATTTGGTAAATCAAAACAACTACCTTAAGGATTTGAAAGTAAAAATTGATAGATGTGGTGTTTGCTGAAATAGAGATACTGCCAGCGGACGAGTAAAACTATGAAAACAAAGGGCTGCAGACCGGCTACGAGCCGGATCGTGATCGCCTGATCTGGAGTAACTGGGACATCCACAGCGGCCAGGGCATGGATGTGCTACTCCCAGATCGGATCGATGGCGGCACATGGCAGGTTGTCTCCTTTGAGTATAATGATGAGGGATGGTATATGCCTAGATATCCTGGTGTGTTCCCAGTGGGCCTATGGGCCAGGGAGAGCAAGGATGGCTTAAAGGTAAGCCGACGACTATGACTTTATCGTAATCGACACGCCGCCCGCCCTGGGCGTGTTAACGGTGAACGCCTTTACCTGTGCCACTAATATACTGATCCCCACCACGGCCGGGATCTTTACCACGGCCGGGATCTCCCAGCTCAATGAGACGGTTACCAGCGTCCAGAAGTATTGCAATCCTGGCGTAAAGATCCGGGGCATTCTCTTTACCCGGTTTAATCCCAGGGCCAACATCAGTCGGGAGATCAAGGAGCTTGCGGAGCAGCTGAGCGAGTACATCTCGGTACCGATCTATAAGACCCACATTCGTTCTGCGGTGGCCGTGGGAGAAAGCCCAGGCGAACCGTGCCGATATATTTTTGACTACCCTGGGAAGTTTATCATGGCAGAGAATTACAAGGCCTTTATCGATGAAGAGTACTTGCTACCCTGAAATGGAAAATTGCAACGTAGATGCAAGTGTTACTTGCCTCCATGTAAACCGCAAGCGGTTTACATGGGATTAAAGCTGCTCTATAATAGGAGTGAAAAAAGTGGAGTTAAGAGATAAACTGATTTTGTTGAGAAAGGGAAAAGAGCTATCTCAAGCAGATTTAGCCGAGATATTAAATGTATCGCGTCAAGCCATTTCTCGGTGGGAGGTGGGAACATCGGTCCCATCTATGGATAATTTGAGTGCATTAAGCAGGCTATATAATGTATCAGTAGATAGTCTTATGCGCCCTGATAATAATGCAGAGACAATTGTAAAAGAACAGGTAAACAATGAAGAAAAAGAAGAAGTTACAATCTTCGCAGTAAACAGAAACCTGAAAGAAGACGTTGTGCTCAACACAGACGTAAGAAGTTTTGAAGGCTACAGAGTTGCCGAGCATATCGTACTTGAAAGCGATGACCTGAAAGTAGTCAATGCATTCGGACAGGAAAACGTAAAACCAAAAACAACAGAGCAGACAACCATGGACAATGGCGAACTGACAAGTATGCTTCATAAAGCATCCTGGAACGTGATCCGTCTTGTAAAGGATAATAAATAAGAATTATAGAATCCCCTTTAAGTGGACCTGGTAAATAACCAAAATCTGCTTAAAGGGGATTTTTAATGGAATATCCGCTTGATAGTCTATTTGATCAGAAAAGGCTGAAGCGTCTGTATCGTATATTCATGCAGCGCTTCTTTTTTGCTTCTGTCAATCTGCAGATAATGAGCGTAAAGCACATCCAGGACCAGCAGGATCGGAAACTGTGGGGAAATGATATTTCCATATTCCAGATGCTCCATACTCGCAAAGATCAGTGTTTCATCGCAGAACTCCTGATAGGATTTGTCCTGCCTTGCAGTCATAAGAAGGGTATAGGCACCTCTCTGATGAGCGGCTTTCAGAGAAGAAATAATATCAGCCGTTTGTCCGCTGACACTGATTCCGATCACCAGACAGTTCTCATCCAGAATCACAGAATTTACTTTCATAATGTGGCTGTCCGTAACCGCCTCAATATTCAGCCCAATGCGCATAAAACGCAGCTTCATTTCCTGCGCGACAAGTCCGGAACTGCCTCTTCCATAGACATACACCCTTGGTCTGGACACAAGCAGTTTGGTGATACGCGCAATCTGTGCTTTGTCCAGAAGCGCATTCGCCTTATTCAGAAGTTCCTGATAAGTATTAAACTCAGAAATTTCGAAGTTCGGAACATTCTCCTCTGTTTCCGGAGTAAGGCTCTGCTTATATTCATAAATAAACTCCCGATATCCGTGAAAACCACATTTCTGGGCAAAACGGGAAAGAGAAGCCTCCGATACATAAAGGATTCCCGAAATATGTCTGGAGGAAAGGTCTTCTTCCTCTGTATTGTGCATAAAGAAATCTGCGATCGTTCGTTCCAGTGGTGTAAATGTATGGTAATAAGATTCAATTAATGGAATAATTTTTCGTTTGCTTAATGACATGAGCTGGCATATCCTTTCTG
>OGHJ01001717.1_pt1 | contig 21746 bp, 20 predicted proteins | sample 1571351 | NCBI WGS metagenome assembly OGHJ01 (sample SAMEA2582037, study PRJEB24529) | metagenome | biome: Human gut stool | place: China | collected 2011 | reverse complement strand
CGCTAACATCTGACGCCATACAGGGCTCTTTCCGCCGCCTCCGCAGGCTTTCATACAGTCAACCTTAACGCCCATTTCCTGAAGGATCTCATTGCAGTCGCAGAGAGAATAAGCAACGCCTTCCATTACAGCCCGCAGCAGATGCTTTCTTGTGTGGATCGCAGACAGACCGAAAAATACGCCTCTGCAGTCCGGATCCAGATGCGGGGTCCTTTCTCCCATTAAATAAGGAAGATACAGCAGACGGTCACTTCCAGGTGCCACAGACGCAACATCCTGATTGATCTGGTCGTATACATCTACTCCCTTGGCCTCTGCCTCTTTTACATAATCCTGGCAGAACTGGTCTTTAAACCATTTTAAGGAAAGTCCTGCAGCCTGGGTCACACCCATCATATGCCATGCACCCGGTACTGCGCAGCAGCAGGTATGGATCCTTCCCTTCGGATCAATGGCAGGCTTGCTGGTATGTGCAAATACAACACCGGAAGTACCAATGGTAGTAAAGGCAGTTCCGTCTTTTACAACACCGGTTCCCACTGCAGCTGCAGCATTATCACCGGCACCGCCGGCTACGATACATTTTTCAGAAAGGCCTAATTCCTTTGCTACATCCGGAAGCAGTGTTCCTGTTGCTTCGCAGGACTCATGTACCTTTCCTAAAAGGTTCTTGTCAATATTTAATGCTTTCAGCACTTCATCAGACCAGCAGCGGCCCGGAACGTCTAAAAGCTGCATACCGCTTGCATCAGAAACTTCAGTTGCAAATACACCGGTAAGTATGTAGCGGATGTAATCCTTAGGCAGTAAGATATGACGGCAGCGGTTATAATTTTCCGGCTCATTTTTCCGTACCCAGAGGATCTTTGCTGCAGTCCAGCCTGTCAGTGGCGGGTTAGCTGTGATACGGATCCATTCTTCCCTTGGCATGATCTTTAACATGTCCTCTACTTCTGCGCCTGTTCTCTGGTCGCACCAGATAATAGAAGGACGGATCACCTCTCCGGCCTCATCTAACATGACCAGGCCATGCATCTGTCCGGAAATACCAATTCCCTTTACTGCGTCTTTGTCTACACCTGACTGTGAAACAACTTCCTTTATGGTCTTAAGAACTGCATCTCTCCAGTCCTCGGGCTTCTGCTCTGCCCAGCCATTTTCCGGCTGATACAGTGGATATTCCTGTGAAGCGGAAGCGATCACGGTTCCCTTTTCATCAAACAGGACCGTCTTTGTTGCGGAAGTTCCCACATCTATTCCCAAGAGATAATTCATGATATTCTCCCTTCTCCTCTTATGACAGCCATTCCTGCCAAACATATTCTAAAATGATTATAACTTATCCTAAACCGTCATTCCAGAGCAGTTCTTATCTTTATAATAGCACTTTCTTATCCTTTTACATCATTCTTATCATATGGTATACTTTATTGCAGGATCTGCGTGTTCTGACCGGCTTTTTAAGCCTTATGTACACCTGGAATTTTTACGGAAAGGAAGCTACAGGATGGATTTTAAATATGAAATGGTCGTTCCAAACGAAGACCTGCCCTGTAAATTTTTCATTTTTGAAGGAAAAAACGGCAATTACCGCCGCGCCAACCACTGGCACCAGTCTGTGGAGATCTTCCTGGTGCTGGAAGGGGAACTGAAATTTTACATTAACAACCAGTCCCAGCCCTTAAGTGCCGGGGAACTGATCATTGTCAATTCCAATGAGATCCACTCCATTGAAGCGCCAAAACCCAATCTGACCCTGGTGCTCCAGATCCCGGTTTCTTATTTTACCCCTTATATGGGAAAAGAGGACTATGCCATATTTGTAAGCCAGTCCCAGGAGAAAAACCGCGCGCTGGCTGTTCTTATTGAAAAAATGTATCATGTATATACAAAAAAAGAAAAGGCCTATCTTTTAAAAATGCAAAGCCTCTTCTATGAACTTTTATACCAGATGGCAACGGAATTTATGAAAACAGAGGCAGATGAGGGAAATCTGCGGCAGAAACGGCACTTAGACCGTCTCTCCCAGATTACTTCTTATATGAAGAAACACTATGATCAGCCGATCACTTTGGAAAGTGTAGCTGAAACATTCGGCTTCTCACCCAACTATTTATCCCGCATGTTCCGCCTCTATGCAGGGATCAGTTACAAAACCTATCTTTTAAACCTGCGCACCGAATATGCATTCCGTGAAATGCTACACACAGACCGCAGTTTAAATGACATTGCCATTAATAATGGTTTTCCCAACAGCCGTGCCTTTGCAAAATCCTTTTTAAAGCGCTACGACTGTCTTCCCGGGGAATACAGGAAAAAAATACAGCTTACTGCTTCTGAGACTTAAGGATCATCAGAGACAGATAGGGAACCGGCTCCTCCTTTAAGGTCTGATACTCCCGGATCAGACGCTGCTCTTTGGTTCCCGCCTTTTCTACCAGTACAAAGGAATTTTCCCTTCCACTTGCCTGAATAGCTGAAACCAAGGCTTCACTGTCTGTGGAAGGCTTCATAAGCACTACATTCTCATGTTCTGTAAGAAGTTTTTCCAGATCCGCTGCATTATTTTTCCGGACCGGTGCGATCACCAGATCTTCATCCCAGGCAGTAAGAGGGATTTTTGAAATAGCCGCTGCTGCACAGAAGGACGGAATTCCCGGAACTACCTCTGTCTCTGTGCCAAAAGCTTCTATATAAGGAAGGGTATACATAAAGGTACTGTATACAGAGGGATCGCCTAAAGTAATAAAAGCTCCTGTTTTATCTCCTTTTAAATATTCAGAGATCAGGCGTCCGTTTTCTTCCCACATTTTTTTCAGCTCGTCCCCTTTATAATGCATAGGATACTCCAGATTTACGATCTGGGCTTTACTGTCTTTTATATGTTCCTTTATAATATCAAAGGCAAAACTACCTGCTCCTTTTTTCTTTTCCGGACAGAAGATCACATCTGCCTGGTTAAGGATCTTATATGCTTTTAATGTAAGCAGTTCCGGATCTCCCGGTCCTACTCCAATTCCGTATAATTTTCCCATAATTTACCTTTCTTCTATCTATTTTTCTCAACAAATCCATTTTAACAGCACTTAACCACCACAGCAAGGAATTTTTATGGTAAGATAGGTCTATTACTATATTATTTAGGGAGGAATAATTTATTATGAAAAAAACAATGAAACTGCTGGCGGCTGCTCTTGCAGGCACTTTAGTGTTAGGCGGCTGTGCAGGAAATAAGGAAACTACTGCTGCTTCTGCTGAAAGCGAGACTGTAAAAGAAACAGAAGCACAGAGCACAGAGGCTGAAAGCTCACAGGCAGAAGCTGAAACTGAAAAGGCAGAAACTGAGACTTCTGACGCAGCCGGTTCAGGTACTGCGATCCGCGTTGGCTCTTTAAAAGGACCTACCTCTATGGGACTGGCTGAACTGATGGATCGCGCTGAAAAAGGCGAGACAGAAAATGACTATACCTTTACCATGGCAGGAAAAGCAGATGAACTGGTAGGTTCCATTGCAAGTGGAGATCTGGATATTGTTTTAGTCCCTGCCAATGTTGCAAGTATCCTGTATACAAAGACCCAGGGTAATGTAAATGTGATCGACATCAATACCTTGGGCGTTCTCTATGTAGTTGCCTCTGATGATTCCATTTCTTCTATGGAAGACCTGAAAGGAAAGACCGTTTACATGACCGGAAAAGGAACTACCCCGGAATATGTAATGAATTATCTCCTTTCTGAAAATGGCCTTACTGACGGGGATGTTACTCTGGAATTTAAGTCTGAGGCCACAGAGGTTGCTTCTGTATTAAAAGAAGATTCTTCTGCAGTAGGCGTTCTTCCTCAGCCTTTTGCAACTGCTGCCTGCATCCAGAACGAAGCTTTAAAGCCGGTTCTTGACCTGACCGAACAGTGGAACCTTTTAAATAAGGAAAATGGAAGCCAGTTAGTTACAGGTGTTACCATTGTGCGCAGCGACTTCTTAAAGGAAAATGAAGAGGCAGTGAAACTGTTCATCGAAGATCACAAGGCATCTGCTGCCTATACAAGCGAACATCTGGATGAAGCTGCTGAAATGGTAGCTGCACTGGGCATCGTTGAAAAGGCACCCATTGCGAAAAAGGCTATGCCTGCCTGCAACATTGTATGCATCACAGGTGAGGAAATGAAGTCTGCTCTCTCAGGCTATTTATCTGTTCTGGAAGCTGCTGATGCAAAATCTGTAGGCGGACAGTTACCGGCTGATGACTTCTACTATCTTCCATAAATCACTTACAGGATCCTTTTCTTATTGCTTCAATGAAAAATCTGATGAAAAAATATGGAAAAAACTGGGTCTGCTGGCTGATCTGGATCGGGATCTGGCAGCTGGCGGACCTTTTCATCCACAACAATATTATTTTTGCCGGGCCTTTTGACATGGCACTGACGCTGGCAGGACTGTTAAAAGACGGGGATTTCTGGCTGAGCCTGTTTCACTCTTCCCTTCGCATCTGCCTGGGATTTTTAAGTGCTTTTTGCCTTGGGATCCTTCTTGGAAGCCTTGGTTGGGCCTTTCCCCTGGTGAAAGAATTTTTAAAACCGCCTATGCTGATGATCCGATCTGTACCGGTGGCTTCCTTTGTCATTCTGGCACTGATCTGGATCGGGTCAGAAAATCTGTCTGTTTTTATCTCTTTTCTGGTGGTAGTTCCCATGATCTATGGCGCTACGCTGGCAGGACTTGAAAATATGGATCAAAAGCTTTTGGAAATGTCCCAGGTCTTTTCCATGCCATTTCTAAAAAAAGTACGCTACCTCTTCATCCCGGCTGTCCACCCTTATCTGGTAAGCAGCTGCCGGACTGCCCTGGGAATGAGCTGGAAATCAGGAGTTGCTGCAGAAGTGATCGGTATCCCGAAAGCTTCTATTGGCGAGCAACTATATTACACAAAACTGTATCTGGATACTTCCGGGCTTTTTGCCTGGACCTTTTCCATTATCCTTATAAGCGCAGTTTTTGAGTTTGTTTTTCTTACATTATTAAAGAAGGTACGTCACTGATATGGAACAGATCATAATTAAAAACCTGTCAAAATCTTATGGTACACTGACCGTCTTAAAAAATGTGGACCTGACTTTAGACCGGTATAAGACCTACTGCCTGATGAGTCCTTCCGGAACAGGAAAAACCACTTTATTCCGTATTCTTATGGGACTGGAAAAGGCAGATGAAGGGGATATTATCTGGAATGTGGGGTCCGGAGCCGGGACTGAAACTGATACAGATGCTTCCCGTTCTCTGCGCATTTCCGCTGTTTTCCAGGAAGACCGGCTCTGTCCTTCTTTTTCCCCTTTGGAAAATGTGATGATGGTGCAGAAAAAACATGCTTCTGAAATTTCCGGGATTTCCAGGGATGAGATCCTCACAGCTATGTGCCGTCTTCTGCCGGAAGAATGTTTAAACCGGCCGGTATCTACCTTAAGCGGCGGTATGAAACGGCGGACTGCCATCCTGCGGGCTCTTCTTACCAGGTCGGATCTGCTTTTAATGGATGAACCCTTTACAGGTCTGGATGAGGGAACAAAAGATGAGGTCATAAAATTTTTAAAGGAATACAGACAGGATCGTTTCCTTCTGATCTCCACCCATCAGAAGGAAGATGTGGAGAAACTTGGTGGAATATTGCTTACTCTGTAATATTTTACTGTTTAAAAGCCCGGTTTTGCCGGGCTTTTTATATACCGCTGGATTTTACTGCGGGATTTTTGTGATCCCCTTAATTTCTCGGCTGGATCACACTTTTTCCATTGTCAAAAGACGGATTAAACGCATAGAAATTCTTGCTGTCTAACTTCTCCTGGGTGATGCGCAGGGCTTCACCGAATCTCTGATAATGAACGATCTCCCGCTCTCTTAAATATTTGATAGGCTCACATACGTCATAATCTGTGACTACACGGAGTATATTGTCGTATGTGGAGCGGGCTTTCTGTTCTGGGGCGATCTTGTAAGTACAACATATACAAAAATATAGAGGGTAAAGCAGATATTCCGCCTTTCCAGTGTATCAATTCAGACGTTCAGAAATGAGCGTCTATTTTTTTACCCTAAAGCCAGAAAGGATGTGATACCACGAAGAAATCACCACCGCCGGAGCGTTCCCCTCCGCTTCCAGACCGTAACCCGAAACCAACCATCAAACACAACATTCAGAAAGGACAGGTACATCTATATGGAATTAAAATTCGTTATCCCCAACATGGAAAAGACATTCGGCAACTTGGAGTTTGCCGGAGAAGACAAAACAGAACAGAGAAGAATCAACGGACGCATGGCGGTACTCTCTCGCAGCTTCAATCTTTATTCAGACGTACAGAGGGCAGATGATATTGTGGTTATCCTCCCTGCCGAAGCCGGAGAGAAACATTTTGACTTTGAGGAACGTGTGAAGCTCGTCAATCCACGTATCACCGCAGAGGGCTATAAAATCGGCACAAGGGGCTTTACCAACTACATTTTACACGCTGACGATATGGTAAAAGCGTAAGGAAAAGGAGGACATCAGACTATGAGATTAGCAAACGGAATCGTGATTGACAAGGAAGCAACATTCGGGGCATTGAAGTTTTCTGCCCTCCGCCGTGAGGTTCACCTCCAGAATGAAGACGGCTCGGTATCAGAAGAAATCAAGGAGCGTACCTATGACTTAAAATCCAGAGGACAGGGGCGTATGATTCAGGTTTCCATCCCTGCCAGCGTGCCGTTAAAGGAGTTCGATTACAACGCAGAGGTAGAACTTATCAATCCTGTGGCAGATACCGTGGCAACGGCTACCTTTCAGGGAGCAGAGGTGGACTGGTACATCAAGGCGGAGGATATTGTCCTGAAAAAAGGGGCTGCCATGAATCCGCAGCAGCCGAAAAAAGATGAAGTAGTTAGAAAATAGGAATAGACATGGTTACTGAATATAAATAACATAGGTCAAGATTTTTTGCATAGCATCCAAAACCTTTAGTAGCCGAATTACTCATACAGCGAGTAGTTCGGCTACACCTTTCATAAGTTATTATAAAAAGTTTTCAATCAATAAAAATATAACTAAATCAATAAGCAAACTATCTTGTATAGTGGAACAGAACGGTAAAATCTTATTATAGTTAGTAAGAATAAAAGATATTAGTTGCTTACCGATTTTGGGTATTGCTGACATGTTCGATGAATCAAAAGTTGATTTAGACGTTGATGACGTTGTTAGAGATAACAATAACTCTGTTTTTGTATCTGTTTTCTCTCGATGAAAAGAAAAAGTAGTAGAATGTTTAATTTTTTTCATAACAATCCTCCTTAGCTGTTTGAGGTTAGCAACATGAATCTACTTTCATGCCGGTATCATCTAGTTATATTTATTGTATAACACTTATTCATTCTTTTTGTCAAGATTAAAAATTTAATTTATGAAAAGGAGGATTTCAGTATGAAACCATTTTTCCCCCGTGGAAAACGTATCCGTCCCACGGATAAAGACCTTGTGTTCCATACTTCCCTTGCCGCCCTGTTCCCTGTCTTCCTGCTGGTTGTCCTGCTGTTTCATATCCGGCAAATTGCCGGAACCAACTGGCAGGAAGTGTCCCTCTCCCAGATAACACAGGATGTAAATCTCCCTTATCTGCTATTCAGCATGGGCGTGGCAGGAATGGTGTGCCTTACAGCCGTTCTTCTGTTCTGGCGATACCGCAGGGATGAAGTAAAGCAGCTCATCCACCGCCAAAAGCTGGCAAGAATGGTGTTGGAAAACAAGTGGTATGAATCTGAACAGAGAAAGGAAGACGCTTTTTTCAAGGACTTGTCTTCCAGCCGTTCCAAAGAAACCATCACTTACTTTCCCAAAATCTACTACCGGATGAAACAGGGCTTGCTCCATATCCGTGTGGAAATCACCTTGGGGAAATATCAGGAACAGCTCTTAAACTTGGAGAAAAAGCTGGAAAGCGGCTTGTACTGTGAGCTGACGGATAAGGAATTAAAGGATTCCTATGTGGAGTACACCCTGCTCTATGATACCATTGCGAACCGTATCTCCATTGAAGATGTACAGGCAAAGGACGGCAGGCTCCGGCTCATGGAAAATGTCTGGTGGGAGTATGACAAGCTCCCCCATATGCTCATTGCCGGAGGAACCGGCGGCGGAAAGACTTATTTCATCCTGACCCTCATTGAAGCCCTGCTCCGCACCAACGCCGTCCTGTTCGTGTTAGACCCAAAGAACGCCGACCTTGCGGATTTACAGGCGGTTATGCCGGATGTGTACTACAAAAAGGAAGATATGCTCTCCTGCATTGACCGTTTCTATGAGGAAATGATGAAACGCAGCGAAGACATGAAGCTCATGGAGAATTACCGGACAGGGGAAAACTACGCTTACTTGGGGCTTCCGGCAAATTTCCTTATCTTTGATGAATATGTGGCATTTATGGAAATGCTCGGCACAAAAGAAAATGCCGCTGTCCTCAACAAATTAAAACAAATCGTTATGCTTGGGCGGCAGGCTGGCTTCTTCCTGATTCTCGCCTGCCAGCGTCCGGACGCAAAGTATCTGGGGGACGGAATCCGTGACCAGTTCAATTTCCGTGTGGCTCTGGGGCGGATGTCGGAAATGGGCTATGGGATGATGTTCGGGGAAACCACAAAGGACTTCTTCCTAAAGCAGATAAAAGGGCGTGGCTATGTGGATGTGGGAACCAGCGTTATCTCGGAGTTTTACACGCCCCTTGTCCCAAAAGGACACGATTTCCTCAAAGAAATTAAAAAGCTCATAGACAGCAGGCAGGGAGTGCAGGCGGCGTGCGAAGCAAAAGCCGCAGAAACGGACTGACCTGCTGTAGCTGGTGTGCCGTAAGGCACGCCAGCATAAACCCCTCGTATCTAACAGAGGGGTACAAATCGACAGGCAACAACCAAACAACAGGGCAGAATCCCATGGTACACAAGGGATTTTCCCATATCCGGCGTGTGTCAACAAGGCTCTGAAAGTTGACATACGCTTTTTTAGACAGGAGGGATTTTCACTGAATGAAGAAACATGGGTACGGGACATCAAAGAAAAACGGGAAAGTTACGGTATCTCACAACAGAAACTTGCCCTAGCTGCCGGAATCACCCGTCCGTACCTGAGCGACATTGAAACAGGCAAGGCTCACCCGTCCGAAGTATTACAGGAAGCCATCACGGAAGCTCTGGAACGATTCAACCCAGACGCTCCCCTTGAAATGCTCTTTGACTATGTGCGGATTCGCTTTCCCACTACGGATGTGAAGCATATCGTGGAAGACGTGCTGCGGCTAAAGCTCCCCTACTTTATCCATGAAGACTACGGTTTCTACTCTTACACAGAGCATTACTATCTGGGGGATATTTTCGTTCTGGTATCACCGGAACTGGAAAAAGGGGTGCTGCTGGAACTGAAAGGGCGTGGCTGCCGCCAGTTTGAAAGCTATCTGCTGGCACAGGAACGGAGCTGGTATGAGTTTTTCATGGATGTTCTCATGGAGGACGGCGTGATGAAGCGGCTTGACCTCGCCATCAATGACAAAACGGGAATCCTGAACATTCCCCATCTGACAGAGAAGTGCCGGAATGAGGAATGTATCTCGGTCTTCCGCAGCTTCAAAAGCTACCGCAGCGGCGAACTGGTACGGCGTGAGGAAAAAGAATGTATGGGGAACACCCTGTATATCGGCTCCCTCCAAAGTGAGGTGTACTTCTGCATTTACGAAAAGGACTATGAGCAGTACAAAAAGCATGATATTCCCATTGCGGACGCAGAGGTAAAGAACCGCTTTGAAATCCGGCTGAAAAATGAGCGTGCCTTTTACGCCATCCGTGACCTGTTAGAACATGACAATCCAGAACGGACAGCCTTTCAAATCATCAACCGCTATGTCCGGTTCGTGGACAAGGACGATACGAAACCCCGTTCTGACTGGCGTATCAGTGAGGAATGGGCGTGGTTCATTGGGGAACACAGGGGAAGCCTGAAACTGACAACCAAACCGGAACCCTATTCCTTTGAACGCACCCTGCACTGGCTCTCCCATCAGGTAGCACCCACATTAAAGCTGGCTCTCCGTCTGGATAAGATGAACCACACCCAGATTGTCCATGACATCATCACCCATGCAAAGCTGACGGAGAAGCACGAAAAAATCCTGAAGCAGCAAGCCGCCGCTGCAAAGGAGGTGGTGCTTTAACGGCGGCAATTTTGGAACCTAAGAACTCTTACAGGAAAGAAAGGAGCTTTTATGAATTTCGGACAGAATCTTTACAACTGGTTTTTATCCAACGCCCAGTCCCTTGTGCTGCTGGCAATCGTGGTAATTGGACTGTACCTCGGATTTAAGAGGGAATTTTCCAAACTTATCGGTTTTCTGGTAGTTTCCCTTGTAGCGGTTGGGCTGGTCTTCAATGCGGACGGTGTAAAGGACATCTTACTGGAACTGTTCAATAAGATTATCGGTGCATAGAAAAACCCATTTTACACTTCCGTTATGGAGCAAGCTCTGATTGCTTCATGGCGGAAGTCCACTAGGGGCTTGGGGAGCGTAACTCCCCAAAAGAAAGAAGATGTAATATGATAGTGTATGATAATTGAGATAAACTAAGAATGGTGGTATAATTTCTTTATATAGTAATTGAAAGTGGAGGAAATGTATGAAGGATTTTATTGATTTTTTGAAATTACCACCGAACATTTTAGGAGCTTTATCTATTGCCAGTGGTACATTATTATTATTGCCTCAAAAGTTAGCCCAAAAGTTTTATATTATAAATTTTCGGGAAAAATATGGTTTTACAATAGGCATTGTTTTTGTGATTTCCACAGCCTTACTAATAGTTTTATTACTATCTAAAATTTTTCATTTCTTTTATGACAAGTATGCTTCAAAGAGATTAGGAACTGCTCAGATTAAATATTTGAAAAATATGACACCAGAACAGGTGACAATCATTCGGGAGTTTTTACATGAACCAACTCACACCCTGCCATTACCCATGAACAATGGATTAGTAATAGAACTTCAACATTTACAAATATTAACCCCTGCCGGACAAACTCATTTAGTAAGTATGTTAGACCCACAAATCAATTATTTTTTACAACCTTGGGTAATTAAAAAAATCAATAGTGATGAAGAATTAAAGCGAATATTTTATTAGAAAAATGGCAACTGACAAACAAAGTTAGTTGCCATTTTTTGTTCTAAGAAAGGACGTGATACTGATTGAGGAAATGAGAATCTACATCCTGAACACCACACGGTTTTACCATGAGGATTTTGAGGAATACCCTGGGGCATGGTTTTCCTGTCCTGTGGATTTTGAAGAAATCAGGGAACGTCTTGGCGTTCAGAGTGAGGAAGAAATCGAAATTGAAGACTATGAGCTGCCGTTTCCATTGGAGGGCAACACAAGGCTCTGGGAAATCAACGCCCTTTGCCGGATGGTACAGGAAATGCAGGGAACGCCCCTCTATTATGAAATGGATGTGGTACAAAAGCGGTGGTTTCCCAGCTTTACAGAATTTATCGACCACAAAGACCAGATACGCTGCTATCCGGTGCAGGACGGGGAATCCCTCGCCCGTTATCTGGTGCAGGAGGTACAGCTATTTGGAGAAGTACATCCAGACCTGTTGAACCATATCGACTACGCTGCCATTGGTCGGGAACTGGAAACCAGCGAAAACTATCTGTTTACGGACAATGGTATCTTTTATTACCGCTAAAAGGAGGTGGAGGAACTTGGAGGAAATGCGGATTTACATTGCCAACTTAGGCAAATACAATGAGGGCGAACTGGTAGGGGCATGGTTCACGCCACCTGTGGACTTTGAGGAAGTCAAGGAACGTATCGGCTTGAATGATGAGTATGAGGAATACGCCATCCATGATTATGAGCTGCCCTTTGCGATTGACGAATATACCCCCATTGAGGAAGTCAACCGCCTGTGTGAGATGGTGGAGGACTTACCGGAATATATTCAGGAGGAACTATCGGAGCTGCAATCCTACTTTGGCAGTATCGAAGAACTCTGTGAGCATGAAGACGATATTATCTACCATTCCGGCTGTGACGATATGGCGGATGTGGCTCGCTGCTATCTGGAAGAAAGCGGACAACTTGGGGAACTTCCGGCACACTTACAAAACTATATCGACTATGCCGCCTATGGGCGTGACATGGAATTGGAGGGAACCTTTGTTGTCACAAACCACGGCGTATATGAAATCTTACGGTAGACCCGTCTGTATCTCTTTCAGGAAATACAGGCGGATTTTTTGATTCAGGGGTGGCTTTTGCTGCCCCATCTTTTAGAAAGGACGGATAACATGAAAAAAATACGAAGCTATACCAGTATCTGGTCGGTGGAAAAGGTACTCTATTCCATCAATGATTTTAAACTGCCATTCCCCATCACGTTCACACAGATGGCGTGGTTCGTGATGTCGGTGTTTGCGGTTATGCTCTTGGGGAACCTCCCTCCTCTTTCGTTCATTGACGGAGCATTTTTGAAATACTTCGGCGTACCCTTTGCCCTCACTTGGTTCATGTGCCAGAAGACCTTTGACGGGAAGAAGCCTTACGGCTTCCTGAAATCCGTACTGGCATATCTGGTACGCCCGAAACTGACCTATGCAGGAAAGCCCGTGAAGCTGGAAAAGGAATATCCGGCACAACCCATCACGGCAGTAAGGAGTGATATTTATGGCATATCCGATTAAGTATATCGAAAATAACCTTGTATTCAACCATGACGGGGAGTGCTTCGCTTACTATGAGCTGCTTCCCTACAACTATTCTTTTTTAAGCCCTGAACAGAAATATCAGGTACACGATTCCTTCCGGCAGCTTATCGCCCAGAACAGGGACGGGAAGATTCACGCCCTGCAAATCAGCACCGAATCCAGCATACGGGCAGCACAGGAACGCTCCAAACAGGAAGTGACGGGCAAGTTAAAGGACGTTGCCTGTGCAAAGATTGACGCACAGACCGAAGCCCTGATTTCCATGATAGGGGAAAATCAGGTGGACTACCGCTTTTTTATCGGCTTCAAGCTGCTTGTCAATGAGCAGGAAGTCACCATGAAGCAATTTCGCAGGGAAGCAAAGACCGCCGTTTCCGATTTCCTCCATGAAGTCAACCACAAACTCATGGGGGATTTTGTTTCCATGAGCAATGAGGAAATCTGGCGGTTTCAGAAGATGGAAAAACTGTTGGAGAATAAAATCTCACGCCGCTTCAAAGTCCGGCGGCTTAACAAGGACGATTTTGGCTATCTGATTGAGCATTTATACGGGCAGACCGGAACCGCCTACGAAGATTATGAGTATTATCTTCCGAAGAAACGGTTTCAGGAGGAAACGCTGGTGAAATACTATGACCTCATCAAACCCACCCGTTGTCTGATAGAGGAAAACCAGCGGTATCTGAAAATCGAACAGGAAGACGGGACGGTCTATGCCGCCTACTTTACTATCAACAGCATTGTGGGGGAACTGGACTTCCCATCCTCGGAAATCTTTTACTATCAGCAGCAGCAATTTACTTTTCCCATTGATACCTCTATGAATGTGGAGATTGTCACAAACCGGAAAGCCCTCTCTACGGTGCGGAACAAGAAAAAAGAGCTGAAAGATTTGGACAACCACGCATGGCAGAATGACAGTGAAACCAGTACAAACGTGGTGGACGCTTTAGACAGCGTAAATGAACTGGAATCCACCTTAGACCAGAGCAAGGAATCCATGTACAAACTGTCCTATGTAGTGCGTGTGACGGCTCCCGACTTGGAAGAACTGAAACGCCGCTGCAATGAGGTGAAAGATTTTTATGACGATTTGAACGTGAAGCTGGTTCGCCCCTTTGGGGATATGCTGGGGCTGCATGGGGAATTTCTCCCTGCCAGCAAGCGGTATCTGAACGATTACATCCAGTATGTCACCAGCGACTTCCTCGCTGGTCTTGGCTTCGGGGCAACCCAGATGTTGGGGGAACCGGAGGGCATTTATATCGGGTACAGCCTTGATACGGGAAGAAACGTGTACTTAAAGCCTGCCCTTGCCAGTCAAGGAGTAAAAGGCTCCGTCACCAACGCCCTTGCTGCCGCTTTTGTCGGCTCCCTCGGCGGTGGAAAATCATTCAGCAACAACATGATTGTCTATTATTCCGTATTATTTGGGGCACAGGCTCTCATTGTTGACCCGAAAGCAGAACGGGGACGGTGGAAAGAAACCCTGCCGGAAATCGCCCATGAAATCAATATCGTAAACCTGACTTCGGAGGAACAGAACAGGGGCTTACTTGACCCGTATGTGATTATGGAGAACCCAAAGGATTCCGAATCACTGGCAATCGACATCCTGACTTTTTTAACAGGCATTTCCAGCCGTGACGGAGAGAAGTTCCCTGTTCTTCGGAAAGCCATCCGTGCGGTAACAAACAGTGAGGAACGGGGGCTTTTCAAGGTGATTGAAGAACTTCGGGCGGAGGGAACCACCATCAGCACCAGCATAGCCGACCATATCGAATCCTTTACGGACTATGACTTTGCACACCTGCTCTTTTCGGATGGGGATGTCACACAGTCCATCAGCCTTGAAAAGCAACTCAACATCATTCAAGTGGCGGATTTGGTGCTGCCGGATAAGGAAACCTCGTTTGAAGAATACACCACAATGGAGCTACTTTCCGTGGCAATGCTCATTGTAATCAGCACCTTTGCCCTCGACTTCATCCATACCGACCGCAGCGTGTTTAAGATTGTGGATTTGGATGAAGCATGGAGCTTCTTACAGGTGGCACAGGGCAAGACACTCTCCATGAAGCTGGTTCGTGCCGGACGTGCCATGAACGCAGGCGTTTACTTTGTCACCCAGAACACGGACGATTTGCTGGATGAAAAGCTGAAAAACAATCTGGGCTTGAAATTTGCGTTCCGTTCCACAGACATCAACGAAATCAAGAAGACCCTTGCCTTTTTCGGGGTGGATTCCGAAGATGAAAACAACCAGAAGCGGCTCCGTGACTTGGAAAACGGACAGTGCCTTATCAGTGATTTATACGGGCGTGTGGGAGTCATACAGTTCCATCCTATCTTTGAAGACCTGTTCCATGCCTTTGATACCAGACCGCCCGTAAGAAAAGAGGTGGAGGAATGAAGATAAGAAAGCCCATCCAGCAGGGGACAGCTCTTGTCCCTTGCCGGACAAAGGGAGAAAACTCTTTTAAAAAAATCGGGAGTATAGCAGGAAAAGTGCTTCTGGCACTCCTTTTCATCCTCCTGCTGTTTGCAGTCTTCGGCACAGCCGCCCACGCTGCCGGACTGGTGGATGATACGGTGGACGCTGCCAACGAATACAGCAAATATCCTCTGGACAACTACCAGCTTGATTTTTATGTGGACAGCGGATGGGACTGGCTCCCGTGGAACTGGCTGGACGGTATCGGAAAACAGGTGATGTACGGGCTGTATGCCATCACAAATTTTATCTGGACAATCAGCCTGTACCTTTCCAACGCCACGGGGTATCTGATTCAGGAAGCCTACTCGCTGGACTTCATTTCCTCTACGGCGGATTCCATTGGAAAAAATATGCAGACCTTGGCAGGCGTTACCACAGGCGGCTTGTCCTCGGAGGGATTTTATATCGGGTTCCTGCTGATTCTCATTCTGGTGGTGGGGATTTACGTTGCCTACACAGGGCTTATCAAACGGGAAACCACAAAAGCCATCCATGCCGTTGTCAATTTCGTGGTGGTGTTCGTGCTGTCCGCTGCCTTTATCGCCTATGCCCCTGATTATATCGGGAAAATCAATGAATTTTCCGCAGACATCAGCAATGCCAGCCTGACCCTTGGTACAAAGATTGTGCTGCCGAACTCGGAAAGTCAAGGAAAAGACAGCGTGGATTTGATACGGGACAGCCTGTTTTCCATTCAGGTCAAGCAGCCGTGGCTCCTGCTGCAATACGGCAACTCGGATGTGGAAAGCATTGGGGCTGACCGTGTGGAAAGCCTACTATCAACCAGTCCAGACGAAAACAACGGGCAGGACAGGGAAGAAATCGTGGTGGAGGAAATCGAAGACAGGGAAAACACCAACCTTACCATCACAAAGACCATCAACCGCTTGGGAACCGTCTTCTTCCTGTTCATGTTCAATATGGGTATCTCCATTTTTGTATTCCTGCTCACAGGGATAATGATTTTCTCACAGGTGCTTTTTATCATCTACGCCATGTTCCTGCCTGTGAGCTTCCTCCTTAGCATGGTTCCCTCTTTTGAGGGGATGTCAAAACGTGCCATTACAAAGCTGTTCAATACCATCCTTACCAGAGCCGGAATCACCCTGATTATCACGGTAGCGTTCAGCATTTCCACCATGCTCTACAACCTGTCTGGGGAATATCCGTTCTTCCTGACGGCGTTCTTGCAGATAGTGACCTTTGCCGGAATTTATTTCAAGCTGGGGGATTTGATGGGGATGTTCTCCTTACAGAGTGGGGATTCCCAAAGCATGGGGAGCCGTATCATGCGAAGACCCCGTATGCTCATGCACGCCCATATGCACCGTTTACAGCATAAGTTAGGACGTTCTGTGGCGGCTCTTGGGGCTGGTACGGCTGCCTACCATGCAGGAAAACAGGCTGGCTCAGACCAGAGAACTGCTTCCAGCTCCGGCTCTTCCAAACGGACGCAGGCAGACCACAGCAGACCAGACGGACAGGCAGCACCGGAAAAGGAATCCGCATGGAAACGGGCTGGCTCTGCGGTAGGTGCGGTGGCAGATACCAAAGATAAGATAGCCGATACTGCCGGACAGCTTCGGGAGCAGGCAAAGGATTTGCCTGTCAATGCAAAGTACGCCCTTTACCACGGGAAAACACAGGTATCAGAGGGAGTACGGGATTTTACTTCCAGCGTGACCCAGACCCGAACTGCCAGAGCCGAACAGCGAAACGCACAGGCAGAAAGCCGCAGACAGACCATTGCAGAACGCAGGGCGGAACTGGAACAGGCAAAACAGCCGCAAAAGACAGCTTCCGAAGCACCCAAAGGGGCGGCTCCTGTCCATGAACGCCCTGTTACTGCAAAGCAGCCAGAAGATTTCCGACATCATGCAGGAAAACCAGCCATGCAGCCAGCTTCCCCATCCATCAGGGAACGGGGACAGGTTTCTTATGGGGGAACTGTGGCGGAACGGGCTTCGGTTCCGGTGGTAAAAGCAGCTTCCATCCACCATGAGCAAACACCGCCAGTAAGGACGGAACGCCAGATACTCCCTCCGGTTTCCCCAGACAAACCAGAGGAAAGACAAAAGACAAGTCCCACCATCACCCCTGCTGCTCCCCATCCGGCAAGACCTGTCCAGAATGATACGGCTCCTGTGATACCGGAAAGAAAACGGGCTGCCCCTGTGGTAAAAGAATCGAACTTTACCATCCGGCGTACCACCGCCAGAAAGGAGTGGACAAAAACGGTAAAAGCGGCTGCCAAACAAAAGAAAGGGGAGAAACCATGAAGTTAAGACACCTTTTCTTTGCCTGTTCCGGCGTGTTCGTGATGATGTTCTCCCTGCTCCTTTTGGTGGTGATTGTCTTCTCGGATGAGGAAGACGGCGGAAGCGGCGGAAACCTTATCTATGGGGGCGTGAGCGTATCACAGGAAGTCCTCGCCCATAAACCTATGCTGGAAAAGTATGCAAGGGAATATGGCATAGAGGAATACTTAAATGTGCTGCTCGCCATCATTCAGGTGGAATCCGGCGGCACGCTGGAAGACGTTATGCAGTCCTCGGAATCTCTGGGGCTTCCCCCGAACTCCCTTAGTACAGAGGAATCCATCAAACAGGGCTGTAAATATTTCTCGGAACTGCTCGCAGCGGCAGAAACAAAGGGCTGTGACTTAAACAGCGTGATTCAATCCTATAATTACGGCGGCGGTTTCCTAGACTATGTGGCAGGACACGGAAAAAAATACACCTTTGAACTGGCAGAGAGCTTCGCAAGGGACAAATCCGGCGGAAAGAAAGTCACCTACACCAACCCTGTTGCGGTAGAGAAAAACGGAGGCTGGCGGTATTCCTACGGAAATATGTTCTATGTCCTCTTGGTATCGCAATACCTGACCGTGGCACAGTTTGATGATGAAACGGTACAGGCTATCATGGAGGAAGCCTTAAAGTATGAGGGCTGGACGTATGTGTACGGGGGCGATTCTCCCTCCACTTCCTTTGACTGTTCGGGACTGGTGCAGTGGTGCTATGGCAAGGCAGGAATCGCCCTGCCACGGACAGCACAGGAACAGTATAATGTGACGCAGCACATCCCCCTGTCCGAAGCAAAAGCAGGGGATTTGGTCTTTTTCCACTCCACCTACAACGCCGGAACCTACATCACCCATGTGGGACTGTATGTGGGAAATAACCGGATGTACCATGCCGGAAATCCCATTGGTTACGCAGACCTGACAGGCTCCTACTGGCAACAGCACCTTGCCGGAGCCGGACGAATCAAACAATAAGAAAGGATGAACCGATATGATTCAGATTAGAAAAGAGGATAACCAGAAAAAGCAGAAAGAAAAGAAACTGAAAGTTTACAAAGTCAATACCCACAAAAAAACTGTGATTGCCCTGTGGGTGCTGCTGGCAGTGAGCTTCCTGTTTGCCGTCTATAAGAATTTCACGGCGATAGACATTCATACTGTCCATGAAACCAAAGTGATTGAGGAAACCATCCTCGACACCCACAAGATAGAGAATTTTGTGGAGAATTTCGCAGAAGTCTACTATTCATGGGAACAGTCCGCCGCTTCCATTGATAACCGGACAAATGCTTTAAAAGGGTATCTCACCGGAGAACTGCAAGCCCTGAATGTAGATACTGTCCGAAAGGACATCCCCGTATCGTCTGCCCTGACTGATTTTCAGATATGGGAAATCACAGAAGAAAAGGAGCAGCATTATCAAGTGACCTATACAGTGGAACAGCGTATCACAGAGGGGGAATCCGGTAAAACCGTCCGTTCCGCCTATCAGGTGACGGTCTATGTGGACGGCTCTGGAAACCTGACGATTATCCAGAACCCAACCATCACCAGCGTTCCTGTAAAATCCGGCTACACCCCAAAAGCGGTACAAAGTGACGGTACGGTGGATTCCATCACCACGGAGGAAATCAACGAATTTCTCACTACCTTTTTCAAGCTGTACCCTACGGCAACCGCAAAGGAGCTGACCTATTATGTGAATGAGGGCGTGCTGAAACCTGTGGGGAAAGAATACATTTTCTCGGAACTGGTGAATCCAGTTTACAATCGAAACGGAAATCAGGTGACAGCTTCCCTTGCAGTGAAATATCTGGATAACCAGACCATGACAACACAGGTATCGCAGTTTGACCTTGTGCTGGAAAAGAACGGGGAAAACTGGAAGATTGTGAAATAGTTATAGAAAAACGTGCATTTCTCATTTGAGATTTGCACGTTTCTCTTATAAAGTATTTCTTTTTAAAATTTATCATTAGTCTTTATATTTTTGATTAGCTCCCAATAGTAGTGTGTCAATTGCTTCGGATAATTCTTTTCTTACTTTATCAGGATTAGAAAAAGCATATCTTAATTGTAAAGTTGTATAACCATGAAGCATACCTGTTACCATGCTCAAAATTTCAGTGGTCTTATCTGGATTAAAGCCACATGAGCAAATAAGTGTTTTAAGTAAAGATAGATAATCATTAAAAATGATTGCTGTTTCCTCTGTTCCATTCCAACTAGCCCATTGAATTATTTCATAAACACCGGGATGTTCAATCATATAATTAAGATATTCAACTGCCACTAATTTTAACGCTGAATCCCCTGTCTTACCGATTGCTGCACGAATCATTTTTTCATTCATAGTACGCATACCACTATGTGCTATCTCCCTAAGAAGTTCATCCAAACTTCCTATATGATTATATAAGGAGGGGGTACGAATCCCTAAATTTTCAGCAATAGCTTTCAAAGAAACATTATGAAGTCCATTTCTATCAGCCATATCAGAAGCAGTTTTTATAACTTCGGCTTTTGTAACTCGCATATTCATTTTCCTCTTTCTACACATCATTTACTTCATTTTAAGTAATCAAATTAATGAAGTCAATAATTTGGTTAGAAAAAATGAACTCTTGTATTGACAAACAGTCTTATAATATTTAAAATTACTAATGTGGTTAGTTTTTATACTATTTAAATTAGTTTGCGAAAGGAAATACAAATATGTGTACAAGATTTGTGTATAATGGAAAAGAAACCATTGTTGGGTTCAATTTTGATATTGACCTTTCTGAATGGGAACATACTGTAATTGCCGAAAAGGACCGTTTTTTTATAGGGATAAAAATGTCCGATAATAAGTACCACTCTTTTCATGGAATCAATAGAAATGGGAATGTTGGCACATTGTTGTATGTACATGGAAATGACAATGCACAATTTTGCGGTAATGAATCATGCTATACAATAGCTGATTTGACAGAAAACTTTATAAAAGGCAATCTCTCTTTTGACGATTCATTGGAAATAGTGAAAAAAAAGAAAATTACTTATGCTCCTGACACTACTATGCAGGCTATGTTTTCGGATAGAACTGGGCGTGTTCTCATTATTGAACCGGGGATTGGGTATCGTTTGGAAAAAGAAAAATATTCCTTAATAACAAATTACTCCATTCTAAAACCAGAATTGACTAATCCATATGTTTTATCTGGGGATAACAGATATGAAAAGGCAAAGGATTTACTGCAAGGATATGGAGAAAACTTCTCTATTTCCAACGCCTTTGATGTACTTAGGTCAGTACGTCAGGAAGGACTTTGGGCAACCAGAGTTTCTTTTGTATATTCCGTTGCTAAAAATAAGGTATATTATGTGTTGAACAATGATTTCAAAAATATTGCAGAGTATCAATTCTAATATCACTGCAATTATAAACAAAAGTGGAGAATTTACATTTCCCCCACTTCCTTAGATTTGACAATACCATCTGCCTATTGCAATTTTTATTTACTTTTCCATCAATATTTCAAACAACAATTTCTACTTCGACAATCAAGTTAATTTATGTTGTTTAACCTCTATTTCCTTTGTCTACTAAGACATTTAATTATTTACCATACATCTGTGATAATTTTTAATTTGCCTATTGACTTTAACGTTACGTCATAGTATATGATAAAACCAAAAGGAGGAACTAGAATTATGAAAATATCCGCTATCCGTTCTGACAAAGTTTATTCAAAAATTATGAATGCACCGTTAGACAAAAAAAATGACATTTATAGATATGAACTTATGAAGCCTTTTGAAAAAAAGTGGGCTTGTTATAGTGTTCCTATGAAAGCTCTAACGCCTAATGGATATGATGTAATTATGGCAAGCGAAATGCTTGGACATATCGCCCCAACCGCTGTTGACCAAAAGCAACAAAATAATATTAAGCTAATTTCTGATAATACACTCTGGGAAAAATGTGAGTTATCCATTCAGCAGTCGTTGAATTGCTTTGTTGAACACGGTGTTAATCTACCCATTAAAGAATATGCGTTTACAATTTTACTTGCAAATGCTAAAAATCCTTACATTATTTTAAATGATGGTTACTGTGGTGATGGTGGTATTCCCGGCTACATTTTTACATGGCTCGTTCGATCTGAACACACCAAG
>OGHJ01001714.1_pt1 | contig 21785 bp, 17 predicted proteins | sample 1571351 | NCBI WGS metagenome assembly OGHJ01 (sample SAMEA2582037, study PRJEB24529) | metagenome | biome: Human gut stool | place: China | collected 2011 | reverse complement strand
GCACATCATCCAGCTGTGCTTTCTATGATTAAGATGACTGTGGAAAATGCACACAAAGCAGGAATCTGGGCAGGAATCTGTGGAGAACTTGGAGCAGATACCTCTTTGACAAAAGATTTTCTGGCTATGGGTGTAGATGAACTGTCTGTATCACCGGGAAGCATCCTTCCGATTCGAAAAATCATTCTTGAGACAAATGTTGAAGAATATAAGAGAGGAAATTATGCTGACGGAGAAACGTTATGAAGTAATACTGAAATGTCTGAATGAGAAAAACAGTATTACCGTTACAGAATTAAAAGAGTTACTTGGAATTTCAGAATCAACAATAAGAAGGGATTTAACTGCACTGGATAAAGCCGGAAAACTGGTAAAAGTATTCGGGGGAGCAGTTGCAGTGGATTCCGGATTTACAACTGTTGAGCCCTCTGTGGCTCAGAAATCAGGTGTAAATAAAGAAGAAAAAAGCCGGATTGCGCAGTATGCCGCATCTTTGATTTCACCAAATGAGTTTGTTTACTTAGATGCCGGAACAACAACGGGACGAATGATTGAATACATCACAGAAAAGAGTGCAGTGTTTGTGACCAATGCTGTCAGTCATGCACAGCGTCTGGCAGCAGAGGGATTCAAAGTTCATCTGATTGGCGGAGAATTAAAAGGGACAACCGAAGCTGTGGTAGGAAATCAGGCAATCTTAAATATTCAGAGACTGCATTTTTCAAAAGCCTTTTTTGGTGTAAATGGAATCAGCTTAAGGGCAGGGTTCAGTACTCCGGATTACAGTGAAGCAATGGTAAAACAGACCGCACTGCATCAGGCGAGAATTGCTTATGTGCTTGCAGATTACTCAAAATTTGGAAATGTCAGTTCCGTGACCTTTGCAAATTTAGAAGAAGCGGATGTGTTGACTGACAGAAAACCACCGGAAAGCTTTTCCGGATGTAAAAATATTCTGGTTGTGTAAATTTACGTTGTTTTTACAACCCAAATCATCCATCATATTATTCAATCGTACTGATCAAGAAAAATATTCTCTCTATAGATTCCCTTGAATCTATCACGTTCAGTAAAATATTACTTAAATTATCATGTGTCATCTTAAAATATTTCAATTTTGCAGTTTCGATATCATATAACTGAAGTAGTATATGCTTAATAATTCCCCAAAAATGCAAATCCTCAGGAATTTCTATCACGTAAAAATGATACTCCTGTGAAAATTCCATTAAAATATCAAACAGTCTTTTCAGGTGTTCGGTTCTCTGACAGCACTTTACAATAAATCCACTTACCTGCTTTTTATCAAATTCTTTTAAATGATACAAAAAAGCATCTTCCTCTGTGGCTTCATAGGCTCTCATACTCGTCAGGAGCAGTTCACCCCCCCAGAAATTTTTCCATATCTGCCACTTCAATGATTCGGACTCCTTTAATTTCACGATCAATTCCGGAATCATCATTTATCAGCTGCATTTCTGGGAATTTGTTTGATCTAAGCAAGTCCTTTACTGTATACCCCATTTGTATTCCCTTCCTTTTACAATTGAATTGATTCATCTTTCTTTTGCTTTATTATGCCATATCTATTTTAATATATTGTTGGAGTTATTTCTATAATTGTTTTTCATATTCGCTAGTTTGTTTTCTTAGCTATTCTGATAACTCATCGGTATCTGGTTTTATAATCTCCGAGACCTTTATGCCCTTTAGTAGATTGTCATAAGTTTGCTGCACATCCAGCAATATTTTATGTACTTTACAATGCTCTGTTGCATTTCTGGAACAAAACCCATCCTCTTCTAAACAACGATTTAATTTCATGGTTACTTCCGTGGAAGATATTATGTCAAACAGAGAAATATCTTCTGTTTTTTTTGCAAGTGAATACCCACCTTTTATTCCTTCGCAAGCTGTAATTATATTCGCTTCTTTTAATTTTTTTGTTATCTTTGGAATATAACTTTCTGGAATCTTTAATTCGTAAGCTAACTCAGATGCAGTGATTACTTCACTACGACAAGCCAGATAATATACAATTCTGATTGCATAATCCGTTGTAATTTTTAATTGCATAATTGCTCCTCTCCAAAACAGGAAAAATCCCGAATTATTATCCTTGTGCTTCATCTTTTATCGCCTCAAGTCTAATAAATTCGGGATATTGTATAACCTTTCCTCTTTATCTCATTATCAGCTTTTTCAGTTCTTCTTATTTATTCCTTTAAAGAATACCATACCAACCATGCTGATCGCAAGAACAAAAAACATCAAAACCATCAGGCCATTGTTTGCAAGTGTTCGTCCTGTCACAGGCGGTTCCATTGTTGATTTATTAATAAACGCAATGTTTGTTTCCTTGTCCATCTCGAAAGATACATCTCTTCCATCTGTGGCGGAACCATTGTTGATTTTATGTGTTGTCTTATAATTCTTACCCGGATTCACTTCAGACACCTTATATGACCAGCCTATCGGCAGACAACTAATGTCTACGGATTCGCCTTTTTTTAATGTAAAAGTCGCCTCGTTATTTGCAAAAGAAAGGGACATTGCTGTCGCCTCAGATTTTTTTGTAATATAAATCTGTCGATCCTTAATCTGCGATATGCCCGGATCTGCTCCTGCAGGCGGAGTTGCTGTAAGTGTAAAGGTAAACTCTTTATTTGGCTTCTGATTATATCCTTCCACTGTTTTTCCGACATGCAATACAGTGGGTTTATAATACAGTTTTAATACAACAGGCTCTGATAAAGCATCGTTTGTCACATCCTTTTCTAATGTATTTCCCTTGTCACTTTCATCAAATACATAACTAGGAAATGTTCCATCCGGCTCAGGGTTTGCAAACGCCTTAACGATCTCACCGTCAGCAGAAAATGAAATGGTTCCAGAAGTTATCTTCTTCAGCCATTCTGTTCCATCCGGCATCTTGAGATAATGCTCAACCTTTACTTCTTTTTTATCTGTTTTTTTCCACTGTGCAACAATCTGATATCCTGTATAATTTGTAGATGCGAATAGAGGCAGATTCGTATTATTTGCATATCCGTAATTCTCATCAGAAATCTGGAAAAGTTCACCGTTACGGTATGTCTCTTGACTTAACTTACCTGCCTTGTTTTTCAGCTTCCATCCTATAAATTCATAGCCTTCGCAAGTGGGTTCTGCCCAACCTTCACCCATAATAAAGGTAGTACCTATAGTTCTTATTCCCTTTCCAGTTTCCAGATCCTTTCCATAAGAATGCATAGGAGTGTTGTTATAACTCCTTGTCTCCGGATTATCCGGAATGTTCTTTACATCTGCATTTTTAGGAAGTACTCCCATACCGGCACCAGAATTATAATGTACATATAGGCTACTGGATGCAACCATGAAAGAGGCAGAATATAAACGCCAGCCATTATCTGTTAGTAAAGGTTTTGCCCCTCCCCACGCTAAATATCTGGTATAACCTTTTTCCTTCGCAGCTTTTTGTGCAGCCTGCCATTGTTCATCATATATTTTAAAGGAATTATTCCCTCTTATAAGTGACGTAGCTGTCATTGCATCTATGGTACCAACATTAGCATCATTCTTTTTTCCATCTCCAAGAGGATTGTCACCGTGGGGCTGTCCATACCACACACCAACAGCATTCTGAAGTCCATTTACAAACTCATACCCAGCTTTTGGCTTGGCAAAGAAAATTCGTACCTGTCTTGTTGTGGTTCCTTTATACTCTACAGGACCCATATCTATGGTTTGATTATCTTTTACAGGAACCAGTGCTTGTTTCTCATAGTCCCACATAACTACGTCCAGACCTTCACCGTTTCGGGATCCATCTGTTAATAATCTTACTGTCACAGCCTGTCTTCCGCGTTCTTCTTTGTATGGTACTAAGGTAAAATTGTAATCCTCAGATTTTCCGGTTCGGACTTTCAAATCCATCTTATATTCATAAGAACAATTTTTTCCTCACCTCTAGTAGTTGTGTAGCTATCTGTCATCTTGGTGGTTAAACTTAATTTACCTGGAGTCGATGAAACACCATCACCTTTACTTATTGGCACCTCACTAACTCCGCTTTCAGAAGAGGCTTGAATGGAAGTACCGTTCACCACCATATTTATCACACGGTAGCCTCTATTTGTATGAAAAGCTGGAATATCCAATTCATAGCCTGACATTTCATACACATCATCTGGTTTAAAAGTCCACATGATTTTGTCCTGGCCTTTCAAATACTCCCAGCCCTTGGCTACGCTGTGTGGAATATTAATGTATTCTTCCCCATTAATATCTTTTGTATTAATGGTTATTCTGTAAATACTTTGTTCTTTATAGGTAATTGTAATCGTATCGTCTTTTACAAAGTTAATAGAATAGGTAGCTTTGTTTTCATTTCCATTTTCCTTCGTAATTGTCGCACCCTCTTGAGAAACAACGGATTCGATTATAAATCTTTTCGCTTTGGGATTATTTGCTTTTGCTGTGTCTGTGCCAGGAGTTACTGAAATTACAAAGTTTTCTCCCGCATTTACACGAATCTGATTCGACATATCAAGCGGTACATCAAGACTGCCATTTTTTTGGGTGATTGTACCAGGTGTACAACTATCAGGAACTACTTCCTTTATGCTGACCAGGTGATACTCCTGGTACATCATCGTTAATTTCTGAGCTTCTTCCAGCTTAATTGCAATCACACCATCTGTACTATAGTAAATGGTGTCGTTATATTTTCCGATGTATACACAGTTTTTTCCATCTACTTTTGTGCTCTTAAACTCGAAATGTCTGCCTTCTATAGATAGCTCTTTATGATCCGCAATTGCTCCAAATTTAATGACAGAAGGTGCTCCTGCAATTGGGTTTCCATTGACATCTACATACGCTACTCTATCTGTTGAGGCTTCTTCTCCATTCTCGGCAACCGCCAGTAATTCTTCCTCCAGACTCTGTACAGACATTTGTTCCGGTGCATCCAGATCAGTTATCTGATCTGCGGAATCCTCTATTTCAACCGGATTTTCTGGTTCCACTGGGGTCTCTGTTTCCGGTTCTGTCTCCTGATTTTCAATGTCACTGATAAAGTCCACCGTCTCCTGTGATTCCCTTTCCATTTCCACACCGGCACCAGATGCTTCGGTTACATTTAATGATAAACCACATATAGAAAAAATCAAAATCCAGGAACAAACGATCTTCAAGTATTTTTTCATATATTATGTCTCATCTTATGGCTCTCCCTTATTTCTTTTCTGGTTTTCATATGTTAAAACGCTTAGGCAAATCAGCGACCCAAACAACAATAAGAAATATCCCATAACAGGACTGTCATCTCCGGTCTTTACGCTATTGGTTTTTCCTGATCCATCTGAATGGGACGGTCTAGATGGTTGTGACGGATTTGAGGGCTGTGTTGGATTTGGTTTCTCTTCTCCCATATAACTGTTTTTAAAAGAGATCGTTTCTATTTTCTCCCCCTTCTCATTAGCTACAATCGTAACAACTTTTAATTGATTTGATTCATTATAGTAAGCCTCAACAGTTACATGGTATTTATTTTGATCATATTTGTAATTATCTTTTTTCTCAGTTGTCTGACAAAGGGTATAGTGATACTGTCCTGCTGTCTTCACATTCAGCGTAATCTCAGTAGCTGCATTCTTTTTCATTGTCCAGGAATACTGCCTATTATGACTTCCTGCGGGCATGGGTGCATCATTCTGATCTGTTGTCATAATATAAGAAAATTCATCTGCAATACTTTCCACTTCACTGTCAAAGAGCTGTTTCACTGGAATTTTTACTACAGCACAGTTATCAGATGCAAACACTGATATCTGCATGCTCAGAAAAAGGAGCATAGTCACCAATATGATAGTTACTTTTTTTAAATCAAGGATTTTCATGTTTTTTCTTTCCCTTCTTCTTTAATTTTCTATCTATCAGCAATAGAACGATAATTAGCAAAAGTATCCAGTAGATAACCGGCACCTGAATCATCTTTTCTTTTAATTGATCAATTCCAGTTCCCAGATTCTTGGCTTTCTCTTTCTCAGGATAGACCTGATCCGTAAGCCTTCCTACTAATATATTTCTTCCATTTGTCATGTCTGAGGTACATGTTATCAGAAGAACCAAATGGTCATTTTCTGTAAGTTCAAAGTTTCTTTTATATAAAGCATTGTCTGATATTTCCTGCAGATACGCCTGTTTTGCTTCTGGTTCCTCTGAACTGACACTAAACAGCCGTTCATTATAAGCATCTGCCTGAATCAATGCATAAAATTCAATTCCATGATCTTTTCCATCAAAAAAAAGATTTCCGTATGGATGTTCGTCAAAATACTCCTTATCTGTGAATAGCCCCACATCTCCAAACATCATGTGTTTTTCCATATGGTGTCCATAAATCATATTGTTAAAATCGGAAAAATCCGGTTTGTTTGCACAGTGCAAAAATATGGAACCACTTAAAGAATATTTGCCTTCTGCATCCGTATTCATATAGGTATCATCATCTTCTGCCTGAAGCAGCGGATAATTAACGTTTGTTTCATTTATTCGAATCCAGCCAATAATATCCGGATTGATTTTCTGCAATTCTTCAAAAGATTTCGTATGTTTTTCTGTTGGAATATAGGCTTCGTAGTTCTTCGCATCAGCCGCCTGATATACCTGATTGGAATCCCATAACATATAGCATGACAGGAACATTACCATAAGAATCAGCAATAACGCTATAAAATTCACCATATGATCGACTATTTTGACTAAAAACTTTGCTGTTTTTTTCATATGAAATATTCCTGAAGTTTCCTTTCTTATTGCAAAAGGGAATGCGACGGAGTATCGCCGCACGCATTCCCTTTGTTGTTACTTTTATGATTTTATGTAATTATTTCTGTACTTTTTTGCGTTTGAAAGCAACAAATCCAAACAGTGCTGCTGCACAAAGAGCAACCATCAGAACGTATGGAAGAGTGTTCATGATAATACCTGTTGTTGGTACATAGTTGTATGTATTTGTTACATCAACTGTATTTTTCTTCTGTCCAAGTTTCTCCTGACCTACTGCTTTAAGAAGTTCATTGTACTTTGATGCTGCAGGAGCTGGTGTCTTCTCAACACCATTAAGGAATACTTTAGCACTTGCCTTGTAGTTTGCAGCACCTGCCTCAGTTACAGTGATCTTTGTTCCAACCGGAAGACCTGTGAATTTCATATTCTGTCCATCTTTCAGATCGAATTTGTAAGTTCCATCTGTATCAAGTACAAGTTTGTTTTCACCTGCTTTTGCGCCAAGTGTATCCACGCCAGTTCCTTTTGGGAATACAAATGTTGCTGTAAAGCTAAATGAATCAGTTGTACTAGCAGTTCCTTCCTGCGCATTGATTGTCTTAGATACCTTCAAAGAACCATTGTTAGTATAATCTACATCTGGATCTGTTCCTGGATTAACTGGATCTGTTCCTGTACCAGCTTCCTGTGCATAAGTGTTGACAAAGTTAAATCCATTTTTGCTTAAGTCATTACCAATATCTACTTTACCTGTTTCAGAATCTGAGGTACCTTGGTCATTCTTTGTTTTATTTACAAGGATCTTGTCAATTTCAAGTTTTCCAGCTTTCTCTACAACGTAAACATCCATCTTGTATTCAGCACCGGACATGATCAGCTTTTCATGTCCGCTAGTTGTTGAAATAGCTGGGTCAGATGCTGTCTCTGTTACATTATATTCATACTTTCCTGCCTCTTCAAGAGTTCCAAAAGTAATCTTCTCACTAAGTTTTGTATAAGTTCCTGCTTCACTAGCAAAATCTGATGTTTCGAACTTAATGCTTGGGATTGTACATGTAAGGTCTTTTGTTACGATGTAATCCCCTGTCTTAACCTGTGTGGCAGTAAAGGTAAATTCCATCGGTTTTTTAACTTCTGTGTTGTAAGTCTTTTTGATGTAAGCTTCCTTTGCATTATTTTTTGTGTCTGGTGTTGTTGATGATGGATCAGCTGCAAATGCTGGCATTGCCAGTCCCATTGTCATAGCACCTGCTGCGACAATTGCGAGCATTTTCTTAGTGAATTTTTTCATGCTCATTTTAGTTCCTCCCTTGTGAATTCTTTTTTTTATTTGATTAACGGATCCGGTGATTAAATCCCCCTACTCCGAATAATCGCAATGACTTTTCCTTTGACATCTTTTATATCAATGCAGCCATAGATTCGGCTGTCCGATGCCTGAGGTCTGTTATCTCCAAGTATAAATACCTGGCCATTCCCGACTGTGACCGGGAAATCCACTCCATCTTTAAACTGAGTGGTATCAAAGTAAATGTCCTGAGATATCTGTTCTGCACCATTTATCTTCAGTCCGTTTTTTGTAATGTCAACGGTGTCTCCTGCTACCGCCACAACACGTCCGGTCGTGGTTCTGCCGTCGTCTTCAAACACTGCAACGTCACCGGAAATAAACCTTTTATCCAATCGGTAATACATGACCAGATCACCGTCTTTGATTGCCGGTTTCATGGAGACATCATTTATTCTTACGATTCCATAGAGAAATGTAAAAATAAGAAATACTGCTAAGACAATAAATGCAATCTTCAATAACAACTGAACAATATCCTGTGCTACAGATGTTTCCTGTACTATATTGTTGTTTTTATTTGACAGTTCAGTTTCGTTCTTCATCCTATCCTTCCATAAAAAAGGATGCCCATACCCTTCTAGGGGATTTATTTGTTCTAGCTTAACTCGGACATCCAAGGCATTAGTTTATACCCCTTATTATAGTGGTTTATTTTTTTATTCCAATGCAACAAACATGTAAAAAGACTGATGTATTTTTGCAAGTTTTGTTCCATAGCAGTATCTATCTTATTTCCCGTCTTTTCCTGAAAAACAGAACCATGACGATACTTATGGCGAATAGTAACCATACATGCCTGCTTGTTCTCAGACGAACCCCTGTTTCCGGTATTAATTGTGTGTTTTCGTTTGTGATTTTTAACTCAATCACATCTCCTCGTGCAGCCTCAATCCGCTGTTTCATGACAGCTGTATTTCCATTCGATGTTGCCTGCACTGGATTTGAATACTTATCATTCTCTTCTTTTTTAGAAATCGAAACGGCGTATTTTGATGTATCAACAGTTTCTGTTATTATGATATCCGAAGATATATCTACATTTTTTAATGTAACTTTATCTCCATGTTTCAAAGAAGTTCTAATTGTCTTGCTACGCAGCTTTTGACCATCTTCCCAATAGAGAATTTCCATATCAAATGGCTTCTTGCGGTTTCCAAGTGAACCAGTGACTTCCTTTGTAATCTCAACCGTCACCCCGCCTTTTTGCGGATGATTGACGATATGTCTGTCCGAAACAGCTCTCCAGGTATTTGTCATCGGTGATTTCTCATATAGGAATAAAATATCGGATTCTACATCTACCATGTATAGATTAAAGTTATCCTGATACTGTGTTTTAGTTTTATCTGCTTTGTCTTTTTTGTTCGGAGTAACAGATTCTACCATCCAGTATCGTCCGTTCTCAAAGTCCTCCGGTAATTGAAGCATTCCATTTTCATCTGTTTCTAAGGAACGATACGTCGTACACGTTTTTCCATCCTTTTTCAGAACGATATCGTCCTTGCTCTGTGTATTGTCATAATCTACTGTATATCCTGTATCATCCGCATATTCTTTCGTACCATCCTTATACGGTACTTTGTAGAACAGAAAACCTGCACCAGCAAGTCGGTTTCTTGGAAGATCATCCGTCTTTAAGAAACTTCGTTCAGCAAGATTGAAATGCAGATTCTGCACTTCCAGTTCCATCTTGGAAACATCCTTGAACTCATTCCCATCCTTCGGGAATAATTGTTTCCCATTTGAATTGAAATACTGAATCTCTGGATAAATAACTTCATAATATAGGAAACCATCCCCGTAGTCCGAAGAATAATGTGTCTTTCCTATCTCGATTTCTTCCACCTTATATTCCACCGGATTTCTGTCCTGGAATAGTGGAACATTGTCGACTGTGTGTTCCCATCCGTTCTCTTCATTCAGCAGGAATTCCTGTCCTGTAGAAATTCCATTCTGATACAATCTGATTTTCACCTGTTTTTCCATCAGTGCATCATTTGGATTTCCCCATGTCTTTTTGATATGCAGAGTGCCTGTTTTAGCAAAATTTCGGATATTAAGGCTGGTATCTCCTCGCTGAAGCAGAACAGATTTTCCGTCTATCTTACCATCAACTGGTGCCTTAACAGCCTCCTGATTTTCGTTAGCCTCCCTATCCACCAATTTTGCATCAATGATTTTAAATGTTCCATTGGCAATCTCAACTGTGATCTGTATATCTCCTGTGTCTACATATCCCGTCGGTAAGTTTGTCTCTCGCAACAAATACGTCTCAGTTGCTGTTCTGTTCTGTTTGTTTTCATCTTGTAACGGAATATGAAGTTGTGCGATTCCGTATTTATCAGTTGTTACCGTTTCCTCCTCAACACCGTTCTTACTGACAGCAAAATTGATTTTCTCCATTCCCTGTCCGGTAGACTCATCAAATTTGTTCAGTGTGAGTATTCCCTCTTTCTGATAACGGTTCTCCAATTCAATAGTAAGAGTCTCACCACCGCGTCCAATTCCACGTCCTGTGAATTGAATTCCACTTTCTGGATATGCTTCCCATGAATTTACATTATCTCCTTGTTCATGAGAATTGCGAACATTGTACCAACCTGAAAATTTCACATTCGAATCTTTTGGCTTATAGTTGTACTCTTTTAATGTGTATTTCCAGAATGAGTCCGCCTTAACGATCCACGTACAGCTTGTATGTGTTTCATCTGTCCATGTACCTACAATTTCTATTGGAGCATCCTCCGCTTGCGGAGCTTCTGCATCCGGTTTCTGGCTATCTTCTGAAGGAAGCACAAGTTTCATATGCTCATGAAATGCAGGTGGCTGAGGTTTTCCATCTAAAAGCTTTTCATCCATATCTACCTGGATATAATAATCTTTCTTGACTTCCTCTATTGCTTCCGGCATTCCGACAAAATCTTTCTTTACTGTCAGGTAACCATTTTTTGCTACAATACGTCCGTCAATATGCCACCCATCGGACATTTCACTTTTGAAAGAATACCAATAAATGGTGAAGAATTCGGTATCTAATTTCGATGGCGGAATCTCCCTGTCTCCGATACGAATCATACGTCCGCTTTCACGAATTGTCTGGAATACCTCTTCATCGGAAGGAATTCTATCTATCTTGTAGATATAGTCTCCATTTCCAATATATCCCTCATCTGGTTTAGTTCCCTGCAAAAGTTCTTGCACTCTCTTATTTCCATCCGCATACTGTTCCCACGTAGATGGATTCTTATTTCCAAGAACTGGAACATCATGCAATATACTTGCCTTCACATTACAGTTTGCCACGGCAACCGCACTTGTATAATCGTCTACATTCGTGGTTGGTAATGCTACCGAACCATCTTCCGGCATCGCTGACTTACAGATATAAAACTGTACCTGTTTTCGATTTTGGTTACTCACCTTACGCCACGCTGCATAGAGGGTGATTGGCTGTCTTGCATTATTATTTATAAGATCAGAAATAGAATCCCCTGCACCGCATTCCTGCCACTTTCCGTCTTTGTTTCTGTAATCCCAATGATCGAATTCATACTGTTCCAACTCTTTGCTGTCATTATCTTCATGATCATAAACCAGAGGATATGGTGACTTAACGTTATGTTTTCCAGCTTCTATTTCATTCTCATAATCATCTGTATGTCTTGTCTTATTTCCAACCTGAGGGGTCAACTTAGCTTCCTTAGGAAGTTTCTTCATATAACGAGTTGTATTATAGATAACCCTGACTGCCCCAGACTCCAGCGGTTTGTCTGCGATCACCTCATAAGATGAGTTAACATTCGGAATTTCAAATTTTACCTTATCATCTCCGGACGGTTCCGGAAGAACCTCATTTTCGTCCCTGTCATTAGATGTACAACTCCAGACAATCTCCTTGCCATAATACTCACCTTCTAAACTTGCCCTCTTTGGTACTTCCACAGTATATGTTTCCCCATGGCCTACATACTGTCTCTTAATTGCTTCTCTTTTGGTCAGATTCAGTGGATCCAACACTTCAATCAGATGAAAACTTCCCTCTACACTGAAATGTCTTCCTGCCAGCCCAACCTGAGAAGAAAGTCCTGTCAAACGATCAAAATAATTTTCGATTCTGTCTGGATTCAGTGGGTTTGGCTGTGAGAAATAATAGACAGATACATCTTTCCCGTTTTTCAGGACAGGAATATACCATGTACCATCATTGTCCTTATAAGGATGCTGTACAAATACTCGGCTGTCTGTCGCATAACCAAACAGGATTTTTTCTTTGCCATCTGCTTCCGGTTCCAGTTTATCCGGGGTGAAACCAAACTCACTGTAAATTTTAGAAATCGTATCATCTGGTGTGGCTCGCAAATAATAACGACTGGCTCGGCCACTGTTTGCTTTGATTATGTAATGCTGCTCAGCATTGAGGTTCTTTATCAGCTTATAATGTCCATCGATAAATACATAAAAACTAATATTTGCTTCTTTTGTTGCTGCCGGTTTTTCTGTATTCTCAGGAACAATCACATATGGACGTACTGCATCATCTGGCTGAATAGTAAAGCTCATGGTATGCTCTGCTTCATTTTTACTCCATGTAACTGCTGAAAGAGTACCATCTTCCTTTCTGCATTCCCAGTTTATATCCTGCGTTTGTTCTTCTACACGCGGCTTTGTACTAACAGTTCTTGTAAGTGTTGACTTTCTTGCAACAAAATCAATTGCCGGAAGATCACGCAAAGCTGTTTCGCTGTAAACCTGTCCATCTTCATCCTGTACTGTCACACTGTAAAAACCATTATATCTATCACCGTCGTGTTCGAATAAGGTCTTTGCACTCATTGTGACAATATCCTGTCCGTCTGGCAGGTAATACACATCCATCGGCTCTCCGGACTTTCCTATATAAATACATTCATGACCTTCTATCGTGTATTTCCCTGCATTATGGATTGTATCGTAATCTCTCTTGGAATAATAAAAACGCTCTTTTGCTCCATTTTGAATAGAACCATCGTAATGAAATTTTTCAAAATGCTTTTTTAACTCATCATTAGAAATATAATAATAAACTGTTCCCGGCTTTGTTGTAGTATCTTTTATAACAGGAATTTCTTCGTTTAGAACATTATATCTCTCATTATTTACAAAAGTATAGAATTTAATGTTCAAGGTTGCTGGTGCAAAAGTGTTGCATGCAACCGTATATGGTTGCTCTATCTTTCCAATAGAAAAGGTTAGTTTATCGCCCTGTTTCACCGGAGAAATTGTTTTATTTTCATCCTCACTGGCACAAAGCCAGTCGCTTTCCTTCGTATCTCCAGGATCAACGGAAATTGTGACCGCAGAATCTTTCTTATAGTAACTCACAGTTCGATTTCCATCCGGATTGATCACTGTAACCGAATAGAAACTGTTCTTATTCTGCTTAATCTGGTCTGAATTATTATCCGGAATTTTTTCGCCATCAGATGCTCCTTTTGGCATATAATAAACGTCTGTTGGTACAGTTGCTTCCTGCTTGTCCAGGTTATAAGATACATATTGCTGTCCTTTATAAGTTACCACTGTCGCCTGTGCTAATGTCTTCTCACCACGGACTGTATATGGAAAATAATTTCCGGACTGTGTTTCCTCTGCATTCAAGCCGAACTCTCTATAAATCTCAGCAAGATCACTGACAGATAAATAGCATCTGCCCTGACGGTTCCATTTATACACCTTTTTCAGAGAATCAGCCGGCAGCTTTCGAACCTCATTGTCCACATATATATAAAACTGAATATCAAAGGCTGTCTGGTCCGCTCTCTGGATCACATAAGACTGTGTGATTTTTCCAATTGCGAATCTCGTCTGGTTCCCCGATTCCCGTATACCATCTATCACCTTATCGTCTGTTCCCATACAGGTCCATTCGATCTGGTCTGTCTGGTCTGGCAATTTGGGATTAAAGTCAGCCACAGCTTCTTCCACTACAGTTCCTGTTAATGCATAACGGATCCGATCCTGCCCTTCGCCCTTTACCTCTACGGAATAAAACGAATTGTCCTTTTTTACAGAATCTTTTAAATTTAATGCAACGCCTTTTCCATTTGGAAGGTAGTAAACATCTACCGCTTCCCCTTGTTTATTCTGTCCATAATTGTAAGAAACATATGTCTTTCCGGATTCTGTGTCTGTATAAACTTTTCCGTATTCTATCCTGCTTTTTCCCCGGTATGCAGATACAAACTTATTATTTGCATCCGGATTCTGATTCTCACCATTTTTCACAAATCCAAATTCTTCATATATCAGGAGCAGGTCCTCAATGGAAACACCATAGTAGGTAGTTCTTCCGTCTTTCCATGTTGCAATGCCGGTAATGTCATTATGCTGAAGCTTTACCTTGTTTCCATCAATAATAACATAGAAATCAATATCAAATCCTTCGGAAATCTCCTGAAGTTTCGGTGATTCCTCTTGTGCAATCTGCTCCTCAAAGGCTTTTTCTTCTTCTCTAACCTCGCCTGTGGATGGAGTAATTTCTTCCTCTGGAATCTCTTCTGATGGGGGAATGATTTCTTCTCCCGGGATCTCTTCTGACGGCGGCGTAATTTCTTTTCCCGGACTCTCTTCTGACGGTGGCGTAAGTTCCTCGCCCGGGGTCTCTTCTGACGGTGGTGTAATTTCTTCTCCCGAAGTTTCTTCTGATGGGGGAGTAAGTTCCTCTCCCGGAGTTTCTTCTGATGGGGGAGTAAGTTCCTCTCCCGGAGTTTCTTCCGACGGCGGTGTAATTTCTTCTTTCGGAGTCTCTTCCGCCGATGATGTGCTTTCCTCCTCTGAGATAAATTCTTCTGAAAGCATTTCTTCCTCCAGAGAACCATTTATATTCAGAATACTCTCCTCATTTGCAGAAACTGCCAAAGCTGTCGTTCCTGCACTATTCATACACAAAACCAATAAAAGTATCCAGGCTATCCATCTTATCCATATCTTTTTTCTCTTCACACAAATTCCTCCTCAAAATATATTTTCCTATTTCTCAGCTATCTGCCTTTTTTATCCATTCCTTCTGCATTGCCGCTTCCAGGAAACAATGAAGCAGCGGTTCGGAGAATGAGCCACATTCCCCGTTCAGGATCATTTGCAACGCTTCTCCATGGCTCAGTTTTCTTTTATATGGACGAGGACTAACTAAGGCATCATATGCATCAGCCAGTCCCACAACCTGTGCACAAAGAGGAATTTCTTCTCCTTGCAAACCATCCGGATACCCTGCCCCGTCATATCATTCATGATGATGTCTGCAGATTTCATAACTAAGTGCATTTAACTTGTCTATAGTAAGACCTTTTGAATGCTTTTTCTTATCGCTCTCGTTCTTCTGGAGTTCTCGTTTCATTTCCATTACTGATCTATAGGTTCTTTTTACATTATGTAATGTGATCATTGCTATATTATCTTTTATATCCACATATTTTTTAGCCCTCATCTTTATATAAGATTTTTCACTCTCTATTCTGCGGTATACAATATCCTGCTCTGCATAGCCATAAACCAGATTTTCTGTTAGCTTTTCGCTTAACAGGAAATCGTGCAACTTTGATTTATCAGCATCATGAATAAATCTCTCTATATACATCTGAATAAACGTATCATAATCTTCTGTCTTTTTTTGCTATTTCATAAACCTCTTGATTATGTGAGTAAATGCATTCATAACCATTTGTCTTTAGATTTAATTTTAATACTACATAAAACCTGCCAAAGTCCTTATTTGTGCAATCTATTGTTTTTTCCTGTTCCATACCCCTACCTCTTACAAAACTCAGCCCTTAAAGGTACTAGTTCATGTCAAAAAAAATATTCCTTAATACTATAATAGTATATCGTTCTTTCTGTTTTTTATAATGCACAAAAATTGCAAATATGGTGTGTGTATTTTGCAAGAAGTGTTCCATTTTGGATTTTTCCAAACTTCTGGTAACAGAATCCAAGAAAGTCTTTCATAACACTCCTCTCCCTCTACACCGAAGGGTTCTTCAATGCTGTACTCCAGTATCCCCACATTTTCCATGGTCTTCGTCAGAAAGTCAGTGACTCGACTCCCTCTTGTCCCTTACAGGGCTAACGTAACGATGCTACAGGATTCACTTTATGTTACGGACTGTTATTTTTCACCTGTTTCTCACAGGCATACCTCGCTTCAACATGATCAGTCACCAAAAAGCATTGAAGGCTCGCTACAAGGATCACTGGCGACTACCCTGACCAGACTTTCACTGGCAAGCTGATAACAGATTGCAGAACACGATTTACACCCGTTAGAGCGAACCTCTGGTGCATAAAACAAAAAAACGAACCACACTAACCATGTGATTCGTTATCTTTTATAACAATTCCAATATTTTTAATATAATAATTCCATTTCGGACAGCTAACATCTCAACTATATTATCAAAGTCTATCCTCGTTAGTTTTACTATTTTTTGCAAACGATACGAAACTGTCCGGGCATGCACGCCCATTAGTTCAGAAGTTTTCCGAATACTCTGTTTATGATTCAGATAGCATTCCAGCGTATCAATCAGTTCTCCATTTTTCTGAATATCATACTGATGAATTTCATGCACTGTATGTCCTAAGGATAACGGCTATTTGCTAATAGCAGTCACACTAACACTATTATGATAAGAAAAAATTCCCTGTTTTACAAGTTAATTCGTATAAAATCTTCTTCTAAATTACTGTTTGATTCTTTTATGGCTGGATTCCGCCCTGAAATGGAATCCTGTCCTGTTTGTGGAGCCTCTCATTCTTGCACCACTCATGCTTCTTACGAGCGAAATCTAATTGATTTCATCCAGGGACGCCCTGTTTATCATACAATCAAAGTCATTCGGGTTATCTGCAGTTGTGGACACACCCACGCGATCCTCCCGGATCTGATCATTCCTTACAATACCTACGGTGTCTTCTTTTGCTTCTGGCTTTGTACTTAAGACCTCCGTCTCTTTTCTTCAGTCTCATGCCAATCCGGTGTCTTACCGGCAGACCGTTTTCTGACCATTCTGTTCTTTTTGCGTTTCACACGACACGGGCATTCTATCTCCGTTCCGTATGTTTTACCATGAGTTCACAGGAGGTAATCATACTATGAACAATCAAAAAGAAGATATCAAAAGAGCTGCCGAAGTAGCCCAATTCCGCTTCGGTGTCATAGCACCTGTCGTTCAGGATCTCTATCCTGATCCATCCCGAACTGCTTACTACAAAAGAGTCGCCAGTTCTCCTTTCACTCTGCCCGATGGTTCTGTCGTAGAGTACAATTACAAAACTATAGAAAAGTGGGTCTCCATGTATCAGCGTGGCGGACTCGAAGCACTTATGCCGCATATGTATTCTGTTTTTAAGGCGTGACCACTTCGTGCTCATGGCCTTATCTTATAAGAGCAGTATGCTCCCATAAGATAAAACTACGAGATTGTGCCGTTCTTCTGCTCAGAAAATGCTTTTTTCAGATAAGCTGCGCAGTCAGGAAGGGAAAACTGCCGATTTTATCGTGCAGTTTCCTCCGCTGACAATTCGCCGCTTCACAATAAATGAGCATTTTCATGTAAATCAAACACTCTTCTGCAGAAAGTCTACCCTCTGAAATTTGCTCATCAAACAGGTATGACAGGTATTTTCCGGATATAATTTTATCCATAGATACTACACTTATATCTAACTGCTGCTTTTAAAATTTAAGTGCTGGTATTATGAAACAGCAATGAAAGATGGTAACGAAGATGCTATAAATGCCATGTTACCTGACAAACTTCCAAAAAATATACAGAAACTATATGACAAAGGACATGAATGATTTTTGTTTTCTTCATCAAAACTGAGTCTCTGATAATCTTTTGGTCTTGTTTCAGCAACTAATTTTTTTATTTCGTAAATTTGTTTGTCGCTAACACAACCGAATTGTTCTTACTCATTAAACATCGCCTTTTTCAAAAGCAGTTGTTGCTTAGAAGCCATCATCATCTCAAACATATGATCAACACCTGCTTTTTCTTCTTTAGACATACTTGAACTACAATATATAGTATATACTGTTGGTTTATTTTCATAAATCAGGGACAGCTTGGATAGTCATCCTGAAACACACAATACCTATGAAGTCAATGCATCAAGATCAAATGCCGTATTCATTGTCTTTGCTAATAGATCCGGCCAAGCGGACACTTTTGTATGCTCTCCAACAAATACCATCTCACCGTAAAGCTGAAAGAATGGTTTTCTTAAGCTTTTCTGCATCAACAGGCTTTGCAATATGTCCGTTCATTCCTTTTGCCAATGCCTTTTTTCTGTCTTCCTCAAATGCATTGGCTGTCATAGCTATGATTGGAATACAAGCTTTCTTCTCATCTGCCAGTTTTCTGATTGTCTGAGTTGCCTTATATCCATCCATGTTCGGCATCTGAATATCCATAAGGATCAGATCATAGGTTCCTGCCGGTTTCTGTTCCATCCTTGCCACACACTGAATTCCATCCTCAACACGATCAACTATAAGTCCTATATCCTCCAGGATAAACTCTGCGATTTCCGCATTCAGCTCATTATCCTCAGCCAGCAGAACATGTTTTCCGCTAATCCAGTCTGTTTCCTCTGTATCCGGGGACGGATCTGTAACCTGCTCGTAGTAACCCTTATCCGCAATCCTGTATTCCATGATAACTGTAAATTTGCTTCCTTCTCCCAGCTTACTTTCTGCTTCAATACTTCCGCCCATCATATCAACATATTTCTTTATGATCGGCATTCCCAGACCTGTTCCTGCAACCTTTGCGGCTGTTGTATTGCGTTCCCGGGCAAAAGCCTCAAACAGGGATGGCAGGAATTCTTCACTCATTCCAATACCGGTATCAATTAGCTGAGTCTGTATCCTCACATAGTCTTTCCTGTCACAGTCAAGCTCTGTAATCCTTATGGTAACTGCTCCCCCTGAAGCTGTATATTTTACCGCATTGCTGATCAGATTGAGGAAAATTTCCCTGTTCTTTGTCTCATCGCAGATTACATGTTCATGCTGCACCTCATATTCCATCTCAAGGTGAATACCCTTTTTCTCCGCTTCTGCCTGGAAAATTTTGTAAACTCCATGATAAATATCTCTGATCTGCACATAATTCTCATCCAGTTCCATCTTACCGCTTTCAATTTTGGCCATGTCCAGCACATTATTGATAATAGACAGCAGCAGATTTCCGGACTGTTCCATCTTCTCCTGATAATCCAGAAGCTTCGGATCTGTCAGTTCCCTTTTCATCAACTCGCTGTATCCCAACAGGGCATTCATCGGTGTACGGATATCATGTGACATATTGAAAAGAAAATCCGATTTGGCAGCATTAGCCTTTTCTGCCTGAATCTGGGCTTTCCTTGCTTTCATCATCAGGTAAACTATAATCAGTATAATAACCAGGGTCACACTTACAAAACTCATGGAAACTCCCCGCAAATTATCCTTTATGTATTCTGCCAAAGTAACCCTTCCCGGTGCGTTTTCATATACGGAAAACAGGCTTGAAAGTCTTGAATCAGGCAGAGTCTGAATGGTTTTATTCAGGATATTCATTAATGTTGTATTTTCTCTGGTGACTGCAAAGCAGGAATCGCGGATTTTGTAAGAAAAACGCTGTGCATTTTACTGTTTGCCAGCGTCTTTAATGACTGTCCTGCCTTCACAACAAAGCAGTCTGCCTCACCACTGTGAACTGCTTTCTCAACCTCAGCAGATGAGTCATATTCGTTTATTTTCCAGGAAGGATAATTAAAAGAAATATACCACTTTCCCAACAGGTTATTTCTGCTCACTGCCACTGTGTTTTCCCCGTTTTCATCAAACTTCGCAACGCCGGTGAGCACTGCAACATGGACTTCAAAAACAGTATTTGACAATATAATATCGTTCTGCTCAGCTTCATATGGATTCTGGTTCATATGAAAAATCATATCAATCCTGTTATCCTTTAATGCCTGCAGCTCTTCCTCCTGAGAATCAAAGCCTGTCGTCTGAAATTCTATACTTTTTTCTCCCATACAATTGGAAGCCAGACTGATATAATCGTTAAGAATTCCTGTCGGTTCCCCTGACTCTGCATTCGCAAGACTGACACCCACATCCTTTTTCAGATATCCAATCCTGACCGCCCCATGCTGTTCCAGCCAGTTCTGCTCCTCATCCGTAAGAGTTTCAATAGAATTTGCGGAGAGATATCTCTTATAAAGATCTTCTTCATAAAAAGGATTCTCTTTTTCTATCTTCTGCATTGCCTGATCCAGCTCCTCTTTCAGATCCGGGCGTTTTTTGCTGACTGCAAAATAGTTATAGGAACCGCCGATCAGAAGAGCTGGTGAAATGTTGTCTCTTTCCCACTGTGGAGATTCATTTAAAACAAATCCGTCAATTTCCTGATTTTGTAGTTTCTGACGGGCATCATCTGTACTGGTAATATCAACCTGCTGCGTGTCTACTCCATGGCTTTTCTCCCACTCACAGAACCGACTGGCAGAAAGTGTATCCGGCAGCACCCCGATTCTCTTCCCATTCAATGTAGTCAGATCTGAAGCTGAAATATCCGTATCAGAAGGATTTACATAAAGGTAATACTTATCCTCGCCCATAGGCAGTTCTGAAAAGAGCATGGAAGTGGAACGTTCCTCTGTATAGGAGATGTCTCCCATCAGATCGATCTCTCCACTCTTCAACATATTCATCAGTTCTGCCCAGCTTTCCTCCACATATTCATACTTCCATCCTGTATGTGCAGCTACTGCCTGCTGATATTCGTAACTGTAGCCTCTCTTCTTACCGTCTGGTTCTGTGGTATTATAAGTTCCTTCATACCAGCCTACTCTGACTGTTCGGTTTTTTGCTTCCTCTGCCGATACAGAAAGGGGAAGCACAGTAATATATAAAACAAGGCATAATAAAATGCAGATATATCTCTTGAAAACCCTTGATCTTAAAAATTTGTAAATTACTTTTTCATCTTCGGTCACAGGCATTTTACCCCCTTATACTCCCAGGTTACGGTATCAAGCAGCAAAAATTCCTGTGTTCCAATCGGTCTGCCGTCCCGGTAAGTGGAAAATACATCCGTACTGATCAGATTCTTTTCTCTTGTTATTTTATCCATTGGTGTGTGTCCTACCACCTGGAGCAATTTCCGCGGCTTATACAGACGTATGCCGGGATGCTGCGGACGCAGCCAGACAGGTGACATGTCATTCCACATCTCTAAGCGTCCCAATTTGTTGATTTCTTCCACAACGGCATCTACATCGTGGTATTTTGATTTTGGAACATATTCCTCAACAAAATAGTTCAGCACTCCGCCATGGGAAAACAGCACATTGTCAATTTTCTGAACAAATTGAATCGGATGATCTTCCGGAACCGTTCTGCGAAGTTCCAGAAGCTTTCTCTGTACCGTTGCGGATGCCATGGAACTGTATCCGCTCTCAAGGCAGTGCCAGAAGTAGCTGAGGTCATGATTTCCGTAACACCAGGCGGTATCCGGAAATCTTGCAGCAAATCTTATCGCTTCGTCGTATGTCTCTTCATAAAGTGCAATGTCATATTCTCTGTCCCAGTCATCCGGAATATCCA
>OGHJ01001711.1_pt1 | contig 21831 bp, 24 predicted proteins | sample 1571351 | NCBI WGS metagenome assembly OGHJ01 (sample SAMEA2582037, study PRJEB24529) | metagenome | biome: Human gut stool | place: China | collected 2011 | reverse complement strand
GAGCACTGGCACCTGAAGCCAGCGAGTCTACCAATTCCACCACTCGCGCAAGTGGTTTGGCGTTTTTTGCTTTCGTGTTGCTCAACGCAAGAAGTATATTACCATAGGCACGGGGAGATGTCAACAGTTTTTTTCAGATTTTTTCGACAAAGCGGGAACCAGTGCTCCGCGGGCCCGGAGCTGGACCAACTGGGCGGCCACGCTCAGGGCGATCTCTTCTGGGGTCTCGCCTCCCAGGGGGAGCCCCACCGGCAGGACGATGCGGTCCAGAGCGCCCTGGGAGAATCCCTCGGCGGCCAGAGCGGTGCGGAGAAAGTCCCCCTTTTTCCGGCTGCCCAACACCCCCAGAAAGGCGGGCTCCACCGGCAGAATGGCCTGAAGGAGGATGAGGTCAAGACTATGACTCCGGCTCATGAGGAGGACGAAGTCCTCCGGGCCGGGCAGGTCGTCGATGGCGAGGTGCTCCAGATCCCGGCAGCGGACCTTCTCCGCGCCGGGAAAGCGCTCCGGCCGGGCGAAGTCCGGCCGATCGTCCAGCACGATGCAGGCAAAGCCCATCCGGGCCAGCAGGGAGGCGGTCTCCACCGCTACATGGCCAGCTCCATAGAGAAAGACCCGGCAGGGCCGGCGCAGCTCCAGCCAAAAGGCGGGCTTGCCGTGGGGGCCGGAGACCAGTCCGGCGGCGCCTCTGCCCGCGCCCTCCGGCCGGCGGTCCAGAAGCCGGGGAGGGCCAAAGCCTTCCCACAGCAGGCAGCCCGGCGCCCCGGCGGCCAAACGGTCCGCCGCCCCCTTCAGGGCGGTCAGAAGGGCGCCGTCCCCGGCGGGGAGGGCCTGGAGCCATAAGGTCACGTCGGCGCTGTGGCGCTCACGGGGGACCAGTCCATCGTGCTCCAGAGAGAAAGAGACCGGTCCGCCGCCGCCCTGAGAAAGACGCTCCAGGGCCAGTTCCCGAACGCGGGCCTCCAACAGTCCGCCGCCCACGGTGCCCAGGGCGGGAACACCCGGCTCCGCCAGCAGCAGGGCACCCGGCCCACGGGGCGCCGAGCCGGTCCGCTCCGCCACCCCGGCGAAGGTCAGGCTCCGCCCCAGGGTCAGCCGGCGGACAGCCTCCCGCAGCAAGTTCTCCATATTCACCCTTCTATGGCCAACTGGGGCAGCAGCTCCCGAAGGAGCCGGATCCCCTCCTGGTCCATGCGCCGCTCCAGCTCCCGATAGCCCGCCAGAAGGTCACGCCCTTCCTTGGTGAGCCGTGATCCGCCGCCTCGACGTCCGCCGGCCTCCCGCTCCAACAGGGGGAAGCCAAGGGCCTGCTCGCAGGCACGCAGACTGGTCCAGGCCTTGGAGTAGGCCATGTCGGCCTCCGCCGCCGCGGCCCGCAGGGACCCCAGACGGTCGGTGGCCTCCAGAAGGGCGGCGGGGCCAGGTCCGAAGCATTTCTCGCCGCCGAAAAAGAGCCTGAGCGTCATCCGAAGCTCCAGTGCCAGTTCTCCCATGGTACCGCCGCCTTTCATGTTTTGTTACCTGCATTATAGCGGTTTGACTTACAGGATGCAATATGCTATTCTAAGGATAACGACTCAACATTTATGGGAATGCACCGTATAAAGTAAAAGATGAAACCGGTGTTTCTGCAAGAACATACGTCATGTGTTTGCGGACCAAAGGCCGGAAGGCGCCGCTGCCCGGTCTTTGGTTTTGTCGCCTTGTCATTATTCTGAGAAAAAGATAACGGAGGGATACCGATGGAGCTTCTGGAGGCCCTGGCGCTGCCGCCGGAGGGTTGGACCTGCCTGGTGGGCGGCGGGGGCAAGAGCAGCCTCATGCTGCGCCTGGTGAGGGAGCGCATCGGGCGGGGCCTGACCGCCCTGGCCGCCACCACCACCCACATCGGTGTGGAGCAGGGCCGGGCTGCCGGCCCCCTGGTGGGGATCCTGGAGGAGCTGGAGGCGGCCCGCCGGGCGGGGCTCGCCGCCTGCGCTGCCGGAACCGAGCCGGAGACGGGCAAGCTGATCGCTCCGCCGCCGGAGGTGCTGGAGCGGGGCCTGGCCCTCTTTGGGTTCGGGGTGGCCGAGGCCGACGGAGCCAAGCGCCTGCCCATGAAGGCACCGGCAGGCCACGAGCCTTGTCTTATCCCAGGCTGTGCCGCCGTGGTGGCGGTGGCGGGGCTGTCCGCCCTGGGCCGTCCCATCGGGGAGACCTGCCACCGGCCCCACCTAGCCTGTGCCCTGCTGGGGGTAGGGGAGGAGACCATTGTCACTCCGGCGCTGCTGGCCCGTCTCCTCACCCACGAGGCGGGCCAGTTCAAGGGGGTGGGGGACCCGAAGAAGTTCCGGGTGCTCCTCAACCAGGCCGACGGCCCGGAGGCGCTGGACCTGGCCCGGGAGACCGCCCGGGATGTTCAGACCTGGCTGCCGGGTGTCCGGGTGGTGGCTGCCGCCCTTCGGGAGACCGACTGTGTCAAAGAGGTGTTTGTATGCTGATCGTTGTAAAGGGAGCGGGGGATCTGGCCACGGGGATTGCCTGCCGGCTGTTCCGGGCGGGGTGCTCCGTGGTGATGACCGAGACCGCTCAGCCCACCACCGTGCGCTGCACGGTGGCCTTCTCCCAGGCGGTGTACCGGAAAGCGGCGGAAGTGGAGGGTATCACCGCTCTCCTGGTCCAGAGCGCCCAGGACGCGCTGGACTGCGTCCGGTCTGGAAAGGTGGCGGTGCTGGTGGACCCGGAGGGGGCCTGTGTCCCCGCCCTGAAGCCCGACGGGGTGGTGGACGCCATCCTGGCCAAGAAAAACCTGGGCACCGCCCTCCCAGACGCCCCCGCCGTGGTGGGGGTGGGACCCGGCTTTACCCCCGGGGTGGACTGCCACGCCGCCGTGGAGACCCAGCGGGGCCACGATCTGGGCCGGGTGCTGTGGGACCGCTCCCCGGCCCCCAATACCGGTGTCCCCGGTGACATCGGCGGCTATACCACCGAGCGGCTCCTCCGGGCGCCGACGGAGGGGACCTTCGTCCCCCTGGCCACCATCGGCGACACGGTGCAGGCGGGTCAGACCGTGGGCCGGGTGGGGGACGCCCCCATGAAGGCCCAGATCACCGGCGTGGTCCGGGGCCTGCTGCCGGAGGGGACGCCGGTCTTTGCCGGCATGAAGGCGGGGGATGTGGATCCCAGATGCCGCCGGGAGCACTGCTTCTCCGTCTCGGACAAGGCCCGGGCTGTGGGCGGCGGGGTGCTGGAGGCCCTCATGTGCCAATGGAGCAAGGGAGGAGAGATACAATGGCATCGGACATCCAACTGACCAAATTGGCCGAGTGCGCCGGCTGCGGCGCCAAGGTGGGGGCGGGGGTCCTGGCCCAGCTGCTGGAGGGCCTGCCCACCCGCACCGACCCAAAGCTGCTGGTGGGCTATGACACCAGCGACGACGCCTCGGTGTACCAGCTCTCCGACGACCTGGCCCTGGTCCAGACGGTGGACTTCTTTCCCCCCATCGTGGACGACCCCTATCTCTTCGGACAGATCGCGGCGGCCAACGCCATCAGCGACGTGTACGCCATGGGCGGCGAACCCAAGCTGGCCCTCAACGTCATGTGCGTCTCTCCCCAGATGGACCGGGAGGCCGTCCACGGCGTCCTCCGGGGTGGCTATGAGAAGGCCTACGAGGCGGGGACCATCATCACCGGCGGCCACACCATCCAGGACAAGGAGCCCAAGTATGGCCTGGCGGTGTCCGGCTTCGTGCACCCGGGGCGCATCCTCCGCAACGACCGGGCCAGGCCGGGGGACGTACTGATTCTCACCAAGGCCCTGGGCATCGGCGTCACCACCACCGCCGCCAAGGCGGGGCTGGCCGACCCGGACCTCTACCGCCAGGCGGTGGAGCAGATGCGTACCCTCAACAAGACGGCCCGGGACATCATGGTGAACTTCGACGTGGGCAGCTGTACCGACGTTACCGGTTTCGGCCTCCTGGGCCACTCCCTGGAGATGGCCCGGGGCGGCGGTGCCACGGTGGTCATCGAGAGCGGAAACATCCCCTTCCTGCCCGGGGTGCGGTCCCTGGCCGAGATGGGGCTCCTGCCCGAGGGCATGTACCGCAACCGCCACTTCGCCGAGTCCTCCACCAGGGTGGAGGGGGAGGTGCCCCTGGCCATCCAGGACCTCCTCTACGACCCCCAGACCTCCGGCGGACTTCTCATCGCGGTGGCGGAGAAGGACGCCCAGGAGCTCCTCTCCGCCCTGCGGGACCGCATCCCCTGCGCCGCCCAGGTGGGCTATGTGGAGACCAAGCGGGAGGACTGCTCCATCGTGGTGAAGCCGTGAGGGAGACCTATCAGTTACTTGCCTTCGAGAGCACCCACGCCGCCATGGCGGCGGAGCGGGCTTTGAAAACCAGAATGCCGGTGACGGTGATGCCCACCCTGCGGCAGATCACCGCCGCCTGCGGCATTTCGCTCCGCGTTGAGGACCGGGACGGCCAGGCCCTGGACGGGGCTTTGAAGGACGGCCTGGTGCCGCCGGGGGCGTACCGGCGCTACCGGGTAGAGGACGGCGTGCCCGTCCTGTGGAACGATGATACAGGAAAGGTGGAGAAGCGCGATGGCAGTGGAAATTGACGCCATGGGCAAGGCCTGCCCCATGCCGGTGGTCCTGGCCAAGCAGGCCCTGGACGGCGGCGAGAACGATGTGACGGTGGTGGTGGACAACCAGATCGCCGTGGAGAACCTGACCCGACTGGCCGAGAGCCAGGGCATGACGGCGGTGAGCGCGCCCCGGGAGGGCGGTTTTGCCGTGCGCATCACCGGCGAGCGGAAGGCGGCCCCCGCCCCGGAACCGGTGGCCTGCTGCCCCACGGCTCCCGGAGGTGCCACGGTGTTCATCGGTAAGGACTTCATCGGCGACGGCAGCCGGGAGCTGGGAGAGAACCTGATGAAGATGTTCCTCTACACCCTGGCCCAGAGTGACACGCCTCCTGCCTGCCTTCTCTTTATGAACGGCGGCGTGAAGCTGCCCGCCGGGGAGGAGCTCCAGGTCATCGAGAGTCTGAAGAGCCTTCTGGACAAGGGCTGTGAGATCCTGGTGTGCGGCACCTGTCTCAACTACTTCGGCCTTACAGAGCAGCTGAAGGTGGGCACCGTCAGCAATATGTACGACATTGCGGGGCGGCTTTTGACCGCGCCCCGTGTGGTCACGGTGTGACAATTCAAAAAACCGCCTCTCCCCATGGGGAGAGGCGGTTTTTTGTCATGTAGCGGACCTGGATGACATTTTCAGTGACAGCAGGGCCAGGAGGGCTGCGGCGGTGCAGCAGGCCATACAGAAGAGCAGCATGGCATTGGGGCCGCCCAGGTCCAGGATGGACCCGGCGAAGAGGCTGCCCAGCACCCCGCCCAGGCCGTTGGAGGCCACCATCATCAGGGTCTGGCCCTTCACTTGGTCCTCCGGCGGTACAGAGTCGTTGACGTAGTACACCGAGGTGGGGGTGAAGAGGCCGTAGCCCAGCATCTGGAGGGGCTGGGAGAGAAGGACGAAGGGGAGGGAGGGGGAGAGGAAGAGGGCCAGGGCCTTGAAGAAGCAGAAGACCATGCTCAGCAGGAGGAGCCGGCCGCCCCCCAGGCGGCGGTAGAGCCGCTGGAAGAAGAAGGCAGTGGGCAGCTCAAAGCCGGCCATGAGGAAGAGGGCGATGCCCAGATCTCCGGCAGTGCCGCCCCGGCTGGTGACCACGTTGACCAGGAAGTTGGACATGGGCAGGCACCCGGTGAGGCCGAAGAGGATGGCCAGCAGCATGAGGGCAAAGGCGGGGTTCTGCCGCAGGAGCCACAGGGCGGAGTGTGGAGCGGGAGCCGGTCCGGCGGCACTCTCCTCCACCGGGCAGACGGGGTAGGTGATGACCAGGACGATCTCCAGGGCGGTGAGGACGGCGTGGGTGATGAGGGTGGTCTCCACCCCCCAGGCGGTGACCTGGAGCCCCAGAGCCACGCAGCACACGGCATAGGCCAGGGAGCCCACGCCCCGGCCCAGGCTGTACCGGATGGGCACGCCCTTCTGGATGAACTGGATGGCCATGGCGTCCATCAGGGGGTAGGAGGTGATCTCAAAGCCGCCCATGAGGATGAGGACGGCCATGGTGCCCGCCATGCCCATGGGGCACAGGAGAAAGACCACCCCGGCGATGAGGCCCACCCCCAGGGCCAGGGAGACGATGAGCCGCAGGGGGGTGTGGGGGTGGCGGTCGGCGAAGGAGCCCAGGGCGGGCTGGCAGACGATGCCGGCCAGGCACCGGACGGCGATGAGCAGGCCGGTCTCGGCGTTGGTGAAGCCCCGGCTGGTGAGCAGGGCGGCCTGGTAGGCGCAGATGGCGGCAAACATGGCCCAGAAGCCGATCTGCATGGCCATGTAGTGGTAGTCCAGACGGCGGACGGAGGGCATGATCGATTACCTCACAGTCATAGTGGAGAATCAGGTCCCGCCCAGGGCCGGCTTTTCCGCCGCCGGCGGGTCCAGGGCGTACTGGGGCTGGGCGGTGTCGTTGGGGAAGAAATCGAAGAGTTCATCCAGGGCGGCGGAGCCGGCAGTGTACATGACGATGACTAGGTCGGGCTCCAGCCAGTCCACGTAGGTGAGCAGGTCGTCGTGGAAGTACCGCAGGTCGATGGTGATGAGCTCACCGCAGTCCAGGGCCAGGAAGGGGGTGAGGACGCAGGCGTAGGAGTCCCGCAGGAGCATGATCCGGGGGCGGTCCGGCGAGAGCTCGTTGTAGATCCGGGCCATGGGATAGTCTCCGCCGGCGTAGAGGGTGTAGGGATTGCCGTTGAAGAAGTCCTTCTCCTCGATGCGCTCCGGGAAGAGGAGGGACTCCTCGAAGGGGCCGGTGCGCTCCATGTCATAGATGGGGATGGAATAGGTGAAGTCGGTGTCGAAGTTGGGCTTCCAGATCTCGATGTCGTCCACCCCGGCGTAGAGGGAGCCCACCCGCTTGCCCTGACTGCCCAGGAAGAAGTCGGATAGATTGGTCCGGGTGAAGGCGGCGGGGTCGGTGTTCTCCTCCGGGATGGTGAAGCCGTAGTCGCTCTCCAGCACCTGCGCCAGGGTCTGGTGGGCGGTGAAGGCGGCCTCCGGCGTCCAGTGGTGGTCGGTGCGGAAGAAGAAGGAGGACCAGTCCCGGCCGGTGTCGGCCAGGGTTTTTCGCAGATCCAGGGTGGCCACGTTGTTTTCAGCCAGCACACCCAGGATCTGGTCGGCGTAGTCGTTGCCGTAGTCGGTCACCCCGGTGGGGAGGCGGTCGTCATTTTCCTGGAGCTTCTGGGGGGCCTGGACGTAGAGGAGAGGGACCTCCCGCTCCTCCAGGGCCTGGGCCAGCCGCACCACCGCCCGGCCGTTGCCGGTAACGTCCTTGGGCTCGGCATTAATGAAGGTGATGGTGCCGTCGGTGAGCTTCACCACCGAGTACTGGGGGTCCACGTCCTCCACCACCGTCCGGTCGGAGAGGGCCTGAACGCCGCCGTAGAGCTCAATGAAGAGGTGTCCCTTGTCCAGGGCGCTGTTGGCGGCGGCGTCGGCGGTAGAGAGGAAGTCCTGGAGCCGTTCAAAGGGCGGCTCTGCCTGAACGGTCACCGCCTCGCCCCGCTGGCCGGGGGACCCCCGGCCGTCGCTCAGGTCCGCCTGAGCGGCATAGGAGGCGCTCCGGGTGGGAAGGCGTACCCCCTCCCGGACGGGGGCGGTGGGGGCCAGACCGGTGAGGAGCAGGACGGCTCCCGTAGCCATGGCGCACAGGAAAAGGACGGCGCCGGTATTGCTGTGTGAGGGGACCATGAGGCGCCCTCCTTTCGGGTCAGAAGTTGAAGTAGATAAAGGGGTTGTAGGTCCCCTTCACCAAAAAGGCAGCGGCGGCCAGGAAGATGAGGAGGAGCCCCAGGCCGTACACCCCGTCCCACATGGGAAAGACGTGGCGGGCGTACTGGCCGAAATAGGCCTCCACCTTCCGGGTGAGCCAGGGGGCAATGGGGAAGGAGAAGAAAACGGCAAGTAGAATAATGATCCAATATTGCTCCCAGTAGTAGGCCGCCTGGAGATCCGGCCCACCGCCCTGGCCGAACATGGCCTGGAGGAAGGCGCCGCAGGCGGTGAGGGAGTCGGCCCGGAAGAGGACCCAGCCGAAGTTGACCATGAGGAAGGTCCACCCCCAGCCCAGGACCCTGGGCCAGGAGGACACCTGCCCGGTGGTCTTTTCAAAGACCAGCAGCAGGAAGTAGAAGAGGCCCCAGCAGATGAAGGTCCAGTTGGCACCGTGCCATACCCCGGTGAGGAGCCACACCACAAAGAGGTTCCGCAGGGTCCGCCACTTACCCCGGCGGCTGCCGCCCAGGGGGATGTAGACGTAGTCCCGGAACCAGGTGGAGAGGGAGATGTGCCACCGCCGCCAGAACTCGGTCACCGAGCGGGAGAGATAGGGCCAGTTGAAGTTCTCCAAGAAGTGGAAACCAAACATGCGGCCCAGACCGATGGCCATGTCGGAGTAGCCGGAAAAGTCATAGTAGATCTGGAGGGTGTAGCACAGGGAGCCCAGCCAGGCGAAGGCGGTGGAGAGCTCACCCGCGGGGGTGTCCCAGGCGGCATCGGCCACCAGGGCCAGCTGGTTGGAGAGGAGGACCTTCTTGCCCAGGCCCACCAGGAAGCGGCAGCACCCGGCGGAGAAGTCGTCCCAGGTCTCCTTCCGTCCCTGGATCTCATCGGCCACGGTGGCGTATTTCACAATGGGGCCGGCGATAAGCTGTGGAAAGAGGGAGATATAGAGCCCCAGGCCGAAGGGACTGCGCTGGACCTGGGCGGTGCCCATGGCCATGTCCAGCACATAGCTCAGGGCCTGGAAGGTGAAAAAGGAGATGCCGATGGGCAGCTCGATGACGGGGATGGGGGTGTTGAGGCCCAGCAGGTTCAGGTTTTCCAGGGTAAAGGTGAGGTATTTGAACACAAAAAGCAGCCCCAGGTTGCACACGCAGGCGGCGGTGACGGGGAGAAGGAGCCTTCTGCCCCGCCGCTTCCAGGTGTGCACCCAGAGGCCGAAGAGGTAGTTTGCGAAAATGGAGGCGATCATCACCAGGACGAACCAGGGCTCGCCCCAGGCGTAGAAGAGGAGGGAGGCGGCCAGGAGCAGCAGGTTCTGGGCCCGGCGCATCCCCCGGAAGATGACATAATATCCCAGGAGTACCGCGGGGAGGAAGGCGAAGAGAAAGATGGAGCTGGAGAAGAGCATGGACGGGACTCCTTTGTGTGAGGGTTTCAGGTGAGGTAACGGCCCACCACCGGCAGCTTGTGGAGGAGCCAGGAGAGGGCATAGCTGGGGATGAAAATGACTATGGTCAGGAGGGGGACGGCCACCGCCGCCGGGATGGGCAGGATGGCCAGGCCGAAGTGGCGCAGGAGGATGAGAAAGATCACGTGGGAGAGGTAGACGCCAAACCCGCAGGCGGCCATGGAGCTGACCTGCCCCTTCCGGGAGCGCTCGTCACTCACTCCCAGCAGATACCGGAAGAGGACGAAGATGGCTACCGCCATCGCACACACGTTGGGGGTGAGGTAGCTGTACAGGGTGGTGTCCAGCCCGCCGGCCCGGGTGGAGAGGAGGGTGGTCCCTCCCACTGTGACCACGGCCCCGCCGATGCCCAGCAGATAGATGAGCCATTCCGCGATGCGGCCCAGGGTGTAGGTCTTTAAGTAGTAGCCCGCCACAAAATAGCCCACGTAGGCCAGGGGCGGAAAGGCCAGGGTGAAATTGAGGTAGAAGCGGTCGGCGTAGAGGGCGGCAGTCTGACTCCCCCGGAGCCGGAGGAAGAGGGGAAGAACCAGCATAAAGGCGGCATAGATGAGGAAGAACCAGTGGAGGTCCCCACGGGAGGCGCCCCGAATGAAGGCGCGGAGAATGGGCGTGAGGAGATAGAGCCCCATCATCATGGTGAGGAACCACAGGTGGGTCTCGGTGTTGCCCAGCACCACGGCGTAGAGGGCGTGGGGGAGACTTCCCAGGCTCAGCGTACCGCTCAGAAGGTCATAGAGCAGGTGGTAGGCCACCCCCCAGAAGAAAAGGGCGGTGACCATCCGCAGGAAGTAGCGGAAAAAGAGGGTGGGCAGGGAGAGGGACTTTTTGGGGTCCATCAGAAACATGCCGCTGCACATGACAAAGACGGGGACGGCCCAGCGGGTGAGGCTGTCCCAGGCGTTGAGGGCGTGCCAGTCTGCCGTTCCAACGGGGAGGGATTCCAGCCATCCGCCGGAGACGTGGATGATGATGACGGCCAGCATGGCCGCCACCCGCATCAGGTCGGCGTAGACCAGCCGACCGCCTTCCTGTTTCCCCGCCATAGTTATTTCTTCTCCGGAACGATCTCGAGCCAGTAGCCGTCGGGGTCCTCGATGAAGTAGATGCCCATGGCAGGGTTTTCAAAGCAGATGCAGCCCATGTCCTGGTGCTTCCGGTGGGCGGCGTCCATGTCGGGCACGGTGAAGGCCAGGTGGAACTCCCCCTCGCCCAGGTCGTAGGGCTCGGTCCGGTCGTGGAGCCAGGTGAGCTCCAGGGTAAAGTCGGACACGCCGTCCCCCAGGTAGACCAGGGTAAAGGAGCCGTCGTCGGCCTCCTTTTTCGACACGGGGAGCAGACCCAGTGCGTCCTTGTAGAAGGCCAGGCTCCGCTCCAGGTCCAGGACATTGAAATTGAAATGGTTAAAGGTAAACATGGTCGTGGCTCCTTTGGCAAATATAGAAAAGTATAACATATCAGGGCATTGCCGTGCAACGGTTACCGGCCCAACAGCTCCTCGGTGATGCGGCGGCCGGTGGGGGTGGCGGCCAGGCCGCCGCCGCCGGTTTCCCGCAGGGAGGCGGGGAGGACGTCCCCCACAGAGCGCATGGCGTCGATGACCTCGTCGCAGGGGATGGGGCTGCCCACCCCGGCCAGGGCCAGCTCGGCGGCGGTGAGGGCGTTGACGGCACCGATGACATTGCGCTTGACACAGGGGAGCTCCACCAGCCCGGCCACCGGGTCGCACACCAGGCCCATCAGGTTCTGGAGGGCGGTGGCGCAGGCCCAGGCCATCTGCTCGGGGGTGCCCCCCAGCAGGGCCACCAGGGCGGCGGCGGCCATGGCGGAGGCTGAGCCCACCTCGGCCTGACAGCCGCCCTCGGCTCCGGCGATGGAGGCCCGGGTGGCAATGACCTGGCCGAAGCCGGCAGAGACATAGAGGGCCTGGACCATGTCGTCATCGGAAAAGTTGTACTTCTCCTTCATGGGCAGCAGCACGGCGGGGAGGACACCGCTGGCCCCGGCGGTGGGGGCGGCCACGATGCGGCCCATGCAGGCGTTGCACTCTCCCACCTTCAACGCGGTGGCCATGACGGCGGTGAGCACCGGGCCGCACAGGCCGATCTGAGCATGCTCCACCTTGGCGCCGTCGCCTCCGGTGAGGCCGCAGGCGGAGCGGCGCTCCGGGTCGTAGCTTGCCACGGATTCCTCCATGGCCCGCCAGAGTCCGGCCATCTTCTCCCAGGAGGCCTCTCTCTCCACGCCACGGTCGCTGAGGTCATCCAGGAGAACGGCCTCCCATACCGGGACGGACTCCGCCGCCCGCAGCAGGCTCTCCACAGAACCAAATGACATGTCAATGCCCTCCTTCCATGTCCAGATAGGTCACCCGGACGATGCCGGGGGAGGCGCGCAGCTCCTCCACGGCCTCGGCCCAGATGGGCTGGTCACTCTCCAGCACCATGACGGCCAATCCGCCCCGCTTGTCCCGGTAGAGCTGCATGGTGGCAATGTTCACCTGACGGCGGGAGAGGATACCGGTGACCTCGGCCACGGCGCCGGGCTTGTCCTGGTTACGGATGATGAGGGTGGGGTAGTCGCCGGTAAAAGTGGCCTCCATGCCGTCGATGGCGTTGACCCGCACCCGGCCGCCCCCCAGAGAGGAGGCGTTGACCTCCATCTCACGGCCCAGGGCGTCCCGGACCCGGAGAAGGACGGTGTTGGGGTGGGCGCCCCGGAGGACGGCGGTGGAGATGTTCAGCTCCATGCCGGCCTCCCTGGCCAGAGTGAAGGCCTGAGGGATGCGGGGATCGTCGGGGGCCATGTCCAGCAGCCCTGCCACCAGGGCACGGTCGGTGCCGTGGCCCTTGCCGGTGGCGGCGAAGGAGCCGTGGAGCAGGAGCTGGGCGGAGACGGGCTGACTGCCCAGCAGGTGCCGGGTAATGAGACCGATCCGCACGGCCCCGGCAGTGTGGGAGGACGACGGCCCCACCATAATGGGGCCCATAATGTCGAAAATGTTCATAGGAAGACTCCTTGTTGAGATAAACAGACGTTTTTACTCCTCCGCCTGATCCAGGGAATGGGCGTGGGGCAGACGTTTGGAGTAGACGATCTGCTGCTCGCTGTAGAGGCCGGAGTAGCCGGACAGGCGGTAGGCCACGGCGATGGCCAGGGCGTAGAGGGGGAGCCCGCCGCCGCCGAAAAGCTCATAGGCCAGGAGGATGGAGGAGATGGGGCAGTTGGTGACGCCGCAGAAGGCGGCCACGGTGCCGACGGCGCCGCCGAAGGAGGGCTCCAGGCCCAGGAATGGGGCGACAACGCAGCCGAAGGTGGCGCCGCAGGCGAAGGTGGGGACGATCTCGCCGCCCCGGAAGCCGGCACCCAGGGTGACGGCGGTGAAGAGGAGCTTGGCCAGGAAGGCCCAGGGCTCCACGTCCGCGCCGCCGCCGGTGATGGCAGCCTCCACCAGATTGCCGCCGGCGCCGTTGTAGTACTGGTGGGCCAGGCCGCCGTCCAGCAGGGAGAGGAGGAGGACCAGGGCGCCGCCCACCAGGGCCCGGAACCGGGGATCGGGGAGGATCCGGGCGTAGAGGCGTCCCGCGCCGTGGGTCACAAAGCAGAAGAAGACGGCCAGACCGGCGCACAGGGCGCCCAGGACCACCATCTGGAGGAGAGAGAGGGGGGAGAGGGCGGGGAGGCCGGAGACGGCATAGGCGGTGGGGGGGACCCCCAGCCAGCCGGCCAGCAGGAAGCCGGTGAGGGAGGCGAGAAGGGCGGCGGTGAGGGCGGCGTAGTGCATGACCCCCACGTGGACCACCTCCAGGGCAAAAAAGGCGGCGGTGAGGGGGGTGCCGAACAGGGCGGAGAAGGCGGCGGCCATGCCGCAGACGGTAAGGATGCGCCCCTCGCCCGGCTCCAGGCCCAGCCGGTGGCCCAGTTTGCTGGCGATGGAGGCCCCCAGCTGGAGGGCGGCCCCCTCCCGGCCGGCGGAGCCGCCCACCAGATGGGTGAGGACGGTGGAGAGGAAGATGAGGGGCGCGGTGCGCAGGCGCATGGGCTCGTGTTCCCGGACGGCCACCAGCACCAGGTTGGTGCCCTGGTCCTTCTCCATGCCGCAGACCCGGTAGAGGAGCACGATGGCCAGCCCGCCCAGGGGGAGGAGGCAGAGGAGCCAGTGGTGCTCCTGGCGCAGCTCGGTGGCCAGGTCGATGCCGTAGTGGAAGGCCACGCCCACGGCGCCCACCAGCAGGCCGATGAGGACGGCCAGAATGGCGCGGCGGAGGAAGACGGGCAGCTCCGGCCCCGGGTCGGACCGGACGCTGTCCCCGGCGGCGGGGGCGGCGGAAAAACGGGAGAGAAGGGACATGGCGGAGCCTCCCTTGCTTCAGATTTTCCCCCAAAGGGGGGCATACGCCTCATTATAGCATGGTTTTCCGCTTTTGCATACAAAGGGATGCATTTTTGGCGGGAGTATGGTATACTCGTTCTCATCAAGCCCGGCCCGGCCGGGCGCAATCATAAGGAGGAATCTTTTTTGTCACCCGAACCCATATGGCCCCAACTTCTGCTGCAGCTGATCCTGATCCTGCTCAACGCATTTTTCGCCGCCGCGGAGCTGGCCGTCCTGTCCCTGAATGAAAACGTGGTCCGCCGCCAGGCGGAGGACGGCGACAAGAAGGCGGCGCTGCTGCTGCGGATCGTTCAGAATCCCACCAAGTTCCTCTCCACCATCCAGATCGGCATCACACTGGCCGGCTTCCTGGGCGCGGCCTACGCCGCGGACAACTTCGCCAGCCGCATCACCAGCTGGCTGGTGGACGGCCTGGGCTTCACGGCCCTGCCGGAGGAGGCGGTACACAGCGTCTCGGTGATCCTGATCACCGTGGCCCTCTCCTTCCTCACCCTGATCTTCGGCGAGCTGGTCCCCAAGCGGGTGGCCCTGCAGAAGGCGGATCAGGTGGCCCGCATGGCCGGCGGCGTGATCCGGATCCTCTCCGTGGTCATGAGCCCCTTCATCGCCCTGCTCACCATCTGCACCAACGGGGTGCTGCGCCTGATGGGCGTGGACCCCAACGCCGATGAGGACGAGGTCTCCGAGGAGGGCATCCGCATGATGGTGGACATCGGCGAGGAGCAGGGGGCCATTGAGCGCGACGAGAAGGAGATGATCGAGAACGTCTTCGAGTTCAACGACACGGTGGCCGGGGACGTGATGGTCCACCGCACCGACATGGTGCTGCTGTGGGCGGAGGACACCGACGAGGAGATCGTCAAGACCATCGAGGAGTCGGGCCTGTCCCGGTTCCCGCTGTGCGGGGAGGACGCCGACGACGTGCTGGGCATCCTGAGCAGCCGGGACTACTTCCTCAACAGCCGCCGCCGGGAGCCCAAGCCCATCCGGGAGCTGCTGCGGCCGGCCTACTTCGTGCCGGAGTCGGTGCGGGCCGACGTGCTGTTCCGGGACATGCAGAGCAAGAAGGTCCATATGGCCATCGTGGTGGACGAGTACGGCGGCACGTCGGGGCTCCTCACCATGGAGGACCTGCTGGAGGAGATCGTGGGCAACATCTACGACGAGTTCGACCGGCAGGAGGACCAGGAGATCATCCAGCAGGGACCCAACCTGTGGCGGATCTCCGGCTCGGCGGAGCTGGACGACGTGGCCGCCGCCCTGGACCTGGAGTTTCCGGAGGACGAGGACTCCGAGACCCTGGGCGGCCTGGTCTTTGACCAGCTGCCGGTGATCCCGGAGGACGGCCCCTGCCAGGTGGAGGTGGACACCCACGGCCTCCACATCCGGGTGGAGTCCATCGCCGACCGCCGGGTGGACTGGGCGCTGGTGTCCAAGCTGCCGGAGAAAGAGGAGGATTGAGGGCGCGCGCCCCGGGCCGCGATTGACCCGGGGCGCGCTTTTTATCCCGTCACCACGGAAGGAGGGAGGGCCCATGCTCATCTATCTGGCGGCGCTGGAGGACCGGGACGACCAGGCGGCCTTTCTGGACTTCTACCGGGCCAACGAGCGGCTGGTCTGGCACATGACGGGGCGGTTCTTCCGGGAGGAGGAGCGGCGCTGGGACGCCTTTCAGGAGACCTGGACGGCGGCGGCCAGAAATTTTTCAAAAATTTTGGCCCTGCCCTGTGAAAAAAGGGCGGCATATCTCGTTATTATAGTGAAGAACCAGTGCCGGGACCTGCTGGCGAAGGAGCGGAAGTACGCCCCCTTCCCGGAGGAGCCGGAGGCGGCGGAGGCCCTGCTGGGGACGGAGGGACCGGACCTGGAGGAGGCGGCGGCGGTCCGGGCGGACGCCCGCCGGGCCAGGGAGCTGCTCGCCGCCCTGCCGGAGCATTACCAGGCGGTGCTGGAGTGCCGGCTGGTGCTGGGCCTGAGCAACGGCGAGACGGCACGGCGGCTGGGCGTCTCCGACGCTAAGGCGGCGACGTGGTACCGCCGGGGCCGGGCGCTGCTGGTGAAAAAGCTGCGGGAGGAGGGGATCGACTATGGCTGAGGAGATGGACCGCCGGCGCCGGGAGGACGGCGCCCTGCGGGAGCTGCTGCTCCGGGCCAACCTGCCCGAGGCCCTGGACCTGCCCGAAGGGCTGGAGCCGGTCCCCGACGCCCTGGAGGAACGGATGGCCCCCTTCCTGGCCCGGCCCTTCGCGGCGGGGCGGAGGAAAAAGCCCCTGTGGGCGCGGGTCCTGCGGACCGCCGCGGGCCTGCTGCTGGTCCTCTCCCTCACCGCCGGAGCCGTCCTCTGGGCCAGTCCCGCCGCCCGGGTCTGGGCCGCCGAGCTGGCCCGGATGCTGATGGTCTGGACCGATGTGAGCGCCGACTTCATTTTCCACGGCGGCGATGCGGCGGAGACCGATTTGAGCTGCTGGCGTCCCACCTGGCTGCCAGAGGGGTATGAGGAGGTGGACGTTTGGGATACCATGTCTATTCATGAAATCACCTATCAAAATGAGTATGGAGAAAAGATCTATTTTGAGTATTCAATACCAAGCGGCGCCCTGACCATTGACAACGAGCACTCGGATTACAGCGAAATTGAGATCAACGGGTGTAAAGCCCACCTCTTTGCATCCAATACGGAGGGAAAGCCCAGCTTCCTACTCTGGACAGATGAAAAGGAGAAGGTCTTCTTCATGCTGGAGGGAGAGGCCCCGCCGGAGGACCTGATCCGAATGGCGGAGAGCATTTCCGTGGAGCAATAAAACATCGGATAACACCCCAGGAAGAATTTTTTCAAAAAATTCTTCCTGGGGTGTTAATTTTCTGTGCATCGGATTGTTATATAGACAGAAGACACAGTGAAGTCGAGCGAGGTCATCAAATGAAAAGGAGTGTGCAAAAGATGAAGATGAGACGAACGGCGCTGGCTGCGGGCCTGATAATGGTATTGGCGGTATGGGCGGGCGCAGCCACACGGTACGCACAAATTACGGAACTGAGACCGATTTTAAGTTTCCGCGGCTCCAGCGCTCAATGTACAGTTAAGGCGCGGGCGACAGATTCCATTGAGTTGCTGGTCTATCTGAAGGACTCGGACGGAATGGTGCTGGAGGAATGGAACCGTTCGGACGCAGGAGGCAGCATCAGCTTCTCGGAGAGCTGTCCCGGTATGAAGTCGGGAGAGCGGTACACACTGACGGCCACGGCCCGGTCTGGTGGGGAGAGCGTGACAGAGACCGACACGGCGACTTGCCCGTGATCAAAGACGATAAAATTCAGATGAGAGGGGTGAGTCCATTGGACTGTAAAGGCGGCGGACCTGGGTGACACCCTGTCCGGACTTCAATTTTGCGCAGAAGAACTCAGACAGACACATCAGATGGTAAAATAGAAAGGATGGCCGAGAAAATGAAAAAGTTCAAACAAATTTCTGCGATTCTTCTGGCCCTTGGCGTTGTCTGTTCCATGATGGCTCCCGCCGGAGCTGCGGCAGATCCTATGAACCGGATCTCCGACCATGCCGGGACCACGCGCTCTGTCCTGGTGGTGGAGGACGACGGGACTTCAGTACAGGAACATATGCTGAACGTGGAGATTCCAGCCAGCGCCACCAAGGCGGAAGAGCTGGCTCTGATCCAAAACTCCGCCAAGCAGTCCGCCGGGCTTCCTGTGACCCGCAGCACGCCCACCCTTTCGGACATCATCTCGACCACACACCCAATGCCGATCGCGTCCAATGTTCCCATGGTGGTAGGTGAGGGCACTCTGGCAAGGAACTATTCGGTCGTGGCCGTTACTTTTGACGAAGTGACGGTGGAGTATGACACCACCGCAACCAGGCTCAACGTTCGGATCGCCAATAACCACCACAATCAAAACACTTATGGTTATGCAGATCTCCGCTTAGGGACATATACGCTGGTTTATCTCAAAACGGATGGCAGTGGTACCCATCAGGACGGCGACACGTTGGTTTTGAATGCGGGAGACTATATCACCGTGTGGTCTTCGACAGACCAGGGTTATTTGGACGTCGGCACCGTGTACGTCTCTGCGGACTAATTGGCGTAAATGGTATGGAGAGGGGCTCTTCCAGGGCCCTCTCTCCGGTTCGGTTTGACCAGAAAGGATGGGGAAGATATGAAACCTGTTTTTCGCCGTATGTTGGCCGGGCTGCTCTGCGCGGCCCTGCTGGGCTCGATGGCGGCGGCCTTCGCCGCCGCGCCTGCCGCCCATGTCACGGCCTATATGCAAAATGTTTATGTGGACGGCCAAGACGCTGAGTTCGCCAATGCGGAGGGTAAGAAAACATACCTGTTTTCTTACAACGGGACCGTCTACATGCCCGCCAACACCGCCGCTGACTGGCTGGGCTGTACGCTTTCGGTGGATCGGGCCGCCGGAAAGGCCGCTTTTACCACGGGCAAGGAGGCATTTGTTCGGACGAAGCTCAGCAACAGCACAGTGCCATTGAACGAGGCGGATTTCGCCGTGCTGGACCGCTATTTTGAATCCGGGGCCGATGTCCAGCTGCTCAGTCAATTCGCTGTGACGGTGGACGGGGCGCCCTGGACCTTTGCCAGCGGCGGGACCGCCCTCTATCCCTTCTTTGTGGACGACACCCTCTATCTTCCCCTCCGGTCCGTGGGCGAGCGGATGGGCAAGGTGGTGACCTGGGTGCCCGAGCTGGCAGGGGTCCCTCACTATCAGGATGAGCTCATCAGCATCGACGCCCCCGCCACTCAGGCCCAGCTCCAGGAGATGCAGACCTATCTGGACCAGGCCTACGCCCTCTACTGGAAGGCGGCGGAGGTGGGCCAGGCCTTGGTGGATGCGTCCGACCTCTCCGGTGCGGAGGCCGCCGACATGCTGGACCAGGTCAAGGGTTATCTGCGGCAGATCGGCCAGCTCCCCTCCCCCTCCCACCATTACCTGGACAAATATGCGTTCCCCGAGCTTGCCGTCAGTACGACGGTGTTCAGCGGATTTGACTATTACAGTGCCGCCCTCCGGGCCAACACCCTTACGTTCCAGGAGGCGGTGAACGTAAAGGACAGCGTATCCATTACCCTCATGGGGCGATACGCGAAACTCAATGACGCCCAGAAGGGCCTGAGCTGCTTCGCCGCCGCCATAGACGCGGCGGGCTGACAACGGACCGAGCCATCTTTTCCGGAAAGGAAGGACGACCTTGAGACGAAACCTCCTGCTGGCGGCGCTGCTGCTGCTCTCCATCCTCTGCATGCTCCTCGCCGGAGGCGCCGCCGGGCCGTCCTGAGTGAAACGGAGGCCAACGGCGTGGAGACCGGCTGATGGACCGTCCTTTTGCATACAGAGAATAGGAACACCTCTGAGATGGACGCGAAAAGCGTCCATCTTTTTTTGCAAAAGTGAAACGAATGTCCCCGCTCAGGTGTCTATAAGGGTGAAAGGAGATGAGGACCATGGACCGTGCCCTGCGGGAGCCCGACGCCCGGGAGGAGATCGGGCGGCTGATGGCGGAGTACGGCGACGGCATCCTGCGCCAGTGCCTGCTGATGCTGGGGGACCTGTCCCAGGCCGAGGACGCCGCCCAGGAGACCTTCGTCCGGGCCTGGCAGAGCTACGGCGGCTTCCGGGCGGAGGCGTCGGAAAAGACCTGGCTCACCGCCATCGCCGCCAACGTCTGCCGCAACCTGCTGCGCTCCCCCTGGAACCGGCGCCGGGTGGACCTGTCCTTTTTGGAGGGCTGTCCCGCCGGGGAGACGGAGCCCCCCGACGACACGGTGGTGCGGGCGGTGCTGGCCCTGCCCCCCAAGTACCGCCAGGTGGTGGTGCTCTACTATTACCGGGACTGCTCCACAGGGGAGATCGCCCAGATGCTGGGCGTCCCTCAGGGGACGGTCTCCGTGCGCCTCAAACGGGCCAGAGAACGGCTCAAGCCCATGCTGAAGGAGTGGTACGATGAAGAGGGCTGATGTTGGCGCGCGCCTGGATCGGGCCCTCAGCCAGGTGCGCTTTACCCCGGAGATGGAGCGGGCCGTCCGGCGGCGGATGGAAGGGCCGCCCCGGTGCTCCGGTTTCAAAAGGGCCATTGTGGCCGTGGCCGTCTGCGCCGCGCTGCTCACCGCCGCCCTGGCCGCCGGACCGGCCATCTGGGAGGCCATCCAGGTCCACCTGGGATGGCGGGCGGCCTACGCCACCCGGCCCCAGGTGACGGTGACCGACCAGGGCTTTGAGCTGGGGGTGGCCGCCGCCCTGGCCGACCGGAACGTGGTCCGGGTCTACCTCACCCTCCGGGACCTGGAGGGTGACCGCCTCCGCCAGGGAGCGGAGCTGGACCTGAGCGCCAACGCCCAGAGTGCCGAGCTGGACGGGGAGATCATCCCGGGTGTCACCGGAGGGATGGCGGAGTATGACCCGGAGTCCGGAACCTTGCTCTTCAGCCGGACCTTCTACCGCCAGACCCAGGCGGAGACGCTGCGGCTCTCCGCCCGGGAGATTGTCCCCGGCCACCAGGGTTTCTTTGCGGGCTTCAACATGGAGCGGCTGGCGGAGGCGGTGCCGGACGGCCTGCTGGAGAGCGGCGTGGGGGAGGACGGGAAACAGTATCTCCTCCCGGAGCAGAACCGGATGGAGATGGACTGGGAAAGATGTCCCCTGCCGGAGGGGGAAGAGCCGGGCATCTGGATCTCCTCTATGGGCTATGCCGAGGATGGCCGGCTCCACGTTCGTTTCCAGTGGCGGGAGGACGTCACCCTGCTCCTGCTCCAGCGCCCTCCGTTTGATATCTATGAAATGGAGTGTATGGCCGTTTTTCCCGACGGCGTGGACTATGCCTTTCCGGCGGGCTGCCCGGCCCGGGAAGATCTTTTGAACAACCAGATCTTCTTCTTCAATGGGGACTATTCCACCCAGGGCGGCGCCGTGACAGGGAGCTGGGTGCTCCAGGTGCCACTGGAGCCAGTGGATTCGCTGGCGCTGGCCTGGCCTGGCGGCACGGTCACCGGGGCGGACGGGCTGGAGACCGACATTGAGGGCGTTTCCCTCTCCAAACTCAGCGTCTCTGTGGCCTGTACGGGCTGGGGCGGCACCACCCGGCTGGAAACGCTGGAAAAGCCGGTGGTGACGCTCCGGGACGGCACGCAGGCCGGTGTCCGCAGCGGGATGCGGGCCGCCCAGACATGGGAGAACGGCCTGGCCATTTCCAAGGAACAGCTGGTCTGGGAGCTGGAGGAGCCGGTGGAGCTGGACCAGGTGGAGAGCGTCACCTTCTGCGGTGAGACCATGACAGTTGAAGGATAGAAAGGAGCGATCACAATGATGGATCGGGAAAACAGAGGGAACTGTACACGGCTGCTGGCCGCGCTGCTGCTGGGGCTGGCCCTCTTCAACCTCTGCGCCGCGGCGGCCTTTACCGACGCCGGACAGATCCGGGAGACCCAGGCGGTGAACACTCTGGTGGACCTGGGCGTCCTGGAGGGGAAGGAAGACGGGAGCTTCGATCCGAAGGGGACGGTCACCCGGGCGGAGATGTGCAAGATCATCTCCGTCATCCTCAACGGCGGTAAAATGCCCCGGCTGGAGGACCCGAAGCATCCCATGACCAATTTCTCCTTCTCCGACGTCTCCGGCCACTGGGCCAGATATCTGATCGAATACTGCTATGCGCTGGGGATCGCCAATGGCAGGGCGGACGGTACCTTTGACCCCGATGGGACGGTGACCGGCCGGGAGGCGGCCAAAATGCTTCTGGCGATGGCGGGCTATGAGGCGGAGGCGGCGGGCTTCACCGGCGTGGGCTGGGCGAAGGCCGTGGACGAGAAGGCGGAGGAGTTGGGCCTCTATGAGGGGCAGGCGGAAGGGGCGGAGGACAAGTCCCTGGACCGAGAGCACGCCGCCCTCATGGTCTATCACTCCTTGGACCTGGATATGGTGAGCTACTGGGAGCAGGTGGAGCGCCCGGACGGCTCCGGCTGGGAGAACCGCAGGTTGGAGACGCCGGAAAAGATCGGCGAGACCGTGATGGAGCGGTTCTTCGGCCTGTGAGCGTGCTCACTGATCGGAAAGGAGCATGAGAAGTCGAGAAACACGCTGGAAATGACCGGAGGGC
>OGHJ01001708.1_pt1 | contig 21842 bp, 19 predicted proteins | sample 1571351 | NCBI WGS metagenome assembly OGHJ01 (sample SAMEA2582037, study PRJEB24529) | metagenome | biome: Human gut stool | place: China | collected 2011 | reverse complement strand
GGTTATCTGCTGACCCTGTCAAACTGTGTGAAGTGGTTCCCGGAACGTAAAGGTTTAATCTCTGCATTTGCCATCGGGTCCTATGGCCTGGGGAGCCTCGGTTTTAAATTTATCGATTCCCACCTGCTTGCTTCCGTGGGGCTCGAAAAAACGTTCATGATCTGGGGCGCTATCGTTCTGGTCATGATCCTGTTCGGCGCCACGCTGATGAAAGATGCGCCGCAGCAGGAAGTGAAAACCGTTAACGGTGTGGTGGAGAATGATTTCACCCTTGCGCAGTCTATGCGTCAACCACAGTACTGGATGCTGGCGGTCATGTTCCTGACAGCCTGCATGAGCGGTCTGTATGTGATTGGGGTGGCGAAAGATATTGCTCAGGGAATGGTGAAACTGGATGCGGCAACAGCAGCGAATGCGGTCACCGTCATCTCCATTGCCAACCTCTCTGGCCGTCTGGTGCTCGGGATTCTGTCTGACAAAATTGCCCGTATCCGCGTGATTACCATCGGGCAGGTTGTCTCGCTGGTGGGGATGGCGGCGCTGCTGTTTGCCCCACTGAACGAAGCCACGTTCTTCGCCGCAATTGCCTGTGTGGCCTTTAATTTCGGCGGCACGATTACAGTCTTCCCGTCGCTGGTCAGTGAGTTCTTCGGCCTGAACAATCTGGCGAAAAACTACGGTGTTATCTATCTGGGCTTTGGCATCGGCAGTATCTGCGGCTCGTTAATCGCCTCGCTGTTCGGTGGGTTCTATGTGACCTTCTGCGTGATATTTGCTTTGCTGATAATCTCGCTGGCCTTGTCGACCACCATTCGCCAGCCGCAGCGTGAAGTCTTTAACGAAGCGCATGCCTGACAACAACAAAAAAAGGCCGGTTATCCGGCCTTTTTATTATCTTAAAAACTGAGACTTAGATGAAAACGTCGGTTTCAGGATTTGCTTTTTTGTAAATAACTGCACCGATCACATTCTCTGTTGCCACTTTTTCCCATCCCTGTGGTCTACTTACCACGCTTGTAGACGTTTCTGATTAACGATCCCCTGAGCGTATATCTAATCTGCCTACTTTTAATACCGAGTGGGCGGTGGTACCGTCCCTTTTTCCGGGTAGCTTGCATGAAATACATTAAATCGATGGCGCAACAAAAGCTCTGCTTTTTGCTGGCGTTGTACATCGGCCTGTTTATGAATGGCGCAGTTTTTTTCCGTCGGTTTGACGGATACGCGCACGATTTTACCGTCTGGAAAGGAGTTGCAGCGGTTGTCGAATTGGTCGCTGCTGTACTGGTCACCTTCTTTTTATTCCGGGTTCTCACCCTGTTTGGCCGCCGCGTATGGCGAGTACTGGCAACGTTTATTGTGCTGTGCTCCGCTGGTGCCAGTTATTACATGACTTTTATGAACGTTGTCATTGGCTACGGCATTATTGCTTCGGTGATGACGACGGATATAGATCTCTCTAAAGAGGTCGTTGGTCTGCACTTTATTCTCTGGCTGGTGGCAGTCAGTACCTTGCCTCTGCTGCTCATCTGGAGCAACCGCTGCCGGTACACGCTGGTACACCAGATTCGCACGCCGGGGAAACGTTTCAGAAGTGTCGCGATTGTGCTGCTCGCTGGGTTGATGGTCTGGGGGCCGATTCGCCTGCTGGAAGTGAAGCAGAAAAATTATGAGCGTACGTCTGGCGTGGACATGCCAAGCTACGGTGGTGTGGTTGCAAATTCTTATTTGCCGTCAAACTGGATTTCCGCTCTGGGGCTGTATGCCTGGGCACAGGTGGACGAATCCTCTGATAACAAATCGTTGTTGAACCCGGCAAAGAAATTTACCTATGACGCGCCAAAAGATATCGATGATACCTATGTCGTCTTTATCATTGGTGAAACGACACGCTGGGATCATATGGGCATTCTGGGTTATGACCGTGATACCACGCCTAAACTGGCTCAGGAGAAAAACCTGGTTGCCTATCGCGGTTACTCCTGTGATACCGCCACCAAGCTCTCCTTACGCTGCATGTTTGTGCGCGAGGGTGGAGCGAGCGATAACCCGCAGCGAACACTGAAAGAGCAAAATGTCTTCTCGGTGCTTCACCAACTCGGCTTTACTTCCGCCCTGTATGCAATGCAAAGCGAGATGTGGTTCTACAGTAACACCATGGCGCAGAACATTGCCTATCGTGAGCAAATCGGTGCGGAGCCACGTAACCGTGGCAAGTCTGTCGATGATATGTTGCTGATTGATGAGATGAAGCTCTCTCTTAATGGAAATCCTGATGGTAAGCATATGATTATTCTGCATACCAAAGGATCGCACTTTAATTACACCCAACGTTATCCGCGTAGCTTTGCCAGGTGGACGCCGGAATGTATTGGTGTGGATAAAGACTGTACCAAAGACCAGTTGATTAACTCTTTCGATAATTCAGTGTTGTATGTGGATCACTTTATCGATTCGGTGATTGACCATGTACGCGATAAGAAAGCGATTGTGTTCTATGCAGCGGATCACGGTGAGTCAATTAATGAATTTGAGCACCTGCATGGTACGCCACGTAATATGGCTCCTCCGGAACAGTTCCGCGTGCCCATGATGGTGTGGATGTCGGACAAGTACCTCGAAGACCCGGAGAAAGCGAAGATGTTTGCCCACCTGAAAAAAGAGGCAGACATGAAGGTGCCGCGTCGTCACGTTGAGCTGTACGACACCATTTTGGGTTGCCTGGGTTACACCTCTCCTGACGGCGGTATCAACGAAAATAACAACTGGTGCAAACTCCCTGATAGCAAGGCGAAAGCCGCGCAGTAACGCGTCTGGCGAGAATATCGCCAGTTGAAGGGCTTTTTTAATTTAAGGGATTGACGGGGGCGCACCTCAGCAGTAAGATGCGCTCCGCATTCGGCGAGTAGCGCAGCTTGGTAGCGCAACTGGTTTGGGACCAGTGGGTCGGAGGTTCGAATCCTCTCTCGCCGACCAATTTTGAACCCCGCTTCGGCGGGGTTTTTTGTTTTCTGTGCATTTCGTCACCCTCCCTTCGCAATAAACGCCCGTAATAACTCATTGCCCCACGGTATGATTTCGCCCTTAACGTATTGAAGGATGACTTCAGGCAAGGAGTGACCATGCTGCAACAGGTTCCAACGCGTGCTTTTCATGTGATGGCGAAACCGAGTGGTTCCGATTGTAATCTGAACTGTGACTACTGTTTTTATCTCGAAAAACAATCCCTTTACCGCGAAAAGCCAGTCACGCATATGGACGATGACACGCTGGAAGCGTATATCCGTCACTATATCGCCGCCAGCGAACTGCAAAACGAAGTGGCTTTTACCTGGCAGGGCGGCGAACCAACGCTACTCGGGCTGGAGTTTTACCGCCGTGCCGTAGCGCTACAGGCGAAATATGGTGCTGGCAGGAAGATAAGTAACAGCTTCCAGACTAACGGCGTGCTGCTGGATGACGAATGGTGCGCGTTTCTCGCGGAGCATCATTTTCTTGTTGGTTTATCGCTGGATGGTCCGCCTGAGATCCACAATCAATATCGCGTGACTAAAGGTGGCAGACCCACGCATAAGCTGGTGATGCGTGCCCTGACGCTGCTGCAAAAACATCATGTCGACTATAACGTGCTGGTCTGCGTTAATCGCACCAGCGCGCAGCAACCGTTGCAGGTATATGATTTTTTGTGCGATGCGGGAGTGGAATTCATCCAGTTTATTCCGGTGGTCGAGCGCCTGGCTGATGAAACGGCTGCCCGCGAAGGACTGAAATTGCATGCGCCTGGTGATATTCAGGGTGAGCTAACGGAATGGTCGGTGCGCCCCGAGGAGTTCGGTGAATTTCTGGTGGCGATATTCGACCACTGGATTAAACGCGACGTCGGCAAGATTTTCGTGATGAATATCGAATGGGCGTTTGCCAATTTTGTCGGTGCGCCGGGTGCGGTTTGCCATCATCAGCCAACCTGTGGGCGCTCGGTGATTGTTGAGCACAACGGCGACGTTTACGCCTGCGATCACTATGTTTATCCACAATATCGGCTGGGGAATATGCACCAGCAAACAATTGCAGAAATGATCGATTCCCCGCAACAGCAGGCGTTTGGTGAAGATAAATTTAAGCAATTACCGGCGCAGTGTCGCAGTTGTAACGTGTTAAAAGCGTGCTGGGGAGGCTGCCCGAAACACCGCTTCATGCTCGATGCCAGCGGCAAACCGGGGCTGAATTATTTGTGTGCCGGGTATCAGCGTTATTTCCGCCATCTACCGCCATATCTTAAAGCAATGGCTGATTTGCTGGCGCACGGTCGCCCGGCCAGTGACATTATGCATGCGCATTTGCTGGTGGTGAGTAAGTAAAAAAGCGGCCATTTTGTGGCCGCCTGCGGTTGATTGCCGGATGCGGCGTAAACGCCTTATCCGGCCTACATGATCGTGCAAATTCAATAAATTGCAGCGTTCTGTGGATACTGGTTTGGGTGATCGTATCCGGCAAAGCCTTTGCGTGCGGTGGCAGTTGACGGGGTATCTGCTGCGCTGGCCATGAGAGGAAGAGCGGCGGCGACAGCAACAACAAGACGTTTGGGTGAAAACGAAATTTCCATGCAAAATGCTCCGGTTTCATGTCATCAAAATGATGACGTAATTAAGCATTGATAATTGAGATCCCTCTCCCTGACAGGATGATTACATAAATAATAGTGACAAAAATAAATTATTTATTTATCCAGAAAATGAATTGGAAAATCAGGAGAGCGTTTTCAATCCTACCTCTGGCGCAGTTGATATGTAAGGCAGGTTTATTATATCACGTTGATTATTGATGCTGTTTTTAGTTTTAACGGCAATTAATATATGTGTTATTAATTGAATGAATTTTATCATTCATAATAAGTATGTGTAGGATCAAGCTCAGGTTAAATATTCACTCAGGAAGTTATTACTCAGGAAGCAAAGAGGATTACAGAATTATCTCATAACAAGTGTTAAGGGATGTTATTTCCCGATTCTCTGTGGCATAATAAACGAGTAGATGCTCATTCCATCTCTTATGTTCGCCTTAGTGCCTCATAAACTCCGGAATGACGCAGAGCCGTTTACGGTGCTTATCGTCCACTGACAGATGTCGCTTATGCCTCATCAGACACCATGGACACAACGTTGAGTGAAGCACCCACTTGTTGTCATACAGACCTGTTTTAACGCCTGCTCCGTAATAAGAGCAGGCGTTTTTTTATGTGTCAGGAAGGCCCCGGAGGTGCTTGCCCCCGGGTGAGAAGGAACTACTGTGGTGGGTTGTTCTGCAACGTTAACATCAAACCGTCGTGACGCATCGCTGCAGCTTCTTCCGGCTTGTGCAGTCTGTCCAGCGCGTCAGCAAGCCATGCGTAATCGTAGGCGTCCGGACGTTGTTTCAGCGCTGCGCGGAAGGCGAGCGATGCTTCCTGCCATTCTCCGTGCTTCATCAGTGACTGGCCCAGTGTGCTCCACAACAGCGGGCGATCGCCGACGTTTTTGATCTGCTGGCGCAGCACTTTTTCCAGCTGTTCCGGATTGTTGGTTTTCAGTCGAGGAATCGGCAGCAGTAGGCGATCGTCGTACTGGCGTTTCAGGCCATCGATGATAATTTGCTGGGCAGTATCATGATCGTCACATTCAATAAGATGTTCCGCCATTGCCACCTGCAACGCTACCTGATGACGCGTTTTCCGGCTTTGGTTTTTCCACCAGTTACGCAAACCTTCACTACCGTTATCGGCACGCGCCTGATCTATCAGGCCAATCCATGCCTGTTGTTCCAGCATTGCACGATGTTCTTCATCACCAACATGGGCTTTCGCCATTGATGGGATGATATCCAGCAGAGAACTCCATGCACCTGTGCGGATATACGCCTGTTCCGCCAGACGTAATACTTCCGGATGGCGTGGCGTAACTTCCAGCAGCTTATCCACGCCGTGGCGTGCAGCATGGTTTTCATTACGGGCCAGTTGCAGACGTACACGGGTGATTTCTACCGGAATGGTGTCATTGCCGGCCAGCTCCGCTGCGCGTTCCAGATGTTGGTTGGCGCGCGCTTCATCACCACGTTGTTGCGCGGCTTCGGCAGCCAGTAGATAGTTCACCACCGGTTGTTCAGCGTGATCGGCATTTTTCGCCATCAGCTTTTCAACTTGCTGATAATCGCCTTCCGCCAGTTTCAGCAGCGCCTGTTCGGTCTGCTTACGTGCACGGCGACGCTTACGCCCGACAAACCACCCACGGGTGTGCGCGCCAGTGCGGAAGATCCGCCGCAGTAGCCACTCAATGGCAAACAGCACTACCATCGCCAGAATCAATATGATCGCCAGGCCCGTGACGCTGGTTTCGATATTGTAGTTGTCGGTCTGGATCAGCACATAACCCTGATGACCGGCAATCATCGGGCCAACCACTATCCCCGCAATCAGCAACACAAAGAGTAATAACACTTTTAGCATGGTTATTCTCCTTGCGGCGCGGCTGCCGGAGTATCACCTTGCGGTGCAGGTGCAGGTGCAGGTGCAGGTGCAGGTGCAGGTGCAGGTGCAGGTGCAGGTTTAGCTTCCGTTGTCCCTGCTGCCGGTTGTGCCAGCAGGTTACGCACGCGAGTCTGCATCAGTTTTTCCAGCATCGCCTGGCTTTGCAGGGTTTCCGGAAGATCCATCGAGATATTTTGCTGGCTTAACTGGTCCACCTCGTCGAGGAACGCTTTGGTGGTGGCATCATCAGTATCGTAGTAAGCACGTACCCAGGTGGAGACGTTCTCCAGCGCCTGGCGATAAGTCTCTTCCTGGTGACGCGGTACAGCTTGTGCTGCGACCAGCAGGCGAGAGCGAATATTTTCGCGCAGATAGATATCCTGATTTGGCGCTAACAGCGGTACGGCGGTGTCATCACGACGGCGAATCGTAATGAAGTTGTCCATAAAGTTCTGCCAGCTTTTTTGCAGATTGATACGCCATTCGCTGATGGAACTGGAAAGCTCTTCACCGTCTGAATCCATCGGCGAACCATCGCTGTCATTATCGGCCAGACGCAGGTTATCTACCTGATTTGAAAGCTGATTAAGCTTAAGGATGATGCCGTCATAATCCACCTGCGATACTGCAGAAAGGCTGGCGATATCATCGGTAATTGCCCGACGAACGGTAATCAGACTCGGGTCATTCATATCCGCCAGGCTGGCGTCTGCACTTTTCAGCAACGCTGCAGCGGTCGTGACGTCCTGATCGCTCCACAGCTTCCGTCCGGCGAGTTTCACCAGAAAATCGGCCTGAGCCAGCAGCCAGGTTTTAGCATCGCTGCCGGAAATGGTGGCGACCTTTTGTTGGACTTCATCCAACTGTTTTGCCAGCGTTTCTTGCTGACGATTCGCCTGCTTAAGTTGTGCAGCTTGTTGCTTAATAATGCCTTCCAGCTCGGCTTTTTGGCTCTCCTGGGCTTTTTGCAATGCCGTCAGTTGGTTAGCCAGGGCATCGCTGGTGGCGGTCTGATTGACGGCCTGTTGTTTACCCCAGCCATACAAACCGACGCCCGCCGCCAGAGCAATAGCGATAGCCACCGCGCTGAGAATCAATGCGGTATTGTTCTTACTCTTTTTTTCTGTTGCGACAGGTTGTGACGTGGTGTCCACGGCCTCCCTGGTCTCTTCAACCACGGCGGAGGTTTTTTCTTGTTCCGTCATTATGGCTTCCTGTTATGAGAGTTATTGTAATGCCCGTAAAAGCGCATCGTTGTCAGCGTTATCGGCGACCTTAATGTCTTGCCAGCCCAGTTCCCGGGCGAGTTTCGCCAAACGCTCACTGACGACCAATAGTCGACAGTGTAGTAACCAGTGCTCACGATACCATTGTGGGATCAGCGACCAGAGTTGCTGCAACATTTCACCGCTGGTAACAACGACCATCGTCACCTCGCGGGATTGCCAGCGCATCGCTTCTTCTGCACCATCGTAATGGATTGCGCATCGTTGATAACATTCACAAAAAGTGACCTCAGCACCGCGCGCTGTCAGGGTATCCCCAATTAGCTCACGACCGCCATTGCCACGTAATATCAGCGCACGTTTGCCCGCAATATTTTGTAATTCAGGTAATTGTAGCAAGACTTCGCTGATTTCCCGATCCTGCGGGTAGAGAATCTTCTGTCCGCTTACGGTATGTAGCGCCAGTGCGGTGGTGCGTCCAATGGCGAAATAATCAGGTAGTCGGGGCCATTTACGATCTTGCTGATGCAGCTGTGATTGGGCAAAAGCAACCGCGTGTTGCGAGAGGGCAAACAACAGATCGCTCTCCCCCAGCGCCGCCAGTTGATCAGCAAGTTGCGGTAATTGTTGACCCGGAGAAAACTCAATCAGCGGAAAATGCCAGGCCACCTGCCCCAGTGTGCGCAGACGGCTCACTAACTCTTCTCCAGCGGGAGACGGGCGGGTGACCAGGATACTCATGCCGGGGCGTCTCCGTTATAGACTTCAGCGAGGATCTCGCGCGCGCCGTTATTCAGTAGCTCTTCTGCCAGCGAAATCCCCATTTGTTCGGCATCTTGCGGCGCACCGCGGCGTTCACCGCGAATAATCTGCGAACCGTCCGGCGCGCCGACCAGCGCACGCAGCCAGATTTCGCCATCAATAAGCTCGGCGTAGCTACCAATTGGCACCTGACATCCGCCTTCGAGACGGGTATTCATGGCGCGTTCTGCGGTAACGCGCAGTGCAGTTTCGTGGTGATTCAGCGCGGCAAGCAGCTCGCGAGTGCGTGAATCATCAAGGCGGCATTCAATACCCACCGCACCTTGTCCTACCGCCGGAAGAGAAATCTCGGGTGGCAACGCGGCGCGAATACGTGACTCCAGACCTAAACGTTTTAGTCCGGCTACGGCAAGAATGATGGCATCGTATTCGCCGTTATCCAGTTTGCTCAGGCGAGTGCCGACGTTGCCGCGCAGGGAGCGGATAATCAGATCCGGACGGCGTTCAGCCAGTTGGCACTGGCGACGTAAACTGGACGTCCCGACGATACTGCCTGCCGGTAACGCATCCAGACTGTCATAGTTATTGGACACAAAGGCATCGCGAGGATCTTCACGCTCACAAATAGTGACCAGTCCCAGACCTTGCGGGAATTCAACCGGCACATCTTTCATTGAGTGTACGGCGATATCGGCGCGATTTTCGAGGAGCGCGACTTCCAGCTCTTTTACAAATAAGCCTTTTCCGCCTACTTTCGCCAGCGGCGTATCAAGAATCACATCGCCGCGCGTCACCATCGGTACCAGTTCAACGACCAGGCCCGGATGGCTCGCCATCAACTTGTCTTTGACATAGTGTGCCTGCCAGAGTGCAAGTGGGCTTTGGCGTGTGGCAATTCTTAAAACATTGTCTAACATGCTTGTTACCGTCATTATCATCCGTGGTCCATCCTAACATCCTTGCCAGAGTGATGTCAGTGTTGTGGTGAAACGTAGACGCCTGCGCAAACCGTAAAATGAGGTCTGGCAGTGGATCCTGACAGGCGTTTCACGCCGTTGTAATAAGGAATTTACAGAGAATAAACGGTGCTACACTTGTATGTAGCGCATCTTTCTTTACGGTCAATCAGCAAGGTGTTAAATTGATCACGTTTTAGACCATTTTTTCGTCGTGAAACTAAAAAAACCAGGCGCGAAAAGTGGTAACGGTTACCTTTGACATACGAAATATCCCGAATGCCGCGTGTTACCGTTGATGTTGGCGGAATCACAGTCATGACGGGTAGCAAATCAGGCGATACGTCTTGTACCTCTATATTGAGACTCTGAAACAGAGACTGGATGCCATAAATCAATTGCGTGTGGATCGCGCGCTTGCTGCTATGGGGCCTGCATTCCAACAGGTCTACAGTCTACTGCCGACATTGTTGCACTATCACCATCCGCTAATGCCGGGTTACCTTGATGGTAACGTTCCCAAAGGCATTTGCCTTTACACGCCTGATGAAACTCAACGCCACTATCTGAACGAGCTTGAACTGTATCGTGGAATGTCAGTACAGGATCCGCCGAAAGGTGAGCTTCCAATTACTGGTGTATACACCATGGGCAGCACCTCGTCCGTAGGGCAAAGTTGTTCCTCTGACCTGGATATCTGGGTCTGTCATCAATCCTGGCTCGATAGCGAAGAGCGCCAATTGCTACAACGTAAATGTAGCCTGCTGGAAAACTGGGCCGCCTCGCTGGGTGTGGAAGTCAGCTTCTTCCTGATTGATGAAAACCGCTTCCGTCATAATGAAAGCGGCAGCCTGGGGGGCGAAGATTGTGGCTCCACCCAGCATATACTGCTGCTTGACGAATTTTATCGTACCGCCGTGCGTCTCGCCGGTAAGCGTATTCTGTGGAATATGGTGCCGTGCGACGAAGAAGAGCATTACGACGACTATGTGATGACGCTTTACGCGCAGGGCGTGCTGACGCCAAATGAATGGCTGGATCTCGGTGGCTTAAGCTCGCTTTCTGCTGAAGAGTACTTTGGTGCCAGCCTTTGGCAGCTCTACAAGAGTATCGATTCCCCATACAAAGCGGTACTGAAAACACTGCTGCTGGAAGCCTATTCCTGGGAATACCCGAACCCACGTCTGCTGGCGAAAGATATCAAACAGCGTTTGCACGACGGCGAGATTGTATCGTTTGGTCTCGATCCATACTGCATGATGCTGGAGCGTGTTACTGAATACCTGACGGCGATTGAAGATTTTACCCGTCTGGATTTAGTACGTCGCTGCTTCTATTTAAAAGTGTGCGAAAAGCTCAGCCGTGAACGCGCCTGCGTAGGCTGGCGTCGCGCAGTGTTGAGCCAGTTAGTGAGCGAGTGGGGTTGGGACGAAGCTCGTCTGGCAATGCTCGATAACCGCGCTAACTGGAAGATTGATCAGGTGCGTGAGGCGCACAACGAGTTGCTCGACGCGATGATGCAGAGCTACCGTAATCTGATCCGCTTTGCGCGTCGCAATAACCTTAGCGTCTCCGCCAGTCCGCAGGATATCGGCGTGCTGACGCGTAAGCTGTATGCCGCGTTTGAAGCATTACCAGGTAAAGTGACGCTGGTAAACCCGCAGATTTCACCCGATCTCTCGGAACCGAATCTGACCTTTATTTATGTGCCGCCGGGCCGGGCTAACCGTTCAGGTTGGTATCTGTATAACCGCGCGCCAAATATTGAGTCGATCATCAGCCATCAGCCGCTGGAATATAACCGTTACCTGAATAAACTGGTGGCGTGGGCATGGTTTAACGGCCTGCTGACCTCGCGCACCCGTTTGTATATTAAAGGTAACGGCATTGTCGATTTGCCTAAGTTGCAGGAGATGGTCGCCGACGTGTCGCACCATTTCCCGCTGCGCTTACCTGCACCGACACCGAAGGCGCTCTACAGCCCGTGTGAGATCCGCCATCTGGCGATTATCGTTAACCTGGAATATGACCCGACAGCGGCGTTCCGCAATCAGGTGGTGCATTTTGATTTCCGTAAGCTGGATGTCTTCAGCTTTGGCGAGAATCAAAATTGCCTGGTAGGTAGCGTTGACCTGCTGTACCGCAACTCGTGGAACGAAGTGCGTACGCTGCACTTCAACGGCGAGCAATCGATGATCGAAGCCCTGAAAACTATTCTCGGCAAAATGCATCAGGACGCCGCACCGCCAGATAGCGTGGAAGTCTTCTGTTATAGCCAGCATCTGCGCGGCTTAATCCGTACTCGCGTGCAGCAACTGGTTTCTGAGTGTATTGAACTGCGCCTTTCCAGCACCCGCCAGGAAACCGGGCGTTTCAAGGCGCTGCGCGTTTCTGGTCAAACCTGGGGGTTGTTCTTCGAACGCCTGAATGTATCGGTACAGAAACTGGAAAACGCCATCGAGTTTTATGGCGCGATTTCGCATAACAAACTGCACGGCCTGTCAGTGCAGGTTGAAACCAATCACGTCAAATTACCGGCGGTGGTGGACGGCTTTGCCAGCGAAGGGATCATCCAGTTCTTTTTCGAAGAAACGCAAGACGAGAATGGCTTTAATATCTACATTCTCGACGAAAGCAACCGGGTTGAGGTATATCACCACTGCGAAGGCAGCAAAGAGGAGCTGGTACGTGACGTCAGTCGCTTCTACTCGTCATCGCATGACCGTTTTACCTACGGCTCAAGCTTCATCAACTTCAACCTGCCGCAGTTCTATCAGATTGTGAAGGTTGATGGTCGTGAACAGGTGATTCCGTTCCGCACAAAATCTATCGGTAACATGCCGCCTGCCAATCAGGATCACGATACGCCGCTATTACAGCAATATTTTTCGTGATGAACGTGCCGGAAAGCGAGGCTTATCCGGCATGCAATCTTAGCGGAAACTGACTGTTTCACCCGCCTGCTGCGTCGCCGCCTGTTCCAGCAAATCCCAGAAGGTTTCGCCGCTGCGATCGCAAATCCACTCATCGCCTTTCAGATCAAAATGGTAGCCGCCTTGTTTGGTTGCCAGCCATACCTGGTGCAGCGGTTCCTGGCGGTTGATAATGATTTTGCTGCCATTTTCAAAGGTAATGGTCAGTACGCCGCCGTTGATTTCGCAGTCGATATCGCTGTCGCCATCCCAGTAGTCCAGGCGTTCTTCAATGGTCAGCCAGAGTTGATCAGCCAGGCGATGAAATTCACTGTCGTTCATTGTTGTATCCTGTTTTTAAGTGATGGCGGCAGTATAGCGGTATGGGGTCAGGGCTTCAAAGTTTGCACCTCTGCTGCTGCGTTCCGGCATGATTCATCCGTCACCGGAATAATGATGTCTCTGTTTTGAACTTCACGTACGTTCTCCTCTCTGACACGAGTTTTCGCCGGGCAGGGGGAGGGCGTAATCCTTACCTCTGTATCGGTCCATGTATAAACATTGCGATCGTCATAAGCGAAGCGATCGTTTTTAGTTAGCGGACCGTTAACTGGAATAATTTGCAAGCTCTTTGACCGTAATTGGCGGATAAAGTAAGCATGCTGTTTGCCGCTATTAAATGAGCGATCAATGACCAGGTCTGGCGTATCCAGCGGGATTATCTCAAGCTGGTCTTCACCAAATGTCGATAATTTTGTTACATACAGCCGATCTTTATATTGCGCAATATTGCCAGTAATCAGATGAAATTGTTCAGGTTCAATACCTGGTAGGTCTATCCACTTGCTCCACTGACGGTCGGGCGTGAGCTGTTTACGCCAGCGAACGCGACTTTCCCCTACTTCAAAAGAGACGTCATCATCTACGGGTATCGCTTTGCCTGATAATTGACCAAAGGGATAACGATGCAGACCCTTATTGTCGCGAAAAACCAGCAGTGAATGAGGTATCCAGCGAATTATCTCAAATGAGTCTGCATTCGCCGTAAGGTGAACGCCATTTAAATAAATATTCTGCCCACTGCGGATAAGCAGATCATTGGAATACGAATTTCTGTTTACACTCATAAGACGTGGATTAATACCCCACCATCTTTTTTCTAATACAGTAACATCACTGCTGCTCCCCTGACGTCGACCGGACAAGTAGAGATTTTTACTATCCATCAGCGTGGTAGAGTTACCTTCGATAGCTTTTAGTGTCGCCAGATCAACACGTGACGCGCCGCTATTACTTTCGGTGCGCTGTCCGTCAAAATAGAGGCTATATTTATCGACCGCGAAGCGGCCCATAGCCTGAAAGCTGGCAATATCGACAGTGGGGGTTCCCGGTGGATTGCTAACGATTTTGCCACGCCAGAGAATAACGCGGCCGTCTGTCACCCAGTGGTATTCCTCATTTTTTATGCTTATTTCATCGGTGGGTATATAGCCTTCCACCAACTCCCGCTCCCCGGATATATTTGTCACAAGGCGCAAATCGGCTCTGTTCATCTTCGGAAATTGGGCAATGATTTTCTCATCCTCCCCATAACCTTTACCGTAAGACATAACACCGTGATCATTGTAATAGTCGAACCCTATGGCCTGTACAGCAGGCGTCAGAAATATGTGCCCCAACAGGATGAGTGCAACTGTGATTATTTGACCATTCATTTTGTCGCCTCATTGCGCGGGGCAGGAATAAATTCGCCGTCATCAGTAATTTTTCCGTCCAGATATCCCGTTTTGTAATTTACGCCATAGCCATATCCCGAATGTTGTTCCTTCCAGATTAAGCGAACTTGTTTCGGATCAGCGGTGCGGTATCGCCAGAGCTGCGCGCCATCAAAGCTGTAAACGTAGCGGTTATCGCGGGCATACCATCTGCGCAAAAAGGGATGGTCATTAAGATGGGCTTCGCGTTCATCCGGAGAGTGGTTATCCAGTAAGATCAGCGGTCCGTCAGATTCAAACACGTGTAAACCGGAATGGTATGGCCACCCTTCGGCACGCGTAAGTAAATAGCCGTGGCGTTTCCCGGCGTTGAAACGTTTGTTGATAATAAGATTGGGATCATCAAGTTTCACGATCTCCAGCTTGCGGTCACCAGACTCTGTTTCGATGATGGTATAAAGCGAGTCCTGATACTGGGCGACAGCATCACTGATGGGGTGAAACTGTTCCGGATCGAGTCCGGGTAATTCTTCCTGTTTACAAGCAGGCCCTTTACGCCAGAACACTTTCTTTTCCAGCAGAGAAAAATCCAGACAGTGCTTTGTTAAATCTTCATCCCACGCCAGATTTTCCTTGTCGAGGACTTTACGCTGTAGCCCGTTTTTATCACGCCAGGTCAAGAGTGAGCCGGGCATCCAGCGTACGACGGAAAAGGTGTTCGGGTCGGCATCAAGCTGTTCGCTGTTGATCAGGATTTTGGTCCGTGTACGAGCCAGGGTATCCCAGGGGCCAAATGGGGCAGGAAGGCAGGGATTGAATGCTGTAGAGAATTTACCGCGCTGATCCCATGATTTTTGTGCCAGTACCGTAAAGGTGTCAGGATCATCAAGGCGCTGACCATTTGCGTAAAGATAATGCTTGTCACGGAGAATCAAACCTAGCCAGTCTGGTTTCCATTGCGGGTTAAATTCTACCTGACGCAACGTTCGGCGGTTTAGTTGCTGGTTGCTATCGGTGCGTTTGCCTTCGTAATAGAGGCTGTACTTATCTGCGGCAAAATCACCCCATGCCTGAAATGACGAGATATCGACTGGCGGTGTGCCTGGAGGGTTTTGCACAATCTCGCCAGCGTAGAGAATAGCGCGACCATCGCTATAGTAAGAGTAATGGGGAAGAGTTGCGTTTGCGCCGCTGTAGACAACGTCTGTCGTGAGATCAGTAGCCGGGGGCACCGTTTCCCAATCCTTCAGTTTTGTTGGGTCAATTAACAAATTCGGTAACAGACGCAGACGCTTGTAGTTAATCTGCGGTAGCGAAAGATTGGTCTTTTCATAAGGGCGCAGGTACACCACGCCTTTTCCTTGTTTCTGGTAAATATTATGTTCCGGCTCATCAAGCCGACATCCCCATGCCGATGATAAGAACAATGAACAAGACAACAAACAAACCACATTGCGATAGTGCATAAAGCCATCCTGGCGCGAGGTGCCGATCACGAAACTACCAGCAGAACATAATTCCCCGCACGTAAGCGTAACTTTTGCGGCAAATCGTCACTTTTCAGAATCCATAAAGGTCATTGCTATTTTCTGATAGTTGCTGGGTAAACGTGATGTTTCCATTCGCGATATAAATACGAGGTACTGCGCCATGGTGTGACTGATCACGTTAAAATATTCCGGATTGACGCCGGGAAGGGTTTCAACATGCGGCTCTGCCCCCGTTGCCTACTTTATTGTCTTTCGCGAGTTGTACCCAGGTCCCACCATCGGTATCTAACATTCCCCACATTATTACGCTTTCTGCCGAACGTGATTTTTATAGAAATCTATCAATTCATTTTTCCTGTGGCATAAAGTTTATCTTTCACATCCTGCCGAACGCGGGTCTTGTACCCCCCATTGTGAAGATCTTCATACGGAGAAAAAGAATCTTTACTCCACCCCAGCAGCACTTTATCGCCAGGCATAAAATGCACATGCAGAAAATCTTCTCCCCATTCTCTTTTGGGGAGAGGTAACGTCATATTCCGTTTCTCCAGACGCATTCCAGCATTATACTGTGTACGAGTAGTACTTAATGTCCAGATAACCTCTGCCGTATCCCCACTAACATCACCACAACAGGTTGTTGAACCGCCACCATTTGCAAAAGCATTCGCGCCCGCCACGCCGTTAACACTGAATCCCAGTATCGGGCGGTCAATTTCACTGTGGATTTCCAGAATCACTCCACCTCTTGGTCCTCCCCATACTGCCTGTCCTATATTCCACAACACGACCAGTACCGGAACGACAATTAACGTCCGCCATACCCAGCGCCCCCACCGGGCATAACCGCGCGTAAGCTTTTGGTCAAATTTTTCCAGTTGGGTAAATAGCCCCATCAGATTTTATTCCCTCTTATCACCAGGTTGGCAAAGTTGTATGTCACTGGCGACTAAGGTCAGACAACAAAATTGCATGGTGCGCCACTCTTTTAAAAGCTCCATGCCGACGATAAGAACAACGAACAAGCCAACAAACAAACCACATTGCGATAGTGCATAAAGCCATCCTGGCGCGAGGTGTTGATCACGAAACTGCCAGCAGAACATAAATCCTCACGAGTAAGCGTTATACTCGCAGCATTTCCTCACTTTTCAGACTTCATAAAGAGTCGCTAAACGCTTGCTTTTACGCCTTCTCCTGCGATGATAGAAAGCAGAAAGCGATGAACTTTACAGGCAATCCATAATGAAAAACGTGTTTAAGGCACTCACTGTATTACTTACTCTCTTCAGCCTGACGGGCTGCGGTCTGAAAGGTCCGCTCTATTTCCCGCCAGCAGATAAAAACGCACCGCCGCCGACCAAACCGGTAGAGACGCAAACGCAATCCACGGTGCCGGATAAAAACGATCGCGCCACTGGCGATGGTCCATCCCAGGTGAATTACTAAAAGTCAGTTTCTGTACCCGCGTGATTGGAGTAAATGATGCAGTTCTCGAAAATGCATGGCCTTGGCAACGATTTTATGGTCGTCGACGCGGTAACGCAGAATGTCTTTTTTTCACCGGAGCTGATTCGTCGCCTGGCTGATCGGCACCTGGGGGTAGGGTTTGACCAACTGCTGGTGGTTGAGCCGCCGTATGATCCTGAACTGGATTTTCACTATCGCATTTTCAATGCTGATGGCAGTGAAGTGGCGCAGTGCGGCAACGGTGCGCGCTGCTTTGCCCGTTTTGTGCGTCTGAAAGGACTGACCAATAAGCGTGATATCCGCGTCAGCACCGCCAACGGGCGGATGGTTCTTACCGTCACCGATGATGATCTGGTCCGCGTAAATATGGGCGAACCCAACTTCGAACCTTCCGCGGTGCCATTTCGCGCTAACAAAGCGGAAAAGACCTATATTATGCGCGCCGCCGAGCAGACAATCTTATGCGGCGTAGTGTCGATGGGAAATCCACATTGCGTGATTCAGGTCGATGATGTCGATACCGCGGCGGTAGAAACGCTTGGTCCTGTTCTGGAAAGCCACGAGCGTTTTCCGGAGCGCGCCAATATCGGTTTTATGCAAGTGGTTAAGCGCGAGCATATTCGTTTACGCGTTTATGAGCGTGGGGCAGGAGAAACCCAGGCCTGCGGCAGCGGCGCGTGTGCGGCGGTTGCAGTAGGGATTCAGCAAGGTTTGCTGGCCGAAGAAGTACGCGTGGAACTCCCCGGCGGTCGTCTTGATATCGCCTGGAAAGGTCCGGGTCACCCGTTATATATGACTGGCCCGGCGGTACATGTCTACGACGGATTTATTCATCTATGAAGCAACCAGGGGAAGAACTGCAGGAAACACTCACGGAGCTTGATGACCGGGCGGTTGTCGATTATCTGATTAAAAATCCTGAGTTTTTTATCCGTAATGCGCGCGCAGTAGAAGCGATACGTGTGCCGCATCCGGTACGCGGCACCGTTTCGTTGGTCGAGTGGCACATGGCCCGCGCACGTAATCATATTCATGTTCTGGAAGAGAACATGGCGCTGTTGATGGAACAGGCTATCGCCAACGAAGGCCTGTTTTATCGCCTACTCTACCTGCAGCGCAGTCTCACCGCCGCCAGCAGTCTCGACGATATGCTGATGCGCTTTCACCGCTGGGCGCGCGATCTCGGCCTGGCAGGTGCGAGTCTGCGCCTGTTTCCGGATCGCTGGCGCTTAGGTGCGCCGTCGAACCACACTCATCTGGCATTAAGCCGTCAGTCTTTCGAACCGCTGCGTATTCAGCGTTTGGGGCAGGAACAGCACTATCTTGGGCCGCTTAACGGACCAGAGCTGCTGGTGGTGCTACCGGAAGCGAAAGCGGTGGGATCGGTGGCTATGTCGATGCTGGGAAGCGATGCTGATTTGGGTGTCGTGCTGTTTACCAGTCGCGATGTCAGTCACTATCAACAAGGGCAGGGAACGCAGTTACTTCATGAAATTGCGCTGATGTTGCCGGAGCTTCTGGAGCGTTGGATTGAACGCGTATGACCGATTTACACACCGATGTAGAACGCTACCTACGTTATCTGAGCGTGGAGCGCCAGCTTAGCCCGATAACCCTGCTTAACTACCAGCGTCAGCTTGAGGCGATCATCAATTTTGCCAGCGAAAACGGCCTGCAAAGCTGGCAACAATGCGATGCAGCGATGGTACGCAATTTTGCTGTACGCAGTCGCCGTAAAGGGCTGGGAGCAGCAAGTCTGGCGTTACGGCTTTCTGCGCTACGTAGCTTTTTTGACTGGCTGGTCAGCCAGAACGAACTCAAAGCTAACCCGGCGAAAGGTGTTTCGGCACCGAAAGCGCCGCGTCATCTGCCGAAAAATATCGACGTCGACGATATGAATCGGCTGCTGGATATTGATATCAACGATCCCCTCGCCGTGCGCGACCGGGCAATGCTGGAAGTGATGTACGGCGCGGGCCTGCGTCTTTCCGAACTGGTGGGGCTGGATATCAAACACCTCGACCTGGAGTCCGGCGAAGTGTGGGTGATGGGGAAAGGCAGCAAAGAGCGCCGCCTGCCGATTGGTCGCAACGCTGTGGCGTGGATTGAGCACTGGCTTGATTTGCGCGACCTGTTTGGTAGCGAAGACGACGCGCTTTTTCTGTCGAAACTGGGCAAGCGTATCTCCGCGCGTAATGTGCAGAAACGCTTTGCCGAATGGGGCATAAAACAAGGGCTGAATAATCACGTTCACCCGCATAAATTACGTCACTCGTTCGCTACGCATATGCTGGAGTCGAGCGGCGATCTTCGTGGTGTGCAGGAGCTGCTGGGTCATGCCAACCTCTCCACCACGCAAATCTATACTCATCTTGATTTTCAACACCTTGCCTCGGTGTACGATGCGGCGCATCCACGCGCCAAACGGGGGAAATAATGCGTTTTTACCGGCCTTTGGGGCGCATCTCGGCGCTCACCTTTGACCTGGATGATACCCTTTACGATAACCGTCCGGTGATTTTGCGCACCGAGCGAGAGGCGCTTACCTTTGTGCAAAATTATCATCCGGCGCTGCGCAGCTTCCAGAATGAAGATCTGCAACGCCTGCGCCAGGCGGTACGGGAAGCGGAACCCGAGATTTATCACGACGTGACGCGCTGGCGTTTTCGTTCGATTGAACAAGCGATGCTCGACGCCGGGCTGAGTGCCGAAGAAGCCAGTGCCGGCGCACACGCAGCAATGATCAACTTTGCCAAATGGCGCAGCCGGATCGACGTCCCGCAGCAAACCCACGACACCTTAAAACAGCTGGCGAAGAAATGGCCGCTGGTGGCGATCACCAACGGTAACGCCCAGCCGGAGCTGTTTGGTTTGGGGGATTATTTTGAGTTTGTGCTGCGCGCTGGCCCGCACGGGCGCTCAAAACCGTTCAGCGATATGTACTTTCTGGCGGCGGAAAAACTCAACGTGCCGATCGGCGAGATCTTACATGTTGGGGACGATCTCACCACTGACGTGGGTGGGGCAATTCGCAGCGGAATGCAGGCTTGTTGGATCAGACCGGAAAATGGCGATCTGATGCAAACCTGGGACAGCCGTTTACTGCCACATCTGGAAATTTCCCGGTTGGCATCTCTGACCTCGCTGATATAATCAGCAAATCTGTATATATACCCAGCTTTTTGGCGGAGGGCGTTGCGCTTCTCCGCCCAACCTATTTTTACGCGGCGGTGCCAATGGACGTTTCTTACCTGCTCGACAGCCTTAATGACAAACAGCGCGAAGCGGTGGCCGCGCCACGCAGCAACCTTCTGGTGCTGGCGGGCGCGGGCAGTGGTAAGACGCGCGTACTGGTGCATCGTATCGCCTGGCTGATGAGCGTGGAAAACTGCTCGCCATACTCGATTATGGCGGTGACGTTTACCAACAAAGCGGCGGCGGAGATGCGTCATCGTATCGGGCAACTGATGGGCACCAGCCAGGGCGGTATGTGGGTCGGCACCTTCCACGGGCTGGCGCACCGCCTGCTGCGTGCGCACCATATGGACGCCAATCTGCCGCAGGATTTCCAGATCCTCGACAGTGAAGACCAGCTACGCCTGCTTAAGCGTTTGATCAAGGCGATGAACCTCGACGAGAAGCAGTGGCCGCCGCGCCAGGCAATGTGGTACATCAACAGCCAGAAAGATGAAGGCCTGCGTCCGCATCATATTCAAAGCTACGGTAATCCGGTGGAGCAGACCTGGCAGAAGGTGTATCAGGCGTATCAGGAAGCGTGCGATCGTGCGGGTCTGGTGGACTTCGCCGAGCTGCTGCTGCGCGCTCACGAGTTGTGGCTTAACAAGCCGCATATCCTGCAACACTACCGCGAACGTTTTACCAATATCCTGGTGGACGAATTCCAGGATACCAACAACATTCAGTACGCGTGGATCCGCCTGCTGGCGGGCGACACCGGCAAAGTGATGATCGTCGGTGATGACGACCAGTCAATCTACGGCTGGCGCGGGGCGCAGGTGGAGAATATTCAGCGTTTCCTTAATGATTTCCCCGGTGCCGAAACTATTCGTCTGGAGCAAAACTACCGCTCTACCAGCAATATTCTGAGCGCCGCTAACGCCCTGATTGAAAACAATAACGGGCGTCTGGGTAAAAAACTGTGGACCGATGGCGCGGACGGTGAGCCTATTTCCCTCTATTGCGCTTTTAACGAACTCGATGAAGCGCGTTTTGTGGTTAACCGCATCAAAACCTGGCAGGACAACGGCGGAGCGCTTGCCGAGTGCGCCATTCTCTACCGCAGCAACGCCCAGTCGCGGGTGCTCGAAGAGGCGTTATTGCAGGCCAGTATGCCGTACCGTATTTACGGCGGGATGCGCTTCTTCGAACGCCAGGAAATCAAAGATGCGCTCTCGTATCTGCGCCTGATTGCCAACCGCAACGACGACGCGGCCTTTGAGCGTGTGGTGAATACGCCAACGCGGGGTATTGGTGACCGGACGCTGGACGTGGTACGTCAGACATCGCGCGATCGCCAGTTAACACTCTGGCAGGCATGTCGTGAGCTGTTGCAGGAAAAAGCCCTCGCCGGGCGAGCTGCCAGCGCCTTGCAGCGATTTATGGAATTAATCGACGCCTTAGCGCAGGAAACTGCCGATATGCCGCTGCATGTACAGACTGACCGGGTAATTAAAGACTCCGGCCTGCGTACCATGTATGAGCAGGAGAAGGGCGAAAAAGGTCAGACGCGTATCGAAAACTTAGAGGAACTGGTGACGGCAACGCGCCAGTTCAGCTACAACGAAGAAGACG